>Ga0265797_10003722_pt1 | contig 24154 bp, 22 predicted proteins | sample P2T30metagenome_FD_192433 | JGI IMG/M metagenome (GOLD analysis project Ga0265797, IMG submission 192433) | Plant litter microbial communities from East Loma Ridge, Irvine, California - P2 T30 | ecosystem: Environmental > Terrestrial > Plant litter > Unclassified | place: USA: California... | reverse complement strand
ATCCGGTCAAAAGACTCGGTGCACGAGAGAAGGGCGCTGTCTTCGCGCCATTCTCATTCAGGCAGCTGTTTGAGCTGATGATCTTCCTGCCGCTCAACTTCATTCCCTTCGTCGGTGTGCCGCTCTTCCTACTTTTGACTGGCTACCGTGCTGGACCACTTCTCAACTGGCGGTATTTTGCGCTCAAGGGCTTCTCAAAACAGGACAGGAAGAGCTTCATTCAGAGAAAGAAGAGAAAGTTCGAATACATGTGGTTTGGTACGGTCTACATGACCTTACAGCTAGTGCCGGTACTCAGCATGTTGTTCTTGCTCACTTCGGCGGCTGGATCAGCGTTGTGGGCCGTCAGGATTGAGGAAGAAGAGAGGGCTGCGTACGAGGCACACGCTGAGCGGGAAGCGATGCCAGAGGCATATGCTGACGAGCCTCTGTAGAGTCCCGAAATCTAGATACATCCTATTCACTAGCGTCATACTGATTAATACATCGTTTCTGTGCATTCGGTCTTTGCGTATGTCCCTCGAGGGAGTACATGACAAGCACGACGGAGGTGAGACGTCGCAGAGCAAAGACGGATGTTCGCAGTGATCGAGTCACTCCCTATACAACCGGCTTCCGCAAGTGTCCGAAGTATATGATTTACCCAACACTGAACTGACGATCGTAGTCTATTGCGACGTCATAAGTACACGAACTTTTCTCAGAGTGCACATACACATAGTGTCCAGTATTGTAATATAAGTCATTGCGAAGACGGATGAAGCGATCGATACGCAAATGGCTGGCATGCTCTGTGAGCGGAATTCATCATATCTTTTCCCTCTGCGCTTTGAGTATCACATTCACTTCCGCGCTCAGCCAAGATTCGTACAATTGCTTGGCTCACGCTTCCTCTTCTCCCCATGCGAACCAGACAGGGTGAAGCTCTTCTACCATTTCACAGATCATTTATCTACAGTGTGCGCCTCCCTAAATCTCTCTGTCGTTGAAATCAGCACCGTGTTCACGCAATATCTTCATGATTGCTTCATCTCCTTCGCGAGCCGCGAGGTGGGGTGCGGTCTGGTCGAAAGAGCATTTGGCATTGACATCAGCTCCCCTCTCGACGAGTAGTCTTATTGTTCCTTCGCGCGTGTATTTGTGTAGGTAGCTCGAGTCCAATGCCAGATGGAGTGCGGTCTGTTTGTTTCTGCTTATGCCGTTGACATCAGCCCTGTGGTCAAGCAGCAGTCTTACAACGGCTTCACAACTATTTGTAGCCGCATAGTGGAGCGCGGTACGTCCTACCGCATCTCTGCAGTTGACATCAGCCCCATGCTCAAGCAAGATCTTTACCATCCCTTCATGGCAAAATTCAGCAGCATTGTGGAGTGCTGTCTGGCCGTGTGGTGGACTGGCATCAACATCGGCCCCATTGTCAAGTAGTAGCTTCATCATAGCTTCAACTCTATCCCCATTCATGTGTATCATCACCACGTCGAGTGCGTTCTTCCCACTTTTGTTTCTGGATTTGGCATCAGCCCCACATGCGAGTAATAGCTTGAATGTCGCTATATCACCAAATTGAGCTTGAACAAGAAGTGGTGTATCGCCATATGAATTCTTGGAGTCAACCTCAGCCCCATGGTGTATTAGGATTTCAGCGCCTGCCTCGTTACAGACACGGTGTAGCGCTGTTTCTTTGCCGTAGGATTTGGCTTTTACGTTGGCTCCGTGATCAATCAACAGTTTTATCATCGCTTCGTTCCGAGCGAAGTACAGTGCCGTCGGCCCGCTATTGTTTCTGGTGTTGACATTGGCGTGTCGGAGCAGCAAGAGCTTTGCAACCTCAAGCTGGCTGTAGCCTGCCGCGTAATGCAGCAGTGCTCCGTCATCCCCGTCGATGGCGTTGATCAGGTGTTTGGCCGCAGATGTGTATTGAAGTGGTGCGTTTACTACCTCAATGTGGCCTTCTACTACTGCGTGGACAATCGGGGTGTGACCCTTCGAATCGCGCCTCATCAGATATAATTTTCTCGATATCCAGTTGTCGTGATTCCCAAGGATATCGTCGACCCATGGCTTGAACCCAATGGAGCAGGCCATATGCAGCCGCGAAATTTTATAATAGCGGCAGACCGCCGGGCTCAAATGGTAAAAGAGATCGTCCGCATGATAAATTAGAGGAGCCAAAGTTGTCTGCCACCATGTGTTGCGCAATTCGAGGTTGTCGTGAAAAAACGAGCTTGAGTGTGAGAGGAGCTCCTTCGCGTGTTTGCCGGACGCTCGTGCATGTTGCGGCCAAAAGGCTTCGGCGTACTTCAAAAGGGGGCTGTCAGGGTTGTTTAGGGAATCGAGGCACGTTCCTGCGATGCGTGCATGTATTTCTTCGGCCGACATGCGAACTTCGGCTGGGAAGTCGCCCTTGTTCAAATAGTCTCTCAGAGACTCGTGAACAAGGCTAACAGGGCCAAGCTCAGTTTGCTTCGCAACGTGGAGCAGTGGGCCATAGCCCGCGATGAGACCTCTGATGTTCTGGCAGGGTGTGATTCCTTCCCGTGTCGCACGTCCGACTAAAGTGGCTAATTCCATGAGGTCAAGAGGACGAGAAGCATAGGTAACATATCCGAGGATACGCAGACCTTCCTTTCTTTCGTGTGCATCGATGTTTTGTACCATACGACCATAGCATGGAGAAAAGCCAGCAGGTAGATCTTCCAAGAGATCGAGGACTCTGCTGACATTTTCCTGCTTCATCAATTCAGTCACGGCAAACGCAATCCATAGAAAGGTATCTCCAGCTTTGTCGAGGAGGGTAGCTTTGATAAGGGCCTGGTGTTCATCACTACATGTGATTCGCGAGAATAGCTCCTCACTCCTGGCATCTGAGAAAGCTTCGACCGCCCAGTTGACGTTCTCGTGGTAATCTGTGTTCAGCTTCACCTGAAGCGAGTCTCTCAGCTCCAAGAGCTTTCGGCTGAATATTGCCAACTTGATCGTATTTGCACTGGGCATAGACATCAACTTGACTGCGAGCCATTGTCGTGAACCCTCTTCACACTCGTCCAGTCCATCTATGATGCAATACAGTCGATTGCAATCCACTGACCCGATCAGTTCTGTGAGCGTGGTCCACAAGACCTCGCGTGATGAGATTGCAGCTTCGAGATTGGACTCGAACTTCTCACGAAACCCTCGCGTGAGCTTTGGAAATAGTGTTGTCAAGTGCCAGAGCAGTCCGCGGAGAATCGCAACTGCGGTGTTGCGCTTGCCATCATCTGCACTGCAGAAGAAGTATATGGTCTTCGCTTCGGTCTCAAGCTCTTGCGACAAAAAGATCGACAGCATAGTCTTGCCCTTGCCGGGCTCACCCCAGATCCATAGCGGCCGTCCAGTGCCTTCGTCATGCCACGATGTATATTCGTTCGTCTTTCGAATCCATTCGCACGTCTTGGGCACTCTTGCACCTTTTATGCCGATCAGATTGGCACGGTCGATCGCGGGATCGGTGACGAACAACCGTTTGCGGAAATCCAGATCCAGCTCTTCAGCGCTTGACTCGCTCGGGGTATGAAACGACTGGTTGATGTACTGTGTGTTGCCTGAGCCACCACTGATCGTGTTGTTAAACTGTTCGCCACGACCGCTAATGATGTTTTGTGGCCCGGTGCCGGCATTCCTGGCAGCGATAGTATCGAGCCTTGCCGCACCACTTGTCGCCATCACGACAGGTCTGTCACGGCGTGAAACGCCTGGCTGCACTATGTTGCGTAGTACCGTGTTTGACGATCATCGAGTATAACAGTGGTTCCGCAGCTCGACATGAGACCTTGAAAGCTCATCGAGTTCTTGTCCGCCGTTGTGACAGCCAACTGCTCAGCTCGTCCACATCAGCCCCATCATGCAGCCACAAGGCGCAGTGCATACAGCTCTCAGCTGACATGAATCGCAAGAGCGATATCAGGAGATCCTGAGATCTTGTCGTGCCTGTTCCCTCGGACTTCACAAACAACACCTCAAATAGCAGCTGTAAAGTTCTGCGAACCTGCGTCCAATATCCCCAACTCACCAGCCCATATCAGGCCTCCACCATGTCCGGCGCCGAAGCAGTAGGCCTTGTCCTAGGCATCATCTCCTCTATAATTTCCGTCATCGAAGCCTCCCAAAAAGTCTTCGACGCCGCCCGCGACGCCAAAGGCCTCCACGAAGCCTTCAAAAAAGTCGCAGAAAACGTGCCGCTCGTGCTCGGCACGCTGCGAGCAGCAGAGGAAGTCCAAAAGAAGATGGAAGCGGAGTGGCAAAGCTCGGACAACACGGCCAAAAAGCAGGCCATCGAAACCACCAGCGAAGAAATCGAGCCTGTGTTCGAGACCTGCGAAGCGGACGTGCGAGCTTTGCGAGATATATTCGAGAAAGTGGTGCCTGGGAGTGAGGCGACTCGGACGGAGCGGTATAGGAAAGCTCTCAAGACGGTGTTGCCGGGCAAGAAGCATAAAGTCGAAGGGCTGATGCAGGAGATTCTTGAGAAATTGCAGCTGCTTCATACGCACCACTACTTCAAAGCTGCTGTCGACATTTCGAAAATCGGTGCTGGAATTGAAGAGCTGCGTACGCTCGAGTCATCAGATCCCGACCTCGACGCGAGATATGTGAATTCCGGCTCTGGTCCGCAGAATGTTCACACGGGCAGTGGGAAGCAGTTCAACAACACGATCAGTGGCGGTACAGGCAATTCACAGCATATTGCAGATAGTCAGACGTTTAATTATCCCAAGTGATGGCAGGAATATCTGTAGTATGAAAGGGTATACTATAATTATGGTATATACAGCAACATCTTCCCACCCGACCTACTTGCAACCTCATCAGTAGTTCCCTTATCATCTCCACCAGGAATGATACTCTAGTCCTCATCCTGGTAGCTGATCTTCCTCATCTCACCCAACTTATGCCTAGCAGCGCTGAGCGCGTTCTCGAGCTGCAGGATTTCGACCTAAAAGCACAATCGTTGTCAGTAATCTGTTCAAACATTTGAGAAGAAGGGGAAAACGTCAAAAAACATACCTGCTGCTCCATCTGGCGGACCTTAAAGTCGTGCCCGCTCAACTTTGAGTAATCGACATCCTCACCGTCATCGCGGTTCCTGTTCTCGATGATAGCTTGCACCTGCTTCACCAATCCGCGGCAAGCGCCAGTGACAGCCTTGCTGGCATCCTCCAGCTTCTCCTGGGTCTTGCTCATGAAGCTGGCCTTCACTCTTGACGCAGCGACAAGCTGGGCAGTGGAAGCGGCAACGTCGTTGGAGGCAACGATCAGCTGTTCAGGGCTGTTGCGGCCAGAGATGACACCGTCAGCAGTTTCGATGAGCATGTTTGTGGACATGGCGACAGCTTTGGCGGCGGAGATAAGGCCTTCGGTCCAGCGGTTGTTCTTCTTGTAGAACTGTGTGGCGCTCATGCTGCTGCCGCGGCCTTGCTGCACGATCTCGGCTTGCGATGAAGCGGAGGCCTTGATCAAGCGTGCAATGGCGTTTGTGACGGCGATGGCGGCTTCGAGAATCGAGTCGTGAATCTTGAGCTCGTATGAAGTGTACTGGTCACGCTTCTTGTTCATGAGCTTGGTGAGACGGTCTGTGGCGGCGTCGATGGCGGCTGCGGCGTTGGTCATCTCACGGTCGACAAGCTCGCCGAGGTCACCAGACTGGTTGGTGACCTTGGTGCCCTTGGGAGCGAAAGCGTCAGCAAGCTTTGAGAGGTTGTTGAGGGCAACTTGGACGTCGTTGTTCTTGTTGATTACAACGTCAGTCTTCTGCAAATCCTCGAGATCAGACAGGCGGTATGACATGATACCACGGAAGAAGTCGACCGATGAAGATGCACTCCTGCGTGCAGCATTGATGAGCTGGTCGCCCTTCTTGTCGTCGGACGCGAAGCGAGTCAGACCCTTGGTGTTGGAGAGCACATCGGCAATGGCGTTGGAGAAGGTGTGTACAGTCCTGATGACCTCGGCATGTGTTGAGTTAGGACCATCAGCAATGAAGTTGTTGAACGCTGTGCTGAACTCCATGGCGCTTGACTGTGCCTTTTCGATCTGGGACAGAACATATGGACCACTTGCGCTCTGGTTACCTGCTTGCATGCTGCTGTCAAGCTCGTACAGAGCATCATCGACACGCTGCACACCAGACTGCAGCACCGAGTCGATGATGTCGTTGATCTTGCGAATGTTGTCAAGGAGCATGACGTCGATCTGCTCGTCCATCGCCTTGTCTGTGTCTCCACCACCCTCGCGCAACTCGGCGAGTTCGAGAAGCGTCTGGTCCATGCCCTGCTTGTAGATCTCGAGCTCTTCCTCCTTATCACGCAGCTGGCGCTCGAGATCGGATGAACCCTCGCCAAGCTTCATGTGCACGTCTTCCAGAGCTCTGGTCTTGTTGCGGAGTGCTTCTTCCAAGTCCGCAATCTCACGGTTGTGTCTTGAGAGCATTGCACTGAGCTCAGAGCCCTTGCCTCTCTCCGAGTTGTCGGCGCGGTCAATGGCCATTCTGAGTTCGCGCTTCAGCTTGTCAAGCTCGTCCTTGTGGCCGCCAGTAGTGCGATCTTTGTCGTGGAGCGCACGATCGCGCTCACGGATCATGCCTGCAAGCTCCAAGTTCTTCGTCTTGAGCTCACGCTCAAGCTTCTCACGTCTGTCAATGGCCTCCTGTGCGCTAGCAGCCTTCAGCTGTACACCCTTAAACTTCTGCAGCAGCTCGAGGTGCTCGTGACGCAGCTGGCTGTACAACTTCGCAAGCGCCTCGTACTTAGTCCGCCAGGTGTTGACCTGCTCTTGTAGCGCACGAATCTGGTCGTCCTTGCTGTTGGTTTGTTGCTGGAAGTTCGCGTTGATTTGCGATAGCTCCTGTTCCAGCGCCTTCATCCTGCGGTCGTACTGCTCAAGCATCAATTGATCATTCTCGTATTGTGCCCTTGCTGCCAGGTTCTGCTGCTCAAGCTCGGCCATGCGTCCCTGTGTTTGATCGGCATACTGCTGTCGCTGGAGCTGCTCCTGTTGAAGCCTTTGCTGTTCCGCCTGCAAGCGCTGTTGCTCCTCAAAGTCCCTCTGAGCTTGCATTGCCTGCTGCTGCTGCAGCCTTTGCGCCTCTTCCCACTGAGCCTGCAGCCGAGCCTGCTCTGCCGCGAATTCATCTTGCGCCCTCTGTTGCTCGTTCTTCCAGAATTCGTTGATCGGCTCGGGGTCGGTAGCTTGCGCAGGTGGAGGTGTGTCTCTGGGCTTTGTCACAGGCTCATTCTTCGGTCGTGTTGGAAGCGCGGGTGCTGATTCTTCGTCACCAAGCAAACTAGGTGGATCTTGAGGCAGCTTGGGCACGGTGATCAAAGAAGTAAGGTAGCGCAAGTTCGAGCATTCGTAGTAGAATCGCACCAAACGGTAGTGCTGCGCATCGTATCGTCCCCTGAGCGGTGACAGCGCCTCATCGTCTCCTAGTGTGGTGTGCATGGCGCGCAACATGCTCGTAACAAACTTGTAGATACCATAGCTCTCTTGCACCAATGGGACCAGGGCTGAGATCCTGCACTCATTGTTCGCGCCGCTACGGAAGTGCGAGTAGATCAGCTTCTGGAAGCTGTCGATCTGGTCCTGGAGGTTCATAAGATCGCTGATAGTCTCGTAACCCTCATTGGGGTCATTGATGCTCTTCAGCGAAATGTACTCCTCGTATTCAAAGGTGCCGTTGAACTCCGGGTGGTTGCGGTGGAAGTTCAGCTTTGAGACGAGGAAGAAGATGTACTCTTGAATCATAGGTGCGTATCCCTTCATGCCGTCTCCTAGTCCTCCGGCCGACCCACGCATCAAGCTCTCCAACCAGCTGACATTGGCCTGCGCCTCCTTGAGCGCAACAGGGTGTCCCTCCTGCAACACCTTGTGTACCGTGATCAAAGCCTTGAAAGTCTGAACCTCGTCGGCTTGAATAGGCTGGACCTTCATGCCGCTCCAGAAAGACTGACTGGACTTGTGGTCCCATGTGTAGACAATGCATGCGCGAACATGCTTGCGCTTCGGGGCGGTCTCTTCGATCGAGGTGGCCTTGCGGATGTTGGTGGAGAGCTCGGTCTCAGACTTGCTGAGGTCGACGTTTCGCGTCGCATTGTATGCCATGTTGGCGGGTATAGAGGTGGTGGTGTGTTGTGTAGAGGGGTGGTGTCGTGGCCTCGCTATGAGGGGAAGTGGTAGTGGTACGATGCCGGTAAGCAGACGTCAATGGTGCCTTCCTCACGTCGCCGAGACGAGAAGATTGGTATATTGTGTGTGTCGCCGCTACTCTCGGCCAGTGCCAACACAAAATACAGGGACGGTACAGCTCGCAGCGAGAGTGTGAATAATTGCTAAAGCTGTCGCCTCGGAGCTTTCGCGTCCTTGGTGGCTGTGGCCGTGAGCTTGCGTGCGCACGCTGCAGCCCAGCGAAGCCCGCTCGTCACCCTTCAACGTCATCGCCGTTGTTTTAACGAGGATGTTCCCAACCTGCCAATATTGAATACATTTATGTTTTTCACCTCATTTCCTCGAGCTACACAGGCCTACCACTCCTAGCAGTTCGTACAACGCTGTGCGGTCCCAGAGATAACCGATCAACGCTGCGCCTGGATGGGTCTGGTCAATTGAGGCGTAGCTGCTCAACGCCGTCAAAGTCTTGTTGCGAAGCTTGATATCGTCCAACACGTCTGCTAACAGGTACAGCTTCACCATCGCACATATGCCTTCGCCTACTGTCCCTTCTGCCGCAAGGACTTCGGTGTACGCCCAATCAATGTAGCGTTCGAACACCGTCGAGTCAACGTCAGGAAGACGCACGGTCTTGGTTTGACCCTCGGTCCAGTGCGTAGAGCAGGCAGCCTTGAAGAACTTCGACTTGGCAGAAAACGTATGCTTGTGGACAGTGAAGGATCGCTCTTTAGTGCCGATCAGAACGGTGATGGTATCGCTGTAGTTGGGGCTGATTCTATGTTAGTACGAGGTACTTTTTCATACGGGACTAGGGCACTCACATGGGACGTTTGACAGGGCGTTGATCGGCATCGTTATCCTCCTCGCGCGGACGCTTGGCCGATTTTGGGCCACCAGCCATGGTGAGAACAGATTTTGGTTGACTGTGAAGCTGATGCCGGGGCTGACGGTGGTGTAAGTGTGTGTATTTGGTGCGGACAAAAGAGGAGGGTTGCGATTTATATGCTCTCGCGTCGAATTGGAGCAAGTGAAAGAATGTTCACTTGGAGCTGAGCTGCCTGTCACCGTGCATGTGAAGTCATACAAGAGGGGCACGAAGCAGCAGTTACCATTCCCCATGAATAAGTGAAGGATAGAATCAACACGCCGCTATTATGCTCTCAATAACTCGGGCAGGCCTCACTTGCAGAGCAATCAATGATGTACTAGTATTCTACATCCAGAGTCATAGCAAATAATCCGCCGATTATGAAGCTGATAGAAAGGAAGTCGACACAGTCTCGCAGAACAATGCGAATCCTTGAAGGCAAGTGGACTGTACCATTCCGGAAGAACCATTTGTGCAAATTGTGCCTTTGGTAGATATATGCATCTTTGGCCCTATCCTGCCAGTATACGTGCATACTTTTCATTCACTCTCAAGCTACACAGGCGTAGTGTGTACCAATGGCTGCCTCCTCAAGATCTTAGACTCGAGCTCGGTTGCTAACTTGTGCCTTTTCGCGTGTTCGAAAGGGGAATGACTGTGTGGAATCACCCTCACTGTTCTTATCGCTCAATGACCACACATCGCAGCCTGCCGGACTCCTTGCATTCCAACCTCGTTGCCTTATGCTTCCTTGTAACCATCGGCCGCGGTGCTCCATCAGGCGTCGTCCTCCGCCTGAAGGTACTCCGACAAAGTTGCCTGGAAGCTCTTGCTGCTCGTGGTTGCTTTCTGCTTCAAAAGCTTCAGTGCAACCTCCTGTACCAGCTCCGGTGGGTAATCCGCTATGTCTCTCTCAAAGCGGTCTCGGTTGCCTCTCATGATCATCTCGCCGACCACCCACTTCCTGAGCAGTGACTTGGTCGTGGTGTTGGCCCAGATCGCCTTCGTGTCTGCAGCATTGGGTGCTTTCTTGTTGATGGCGCTAAGGCTAGTCAGAGCTTTGATGGTGCGGTCGCGAAGTCTAACTTACCGTCGTCGAGCACGTCTCCAAGCAGGTTGAGCTTGATCGCCATTTCCACGTCCTCGTCCACCGTCGACGCAGCCATCAGCGTGTTGCCATAGATCCAGTCGACGTAGTTTTGAAACACCTTCCCGTCAACTTTAGGCAAGGTCACAGTGATCGCTTGGTCTCCCTCCCATTCCGAGCAGGCAGCTTTGAAGAACTTGGACTTGGCACAGATGGCATCTCTGTGGACAGTGAAGACTTGTTCTTCAGGACCAATGAGCACCGTGATAGTGGTAGTGTAGTCACAGCTAAGAGGCTGTTAGTAAAGCCAGTCAATCTTGTGATGGTCATGCATCTGGGACACTGACCGAGAACGCTTCACTGCGCGATAATCTGCCTCGTCATCGCCTTCGCGCGGACGTTTAGTTGAAGGCAGGTCGGTCGCCATGATGGGCTTGAACAGTACTTGGTGCGTAGCTAATGTTGTTGTGAAAGGCGTTTTGAATGTCGATGCGAAGACGTAGAGTTGGTGTGTAAGAAAAGTGGGGCACACGATTTCGTTCGTGCCGCTGCAGAGCAAGTGAATCAGTCTTTACTTAAGATCGTGCGGCCACCAGTAAGGGTGTGAAGATTCACAGAGTGGCTTGAATCAGTCGGTGAGCACTACGTATAAAGAAAATCAACACACTCATATAAAGGGAAACAGCGACATGACAGATATGCACATGGCAAGCGAACACAATGCCCAACGAACGCTTGGACTCTCGTTAGACTTACGGGCCTTCAAATTCTTGCAGATTAAAGGACTAGACTCACTCGGAGATCAAGCATGTAACAAATTTGCATTTCTCAATATAGTCGGCTATAAGCCTTCATTCTTGTGAGAGCTGTTGCAATTTTGACGACTCGGTCAGTCAACTTGCTGCCTCTCTGTCGTTTACATTCGCGGAGTCAACGTCTCAACTGGCATTGCGACTGGAGACCAATCGTGCTCTGTGCTTTCAGGAATCTTCATCCGCCTCCTGATACTCATGACGCTTCGCTAGGAATTCTGCGCCGCTAACGACTGGTGCATGTTGCATAGCCTTCACTGCGATCTGTTGCAAGAACTCTGACGGGTACTCTGCAACGCACTCCTCAAAGGCGCCTCGATGCCTCGGGAAGATAGAGTCGAGAGCCCACTTCCTGAGCATCGATCCCTCAGAGGTGCTCTCCCAAATGAGGCGAATTTGGTGAGCTCCAGGGCTCACTACTTCCTTGTACGCCTTGACCTGCAGAGCAACTATTGCCTTGTTGCGGAGGTTTCGGTCGTCCACCAGGTCTCCGAGCAGCGAAAGACGAATGAGCGGATTCAGTAGCGAGCATGTCTTGTAACTCGCGTTGTTGACGATTTCGCCGAAGTAAAGCCAATCAATGTACATCTCAAAGACGGATGGTTTGACTGTGGGTAGGCGTACCACCTTTTCCTGGCCTTCCCTCTAGCGTGTAGAGCAGGCAGTCCTGAAAAACTTAGAGCTAGCGCAGACCACATCTTTATGAACGACAAAGCTTCGTTCCTCGGAGCCGACAAGAACGGATATGGTATCATTGTAGTTGTAGCTACGCAAGGCGTTAGTATGCGACAACAGAAGCTCAATCGATCGCAGCACTGACCGTGGACGCTTGGTAGGGCTTTGGATGATCTCATTCTCGTTCTCATTTTCGCGCGAACGCTTTGTTGTACCTGCCATGGCAAGGATTGGTCTTGGCCAGGCGGTTTGGTGATATTCTTGTGACGGATGGTGTAAGGTAGTGGTGTCGTAGAAGAGGAATAAGAAGCGAAATGGGGGAGTTGCATGAGCTTATGTAGTAAGACAAGTAAGAGAAGATTGAGGCCACGATCAGTGACGCAGGGTGACTGTGAAGTGGTAGCCAGTGGAAACTAGAAGCAGTCACGCTCGCAAAGTGAAAAAGCATGTGATCGTTCTATCGAAAAAGCATGTGATCGTTCTATCGAAAAGCATGTAATCGTTCTATCGAACAAAAAGGTCAAAAAGCATGTGCTCGTTCTATCGAATCCATTCGTGGAACGTCTGACCGAGAAGGTAGTCTCTGAGCATTACTTCTCATCGTCATCTCCCGCCTTCCAGGAAAGCTTGCAAGCGCGCGGAAGGGTAAGGAAAGACAGCGGGAACATGGAAGTACATCTTCACAGCAAACTGCTGCACAAACTCTGCCGGGTACTGCTTGACCTTCCTCGCGAACTCAATGACACCCACTCTCGCAGCAACACCATCATAAGCCGCTTGTCTCAACAATGAGCTCGAGGTAGTGTGGTCCCAGATAAAGCCCACGGTCTCCGGAGTCGGGCAGAACCTTTCCGCAATGAGAAGCCTCAATGCCTTGTAGCGAGCCTTGACGTCGTCCAGGAAGTCTCCCAGAACGTAGAATTTGACCAGCGGCAATGACTCAGTCTCGCCATCGAAAATGGGGAGGTTGAAGACCAAGTCCATGTACGTTTGGAACGTCTCTTCCTCGACCTCGGGTAGCGGAACGACTTTTTCCTGGCCTTCTCGCCAACTCTTTGAACAGGCGATTCTGAAGAATTCGGATCTTGCGCAGAGCACATCTTTGTGGGCGGTGAACTTGGCCTCTTCTGGTCCAACAAGGATCGTTATCATGTCGTCGTAGTTGTAGCTAGTCAAAAAGTTAGCTCAGAGGGTACTGATATGTGATTGGCATCAAGTGATTCTTACCGCGGACGCGTGCGCGTGCGCAGACGTTTGGCTGGGCGCTTGTTGGCATCATCGTTTTCGTCTTCCAACACGCGTTTAGGTGCTGTTGTTCTGGGCCCACCCGTGTGGACTATCATCGACTCGTTGTCGGAGGCCATGAGTCGGGTAATTGGTGAGGCGCTTCTCGTTGAATCAGCGGAAGGCTGATAGCCGCTGAGGGACGGCGCAGTTGCAGCATCTTTATAGGCCAATGTTGTAGGCAAGGTTCCAAAGCGAACAAAGCGTACGGAGGATGCGATTTGCGTTTGCCATAAGGAAACGTTGATCCGATCAAAGCATCACACCTCCCCCATCGTCCTTGTCTTCGCTTTCTGTTCTCCTTTTTTTCTGCGTTGGTGTTGCTTCGTTTGCTCGTAAGCCATTGTGCTCTTGTTGCTTCGGCTTCGATTTGTGCGCGTTCTTGGTCTTCTTCTTTCCATTTAGTTCAACCTCTTTCTTCTCCTTCTACGGTGGCTTCACTTCCTCCTCATCGACCACCTGCACATCAACCTCAGGCCATCTCTCTTTGACCTTCTCCGCCAAGTAAGCAATTCCCCAAACCTCACAAAGCCGATGACCGACGCAAACAACCTTTATGCCTTTTTGCAAAGCAGCTTCAAGCCCTTCCTCTCTTACAGCGCCAGTCAGATAGAGCAAACCGCTGCAATCTTCCAGAGAAGGAGCGAGGCCAGCTTCAACGGCAGCAGCAGCGACAAGATCGACTTCTGCGGGATGGAAAGCGTTCATGCAGGCGATGGACGTTATCTTGCCAGGATTCTTGATTTCCACCGCGAGTGATGCATCGTCATTATGGATGACTTTTGAAACAGAGTCATCAAATCCGAACCAAGCTCCCTCTCCATGAAGGTCTCCAAACTGCGCAATGATCCTGCCTTTTATGTCATCCAATTCTAATTCATCCTCACCTGTCTCCCCAAATCCGGCCACAACTCCGATTCGTCTTCCCTTATCGCCCTTATATCCCACAAGAACTTTTGGATCTCGAACATTCGCTCCTAGCCGTTCCATGAGAGCTAGATTATAACCCGTTGTCAAACTCTCATCGAAAGCTTTGTGTGAAGTCCAAACAGTAGTGCCATGTGGCAAGCGGCCACGCGTGAGCGACCAAGGCCGATGCAAGAAAGCGGCTGTCGTGAACTTCTCTCGACTGCCTAAAGAATCCTTGAACCTGTTGGGAACGGTAGCTTTAGCTGGTGCCAGGCTCGTAACTCCATCACTCGACGGATGGTCGAGTGGAGGTGGAAGTGGCGAAGCGCCAAGAGCGGCATAGACGCCTTCAGTGGGCGTGATACTGAGAACCAGTTTTCGAACGCCAGAATGAGCAGGTAGAGGCCGAGGTGTCTGGAGTTGTGGCTGGACACCAGGTGTCGTTTGTTTCGAATTTGGCCTAGGTGGGAGAGGAGAGTGGTATAACCAGGGAACTTCTGCGGCAGCTGCTAAAGGCGATAATCGTGCAAAGTGTGAGAGCAGAAAAGCAGAGAGGGTTGGCAGTGATGGCAAAGCAGACTGTGCCTTTGTCGGATTTGAGAGCATGTTGGGTGTTGTATTCGCTCCCGCTGCAGCTGTCGAAAGCGGCGGTGCAAAAGGCTGAGCGAGAGGATTCGGTTGCATTGTAATTAATGAAATGAGCTGTTTGGATGATGATCTTGGTTCGTGCCCAGCCCTAGTGTCCTCCAACAGATTCAAGGGGAGAAGTATGCTTGTGATACCAAGATTCAATGTTTTCCAGACTGTCGGAATCTGGGTGGGATAAGCGTACAGAAAAGCGTCTTTCCCTCAGAGTTGTAAATGTCTGTTTTCCAGAGAGATCTGACGTTTCCAGTTGGCTCCTTGATAGAATAGAGTAATGGCGTTGATCCGAACTCCGTCGATTGTAGCGGGAATCCAGTCCAGTCCAAGCAAGATGTCCAAATACAACTCGAAAACCTTCCGGTAAGTAAAACAACCCTAGACCAACATGTAGATCAAAGCAATGAAAAGCCACACAAGCTCCCAAGCTAGAGATGATAGAAAGGATGAATGTACATCTTCCTGTCGATGCAAACGCAACAACTCATCATTCGAGAAATGTACATGTATGACGTCAAGGCCGTTAATTTCGACACGACCTGCCGCGAGACTTGCACGATCGCAGGATCCACCATCCTTGATCGACTATAAATGCCGTGTGGGACTGATCAGGGCTCAGGGCTGATATATAGGACCCGCCGTAGCCTAGCAGACAACCTCAGCCATCATCAAGAAAGCTCGCAAAACGTCAAGCGCGGTTCCACAGTCCAACACACCTCAATCCACCAACGGGATTAAAAGCAACAACCAAGGAAGAACGCAAAAAAGCAGGCTTTACAGAACCATTAGATTATAGACTATGGATAACCTATGCACAAGGCCAAGGCTCAAAGATCTCGAAACTTTCCAGTTCCGGCCGAACGACAGAAGAAGAAACCCCAAAATGATCCTCTCTTCCCTTTTCCTTGAACAAAAAGTGAACGCCCAATCCCAAGAAAAAGCCAAAGAGAAACAAAATAACCGCTTTCAATCTCTGCCTTTTCATCCCCCAAACAGGGGGAAGCAAGAAAAGAATAGTGCTGATGTAGATCAAGCCCTAGCGTGCACCTCATGTACACCCAGTAGCGTGGACGAACGTAAAGAAGAAAAGATAGAAAGACAAGGAAAGGTTCGTAGTCCTAATGGGCGGACATCAAGCGTGGTCTAAGGCCACTGCCAAAAAAAAAAAAAACAAGGAGACTCGCTCGCAGGCGGAAAGACTAAACAAAAAATGAACATGACGAGAATCCAGCTCCGCTCAAAGTTCCATCGGGTATCTCCCAGAAGGTGTCAATCCGGTCGCGACACCTCCTCCTCTGGGCAAGGGACCGCCACGGCGAACGCGGCCTCCTCGAGTTGACGGCAGGCCTGGGAGACTAAAGTCTGGATTAGCAGCAAGGACGACGTCCTCGCGGCGGCGTTGGGCAGCGCTAGCGGTGGAGCCGTTTGCATATGAGCCAGGCCCTGGTCGCCAGGCTGGGTTGATTCCTCGTTGAGATATTGAGGTGAAGTGGGAGGTGTCGCTTCCGGTTGGAGAGCGCATACCGGCAGGGAGGTTTTCATTGGAGTCACCTCCGCTGGCACCGTACCCGTCTTCTAGAGGCGGTGTGCTGTTAAGGTGGTCAGTCTGCGTCACCGCTGGCGGCCCGAATGGTAGTGACGGCTGAGAAGTAGGAGAGTGGTTGACGATAGTGGGTATAGGAGGGTTCGAAATAGGGGAAGGCATACGGTAGGCAGCGTTGCCGCCTGGTTGCAACGCCGAGGGTAATCCGCTTGCCCGTTGGTCTGCGCCGGTATCTACGTGTGGATCACTCGCAAAGCGCGGGTCCACATCCTCGTAGTAGTGTTCGGAGCCGCCACGCACGTGGCGAGGAGCCGATGGATTGTCGTGCTGTGCTATTGGTGAAAGCGGAGCTTGAGAGGTGGGGAAGCCGTGAGTGCCAGCGAAGACATTGGACGATGGGATGGCAGAAGTAGTGTTTTCTCTCAACGGCGGTGATACATGGCCGTTAGGCTCGCCTCCCTGTGCCCAGCCCGCGCGTGGTGGAACGTATCTAATCAAGTTAGCACCAGTGAATATTTGATCGAGCAACGTTGCTTACTGTGAATTAACACCGCGTGAGTACATGCTGGTAGGGCTGGTCGGATCATCATGTGCGGCGAATTGGCCTGGCTGGCCGTTTCCGACCGGCTGGTCTTGCTGTAGGCCAACCATACCGCCGACATCGCTATCGCTGTCTCTCAGACCATAAGGCGAAACTTGATGAGGTACCGCGTCGGGTGGGCTGCCAGTACGTTCGTCCATCTCGATAGCCTGGCCGATAGTCTGGCTACCGCTGGGCGAAGGTCCTCTTCCAACAAACTGATCTTGCATGGGGTTGGAGCGCTGTCTTTCGACAGGAGCCAAGCCGCCTTGAGGACCGTAGTAAGGGTCTGCACCATATCCAGGTGGAGGTGGTCCGCGAGGTCCAGGTCCTTGTGGGCCATAGCCGCCGCGTCCACGGCCATTCCATCCAGGAGGTGGTGGGCCGCCACGGAAGCCACCTCGGGGACCATAGCCGCCTCTTGGTGGGCCATAGCCACCTCTAGGTCCATAAGCACCTCCTCTAGGAGGACCGTAGCCACGAGGTGGTGGTCCGTAGCCACCTCGGCCTCTCATGTAACCTGGTGGAGGAGCGCCGCCACGTCTTGCAGATCCGTTCGAACCAAGGCTACCTTGTGAGGTGTGATGTCTGAGACCAGGTGGTGGAAGTTCGCCAGCCATACCAGCTGCCATCATGGGTGGGAGAGGGTTGCCGTATTCGTCTCTGCTTGGTCTTCCTCCACCCATGCCTTGGTCTGCGCCGGGACGTCCGTTCATTGGCATAGGCGGGTGGCCTTCTCCATAGCCGGGTCTGCGCGAAGCACCACCAGTGCTCGCAGAGCGGATGCTAGGGTCCCTCGCTGGGTTCATGGGGTTCAATGGAGTGCGGTCGTCGTTACTTCTACGGCCACCGTCCTGGCTATTGGTCTCCTGGCGCTTCATTTCGAAAGTAGCAAACTGCGCAGCCTTCGGGTCGTCAATCTGAGTGGTACCGCTCATGGGTGGAGGGCTGTCGGCTCTTGGGAGCTGGTCGGCAAGCATGCGCTGCTGATTAAGGTTTTCGTAGTAGTTTTGGCCATTCATATCTGCATTTTCGGCGATACGCTTTTTGCGCGCCTTCCTGCTCACAAGCGTGCGGCGCATAGCGCAGGTCACGACACTGGATGCAACAATGAGAATTGTAGCCGCAAGCACGATCCAGCCGCCCCATTCTACGTGTGGCACGAAAAGTAAGATGTCAACCAGGAACGCCAGAAGAGTGATGAGCAAGGTTGGGATGGTAAGAATGAGGAGGGCCAAGAGGAAGCGAGGAGAGTGTCCAGGCGCATGGAAATGAGCAGCTACGGCCAGAGAGAAACAGATCAAGACGAGCAATGCTGCAATTGGGTGCACGATCAGGATGGAAGACAGACTGGTCCGAGTCGTCGAAGGCAACGAGAAGTCATCAGCATTTGCACCTGTGAAAAGGCCGTCTATAGGGAATGATCAGTATACGCGCGGCGATGTACCCACTGACTGCAACATCATCTTGATAAAATGTGTCGCGTGCCCATGCTTACCTGTAGTGTACCCAATCCGAGGTCCCTCGCAGTTATCGCCATTGCACCAACCAAAGACGCCGAAGTCATAGCCTTGATAACTGCCCAAGGGGATCTGCTTGATGATGGGCGTCGATATGGTGCTCAGGAGCAGTAGCACGAAGGCTAGGAAGAAGATGATCGCCAAAGGCGTCGCAGGGCGCAACATGATGGGCGATGTTGGCCGAGTTCAAACGAGTGTGGTATAGCTGGAGTGGTGGTGGTAGTGGGTCGCGCGACGGCCAGGCCTGGAGCCGGGGAGATGGCGGTCGAGGCTCCCAGGAGGGCGAGAGCGACTAAGTGGACTGGTACCGATGGTCGAGCATGTAGAAGAATGTGTCGCAGGACAGCGCGGGCGTGGTATATGGCGAGCGCGCGGTATGGTGCTGGAGTGAGGGCGCCACGAGCAGTCGACGGCGGGCGTTGGTGTGTCGAGTGGATTCGCAATAATGCGGCGCAGTGCAGTCCAGCCAGGCACTTTCCGGATTATGCGGGGGATTTCTGTCTAGCTCGAGTAGGCGAAGTCTATCAGTCCCGTGCTTGCGTATACGAGATGCGCCGTGCAAGTATGCAAGAATAATTAATCCAGATGGCGCAGTTGGACGACAATGGGTATATGGGTGGTGGTTGTGGTGTTGTTGGAAGGAGAGGCAGCCTGCGCTCAACGTATTGGAGGGAGGAACAGCGCTGGCGTACAGTATCAGGTCGAGTCGAGCGTGTCGGCCACGAGGGAGTGCGCGTTTGAGGGATGAGGCAAAGCCAGCAAAAGGCACTCGAGCCAGGCCAGCATCCACAACGGCGCGCGCCAACCAACGCCTACCACCGCTCCACTTCCATCTGCACCGTCTGAGGCTAATTGCGGTGCTTCCTTGATGCTGTATGCCCTTGAACTACTCGCCGGTTTCACGCTTCTTTCCCACGGACGCCTGGATTATTGCTGTGACGCTTGTTGCTGTACACGCACTACCACCGCCGCCCTCATCTTGCCTTCCATCTTCGCAGCCATTGTTATCGGCATGCACCACGCGTCTCGCCCGTCGACTCCCAACTGCGCCGAACTACTGCAGCCACACCATCGTTTAAGATTGCATGTCATTCAAGAACCCTGCCTACCCCGGCTTAGATTCCCCAGCCAGTCACCATCCTCTTCCCATTGGATGTCGCCAGCAGTCTTTCCTCGCCGCTGCCGTTATCATCTGGTAAAACTTCGAACGGAACTATAGCACGCAACTTGGACCTGCCATGTTACACTATTGAAAATCTTGTGGTGTCTCTCCGGCACCGCAAGCGGAGCGACCACCAGGATTTTTGCACTCCCCGACGCTTTACTCAGTATTCCCGTGAACCACCATCTCACTGACGGACGCGATCCTTGATGCAGCTCGGTGGCAGATAACACTTCCTATCCTGCGAGATTGCTTTCGCAATCGCTGGGCGACGGCGGTCATTAAGGGCGACTCCGACAAGGCCATAATTCCTAGCAGCGCTAGTCAGCGCCTACCTACGCCCGCTAAACGCCTACTTGAACGCGTACTTCTGACTTTGAGTCCTAGGGTAACCTCGACTTCTGTCCCTCTGATCCGAGGAGGGGGGCGCTTTGGCGCAGGCGCCTGCCCCCTCCTCTGGTTTTTTTTTTTTTTAATACATAATAGGGGAGTAAATTCAATTTGATTTGAAGAGGAGTAGGGCATAAAAACAAGTGTAGTATAAGCGTGTGAAGTGGTGGTGGGCTAGGTGGGTGATGTACCAGGAATTATGGCATTGTCGGAGTCGCCCTTAGTGCCTTCCTTGCTGGGCCACAATTGTTCGCTAGTTACCCAGCCAGCGATTACTTGCATTGGAGAATATCGCAATTTCTCCAAATTAGGCGCGTAATGGTGAGAAAAGCATTTTGGTGACCGTTCTGGATGTTGTGAGTGCCACCGATGATACTATTCTTCGGTTGTTCTGACAATATTTCTGTTGTGAAGAAACATATTCTAGTACTGATACTCTCGATACATGTGATGATAACAAAGGCGTGCGCAGACTTATGAGCTTGAAGTACGTACAACTTACTTCGTCCCGGTGTGGGCCTCTCATCAAAGCAAAAGCTGAATCGACTTGCTGTTTCAAGTGCTTGTACCGTGCCGTGCGTGACGTGTATTATATTGGAAGGCGCTAAGCAAACCAAGCAATGAACAACTTCGGTACCTTATACTACATACATGTATATATATCGTTCTTCTGGAAATCGATCCTTCGTTCAATCATGTCCATACTGCCGCAGCCAAGGGTTAGTGGAGCAGTACAGTCGGAATCACATTGAAGTCGAGATGTGACCGCCAAATCGTTCTAAATTTGTAGCGTGCTTCACGAGTCCATATTATTCACGATAGCCATCATGGGAGGTCCTCAAGCTGTCACCAACATTTCTTCTACTCCATATAACGTCCGCGAGATGCTCAAAAGTGTTAAACCGCATGCTAAGAATCAGCCTTGATCCACTACCAACGCACATCAGCCCCGCTCGGACCTATCAACCACTCGCACCACCACTCGCGCGCGTAAATGCTGCTGCTTCCTGCAGAGACGCGACGAAGTCACACCATCATTACTGTTGTATGCCCGAAGATCACTTCTTGGGAGCACTCGCACGACCGTCCCGTCTGCCCCTCCAAAATACTACCAAATAGATCGGCACATTTGTTTTTGTTGTTTGATCCCCGCACTCTGACTGAGACAGTCTCGCGGGCCACTACTTCACCATGTTTCTGCTCCCGAACGATCGTAAGCCTCGCGGACACTCCAGATCTAGAAGTCGTTCGCGTTCGCGAGACCCCAGTCGGACGCCGAAAGCGCCCTCACCGCCGTCAATTGAGGATCCACCTAGCAGATATGATTACCCGCCGTCCAGCTCTGCGGACCAAGGTTATGCTGGCAGCACTGTGACAGCATCCTCATATGAGGTTCGCGCTCCGGGAGATGGCTCTAGAGGCAGACAATCATACCCGTCGCAACGCCCAGCAGATCCAACACCCTACCCGCCGGACCACGATGACTTCACCATGGGCGGATGGACAGATTTCCCTCCCTCGGAGAGGCCCGGCTACGTGCAACCACCAGATGAGCGACAGTATGCTGGCAGGTCTCCTGGAGACTCTGATGACGATCTAGCATATGGTGCGCCAAGCCGAGGAGGCTCAAGGCATGCATCTTACAGCGCAGACTACCCTCCGCAGCCCAGCTATACAGCCAAACCTCAGGAATCATCATCTTCGGCCAAGTACCGCTACGCCCCTCAGACTACCTCTGGTGGCTCTCAATACACGACCAACTCGTATGAGCCTACGCAAAAATACCAGTATGCTCAACCTCCCGACAAGCTCACGTACACCAACAAGCCTGTGACTTCACAAAACGCACCGCAGTACACTCAAACGCCACCCCAAGATACTCGCCAGAGCCTCTCTCGGACTTACAGCCAGAGCAACACGGGCTCGTCTCAACGAGATGCCAGGGTCGTGGAAATCAGGCCTGATGGGTTGGAACCAGATCGCGATTCACGAAAGTCATCGTCCAAGTCGAAGTCAAAGCAACATCGTCTTTCCGTCAGTACGCAACAGCCGCAGGGTCTGGGAAACCGCATGGACCGCTTGAGCGTGAGTGGCGATAGGCCTGACCTCAGAGGTATGGGTGTGGGTGGCGCCCTTCCTCCAGGAAGTCCAATGCTTGAAGCCTACCACGGCACCTACCAGCAGCTCTCGCCCATGCCTTCGGCTATGCGTCTGGACAATGACAGCGATCTCGATGACCTCGCACCTCTGTCTTATAATCCAGGCCATGGCAGCAACGATAAGTTGTCTCATGCAAGCTCGTCCAAGAATTCCAGGCGTGTAGTGATATATGACCCCGAAGCCGATGCCGCTACACTTGCATCTACGCTCTCATCACGCAAGCCCTCAGCCAACCCCATCTGCGACGTGTTGCCGCCATTAACCCACGACCAAATGCTCTCCCTGCGCAAAGAGTACAAGAAGCAAGTCAAAATCCAAGGCAAAGGCATCAACCTCTCCAAGCACCTCAAGCTCAAATTCCCTCCTTCGTCTACAAATTTCGGAAAAGCGGCGTATGTCACCTCACTTGGCCGAGCAGAGAGTGAAGGCTACTGGGCCAATTTCTGGTATCAATCAGCCTCTTCACGCCGCGAGCTGCTGATAGAAAGTCTCATGGGCCGCTCCAACGCCGAGATCCGCGAAATCAAAGACGCGTTCAAAGACAAGCGTTACTCCGACAGCCTAGTACGCTGCATGGAGAAGGAGCTCAAGATGGACAAGTTCAGAACGGCCGTGCTCATGGTTCTTGAGGAACGAAGGCAGGAGGAGCAAGACATCTACCCACCCGAGTACCGTGACCGCGACGTCGACATCCTCGCGAAAAGCATCCGTGCCCGCGAAGGTGGCGAGACAGCTATGCTAGAGATCATCGTAAGGCGCAGCGATGCTCACTTGCGCGAAGTGCTGCGTATCTACCAGGACCTGTACGGCGAGAACTTTGCGCGCGCAGCGCTGAAGAAGTCAGGAAACTTAGTCGTAAGTCAACATCTCCCATGGCTCCCTCGAATATCTACACTATCTAACCCCCCACCCCAGGGCGAAGTAATAGCGCACATTCTCAACGGCGTCATCAACCGGCCCGCCCGCGACGCCTTGCTCCTTCACCACGCGATCAAAGACGTCGCCGACCGCAACCAAGCCGACGAGCTGCGCTACGAGCTCCTGATCTCGCGCCTCGTGCGTCTGCACTGGGACCGCGCACTCCTCGTGCGCGTGAAGCGGGCGTACCAGGAAAAGTACAAGCACGCGCTGGAAGACGACTTGGAGGATGCTACGAAGGGTGATTTGAGGGAGTTTGTGTGGGAGTTGGCGAGGACGTGATGGTAGTGTAACTCAACCGAGGTGTGGCGACTACTTCGGTGTATTATCATATGTATGCTGCGCCTTTACTCGTGCAGGCACGGAGGACTATACCAGCCGCGAGGCTCGGATCACCACTGGATCGATGGTGGCGATTTGGAACTCTTACTCCAAGGCAACACCATACCCTCTTTGAAATGGAAAAGCATGAAACATCACGCGCAACGAAAGCGAAAAATGAAAACCTGAAAAGTAGCAATGCCAACGCCAGCAATGACGCAGTACCACACGCGAAATGAGCCATACGTGGTCATCATAAGCCATACAGATGTAGATCACAATGAGTCTTCGCGTTCCAGACCGTACCGTGTTAGTCAGATTCCTTGGATAGGATAGACCCTTTACCGTAAACAGAGAGCTTGACATGTTATAGCCGGGCAGATGACCTGTGGTGATCTTCAAGATGGTTAGTTGTTCCTTGCTGGCGTTGTTGTTAGTGAGGGAGGATGTCGTTCATAGACGTCATGTGCAAAGTCTACCGTGGTGGATTGAAGGGTCATGTTCAAGATGGGAGTAGTCGCGTGCCCGTGCAAAGATGGGATGAGATTTGTGGGGGTTTCATTGAAGGGAATTGAGAACGGTTAGGGAGATAGTTCAGTATGGCGCATGTCGTGATTAAGGAGCAATACGCAAGCCTCTCGAGTCGTAAGCGATATCGCATCTGCAACAGCCTACCTTTGTAATCTACACCGCCATCAACATGGCCGCTCTTTGCAAAGTCACATTGAGAGAACAGATCGAACGGCACCAGTTTTCAGGCTTTTGACGATCTTGTAATTTTTTGTAGGCGAATTCAAAAACAAATCCCAACCTCATGAGCAATGCATGGTGGATGGAATCATCAATGGCCTGAAAAACAATATCCGCGACATCCTCACTCTGCAAAAACAGAGCTTCGCCGAGGACAATGTTTTGGAATGCACATCTCTCCTTTGCCGCAATGCATATTTCTCGTTCGATTTCGTACACCGAAACTCCACTCCAGAAGAAAGAACAAATGTGTGTGGCGCGTGCGGTAGTCCGGTTCCAACATCTTTCATTCCATTGCTGCGGCACTTGGTATCGTAAGGCCCGGACGACC
>Ga0265797_10003721_pt1 | contig 24157 bp, 17 predicted proteins | sample P2T30metagenome_FD_192433 | JGI IMG/M metagenome (GOLD analysis project Ga0265797, IMG submission 192433) | Plant litter microbial communities from East Loma Ridge, Irvine, California - P2 T30 | ecosystem: Environmental > Terrestrial > Plant litter > Unclassified | place: USA: California... | reverse complement strand
GCCGTCGAACTCCCAGGTGCCGCGCCAGTTGGCGCTGCGGTAGTACTCGTCGGGCCGGGTCCAGAATACATTGAGGTTGACCATATAGATGCGGCCGAAGCGCTTCTTCTCGACCGCGCGCTTGAGCAGCTGCAGGGTGGCGTTGCGGCGGTTCTGCTTGACCACGAACAGCCGCACCCCGGCCTCGTCGGCGGCGGCCACCATGCGCTTGCCGTCTTCCCAGCGCGTGGCCATCGGCTTCTCGGTGATCACATGGCGGCCGGCGGCGGCGACGCGCATCGCCTGGCCCGGGTGCAGGCCGGACGGGGTGGCAAGCACGAAGGCGTCGGCGTCGAGCTCGGCCAGCATGCGGTCGAGGCTGGCGTACGGGCGGGCGCCGCTGCTGCCGGCGGCTTCTTCGCGCGCGCGCGGGTCGATGTCGCAGACGCCGGCCAGTTCACAGCGCTCGGCGTGCTCGCGCATGGCGCTCATGTGGTTGCGGGCGATGCGGCCGCAGCCGACCAGGGCGAAGCGGATCTTGCGGTCGAGGATGGGGGGAGGGTAGTGGCGCATGCGGGCTCCGGGCGTGACGGTGGGCTTCGTAGGTCGGACGAGTCGAATGGATGGTCGGGCTGCGTGAATTGGGCGGACTGGCGTCGACGATCGGACGCTCAGGCCTGCACCACGTTCGGCAGCCGGTTCGGATACACGCCGCGCGTGTCCACGATCAGGTTCGCATACTGGCGCACCAGGTCATAGTCGAAGGCGCTGTGGCTGGTGGCCAGCAGCACCACGTCGTAGGATGCGAGCGAGGATGGCGTCAGGGGGATGCTCGACAGGTCGAAGTGGTGTTCGCGCATGCGCGGGAAAACCGGGACGTGCGGATCGGAATAATCGACCGCGGCGCCGCGCGCACGCAGCAGTTCCATCAGCGCCACCGACGGCGACTCGCGCATGTCCTCGACGTCCTTCTTGTAGGAGATGCCCAGCACCAGGATGCGGCTGCCCATCACCGCGCGGCCGCGCTCGTTGAGGGCGTCGGCCACCTTGCCGACCACCCAGCCCGGCATGTCGCTGTTGATCTCGCCCGCCAGTTCGATGAAGCGGGTGTGCAGGCCGTACTGGCGCGCCTTCCAGGTGAGATAGAAGGGATCGATCGGGATGCAGTGCCCGCCCAGGCCGGGGCCGGGATAATACGGGGTGAAGCCGAACGGCTTGGTGGCGGCGGCGCGGATCACCTCGTGGATGTCGATGCCCATGCGGTCGGCGATGATCTTCATCTCGTTGACCAGGCCGATGTTGACGGCGCGGTGGATGTTTTCGAGCAGCTTGGTCAGTTCGGCGGCGCGGGTCGAGCTGACCGGCACCACCGTGTCGATGGCGGCCCGGTACAGGGCCAGGCCGGCCTCCAGGCAGGCATTGGTGGAGCCGCCGCACACCTTGGGAATGGTGCGGGTGTGGAAATCGGGATTGCCCGGATCTTCGCGCTCGGGCGAGAACACCAGGAAGACGTCGTGGCCGACGCGCAGGCCGCGCGACTCCAGGCGCGGGCGCAGTTCTTCTTCGGTGGTGCCGGGATAGGTAGTGCTCTCGAGCGACAGCAGCTGGCCGGGCCGCATGTGCGGCAGGAGCGACTCGACGGTGCCGATCACGAACGACAAATCGGGTTCGCGGTAGGCGGTGAGCGGGGTGGGAACGCAGATGATCAGGGCGTCGGCCTCGCTCGTGCGCGCGAAGTCGGTGCTGGCCATGAAGCCGGCGCCGCGCGCCGCCTCGATCGCCGGGGCGCCGATATGCCCGATATAGCTGCCGCCGCGGTTGAGCCGCGCGACCTTGTCGCCGTCGACGTCGATCCCGAGGACGCGGAAACCCTCGGCGGCGTAGCGCAGCGCCAGCGGCAGGCCGACGTAGCCGAGGCCGATGATGCCGATCACGGCGTGGCGGTCGCGCAGCCGGGCCAGCAGCTGCTCCAGGTGAATAGATTGGTTCTCGTCTCGCATGGGTTTCCTCGACAGTGACGGTATGACGGCAAGGTAGGACGGCAAGGTATGACAGCAACGAATATGACGGCGATGGCGTGGAACGGCAGCGCTGGCAGGCCCTAGATCCGGAACGGCACGAACTTGCGGATCAGGCCGATAGGCACGGGCTCCTCGACCGGCGCCTGCGGCGATGGCACAGGTGTCGACGGCAGGTATTCGGACACGATGGCCTTGACCATCGATTCGATGGGGCCGCGCTCGTGGGTTTCGCAGGCCATCATGAGACAGGTGATGCAGGTTTCGAGCACGCTGGGCCGCAGCGCGCTTTCCTTCATGCGCATGATGCGTGGGTGTTCGCTCGGGAAGACCGTGCCGTCGGTGAGCAGTTCTTCGTGCAGTTTTTCGCCCGGGAACAGGCCGATGAACTGGATCTCGACGTCGCCGCGCGGCTGCTGGGGCGTGCGCTCGGTGAGGCCGTGCATGGCGATCATGGTGCGCGCCAGGTCGAGGATGCGCACCGGTTCGCCCATGTCGAGCACGAACACGTCGCCGCCCTTGGCCATGGCGCCGGCCTGGATCACCAGCTGGGCCGCCTCGGGGATGAGCATGAAGTAGCGCGACACCTCGGGGTGGGTGATCGTGACCGGCCCGCCGCGCGTGATCTGGCGCTGGAACAGGGGAATCACGGACCCTGAGGAGCCCAGCACATTGCCGAAGCGGACCATGCAGAAGGTGGTGCCGGTCCTGTGGCTCGCCCCATTGGCGGCGCCATTGCCTGCGCCATGACCTGCGCCGTTGCCGGGTGCGCCGCCACCGGCGGCGCGCGCGGCGGCGGCCTGGAAGATCAGTTCGGCGATGCGCTTGCTGGCGCCCATGATATTGGTCGGCCGCACCGCCTTGTCGCTGGAGATCAGCACGCAGGTCTGGACGCCGTGCTGCGCTGCGCCAGCGGCGATGATCTGGGCCCCCAGCACATTGTTGCGCAGGCCTTCGACGATATTGGTCTCGACCAGCGGCACGTGCTTGTAGGCAGCGGCATGGTAGATGGTGTCGATGCCGCCGGCGGCCAGCACGCGCTCGACCAGGTCGGCATTGCAGACCGAGCCCAGGTGTGCGTGGATGGGAAGGTCGGGGAAGCGCGCCGCCAGCTCTTGCCGCACGGTGTACAAGGCGTATTCGGAATGGTCGATCAGGTGCAGGCGCGCCGGGCTCAGGGTGACGATCTGGCGGCACAGCTCGCTGCCGATGGAGCCGCCGGCGCCCGTCACCAGCACCCCCTTGCCGCGTACGCAGCGCGCGAACAGGTCGAGCCGCGGCGGCACCGGCGGTCGGCCGAGCAGGTCTTCGAACTTGATCTCGCGGATGGCGTCGCGCAGGATTGATTTGTCGCTGGCCTTGTCGTCGGCCAGGTCGACCAGCCGGGTAAGGATTTTGGTGGGGACGCCGGCCTGGCCCAGGCGCTGCATCAGTTCGCGCAGGCGTTCGGGTGCGGCGGTGGGCAGGGCGATGACGATGGTGCGGATGCCGAGCGCAGGCACCAGCTCGACCAGGCGCGATGTATGGAACACGCGCAGGCCGGCCACGGTGCGCTCGTTGAGCGCGTGCTTGTCGTCGAAGAAACACAGCGGGCGGTACTCGTCGCCGTCGCGCATGGTCTGGGCCAGCCGGGCGCCGGCCTCGCCGGCGCCGTAGATGGCGACCGCGAGCGCATTGCCGGCGCAGGGGCCGCCCTTGCTGCGCAGCAGCTTGCGCACGCCAATGCGTGATATGACGACATAAGAAAAGGCGATGAACCAGTATATTGCCAGCGCACTGCGCGGAAATCGCGCCTCATTGAGAAATACCAAAGTAAGATAGGCGCATAATACGGCGATGCCCAACGCGAGGCCGGTAAGCGTGAGCAGGCGGTGGTCGATATAGCGGATGACGGCGCGATATAAATCGGATAGCCAGAAAGCGGCTATCGTCAGCACTGCGACCAGTAAATAAGAGCCGGGACCAAATTGTTTTGCCAGCTGTAAATCGCCACCGCGCAATATCATTGCGATTAAAAAACACATGGGAAGCGCAACCAGGTCAACTGCGATGGCCAGGGCGGCCTTCGCAGTACGATGCATCGACACGATTCTTGCGCACAGCTGGTGAGACAGGGTGTGACGTTGAATTGACATGGCAATCGGTTTCTCGCTGAAAGAGAACGACGTGCTGCTGCAATCAAATAATGATTTACTGCACGACCAGGCGCTTGAATAACATGCTGTGCTTAACCGATGGTTTTGTGGATTGGCGTTGTGTGCATAAGCTTATTATCTGTCTGCGCTTGAATAACAGGCTTGAGGTCACTCAACAGCGATCATGGATATAATGCGTGAAAACAGAAGTTGAAATGAGGAAGTGAATATAAGAATTGGCGTCGGATAATATGCCCCGGCGGTTATTTCTTTAATTCAGGATGCGCGGAAAAGACAGAGTCGGAGAGTGCCGATGGAGATGGCGGAAACAAAGAGCGTCCCGACCCGGCAGGCCGGAACGCTGGCGACGATGTCAGGCGGCGGGACGGCCCGGACGCGGCTGTGGCGCCATCGGCGGCGCCGTGATCTCTTCGTTCAGGCGCAGGAACTTGAAGCCGGCCAGCGCCTGGCCAGGCTTGCCCGCGCGCGCATTGCGTTCCTGGCGCTCGAGCGTGCGCGCGATATACGATGCGAAGGTCTCCTCGCGCACCTGCGGCTCGGACGAATGCAGGAAGTGGCGCTCGCCGTTCGGTCCCAGCACCACCAGGCCCACGTGCGAGGCCCAGTACTCGCCGTCACGGGTCGAGATCACATTGACGAAATCCCCTTCCTGCAGCTGGCTGGCGATGGCCGCCACCTGTTCCGTCGCCACGTAGGCCTGGCGGCTGGTCTCGACTGGAACATCGTGCAGCGTGTTGTGGCGGGTGCGCAGGAAGCGCGCGCGGTCGACCTTCATGTCATACGTGGGGCCGCCGGGGCCAGCCAGGTCGGCGCTGACGTCGGTCACCAGCCAGCGGTTGGCCACGTTCCAGTCCATCTCGGTGTAGTGGTTGCGCGTGGCCACGCCGATCACGCCGTCGCGGTAGCGGATCCGCTGCAGCATCCAGAAGAACTCTTCCCACGAGCCGGACAGGGCCATCGCATAGGTATGCTCGGCGAACACCACGCAATCGCTCTGCGCCAGGCTATATAGAGGCAGGCTGTCGTGGATCTGGTAGGGGAACTCGCCCAGCAGGTTCAGCGAGTAGGGCTGGCCGATGTTCTGGCGGCCGATCGCCGCGATGCGCTTGCGCAGGTCGGGCTCGGCGCCCTGCATGTGGGTGATGTACTGGCCGGCTTCGAACGGCGTCATCTGGTAGACCTGCTTGTGCAGCAGGGCGGACAGCGGCGTCGGCGGCGGTGGCGCGCCGGGGACGGGTTTCGCCGCAGTGGGGGTAGCGGGGGCGGTTGCGCACCCGGTCAGGACGGCGCTGGCAAGCAGCAGGCAGGCAAGGCGCATGGCGTTCATCAATGTGGGGAAAAAACGTCAAGCTAATCTGGTGCGCCCGGCTTGGGTAATGAAATTTCTTCGCCCGGCCATAACCTTTGCAGGGGCGCCAAATATGTACATTCCTTCAAGTTATATAGAAGCGAACACAAGTGATTATTCATAGGTGAAATGTCCATGAATACTCCAAACATGGCAGCCTTCAGTCTGCCTTAAGCAATAACGATAGCACTATTCCCAGGAGAGAGAAGATGTTCAAGCAGAAGCCGCTCGCAGCGGCCGTATCGATGGCAGTCTGGAGCCTCGCAGCCCTGCCGGTCATGGCCCAGGAAGCCGAAGCGCCAGTGCCATTGCAGACCGTGGAAGTGACGGGCATCCGTGCCTCGCTGGCCAAGTCCCTGTCGGTCAAGCGCGACGCCTCGGCCAACGTCGAGGTGATCACGGCCGAAGACGTCGGCAAGATGCCGGACAAGAACCTGGCCGACTCGCTGCAGCGCCTGGCCGGTGTCGCGGTGCGCACCGACTACGACGAAGCGGAAAAAGTGTCGATGCGCGGCACCAACCCCGACATGTCGCTGATCATCTTCAACGGCCATGCGGTCAGCAGCGCTGACTGGTACGTCGCCGACCAGGGCTCGAGCTCGCGCTCGACCAGCCTGTCCCTGATGCCGTCGCACGTGCTGCAGCAAGCCGTGGTCTACAAGTCCTCGCAGGCGAACATCGTCGATGGCGGCCTGGCCGGCACCATCAATGTCTCTACCCGCAAGCCGCTGTCGCAGAAAGAGCGCTTCTCGGGCGTGGTCAGCGTCGGCGCCAGCTACGCCGACCTGCCGGGCCGCTACGCGCCGGACATGAACGGTTCGGTCACCTGGAAGAACGAAGCGGGCACCTTCGGCGTGCTGGCTGCGTTGTTTGCCGAAAAACGCCATGTGCGGCGCGACTCGGTATCGCGTTTCGCCTACGGCACCAACAGCGGCTGGGACGTGATCAACACGTCGACCATGCTCGGGATTACCGACGCATCGCTGGCCGGCACCGGCTACACCGCCGCCGACCTGAATGGCGTGCGCCTGCCCGGCTCGATGAGCTCGGAGTTTGTCGAATCGGTGCGCGACCGCAAGGGCGGCATGCTGTCGCTGCAGTTCAAGCCGAACCGTGATCTCGACGTCACCATGACCGGCTTCCACTCGGCGATGGACGCGGACAACCATGGCCGCCTGAGTTCGAGCGCGATCTATTCCATGCTGCTCGGTAAAAACCAGCCGCTGGGCTCGACGACCGCCGCCGCCGCCAACACCAATTCCAACGGCCAGCGCGTGTACGCGCAGATCCGCAACCCGGTAATCGTCGATGAAACCACGGTCTACGGCCACCCGCTGAAGGTGCTCAAAGCCGCCGACATCGTTTTCCCCGACGGGACCACGCCGCAATACGTCGGCAACTCGGAAGGCTTCTTCCGCGACGGCGCCAAGGCCGAGAGCTCCTTCCTCGACCTCGACGCCAAGTACCGCGTCAACGACGACCTGACCGTCAAGACCCTGCTGTCGGCGACCCGCGGCGTCGGCCAGACCAAGCTTGACCAGGGCCTGACGCTGGCGCGCTACGGCACCGGCATCTCGTATGCGCTGGGCGGCCTGCATGACGCGCCGTTCGTCCAGTACCACAACGCCGGCGCCAACCAGCCAGGCCTGAACCCGGACGGCAGCGGCTACACCATCGTCGACCGCGCCGCTTCGGGCGTGAAGACCGTCGACAAGGAGTGGAGCGCCCAGTTCGACGCTGAATACCGACTCGATCGCGGCATCTTCCAGTCGCTCGAAAGCGGCGTGCGCTTCGCCGACCACAAACGTACCAGCGGCCGCCGCGGTCCTGCCTTCCGCAACGGCATTACCGTCGATCCGGTGACGGGCCGCGTGGTGTCGAATACGCCGACCCCGACCACCGGCTGGCAGGCCTTCCCGGGCGACTTCGGCGACGGCCTGGATGGCCCGGCAGGCTGGGACAACACCGGCTTCACCTATACCCCGGAAGCGATCAAGGAATACATCGCCAACAACACCAAGGTCACCAGCGACGCCTTCGAGCGCCGCGTGAACTCCGAGATCGACATGCAGGAGCGCCAGAGCGCGGCCTACGTGATGGCCAACCTGGAAAGCGGGCGCTGGTCGGGCAATGTGGGTGTGCGCTTTACCCGCACCGAGATCAAGGCCAATATCGCCACCCCGATCCCGGCCGGCGCCTGCCAGCGCGTGGAACCGGGCCAGCCTCCGGTCACCTGCGCCGCCTATCCGGGCGCGATCACCGACGCCGGCGACGCCACCGCCTTCTTCGACGGCACGCCGTTCAACCCGCTGGCCGGCATCATGTACTACAAGACGCCGACCAAGCGCACCTTCGACGACTGGCTGCCAAGCCTGAACCTGCGCTACGACATGGGCAACGACATGCTGGCGCGCTTCGGCGTGAGCCGGACCATCGGCCGCCAGAACTACAACCTGCTGGGCAGCGGCTTCGGCACGCCAGGCTGCGACGCCAACGGCTGCCGCGTGACCGGTCCGAACCCGGACATGGCGCCGCAGACTGCGGACAACCTCGACCTGTCGTGGTCGTGGTACTTCGCGCCGCGTTCGATCGTGGCGCTGAGCGTGTTCCACTCGTCGATCGACGGCTATCCGCAGACCGGCGCAGTAGGCAGCTCCACCGTCGACCTGCTCGACCCGCGCGACCAGACCGTGAAGACCTTCTTCATCAACACGGCTTCGCAGCAGGGCGCCAAGATCAACGGCATCGAGCTGCAGTACGAGCAACCGTTCGGCAAGACCAACTTCGGCTTCACCTCGAACGTCAGCCGCGCCAAGACCAAGGTTGACGACGGTCGTCCGATGGTGGGCGCCTCCGAGTGGACCGGCAACGTCGGCCTGTACTACGAGGACGACAAGCTGTCGTCGCGCCTGGTGGCAAACTACCGCGGCGAATACGTGAACAGCACCACCGCGCCGTCGCCGACCGCCAACAGCCAGGGTCTCTCGGTCATCAACGGCATCGCGATGCCGACCGCGCCGACCTATGCCGATGCGGTAACCACGCTGGCGTTCTCCGCCAACTACTACTTCACCAAGAACCTGGAACTCGCGTTCAGCGCGACCAACCTGACCAATGCCAAGCGCGCCCAATATCGCTACAGCGAGGATGAGCAGCAGAAGCTCGATGTCAGTGGCCGCCAGTACTACCTGAACCTGCGCTACAAGTTCTGATCGCATAGCGCTACGCGCTACCGCAAACCAGGTCGTCCCCGCGCAGGCGGGGACCCAAGTCTCATGCACTGCCACCGAGGATGGTCTCTGTGGCTGCAGATGCAAACTTGGGTCCTTGCCTGCGCGGGGACGACGTTTTTACACCAACGAAAACATGCATCGGCCAGCTCTGCCGTATTGACGCGCGCAGTGTGCGTCACCTAACGGTGCAACCGTCCCGGTTTCGATAAGATGCATCTGTCCGAGTGAGGAAAGGCGCGATTCGATTCGCTGCCATCCGACACCTCGACAGGTTAGCCGGTCGCCTCTAGGATCGGCACCAATTTCAGGGCCGCGCCGTAAGCAAGCCAAGGCGCGGCCCGTAACGGAAGCGGAGGTTGCCATGTACGATGTCAAGCATCCACCCAAGCACCTGGTGCGCGCCTATCTCGAACGTCGCTCGCGCGACACGAAACCGCCGCCAACCCCGGAAGAAATCCGGCGCGAGCTTGGCTGGGGCATGCTGATGCCGGCCGACCTCAAGTTGGGCACCAACCGCTCCTGAGCTTCAAGATTTCTGCGCCAGCGTTCCAGCAGGGGCGCGGCGCCCAGACCCACCACAGGAGACATCCATGACCAGCAAGATCGGCAGCAAACACATCGCCCAGCACCGCGGCAAGAAGGAACGCCTCGAGATCAAGCGTACCAATATCGCGCGCGAAGCCGTGCGCCAGGCGGAAGCCCGCGCCAAGTACCGCAACCAGCCAAAAGGCCAGGCCCAGCGCCAGCAAGCGCAGAGCGCCGCCTGATCCACCCCATACGCCGTACACGGCCCGCCTGCGAGGCGGGCTTTTTTACGTCCATCGTTTGCCTCGTTCGCCGTCCGCCGCGGGCACTCTCCATTCGCCGCCCTCCAGCCGCCATTCGCCGAATAGCGCTTTCTTGATTGCCTTCCCGTTTGTTATCGTGTATCCAGTTCGATAACGAGAGGAGTGATGCAATGGATACCGAAGATGCCTATCGCTGGCGCAGGCAGGTGCTGTGGGGCCTGCTCCTGATCGTGGTCGGCGCGGTCGTGCTGCTCGATCGCCTGCACTATATCGATGCCCAGGACTACTGGCATTACGCGCCCTTGCTGCTGGTCGTGGTCGGCATCGGCCAGACCATCGGCTATCCGAGCCCGAAGGAATTCAGCAGCGGCTTGTGGACCGTGTTCACCGGCCTGTGGCTGTTCACCGTGCTGGAGAACGCTTTCGGCCTGACCTTCCGCAACAGCTGGCCGCTGTTCATCCTGATGTGGGGCGTCAAGCTGGTGCTGGACCCGTTCATCGCGCGCCGCTTCGCCAACAATCAACGGAGCCGCCATGAAAAATGATCCGCATCCAAGGGGCGCGACGAGCCAGGTCGTGCTCGGCCTGCTCGTGATCGGCATGGGTCTGCTGTTCCTGCTCGATAACCTGGGCTTCGTCGACATGCACCGCGCCTTCTCGTTCTGGCCGATGGTGTTCGTCATCGTCGGCACCGTCAAGCTGTGCGATACCCGCACCCAGGGCGGCACCCTGCTCGGGGCCGGCCTGGTCGGCGTTGGCATCCTCTTGATGCTGGACCGGATGGACATCATCGACTTCAGCTGGCGCACGGTCTGGCCGCTGGTGCTGATCGGCCTTGGCGGCTTTCTGGTGGCGAAGGCGCTGCGCGGCAGGCGCGCGATCGAGCATGGGGTGGCGCTGGCCGATGGCGCGCCCGTGGGCGCGGGCGAAGTGCTGGACATCACCGCCATCCTGGGCGCCTACGAACGGCGCGTCACGACCCAGGACTTCCGCGGCGGCGAGATCACGGCGGTGATGGGCGGCTGCGAACTCGATATGCGCGGCGCCTCGATCCAGGGCGAGGCGGTGATCAATGTGTTCGCCTTCTGGGGCGGCGTCACCATCAAATGCCCGCCCGACTGGGCCATCGTGTTGCACGGCACGCCGATCCTGGGCGGCTTCGAGGAAAAGACCATCGCGCCGCCGGACAATAGCAAGCGGCTGGTCATCCGTGGCTACGCGATCATGGGTGGCGTGGAAATCCGCAACTGATGGGCGGCGGATTCTGGGCGCGGCGCAGCGCCGCGCTGTACCTGGCGGCCTGGCTGATGCTGGGACTGATGCTGGCCGGGCTGCTGTCGGCCACCGGCGGCGCTGGCCTCGCGGCCAGCCTGCTGTTCGCGCTGCCGCTGGTGCTGGTCTACGCCGCCGTGTGCGGCTTCTCGGCCTATTACCTGTGCCGCGCCTATCCGCTGGCGCGCAAGTCGACGCCGGCGACCCTCGGCGTGTTGTTTCTTACCGCCGCGTGCGCGGCCCTGCTGTGGTGCGCCGCAGCGTCCGGCTGGGCCGCGTGGTGGCAGTGGCTGACGCCGCAAGGCAGCAGCGTGACGATGTCGCGGCCCCTGACGGCGGTGATGTTCGGTGTCGGCGTGCTGCTGTACGGGATGACTGCCTGCGCCCACTACCTGGCGCTGGAATTCGAGCGCGCGCGCGGCCTCGAGCGGCGCGAGCTTGAACTCAAGCTCCTGGCCCAGGACGCCGAGCTGCGCATGCTGCGCACCCAGGTCGATCCGCACTTTTTGTTCAACAGTCTCAACTCCATCAGCGCGCTGACGGCGATCGACGCCGGCGCGGCGCGCGACATGACCTTGCAGCTGGCCGGCTTCTTTCGCCATACGCTGGGGCTGGAGGCGCACCGCAAGGTGACGGTGGCCCAGGAAATGGCGCTGGTCGAGCGCTTTGTGGCGATCGAGCGGGTGCGCTTCGGGCCGCGCCTGGACATCGAACGCCATGTGGATCAACAGGCCGAGGCTTGCCTGCTGCCGCCCATGATCCTGCAGCCGCTGGTCGAGAACGCGGTCAAGCACGGCATCGGCCAGCTGCTCGAAGGCGGGGTGGTGCGCGTGCAGGTCGAGCGGGCCGGATCGCAGCTCAAGCTGCGGGTCGAGAACGACGTCGATCCAGATGGCGCCGTCGGGCCCGCGGGCGGCGGCATCGGCCTGGCCAATGTGCGCGCGCGCCTGCTGGCAGCATATGGCATCGAAGCGAGCGTGCATGCGGCGCGCGTGGATAATCTATTCCGGGTGGAGCTGGTGCTGCCCGCAGACACTGGAGAATAAGGGATGCGAACCCTGATCGTGGACGACGAACACCTGGCGCGGGCGGTCTTGCGCGAATACCTGGCGGCGCATCCCGACGTCGAGATCGTGGCCGAATGCGCCAACGGCTATGAGGCGGTAAAGGCGATCGCCGAGTACGATCCCGAGCTGGTCTTCCTGGACATCCAGATGCCCAAGCTGGATGGCTTCGAAGTGGTGGAGCTGGCCGGCAGCAAGCCACATTATGTGTTCGCCACGGCGTACGACGGGTTTGCGCTGCGCGCCTTCGAAGTGCATGCGGTCGACTACCTGCTCAAGCCGTTTTCGCGCGAGCGCCTGGCCGAGACGCTGGCGCAGGTGCGCCTGCGCGCCCCGCAGCCGGCGCGGATCGAGGCGGTGGTGAAGGACGCGCAGGCGCGCCAGCAGCCGCTCGAGCGGATCCTGATCCGCGACGGCGCGCGCGTGCACGTGATTGCGGCCGGCAGCATCGACTATATCGAGGCCCAGGACGACTACGTGAACGTCAACGCCGGCGGCAAGGGCTACCTGAAGCACCAGCGCCTGTCGGAACTGGAAGCGCAGCTCGATGCCAGCGTGTTCGTGCGCATCCACCGCTCCACCATCGTCAATGTCGGCGCGGTCGAGCGCATCGAAGCGGTCAGCAAGGACAACCATTGCGCGGTGCTCAAAAGCGGCGTCAGGCTGCCGATCAGCCGCAGCGGCTACCAGAAGGTGCGCGCGCTACTGGCGTGAACGCGCCTGCGCATCCAGTTCCCACCAGGCCGGCATCAGGGTCCGGATGCCCGGCTGGGCGAAACGGTCGTCGATCAGCCACACCACGCCGCGATCCTGCTCGGTGCGGATCACGCGGCCGGCCGCCTGGACCACCTTCTGGATGCCGGGATACAGATAGGTGTAGTCGTAGCCGGCGCCGAAGAGAATCTGCATCCTTTCGCGCAACTGCTCGTTGACGGGGTTGACCTGGGGCAGGCCGAGGGTGGCGACGAAGGCCCCGATCAGGCGCTCGCCCGGCAGGTCGATGCCTTCGCCGAAGGCGCCGCCCAGTACTGCAAAGCCGACCCCCGTGCCACCGACGGCGAAGCGGTCGATGAAGCCCTGGCGTTCCTGCTCGCTCATGCGGCGCTCCTGGCGCCAGGCCGGGATCGACGGGTCCAGCCGCTCCAGCGCGTTCGCCACCTTGTCGAGATAGTCGAAGCTGCTGAAGAAGGCCAGGTAGTTGCCGGGCCGTTCGCGGTATTGGCGTGCGATCAGTTCGGCGATCGGCTGGACCGAGGCGGCGCGCACCTGGTAGCGGGTCGAGATGCCGCGTGCGACGTGGACCTCGAGCTGGCTGGCCTTGAACGGCGATTCGACCTCGACCCAGGCCGTGTTGTCCGGCATGCCGAGCGTGTCGAGGCAGTAGTGCCAGGGCCCGAGCGTGGCCGAGAACAGGGTGCTCGAATGGGTGGCGGCGAAGCGCGGTCCGAGGAAGGGCGCCGGTACCACATTACGGATGCAGATCGTCGAGTCGCGCAAGGTGGGGCGGTCGGCATCCCGGCTCAGGTCGCACAGCGAGTGCGGCCCGAACGATTCGGCCAGGCGCACGAACCCCATGGCGTCGAAATAGAAGCGCTGCAGGTCGGGGTCGAGCGGGCCGGGGAAGGCGGCCAGGTGCTCGTTGATGGCGCTGCCCATTTCTTGCAAGGCATCCACCAGCTTCGATGGAATCTTTTCCAGCAGCTGGTAGGGCGCGGGCGCCGTCTTGTCGACCGCGGTCCAGGCGCGGCCGACCTTCTCGAGCGCCTTCTTGACGGTTGGCGGCGCATCGGCGCGAGCCAGGCGCAGCAGCTCGCGATCGAGCTCGGTGCTGTACATCGAGCGCGCGCGGCCGACCAGGTTGTGGGCCTCGTCCACCAGCAGGCTGGTCTTCCAGCCGTTGTTCAGCGCCAGCGCGTACAGCATCGCGCTGCCGTCGAAATAATAGTTGTAGTCGCCGACGATCATGTCGGCCCAGCGCACCATCTCGCTGCCCAGGTAATAGGGGCAGACCTCGTGCGCCAGTGCGACTTCGCGCAGCGCCTCGCGGTCCAGCACGGGGACTTCGGCCGCGGCCGCGCGCGCGGCCGGCAGGCGGTCGTAGAAGCCGCGCGCCAGCGGGCAGGATTCGCCATGGCACTCCTTGTCGGGATGCGCGCAGGCCTTGTCGCGCGCGGTCAGTTCCAGCACCCGCAATGGCGCCTCGCTGGCGCCGCACAGGGTCGCGGCGCCGTCCAGCGCCAGGCGCCGGCCAGGCGTCTTCGCAGCCAAAAAGAATACCTTGTCGAGCTTCTCGCGCGGCATGGCTTTGAGCACCGGGAACAGGCTGCCGACGGTCTTGCCAATGCCGGTCGGAGCTTGCGCCAGCAGGCAGCGGCCGCTGGCATTGGCGCGGTAGATGCTCTCGGCCAGCTGGCGCTGGCCGGGACGGAAGTCGGCATGCGGGAACGACAGCCCGGTGAGCGCGGCGTCGCGCGCGTCGCGGTGTGCGGCCTCGCTGGCGGCCCAGTGCGAGAATCGCTCGCACAGCGCCTCGAAGTGCGCGCGCAGCCAGGCGCTGTCGCGCGTCTCGCGCAGCACGGTTTCGACGCCGCTGGCGATATCGTAGTAGACCAGGGCCAGGTTGACCGAGTCCATGCCCTGTTCCTGGCACATCAGGTGGCCATACACACGCAGCTGGGCCCAGTGCAGGTGGCGGTGGTTGTCGGGAATGGCGTCGGCCCGGCCGCGGTGGGTCTTGACCTCTTCGATCAGGTTTTCATTGGCGTCGTAGCCGTCGGCGCGGCCGCGCACATGCAAGTCGTTCCATTGGCCCGACAGCGCGACCTCGCTGCGGTAGCCGTCGCCGCGGCGGCCGGCCACGACGGCGTGGCCGGCAATGCCTTCCTGGGCGCTGGGCGAGGGGGTGAAACGCAGGTCGAGGTCACCCTGCTTGGCGGTGAACTCGCACAGGGCGCGTACGGCGATGGTGTAGCTCACGCGGTGCTTATGCCGCCAGCTCGGAAGCGTCGGCCCATTGCAGATAGCACACCGCGACCGGCATCTCATGCGCGGCGCAGTAGTCGATCCAGCGCAGCTGGTTGTCCTGCAGGCGGTCGCCCGGGCCCTTCACTTCGATCATCAGGTAGCGGCCTTCGCTCGGCCAGAACTGGATCAGGTCGGGGAAACCCGTGCGGTTTTCCTTGACGTCGGCCAGGATGCGCTCGCACCACTTGCGCAGGTGCGCAGGCGGAATGCAGGCCAGCGCCAGGTCGATGAGTTCAGGCGTGACGCCGTCCCAGTGCACGAAGGGCGACTGCAGGCCGGTCTTTTCCTGGTAGGTGCGGCGGATCGTGTCGCGGTAGCTGCCGCCGTCGAGCTCCGCCAGGCAGGCGGCGAATTCGGCGTGCCGGCGCTGGTGGAAGTCGGCGCTGTGCAGGTCGGCCGGGCCGCGGTGGAAGGGGTGGAAGAAGGCGCCCGGGATGGCCGCGAACACGGCGGGCCAGCACAGCAGGCCGAACAGGGTGTTGGCCAGCGCGTTCTCCACATAGAACACAGGGGCGTCGTCGCAGTGCAGGTGGCCGCGCACGGCGCCCTCGACCCAGCGCTCGCCGTTCGGCGGCGCCAGGCACAGCTCGATGCGCTCGACATGGGTCTTGGTGCGCGCGGCCAGGCGCGCGTGGCCGAGGCGGCGCGCCAGGCGCGGCGCGATGCGCGACAGGTGCTGGCGCTCGGCGTCGTTCTCGGGCGCAGCCTGGGCTTCAAGCAACAGGGCGTGGGCCTGCTCGAAGCGCTCGTGTTTTTCCAGCACGCGGATCGCGCGCCCGCGCGCGCCGGGGAAGCGGCAGCGCGCATACGCGGCGTAGGCGCCGTCCCAGTCCTTCAGCTTTTCGTAGTGCTGGCCGATCTGGAACGTGAGTTTCTCGCGCCGGCTCTCGAGCCAGTCGTTGTCGAAGGCGTGCAGGGGCAGGTCGCGCACTACTTCATCCACGTCTTCACCGGCGGCGAAACGTTCGCGGCAGGCGTGCAGTTGCAGGTAGTGGTCGACGTCGGCGCGCTGGCGGAAGCCGCGCGAGGCCGGCGAGATGTCGACGCTCTCGTAGCGGAACAGGCCCAGGTCGGACAGCACGAAATCGGTCCAGCCCTGATGCAGGTTGCCGAAGAAGACCAGGCGCAGGCGGTCGCACAGCGGCTTGACCAGGATGCGCCAGGCGACGTCGGGACAGGCCGGATGCCAGCCGGAAAAGCGCCGCGCCTCCGGGCACACGAGGCGCAGGGCGTCGAGCTGTTCTTCCTTGCGCGCTGTCTTGCGCGGCAGCTGCGCGCCGAAGGCGTCGGCGAGCTCGGGCTTGGACAGCAGGTCGAACAATTCGTCGAGCGTGAGTTCGGGGTCGGCCTCGATCCAGCCGGTGCCGAGCAGATGCCCGGCCGCTTCGACCGGGCAGCCGATCTCGGCATAGCTCAATTTGCTGGCGCGGAACAGATTGCCCTTGCGCGTGACCATGCGCACGAACAGGGCGCGTGCGTTGTGCGGCAGGGTGGGAAACATCGCCAAGAAAGCGTGTTCGCCGTCATCCAGCAAGTCGCCATAGCGCTGCCCGATCCAATCGAGAACGCGCTGGAAGTTATCCAGATAATAAAACTCGTTTTCCAACACCCTGATCATGACTGAACGCTCACCTGTACTTATATACAGTATAGCGTTTTCTGGCCTCGGCCGCCCGCCAGTATTGGCCACAGCGCGGTGCGTGCGGCCTATTTACCACGCCGGGACTGCGCTAGCGTGCCGGAGGCGGCGCGGCCTCACCGTCTTCGGGCGCGGCGTGGCCGTTCGCATGGTAGATCACGGCCGAGATCAGGGCGACGTCGCTGTCGTCCTGGGCCTCGCCAGCGCGCGCGGGATTGACCGTCCGGGCCTGGCGCGCGGCCTGGCGCGTTGGCTGGGTGCGGGGACGGGCAGGGGCAGCGGCGCGCGCTTCCGGACGGCGCGGCGGGGCGGCCCTGGCGGGCGCCGGCGCAAGCTTGACCGGGGCTGGCGGCGCGGCGACCGGTTCGAGCAGGCGCAGCGGGGGAATGGCTGCCGGCGCCGGCGCCGGTTCCGGCTCCGCATCGACGATCACGGCCGCCTCGACCGGCGCGGACGATGCGATCGCCATCGGGGCAGGGGCCGCAGCGGGCCGCGCCACCTCGAGCGGCGCCGGACCGGCGCCGGCCGCCAGCCAGGCCAGCGTCGCCGTCAAGCCGAGCGCGACCGCCGCCGCCGCGCCATACCAGGCCAGGCGCGGCCCGTTGTCGGCTCCCGTGCGGCGCGCCGGCTCGCGCTCGAGCTTGGCGAGGATGCTGTCTTCACGGCCGCCGCGGCGCGATGACGACATCAGGTTGGGGCGCATATTGGCATGCATGCGGTTGTCTTGATTTTCGTCTGATGGACGCACGACATTACTCCTAAGATTGGCTTCTCCTGTTCTGATTAGAAACAATCCTGGGGAGTCCGATGCTGATCTTTATCGCCCTTCTGTACGTTTGTCTGGCTTCAGGCCTGGCCTGGCTTGTTCTTTTTCCAAGCGGACGCGCATGGATGTCGCGCGGAATGCATATCGTGCGCGGTCTGGCCGGCCGCGCCGGGGCCTTGGGCCATGCCGGCACGCGCGCCGCCGGCGCCATGCGCGACAGCGTCACCCTGTCGCTGCGCGAGCGCGTGCTGCAGGGATTGCGCCGGCACCAGGTGCTGCTGGCCATCGCTGCGCCAGCGGTCCTGATCCCTTCGCTGCTGGCGCTGGCCCTGAGCAATCCGGCCATGCTGCCGGTGTACGAGGCCAGCAGCACCTTGCCCGACGAACAGGTAGCGGCGCTGCTGGCCGGCGAGCAGCTGGTGCCGCCGGTGGCCTTGCCCCCTGGCGTGTTCACCACGGCCGAGGTCGAACTGGTGCGGCCGATGCTGGTCGGCGCCAGCCGCAACTGGGGCTTGCTGCATCCCGATTTCAGCGGGCGCCTGCTGCTGGCGTTCAAGATCATGAAGGAACAGCATGGCTACGAGATGGCGCTGCTCGAGGGCTACCGCAGTCCGGCGCGCCAGGACGCGCTGGCCGCGAGCGGCGGCCACGTCACCAATGCGCGCGCCTTCCAGAGCTGGCACCAGTATGGCCTGGCAGCCGACTGCGCCTTCCTGCGCGACGGCAAGCTGGTGATTTCGGAAAAAGATCCGTGGGCCATGCGCGGCTATCAGCTGTACGGCCAGGTGGCCGAATCGCTGGGCCTGACCTGGGGCGGACGCTGGAAGATGATGGATTTCGGCCACATTGAGCTGCGTATGCGCGGCGTGATGGCGCGCTGAGCCTGCGGCATCGGCAGGATGTTGCGTAATTTTTCGGATTTTGACCGCATTGCGCAGAGTCAAGCAGGGCTGCGTATGCCCATGCGACCATTTCCTGTGAAACTTTTTCAACAAGAGACTTCGCCATGGCACGACTCTGGAAGTTCCTCAGCGACAGCCGCGTGCTGGTCGCGATCGGTGTCGCCGCGCTGGCGGCCATCCTGGTCATCGGCGCCGGCCTGCTCGGCGTCGGCCTCGTGTGGGCCGCGATCGGCGCGCTGGCGCTGCTGGCCTGCTGGGGCATCTGGTGGATGCTGCGCCGCGCCTGGCGGGCGCGCCGCGCGCGCAAGCTGGCCGGGGCCATCGTCGGCGCCGGCCTTGGTGACGACGGCGGCAAGGACGACGTCGCGGTGCTGCGCAAGAACCTGCTGGAGGCGGTCGGCACCATCAAGACCTCCAAGCTGGGCCTGACCCGCGGCGCCGCGGCGCTCTATGAACTGCCGTGGTACATGATCATCGGGAACCCGGCGGCCGGCAAGAGCAGCGCCATCGTGCACTCGGGCCTGAGTTTCCCGATTCCCGGCAACAAGGCGCTGCAGGGCGTGGGCGGCACCCGCAACTGCGACTGGTTCTTCACGACCGACGGCATCCTGCTCGACACCGCCGGGCGCTACTCGGTGCAGGACGACGACCGCGCCGAGTGGTTCGGTTTCCTCGACCTGCTCAAGAGACACCGCCAGCGCGCGCCGATCAACGGCATCCTGATCGCCGTCAGCGTGGCCGAGCTGATGGCCGGCCCGGCCACCGCCTCGCACGAACTGGCCAAGAACCTGCGCACCCGGGTGCAGGAGCTGACCGAGCGCCTGGGCGTGCATGCGCCGGTGTACGTGGTCTTTACCAAGGCCGACCTGATCGCCGGCTTCCAGGACTTTTTCCACGACAGCGAACAGGCCGAGCGCGAGCGCATCTGGGGCGCAACCCTGCGCTACAACCGGCGCGCCGCGCCGCAGGACGTGCTGGCCTTCTTCGACGAGCACTTCGACGAACTGGTCGACGGCCTGAAGGAAATGAGCCTGGCCGGCATGGGCGCCAACCGCAGCACGACGCTGCGTTCGGGCGTGTTTACCTTCCCGCTCGAATTCGCCGCGATCCGCACGCCGCTGCGCGCCTTTCTGGCAACGCTGTTCGAAGAGAATACCTACCAGTTCAAGCCGGTGTTCCGCGGCTTTTATTTCACCAGCGCGCTGCAGGAGGGGAGCGTACAGGACCTGTCGAGCCGGCGCGTGGCCAGCCGCTTCGACCTGGCGCTGCAGGAACGGAAGGGGGCCGAGGCTTCTGCCGAGCAGGCGGCGCAGTCCGGCTACTTCTTGCTCGCGCTGTTCCGCAAGGTGATCTTCGCCGACCGCGAACTGGTCAAGCGCTACACGCATCCAGCCGCGGCGCGCTGGAAGCTGGGCGCCTTCTTCGCCGCCACCATCCTGCTGGGCTGCGCGATGGGCGGCTGGTCGTGGTCTTACATGGGCAACCGCCAGCTGGTCGCCAACGTGCAGTCCGATCTCGACAAGGTCATGAAGCTGCAGGCCGGCCGCATCGACCTGCAATCGCGCCTGGAAGCGCTCGACATCCTGCAAGACCGCATCGAGCAACTCGAGCGCTATGCCGACGACAAGCCGTGGGCGCTGGGCTTCGGGCTGTACCAGGGCGAAGTCCTGGCGCGCAAGCTGCGCGACGAATACTTCGCCGGGGTGCGCGCGGTGATGGTCGAGCCGGTCGCCGGCGCGCTCGAGACCATGCTGGCGCAGGTGAACAATAACGCCGCGGGCCTAGCTGCCACCAGCCAGGTGGCGCCTCCGGATTCGGCTAGCGCTGCCGCGCCCAGGCTCGGCCAGCCCTACCAGGACGCCTCGCCAACGGATGTCGGCGACGCCTACAACGCGCTCAAGACCTATCTGATGCTGGGTAATAAATCGTACGCCGAGCCGGGCCACCTGAACGACCAGCTCACCCGCTACTGGCGCGGCTGGCTGGAGGCGAACCGCGGCAGCATGCCGCGCGAGCAGATGATCCGCAGCGCCGAACGCCTGATGACCTTCCACCTGGCCCATATCAGCGACCCGGCGTGGCCGCAGATCTCCACCAAACTGAGCCTGCTTGACACCACGCGCGAGCACCTGCGCCGGGTGGTGCGCGGCACCCCGGCGCGCGAGCGCGTGTATGCCGACATCAAGACCCGCGCCGCCACCCGCTTCGCGGCGGTGACGGTGGCGCGCATCGTCGGCGAGCAGGATGCCGCGCTGGTGGCGGGCAGCCACGCGGTCAGCGGCGCCTTTACCCGCGCGGCCTGGGACAAGTTCGTGCTCGGCGCGATCCGTGACGCGTCCAACAAGGAACTCAACACGGTCGACTGGGTGCTCAAGACCACCGCGCGCGACGACCTGACCCTGGAAGGCAGCCCGGAACAGATCCAGAAGGCGCTGATCGACCTGTACAAGGCCGACTATGCGCGCGAATGGTTGAAGTTCGTGCAGGGCGTGGCGATCGCCGACCTGCGCGGCTTCGACGCCAGCGTGCAGGCCATGAATCGCCTGGGCGACCCGCAATCCTCGCCAACCGCCAAGCTGCTGCGCACCATTTATGAGGAGACGGCCTGGGACAATCCGGGCGGCCTGCGCGCGCCCGCCGGCAAGACCGAGCGCGGCGTGATCGAGTGGTTCAAGCAGGTGGTCTTGCGGCGCGCGCCGTCGGATGCGCGCACCCTGGCCGACACCGTCGACCCGGCCCAGCTGCTGGCCCAGCAGCAACAGGGTGCTGGTCCGATCGGACGCGAGTTCGCCGGCGTGGCGCGCCTGGTTGGCGCCAAGGAAAAGGAAGCGTCGCTCATGACCGGCTACCTCGACGCCCTGTCGCGCCTGCGCACGCGTCTCAACGCCCTGAAGAACCAGGGCGATCCCGGCCCCGGCGCCAAGCAGTTCATGCAGCAGACCCTGGAGGGCAGCGGCTCCGAGCTGGCCGACGCGCTGCGCTACGTCGACGAGCAGATGCTGACCGGGATGAGCGACAGCCAGAAGCAGGCGCTGCGCCCGCTGCTGGTGCGCCCGCTGACCCAGACCTTCGCCATGATCGTGCTGCCGTCCGAGGCCGAGATCAACAAGACCTGGCAGGCGCAGGTGGTCGAGCCGTTCACGCGTACGCTCGCCACCAAGTACCCATTCGCCCAGAATTCCAGCGTCGAGGCGACGCCCGGCGAGATCGGCCAGGTGTTCGGTCCCGAAGGCGCGGTGGCCAAGTTCGTCAACACGGCAATGGGACCGCTGGTGGTGCGGCGCGGCGACGTGCTGGCGGCGCGCACCTGGGCCGACATCGGCATCGCGCTGGCGCCGCAGGCGGTGGCCGCCTTCCCGGGCTGGGTGGCGCCGCTGTCGAACAACGGCGTGGCGGCCAGCGGCGCGGCCCAGACCGTGTTCCAGGTACTGCCCCTGAGCGCGCCCGGCACGCTCGAATACACGCTCGAGATCGACGGCCAGCAGCTGCGCTACCGCAACACGCCGCCCAGCTGGAGCAATATGGTCCATCCCGGGCCCCAGGGTGTCTCGGGCGCGCGGGTTTCCGCCGTCACCTTCGATGGCCGCACGGTGGAGCTGTTCAACCAGCCCGGCCAGTTCGGCCTGCAGCGCCTGTTCGAGGCGGCCCAGCGCACGCGCAAGGACGGCGGCGTGTTCGAGCTGCGCTGGTCGGCGCACAACGTGTCGGTGGCGGTCGACCTGAAGATCGTCAGCAGCCCGCAATCGACTGGCGGCGGCCAGGGGCAGGGCCAGGGTTTCCGCGGCCTGCGCCTGCCGCCGGCGATCGTCGGCCGTCACGATCCGGTCCAGCCCAATGCGCCGGCGCGGGCCAGCGCGGGAGCCCAATGATGCGTGCGGACCGCATCGGCTACTTCGGCAAGGTGCCGGCGCGCGCCGACTTTGTCAAGCTGGCCCACGACCCGGCGGCGATCGGCATGCTCGACGCCTGGCTGGCGCAGGTGATGACTCTGCTGCCGTCGGATGCGCGCTGGCGCTTTCATTACGACGCGATGGCGCCGGTGAGCTTCGCCCTGGTCGGCCCGGCGCGCCACCATGCGGTGGCCGGCCACCTGCTGGCCAGCCACGACCAGTCGGGACGACGCTTTCCCTTCCTCGCCACCCGCACGCTGGAGGTCGGCGATCCGGCCGCCTTTGTCGCCCGTTGTCCGCTGGCCTTCGCGCCGCTGTGGGTGTTCCTGGAAGAGATCTGCCCCAAGGTACTGGGCGAGGGCGATCCCGCCGCCTACCTGCAGGCGATCGCCGACAGCGCGATCGGGCTCGGGGACGAAGCGGCATTGGCGCGCTGGATGGAGCATGGCACGCTGGCCTCGCTCGACGCCTTGCTCGATCGCTGCGGGGTTGCACGCCTGTTGCTGGCGCTGGGATTGCTGCTGCAGCCGGTGATGCATAGCCAGCCGGCCGAGTTGCATAAAAGCCTGGTGCTGCCGCTGCCGCAGAACCCTTCGGCGCGCTATCCGGTGGCCGCGTTCTGGCTCGAGCTGATCACGCCTTTCCTGCGCCGCGCACAATTCGACCTGGCGCTGTTCATCACGCGCCAGGAAGAGCGGCCGGTGCTGGTAGTGGGCTTTTGCGCGGCGCTGGCCGACACCTTGCGCGCCGTGATCGACCCGCTGGTCGGCGCCGAGCTGCAGGTGCGGCTGCTGGAGACGGACTGGATCGATGAGCAGCTGCAGTTCGACGCCGACGTGCGCCAGCTGTCGAGTCATCTGGCGCAGCCTGACCTGCCGCTGTCGCTGGCGCGCGACCTGTTCATGAAGACCTTCATTGGAGCCTGACATGAAAGCCCGACTCTTGGTTCTGCTCCTGGGGACTGCCGGCGCCCTGCCGCTGGCCGCGCAGACGCCGCCCGCCGCGGCCGCGGCCGATGCCCCGGTCGTGGTCAGCGGCATGGTCGCCGACGAAGCCGCCAAGGCCGCGCTGCTCGAGCGCCTGCGCGGCGTGTATGGCGTGCAGCGCGTGGTCGACCAGCTGTCGGTCGGCACCGTGTCGACGCCGGCCAACTGGAACAACTACGTGGGCAGCCTGATCGGGCCGAACCTGCGCCTGGTGAAGGGCGGCCAGCTGAAGGTCGAGGGCAATAGCGTCAGCCTGCGCGGCGACGTGGCGAGCGAAACCCAGCGCCAGCAGATCGCCGCCGAGATCGCGGCCCGGCTCAATCCGACCTATACGGTCAATAACGGCCTGCGCGTGACTGTGTCGCAGCAGGGCGTGCTGGATGCGGCGCTGGCCGACCGCATCATCGAGTTCGAATCGGGCAAGGCGACCCTGACCCCGGCCGGGACCGAGGTGCTGGACGGGATGACGGCGGCGCTCAAGAAGCTCAATGGCGTGAAGGTCGAGGTCATCGGCCACACCGACAACGCCGGCTCGCGCGCCGGCAACCTGTCGCTGAGCCAGGCACGCGCCGAGGCGGTGAAGGCTTATGTGGTGGGACAGGGGATCGCGGAAGAGTCGATCGCGGTGTCGGGCGAAGGCCCGGACCGGCCGGTGGCCGACAACCGCACGCCGGAGGGCAAGGCGCGTAACCGGAGGATTGAATTCAAGGTGATTCAGTGACTCTCGGCGTCGGCGTGCCCCACACCGACACGTAGTCCCGCGCCCTCGGCACGTCATTCCCGCGCAGGCGGGAATCCAAGTTTGTTCGCACGGCCGGAAACAGGTTCGTGGCCACGCACGCAGCCTTGGGTCCCCGCCTGCGCGGGGACGACGTGCATCTGTTAACGGTGAACAGGTTTCAGGGCAGGGTAATGGTCACATGCGCCGCCTTCGGCGGCAACTTGACCAGGTCGTTATAGTGCGCCAGCGCGAACTCCGACTCATTCCCCAGCACGGTGCGGAAACCCAGATAGGCCCCCAGCCCGGCCAACGTAAACACCGAGGCCAGCACCCATAGCGACAGGTCGCTGCGCAGCCGGTTTACCACCTGG
>Ga0265797_10003718_pt1 | contig 24176 bp, 27 predicted proteins | sample P2T30metagenome_FD_192433 | JGI IMG/M metagenome (GOLD analysis project Ga0265797, IMG submission 192433) | Plant litter microbial communities from East Loma Ridge, Irvine, California - P2 T30 | ecosystem: Environmental > Terrestrial > Plant litter > Unclassified | place: USA: California... | reverse complement strand
CCCCCAGATTGTCTTTGTGCTTTACCCCACCTTTCTATGAACCCATGGTGTGTTACTGTCCGGTGAGGCTGCTTGAGTCTTTTGTGTATCATTACACTACGCGATCAAGGTTTCCTGTTCGACGTCAGGCCGGGTTATCATGTTCTTCCCGAATGATATGCCGGCCGACATGATCGCGCCGATATGCTGCGGACATGATATGATAATGTCCGAATAACTACGCAACCAGCATGTCGACGTCGAAGTCGTCGCCCCACACTTCGTTCGCTTAGCTATCTCTCTTTTTCAGTACCTCCATTACCGCCTTTCCAACCTCTTCAAACAATCCAGGCATACAGGCAATCATACCCCAGTTCCGCTCTCCCTTGATCTTCCGTCCGTTTGCAAAGTCAATTTGTTCACCCTTGAAGTCGCTAATAACTCCGCCTGCTTCTTGGAAAAGGAGATGGCCACCAGCGTGATCCCAAACATAAGTAAAGCGGTCCAGGGTCTTAGGGATGCGCACCATGACATCTGTAGCACCAAGGGTAAGAGCCACGTATTTCATTTGCTGAGACCAAAGAATCGTGCCTGGCCATTGGGCACCAAGTGACGTAGCAACAGCGTTGTGCTCAGGTTGCGACAGCGATGTTTTGCCTAGTGTTGCTTCGACAAAATTTAGCTCGGAAGGCTTCTTTTGAGGTAGAGTGGTCAAATCTACGTGCCGGGGTTCTCCTAGTCCCGCAGAAGCAGAAGCGTTCATAGAGCGGATAAAGGTGCCTTGTCCTTTGACGGCAGATAGTACTACGCCAAAGCCATCCGTGTCGACACGATCTTCGTGGATTGAAGTTTGGCCGAGAGTTTCTTGAATAGGAAATGCGAGGTTGGGGCAAGCAATCACTCCAACTTGTTGCACGCCATCAACGAGCAGGCAAAGGCAAACGGCGTACTGTTGGCCTTGCATGAACGTCGCTGTGCCATCCACGGGATCCATGACCCATACTCGGCCTCTTCTGGTGATTTCTCCTTTACCTCCCCGATCAATAAGCTCAAACATCTCTTCTTTACTCTTCGGAGAAGCCAGCTCCTCAACCTGTACCGAGTTTCCGTCTCCTTTACCACTCTCGGTGCCGCCTACATGAAACTCGCTCCTCGCCTGTTGCACAAGCTGCCAAACGCGGTCAGCCAGTGCCTCGTTCTGACGCAATGCATCAGCGCTCTCCTCGCCCAAAAACGCATCTGTAGGGTAGGCAGCATGCAAAGCGGAGATTAGGAGAGCTTGAGCGGCGAAATCCGCGATTGTAACGGGACTGTCGTCTGCTTTGGTCTCCGCAGACACGTTGTTGGAGAGACTGCGGAGAACGGATTTGGTGAGCAGAGACGCCCGGTGTACGGCGCGCAAGGCGAGGCGAAGTTCGGCGGAGTAGGCCATGGCAGATACCGTGTGATTTTAGGTTACGATTGCGTGATGTACGGCGTATTGTCGCTCTCTGTTGATGGTTAATGCAGAGTATTAGTTTAGATGAGGTGATTAAGTATTTGGCAAGCTACTAGCAAGTGCATAGTAAGCGAGACTAGAGGAGCGCTCAACGCGCGTTGTGTGCGCAGTACTATCGCTGCAAAATATGAAGCTCGACGATGTCAACAACACCACAATGTCACTGAGATGCCTTGAGTCTTCCACAGGGGCGCAGATTACGCAAGAGTCATTCGTGGCTGATTGTGAACGAGATACATGACGGCGTTCGAGTCATGCGACTAGTTCGGTTCCGCTTGATTTGAGATACTCGGAGATCTGACGGTCCGACCCAAAACTTGGTGAGGCGACTGAAGCTCGCTTTTCCCTGTTTATACCTACGGGAATTGTACCCTAGTGGCATTTACTGTGTTCATGGCTACCGTGCTAACAAGATAGGAGATAGTGCATACCTCTGAAGCTAGTTTACAACTTAGAAAGAACGAGCTTCTTGGTAAGCGCAAGTGTCGAGTATCACCAGACACATGGAAAGTTTGGTAGCTTTGACGGCGCCTCTCCGACTCCTCCCGCAGAGCTTCTCCCGCGAAGGGAGGCCCTTACAGTACCGGCGACGGGAAATCAACGGGAAACACAGTTATTGGGAAAGCCCACTCGCAGTCCACCCGCCAGCAAAAACGGGCCGATGTCTCGGGAGAGTGCCAAACTCGGGAGATAACCACCAGGTTCAAGCGAGTAAAGAGGCGAGGCTGCTCTTTGTTGTCTCTTGAGACGGTTGGCGCTCCGTGCCGCGTTCACGATAGATTGCTGGCGCCTGTTTTCGAGTTATACAGCATGTATTCGTCTGCTACTTGGGACACGTTGCCTGCTTGAAGGTGCAGTTCGCACTCTGCAAGGTTCCTCGAGTGACCTGGGGCTCTACATCCTGAAGCCCCCCATAGTGGCGCAGATGTTGGTAATGATGAGGGACGTGAGACGCACGAATATTGAACAGCCCGCGTCCTGCATCATCTTGCAGTGGAGCGCGTAAGCGATTCGCTGCATGGCCTTGAGGGAATCGAGTGGTGCCATACTTTAGCATATATGAAGTCTGGATGCCTTCGATGCATTACGTTGTGTTATATCGATGATCAGAGTTGCTGTTACATAGAGGCTGCATGATCGATGCACATTTGTTGAGGATTGTTTGTACCGATGTATTGTTTATCGGGGCTGACAGCCGTTTCGAAAGCATTGGAGATACAGCGCATGGCCCGCTCCCTGGCAATGTCGCCATCTTTCGCAATTAGAAAGTGTCCGCATCTTTTGTGGGGAAGATAATCTTTCACGGGCCACATCTGTTTTTGGGTATCGCATTGGTCGCGCTGCTGTGATTGCACCCGTGATTGCATTATCATGAATCGCGCGACATGGTAAAGGAGGCGGACTATAGAAGTTGAATATCAAGGGACCTCGTTAACCGCGAGGATCTCGCGATAAGACCAAACCGTTCCTGCAGATAGCCTGTACGCATCAGATGGTTCGCTTGGTGGCTTGTTTAGGGCCATGTCGTACAGGAACCTTGGAAAAAGCACCGTGGGGGCTGTCTCTCTGTCAGGTCATGCAGGCTGTTCGTGTTGGAGCACGCCGACCAAGTGACTTGCAGCTGGGGGCGGCTCGATCATTCGTCCGTCTGGACATGGCCTCCATGAAGCCTTGAGCCACTTGCAGGACGTATGCTCTAGCAGGAACGCAGTCACCTGAACCGAGCGTCTTATCTCGCTTGCTGGGAGGCAGAGTACTCGAACTGGAGGAAAATGCTCCTCTGCACAGATTGCGCAAGCCATGAACAGTTAGATGGACAAGCGAACATGCGTTCTTACCACCGTTCGATACTTGTTTCGCCCTCGCCGACCCCCGATGGGGGCAGCAAGCCATGACCAAGAGTCCAGGTCGGTCTGCTCCTGACTGTTTGGGAAAAAGAGGCTTGAGGCGCTCAGCAAGAAGCGAAGCACTGAGTTCCTCCAGGCGCGTGTCTAGACACCGGAAAACGCATAGAGCCGCGCGGAAATAGAAGAAGAAAAAATGTGTTGAGGAATTGTGAAAAGGTTCAGGAGGCGGCAGTTCAGAGCATGGTGTGTCCTGCATCCTGTGTTGAAGATCGTCGCTGCAGCGCAGAGCCGGAATCCCGCAAGTGGAAGACAGCGCGTTGGATGCGAAAGATAACGTCTTGCAGAGTTGCCATCTGTGATCAAGTATGTGTCTCTAGACGTTATCGACAGAATTTAAACCAGGAGAGCTGGACAGAGTGGATTGCGTGATCGAGAGTGGTGTGCTTGCATTACAGACACTCGCTACGAGGCTCAATATCATCGCTCAGCATTCAGTGTGTGCAGATAGTCGGCTTACGGAAGACGGCTGGCGTAAGAGTATGGAATTGACTTAGCTGCAGGGCTGAGAGTGAGACAGAATGCTAGCGCGTGCAAAATGATGCCTCTGCAGAGCAGTCCGTTATCACCGAAGATAGCGAAAACCGGGCCTAACGCTGGGGCAAGCGGTTCGTTCGGTTATTGAAAGGTGGAACTGGACGGATAGCAGCATGGGATTGGAGAGAGAGGAGACGAGCAGGGTTGCGTGGGAGGGTGCTCATGACTGCTGAAACCGATAACTGCTATTCCGCTTCTTTGCGCCATCAAACTGGAATAGGAAGCCTTGTACCTAGATTTGCACGTCAGTCATCTGCCCGTCCGGCGCAGGGCCGCGCAGATGACTAGCGAGGGAATTCGTCATGGAGGGACGTTGTCGCGTCGCGCTGCTATCACGCAACTCTCGGACGGTGGTGTCACCAGATAGAGCGCCCATCACTACGCAAATGGGCTACGACTGCCCCCCGCGGCCGAAAATTCTACGCTCTGCTGGCTGCAGCATCGACAAACGTGCCGCGAAGTCGTTCGCTGCAAGAGGGTGAAAATCTCTCTGGACGAGCGAATGGCGAGGGCAGAGGGCGAGGGCATGCTGGCAGCACAGCACCCCGGTGGCCAAAACGCAGCCTGCTGGGTAGGGTAGGCGCATGGAGCGAATGGACAGGCGCCCGCTCTGCACCTGTTCGCCGGAACGCACAGTGGACGAGCTAGAGCCGGATTAGTGTGGTGGTGGTGAGGGGTGCGGGCTTACAGCGCTTGTTCGAAATTCAATTCCCTTGGCTGCATCTCAGTGCATGGTCAGCCATGCGGAGACTACGGCGTGGACCCTGCCCCCCATCCCTGTCAGCCGTAGTGCCTGAGCGCGACTTAAGTATACTATGTGTGCCCCATCATCCTCCCGTAGCTCCACACGGTCCCTCCGCTCACGAACTCATAACTACCTCATGACTCCTACCTGAGAGATCTTCATAAGACCCCCTTCGTCCCTCTTCAGTCCAACTACCACCCACCAACACTACTACCCCTCCGATATCATCTTGTCGGCGGCTATATACACCATCACCATCACCACCACCACCACCTCCTCTACCACTACTGCTCTACACCACCACATTACCTTCACAATGGCTTCCCAAATGGAGTGCTTCAACGACTTTTGCCTGTCCTGCGATCGTCAAATTGCCGAGAACGGTGTCTACTGCTCGCAATCGTGTCGGTTAGCCGACCTTGAGAAGGCTGGCAGCACAGCACAAGCGCCCTCGCAACTGTCATCATCCGCTTCGTCGTCGTCATCATCCAACAGCGGCTTCTACCTCGCCCCTGCAATCAACTTCTCGGCATACAAAGGAGCCTCGAGTTCACAAGTACCACCCTCGAGCCCGTACCACTACTACCCAACCGCAAATGGCAGTTACTTCGCACCACCAACCGCAACAAGGCAATCCCCACAACGCAGCCTCACGCCCTCGTCATCACGCTCGTCCCTAGCTTCGCAGTCTTCCCAGACCCAGTCGGGCATCTCGCAGCAAGCAGCAACCCAACTCAACAGCTACATGCGATCCTTTGACCAAACACGGGACGTAAAGAGGCGGTACACACAGTACTAGCCTTGCTCTCACATGTGTTGCTTTTGGAGTTTGGTTTAACGACAATCACGACAACCGACCAAGATGCTCTGCCTCCGTCTCGGTTTCTCATTGTTCTCTAGTATTTTGCATCCGTCTCTGGCCTTGGACAGCGGAGACTGGCGTGGGTCCACGGAGTACACCTGCATATCGATCACCGCTGCTCTGCGTTCTAGTTTTGTACCATTTCCTTTGTTGCCATACGTGGACGCGGTGTACGATTAAAAGTATTTATATATCCCCTTGGTGCATGTAGCATCTTTGTTTCGAACTGCCCCGGCGAGGGTTGGTGACTGGGGGTTGTCCAGCACATGCGTTTGCATCACGACCACGGCGGTCAGGACGGTTGGGTATTCCTCTCACTCGGGCGACGTTGGACGCGGCGCCTGCTTTCCGCCCTAGCTATAGTTTAGTAGTAGCTGTCTCAAATGGACACAACGGTCATGAGCATAGACTCATGGCGACAAGACACGTCAAACATTTTCATCTGCTCCACTTGTCTCGGTGATACTCAGATGACAGCCTCGCGCAACCGCCTGTCCAACCCGGCCATGTCTCACCACGGCTGCAGATCACGCCAACCCCTCACCGTCACGTGACGGGGCACCCTTTGGTACAGTGTTTGGCTTAGAGATAAGCACAAGCCCTCACAATGAGCACAGATGAGACACGCCCAGGCCCAATGCGCCGTCTCGTTATATTCCCGTGGCGCTTTAGAGTTTGCATGCTGCGCAGTGCGTGGTCAGAGTGGTAAGACGAGGCACAGCTGGTCTCTCCACCGGTATTCCTTCTGCCTGTGCTACATTCGCCAGGAAGAATTTTTCGCGCAATCAGGCATGATCCAGAAGCCAGCCACGCCCAACAGCGTTCGCAGCAAGTCATGTTCCGGTGGCGATAAGCAGACACACTTGGACGTTGTTGAGGGGTTCCAGCGAGCAGGACGCACCCACTTAGTCGCAGCCTCCCCTTGCCTTGGGAATAGGCAGTGTGCCCTTGAAAACACCAACCTTGGGCCTGCGCCTGCATGCCCTCCACACATTGGTCCGCCGTCGCCGCACGCCCTGGTCCGGCGGCTGCGATTGGCCATGTCTGCTGCAGGTGGGCCTCTCCTGCTTGGCTTCTCCGCACTTTTGTATGAACGGCCCGTACTTTGTCTGGGTTGCCGGCGACAGGGCTCATCCCGCCAGTCGCTATGCGAGCTGCGAGCAAGAAAAAAGCAACTCGATCCCACGCTTCGTCATGCGGCATTTGCACGCATCCATGAGGGGGAAGTCGCCATGGCGCAACGCTGCCAGCCGTCGTCGAGTTGCCCTTTTTGTCATGCGCGCAAAACGGCGCGCTTTCGTCATTGCCATGGGCCGGCTGCTGCCTCAACGCACAAATTCTCCCTTCTGCTGCTCACTCGCGCCTTGACTCTCTCACGGTCCTCTTCCGCAATGCCAGCTCATCCGGCTCCACTTCGCAAGCGAGCCCCAGGATTAGCTGGCAATGTTTTGCGCAGCTTCGCCTTTCAACAGGCGTCCCAGCCATGGCGAGACGGCGGCTTCCTGCTACTCCCCATCATTAGGTCATCGCTGCATGTGCGACGCTTGCCCGTCCTCGTGTGACATGTATCAACGCGGCCGTGTCGTCTTCACACCACTCACAGCTCACCTCGCTTGCAGTTAGGGCCTGGTGAACTGTTCCGAGATCCGATCACCTCCAAGGATCGATATTCTGTTAACCGCCACGGGCCGCTTCAAGCATTCCAGAGTCTCTCATGCTCCCGCAAAGGACCGACACAGAATACACTTTGCATCCATACACACTCGCTGGGTCCTGGCTCCGGTCGCGATATCAGCCAAGGGTGCAGCCGCTACGGCAAAATTAGGTCCGGAACTTCAGGCATCCTGCAAGGACCACGAATTGAGAAGGCTCGGAGAGTACCAACAACTCCCCGACGCTGAATCAAGAGTCACACAGGGCGTGTTGAGCCTCATCGAGGCCCCCTGAACCTGCTTCGGTACCAAAGTGTGACAAAAAGCAAGCTCTACTTTACCAACCACAGCGACTGGTTCTCCTCGCTGGCTTGCATCTCGCTCGCCATCTCCGAGGATCGTCGCGGAAAAGCGTCACGATACACTCAATACGGCCCCTCGCTTCCCACGATACCTCGCTTAAAAGTTATCGATTCCATCTCGCTATTGCGCAAGCTTTTACAAGCTCTTCGCCAGGCTCTCGAACTGATAGGATTGTTGTAGTAGTACGCTGATCTCCAATAACGTGCGGAGAACTTATCGTTTAGCTGGTCGACGAACACCATCAGTCGCTGCATCCAAAGGGCATCCAGAACTTGATCGCCCGGTGTAAAAGTCCAGCCGCTCACACTGCCATGGCACGCATCCGAACCCACACAAATGATCCAGAAATTGACTTTCAATACAATGCAGGCACCCGTCAACGCACATGTTGCCCCGAACGGCAGGCACACGGGAGAGCGTGTGCAATCTGTCAGTGTCAGGCGTCATCAATAATGTCAAGATCTTGCGGAATACTATTCCAACCTATCATGGATTTTCGCTTATCGAAATATCGTTGATCGGCGCAATCGAGATTCAGGAACACAGATCCTTCACGACCCTTCGGATCGTGTGCCAGATTTGGGTTCAGATTCGGCCCTCGTCTTCTGCAGGTATATTTCGGCCAAGCTTGGCTAAGTAAAATTACTGACTCGACGTTGGGCATTCGCAAAGCGCACGATGGCGTCATACAAAAAACTCACAAAGGGCCGTGGATGATACGCGGCGAGGAACATGCTTGACTCGTACTTACAAGACCCGGCGGCGTCTAGCTTTCCTCTGCGGGGTTGCTCGGTACGCGCCGACACGATCAGATCTCAATATGTCAAGGTTTGCCTTGTGGTATCAGTGCAGTTGGCAAGTACCAACTATCTGAAAGTCTCTTAACTCACAGAGCTGCATTCGCAAGAGCTAGTGATTTCATTAGGTTGTAACGTCTCCCATATTCTCTTTCACTTTCTGGAGACACTGGACAGCAACGGTGCGGCTGAAAGAGCCGCTTCAACCCACGCGGACGTCAGGACGAAGGGAGCGCACAACACTACCTTACTCTCGGACAGGCCGATCCCTTTGGCATCATCACTCATTTGTGATGTGCCTGATTGCCCTGCGCGGAAAAGACCCACATCAGAAGCGTGCCGAGTCAGCTCATCTGTCACGGCAGTTGTTCCCGCAACGAATCCTCTTTTTTCTTTTGACAATCCTACGTTGTCCAGAAGAGACATGTCTAATTTCCCTAGTGATCGATTCGATGACGCTAAAGAAGAAACGCTCGTTGCGACACCTGAATGTGGTATACACCTAAGGGAGGAAGGAGGCTCCACTTCATACCAGAGCATCGGGCAGCACGCGTGGCAGTGAGCCATGCCCAACGATAGTAATATGGGACGCATGCATCATTGTGTAGTGATGATGCATCGACGCCAGACCCCAATCACAAGAAACTTGAAAGTAATTTTGCTGCTAATATCGCGTGGGATGGTAAGGCCCGACTCACTGCCGCTAAAACAAAACCCAAAGAGCAAGATGCAGATGCGAATGCCCATGTGCCGAGCCAAGCGCCGCAATAGAGTGGGATATTCCTCGAGGCTGTTGCAGAGCCCCATCGTCAGCTAAGACTTGTTCGCGCTTTCACCGGAAATAGGTCAAGTAATCAAGACGAGGATTTGAAGTTGCAAACTTGAATCATAAGGTGATGGGACAAACCAGAAGGCTAACGATGATACTTTCCCAGATACCCAGGCACCGAGCCTAAATGTAAAAAAAAAAAGGTCAGATGAATCGCCGTACCAACGACCAAAACAAACCTCCAGTCGACCATGGGAAGACGAGGTGATGACAGTATAACACCAGACACCAGACCAACCCTAGTAGAAGTAAGAGAAGACCTAATGGGTATATCAGTACCTCATGTACCCGAGACACCAAATATGGTCCTTGAACGAGAAGACTTTGGTGCAAAAACAAAACACAGCTCGCAATACACTCAAGCACCCATCATCTTCTTCCTTTGTCTCTCAGCCCACTCCCTACTGGCAATCCTCCCACGCTCAGCTGCCTCCGCTCGTGCCCGTTTGGCAGCTTCTTCTTTCTCCTTCCTCTCACGTTCCCGCGCTTCCTTCTCCATGCGATCACGATTGAAGACCTCTCTACCCTTCAGCTTCTGTTGCGCAGCATCAACAGGTGTGACAACAGCCTTAGGAACGATGACACTATTGCGGTTTGCCGAAGACGTCGACGTAGAACGTGACTGAGACAGTGGTTGCGAGAGAGACATACTACTGCGCTTGCTAGCCAGAGAAGAAGAACGCTGAGACTCTTGCTGTGGTTGCGGTGGCGCAATAGTGACGCCTGGTTGCGAGAGAGACATGCTGCTGTGCTTGCTTGCAAGTGAAGACACCCGTTGGATCTGTGGTTGTGGTGGCGCAATGGTAATGCCTGGTTGCTGTCTGATAGGGACGGCCACTGGCTTCCGTACTGGTGCCTGTCGTGCCTTGAGGGCGGCTTCTTTCTTTGCTGCTTCCGCTTCTTCCATGCGCTTTAAGCGCTCTTCCCTCTTTATTCTCAACTTTTCTGCAACGGCTGAGCCGGGGAGCTCGAAAGTGGCCTTTGTTGGTGCTTTCGTCGACTTGGCGTGAGGAGCCATGCTGATGCTGACAGGACGCTGCTTTGGTGCTTGTTGTTGAGGTACTTCAGCTTCTCTCCTTTGCCGCTCCTCCTTCTGTGCCTTGAGTTTCTCAGCAATTCTTTCGCCAGGGAGTTGGAAAGCTGGCTTGGTGAGAGGCTTGGTGGATTTTGGTAGAGGAGGCATGCTGACGGGCCGTATTTTGGAAACTCCGCACTCTGCCTCCCTCTTTTGTCTATCCTCCTTTTGGGCCTTCAATCTGGCGACCGTATCGTTGCTTGACAGCTGGAAAGTAGGCTTTGTAGGTGCGCGACCCTTTGGTGGTGGCGCAGGTGTGGGAAATGACATGCTGATTGGCCGGCGTTTTAAGGCAAGATAATCTACGGTCTCTGTAGAACCTACTCTACCGTCTTTACCAGGTGCTGTGCGGACACTAGACGCGCGAGCTATCGAAGACTTGACTGGCTTCATGCTCTTAGGCGCAGCAACACTCGGTGTTCTGGATATCTTCGCAGCGGGAGCTTGTGTGGGCACTGGCGCTTTGATGGGTGTCTTGGACCGCATGATCTGCGTGGTAGCTGTCTTGGGAAACTCTGCTTTCTGAGGCGACATGACTTCATTCGCATGGTCGAATCGAGTGACGGACGTGACATTCTCGAGCGCTTCCTCAAGCGCATCGATGGCTTCGAAAGACTCTTCCAAACGCATTGGTGATTTTGACGGGCTTCGCGATGTTCGTCGACTTGAAGTATGGCTTTTGAGTGGTGTCACAGCGTCTTCGCTGGGCCTCTCGGCTGCGAGCGTCTTGGGTTCAGGTTCTGAACTTACTTGAACGGAGGGTGCGGGGGGTTCAGCTTCAGACACGGGCGATTGATTTTCGGATATTGCTTCAGTCACTGTTGCTTCGACGACGGGCTCCTCGCTTTGAGGCTCCTCAATTTGCGGCACCGGCGCAGCATGGGTTGCTTCTACCGTCTCAGTCACCTCCTGAGGCGTTTCTTCTTCTATGGGCACATTTTGTGCTTCTTCTACAGACTCTGCTGCAGCTGGCAATTGAGCTCCTTGTATGGGCTCTTCTGACAGGCTCTCAGCTTGGACCTGTTCCGCACCCGCCGTTGTATCTTCAGAAGATGTATCCACAGCCTTGTGTTCGTCTAGAGTCTTTTCTATCGTCGCAGGCACTTCTGCTACAGGCTCTGGCTCTTGTGATTGGGCACTGAGCTGCGCCTGTTTTGCTTCCTCTTGCAGCATAGCTAGCTGTCGGCGTGTTCGTCGCACTGTGGGTGGTGGAGTCACGGGTCGTTCATCGTTTGTGGGGACTTGAGTGGCTCCTATACATGATTAGCCTGTGTTCGCTGGCGTACGGCGGCTGCGCACTCACCGTCGGGAGCGTTGTTGGAAACTTGGTCGCCAGTCGCCTTGTTCGTGGGCGCTTCATCTGCGGCTTGTTCCTCTTCATGTGCGGCTCCGGTCTGCTCCTCTTCTTCCTCCTCCTCAGCTGCTCTGCCCTTCTTTCCCTTTTGGGCACGGCCTTTTCCTTTGGTCTTCCGCCCTGGAGTCTTCGCCGGGGTTTTGGCGGGTGTTTTCGGAGGCAGGTCCTCTTGTTCGTAGTGGGCGTGTTTGGGCGACGCATTGGACGAGATTTGTTCCAAGGGCGCACGCTCGGTCGCGTCCGGCGCATCATCGCTGGCCTGCTGGGCGCGGGCGCGTGTGACACGCATTGTCGTTGTCAATGTCAACTGGGCTGTGTCGTGTGACTCTGTCGGGTTGCGTATGCGCTGCTAGGATGCATTCGAGAGCGGGCTGGTGTGGTGTTGACGCTCGAGTGTTTTGGTCTCCACTCTCGTGCAGCATCAACAAACACCCTTGCCGAGTAAAGCTCGCGCCAGGCGTTTCTCGCACTCACGTGACACGCGCAAGTTCACCAGCACGCGCCCGCGTCGCGGAACCGTCGTAGCACCCCACGATTCAGAAACCCGGGTCCGCATCCGTGCGTGTAGAAGCGTCTTTTTATCCCGTAATTTTGGAGCGGCGATTGATAGACTCCTTATTTTACCAATTGCATCGCCAAACTCCGTCACGTCTCTCGTTACTACAAATAACTCATTTCTTTTCTCTGACGCGTCCTTGTCTCCTAGATACCAACAAGCCAATCGCACATGGTCGCAATTGGCATAACGCAATACTGAACGTGTCCATCACAGCCATATTCATCCATCGCGCTCGCCTCCGAAGACCGGATGTTTGCAGCCCCGCGGTTGCGTCTCCTTGCCGTGAACAGCCGCCTTCAACCCCGCCCAAGCATGTCGTCACCTCGTTCTCGGGCTGGCTCCCGACTGAAACAGATCTCCAAGCATATAGACTCCAAGCCCTTCCTCGAATTGAACACTCCCTTCTCCACTGAACGCACCGCCCGCATCGAGGACGAACAAGGCAATCGCATACTTCCCGATAAAGTCGAACAAGCCAAGCTCAAGGAAGCCAAGCAAGAATTCAAGAGGGAAGTAGAGGAAGTCAAGAAGCTTGCGCCGGAACCACCCAAGAACATGTCGAGCCAAGCACCACACCCTGCGCTGCTCATTCCTGGGCCCATTGAGTTTGACGATGCCGTCCTCTCGTCTATGAGCCATTACAGGTAACATGTCCAGAGTACTGTGTGCATCATCTTCATCAGTACTGACCGTCTCCAGTGAATCGCATGTCGGCCAACCCTTTGTAAACACCTTCAGCCAAGTCCTTGGAAATCTACGCAAACTATTCCTCACCAGCGACCCTGCCGCGCAACCCTTCGTCATCTCCGGCTCTGGTACACTCGGCTGGGATCAGGTAGCGGCCAATTTGGTAGAGCCTGGCGATGAAGTGCTTGTCCTACATACTGGCTACTTCGCCGACTCGTTTGCCGACTGCTTCGAAACCTACGGCGTCAAGGCCACACAGCTCAAGGCGCCCATTGGCGACCGACCACAACTCGATGAAGTCGAGAAGGCGCTGAAGGAAAAAGACTACAAGATCCTGACCGTTACACACGTCGACACTTCAACTGGTGTGCTCAGTGAGATCAAGGCACTGAGCGAGCTGGTTCACAGAGTCAGTCCTGAGACATTGGTCGTCGTCGACGGTGTCTGCAGTGTTGGCTCTGAAGAGATCCGCTTTGACGAGTGGAAGCTCGATGCTGTAATTACGGCTTCACAAAAGGGCATCGGCTGCCCAGCTGGTCTGAGCATCATGATGGTATCTGGTCGTGCGATTGAGAGGTTCAAGGCGAGGAAGACGCGTCCAACTTCTTACTTTGGGTCATGGAAGAACTGGCTACCAAGTAAGTCACCTTGGTTTTCCCCGTGAGCCGATGCAGGAAACTAACACAGTTACAGTCATGCAAAACTATGAAGCAAAGAAGGCATCCTACTTCGCTACGCCGTCCCCACAACTGATTCACGCGCTCGACACGGCGCTCAAGCAGATTCTCTCCCGACCTGTTGAAGACTACTGGGCCGCACACAAGGCTGCGTCACAAAAGGTCAAGAAGGCTGTGGCAGATCTCGGTCTGAAGCAGCTTGCTTCCAAGCCAGAGAACCAGGCCACCGGCATGACTGCTATTTACCTACCCGAGGGTATGACACCTCCGGATGTTCTGCCCAACCTCTTGAAGAAGGGCGTCATCTTTGCTGGTGGTCTGCACAAGGAGATCGCAACCAAGTACATTCGATTCGGACACATGGGTGTCAGTGTAACCGACCCAAACCGACCAGACATCACCAAGGCCATTGAGAGCTTGAAGGAAGGTCTGGTGGAGGCTGGCTACAAGGCGCCTGCCTAGTTGGTGGGTTCTTTCTTGTTTGAGATTGAATTCACTGAAGATACAACATACCCGAACAATCCGGTGGAAATAAGACTTTTGCAGCCACTGGTTGTAGAGCAAATCTCAAGAATAGAATATAAATCCACTACCATGTCGTTGGTGCAGCATGATGATGAATACCGTGGCTATGTCAAATCCTTCGCATCCCACCAAAATTCAAAACTAACTACTCTCCACCAACAGCAACGACGCAACCTCTACATGCCCAAGGCAAATATCAAACACTAGGTCTACGAGATCAACAAATCTAGCCTGCCCAAGGCTAGATCGCCAAGAATGCCCAGAGGCAACGACCTGTTATACGAATTGCCGACCCGTTGCCACCGAATGAAATCATCTAAGTCTCTCCACATCTCGATAACCCAGGATGCGGTAAGTGGGTCTGGCAAGGCTGTGTTCCTGGTGATGTATTCCGATGATGGGCTTTGACATTACTGTACTTAATTCCCCCGACCGACGGCGAGTCTTCGGAGTTTCCTGAAATTGCTGTGAGATCCATTGTGCTTCGTTGATTTTCGTGTTCCTGTTCTCCTATCGATCCCTAGCTTCATTGTCGTAGCTAGCGATATTATTGCGCAGCATACGCGCATAGTTGGAGATTGCCCAGGTACTCTTCCCGAAATGACGTCCACATCACGAAGTCTACAACACGCTTGGGACACAGCATGGACGACTGCACCACCTCAAGCATGCGAAACTCTCCGCAACCTCAATGGCGCCGTCGCTTGGGGCCAAACATGTGTCTTTACCGAAGAGGATAACGACCCAATACCATTTAGCATAAATACCGCTTGCATGCCCTGGGTGACATCGAATGTCTATCCATCCCCATCCGCTTTCTACTCGCCTGCTACCGCATGCCCAGCAAAATGGACGGCAGTCGCCACACAAACAGCAGCAAACGGAGAGGGCAGCGATAATAGATGGATAGATGGGGAAATTGGGCTGCAGTGCTGTCCCGATGGATTCCAGGCAGACGGAAGAGACGGATGTAGACCGGAAGGTAGTGGCAGGTTTCCGGTTGTTGAATGTGGGGAGGCGGACGCGGAGGAGAACGAATTGAGAACGTACGACGGAGGTGCCTGGCCAGCAACCGCAACGCCGAGTATCACGGCATTGCACTTGAGATATCAACCTAGTGATACTGGGGGCACGAACAGCCCAACAGCTTCGAGCACAGAGGCTACCAGTACCGGAGCTACTAGCAGTCAGAGTCCAGGAGGAGGAGGTGGTGGTAGTGGCGGCGACAGTGGTAATGGTATCTCGACTGGTGCTATAGCAGCGATAGCCACAATCATTCCTTTGGTCATAATCATCGGAGCGTTGGCAATGTTTCTTTTGTGGAGGAGAAAGAAGAAGAACGGCAAAGCAGCGATTGCGTTGAAGAACCTAGGAGACGAGAAAGACGACTACCCGTTACGATCCGTCGACGACACAGCCAACCAAGCAGCATCCACTCGCCACGACATGCCCAAAGGCACTGCTGCAGCAGCATACTACACTGGCTCGTCCCAGCACCCACACGAAACACCCGAATGGAATGTGGAAATGGATGCTGTAGAGGCCGAGCGTCTGAAGGTCACTGGGACATCTGCACAACAATCTTCTAGTCCAGTGGGTCCAGAGAGCGGAGTTGAAGCAACAGAACTTGCTGGGTTGGCCAGGGTACCGAGAAAACCTATTGCGCCCATTGAGCTTGATAGTACACCTGTGATACCAGAGGTTGGGGATGCCTATATACCGTATCGACCTGGTAGAGAGTAGAGTTTGTACTTTGATACCCAATAATCAATTTCTCATAGTTGTTTAATTACACGTCTGTGTTCGATGTTGAATGTGCCCTTTCTCTGTTCCTGGTGTAATGTCGTTTCGTGTTAGCCTCTAGGCCTCGCTTGGCTTGTTCTGAAATATGCCTTGGAGTGCGCGCTTTCTCTGCAGATTGAGTTGCAGGTTCTTTTTTTCTGTATTACGCCTTATGTTTTTCTTGTTCGTACCGGTCTGTGTGGATGTTGAAGGTTCTGACATGAGGGATTCATACACATCGAAGTCACACTGGCTCCATCACGTCCAGTCTTCCTGCAAGACTGGACCCAGTAAGTAGTTTTATGAGTTTTCTGGAAGTTGAGTGCGTGAGGCCAAAAGTTAATATTTGTCTATTTGTCTTTCTCGATGTATAAGCATCATCTGAGGACCAAATCTGACGCCGCTTGAACTTGATACCGAATGGTGTAAATAAAACCTCCGCACCGGTGAGTGCCTCATCTGTATTGTTGCAAGTAATTTGCCTCCCCAGAGACCACATAGAATGGATATGGCCTAATAGCTCTTCTCGCAAAAAGTCTTTGCGGTCGCCCAGGGTGTACCTGTAATCATCGAGCGCTTTACCTTAAAAAAAAGTGCCCTATGTATTTTCCAACCCTGAGGCTAGGTTTGTCATGCAATGAACCAGCCCACACCATCATTACCTAGGTAAGGAGTGTCTTGTGCGAAACACGAAGGAACCGGGCTCAAGGGCTTGAAGACCGGTTTTGTTTGTACATATATACATATGTATGCATCTGTCAGCACCGTACCTTGAAACTCACTGACTCTGAAGCACCATGCAATGTCAGTGCCGGTAGTGATAATGTGTTCGTGCCTCCAAAAAAAAAAGCTCTTGTAAGAGCCCTCAGGTACAAATCTGCGATAACGATAGCCTTCATCCTGACAGCAGGATTTTTGATGAGTTTAGAGATGGAAGTTCGAACAATAGTCAACATGTACCAAAACCTGGAAATGTATTCGATGTAGCAGTACCAAATGCTTTCCCCAAGCTCTGATGACGCCAACCCCAGGACAAGGATGAAGAGAAGGTTTGTGTGCTGCGTACACTTTTTACAGGACCTCTATCAAGCCTCGTTGCTATCCACCTTGGCCGCACTATCAGCGACCTCATCAGCCGTCTCCGCCATCTCGTGGTCTTCCTTCTTCTCAGCCTTTTCGGCGTCTTCTTTACTCGGCACGCCCTCCTTGTTGCCCACAAGGTCCCTTACGACATCGACGGTAGCTGCTGGGCCACCAGGCTCAGCGGCAAGTACCTTGCCCTCCTTGTCAACAACAAAGACACCACGCGTGGTGCTCTTCGGTGGCTTCTTGAATCCAATAGCCGAGATGAGGCTCTGTGAGGGATCGCAAAGCAGGGTGTAGGGGAGCTTCTGCTTGGTCTTGAAGGTTGTGTTGGCCTTGGGGCTATCAGCGGAGAGACCGTAGATGGAGTATCCGGTTGCGGTGAGGGGATCGTAGGAGTCACGGAAGAGGCAAGCTTGTTTTGTGCCTGCAATCGTACGCATTAGAACCAGTCGGCGAAATGGAGGGGGCTGTCAGGGGCGTGCGACTTACATCCTGGTGTCGAAGCCTTGGGGTAGGTAAATAGTACAACGCCGCCCTTGCTCTCCTCGACAAGCTTCGCAAGTGTCGTCTTGTCTCCATCATTCGTCTCGATCTCTCCGCCGAAGGAGGCGAGGTCAATCTTGTCGCCGACTTTGGGTGGGCCGCTCTTCGCAGGCGCCGCCGCCGCCGTAGACTTGCCGTTGCTCTTACCGACAACAGCTTCCTTGACAGCTTCAACCTGCTCTGTGACGGCTTCCTGGACCTTTTCGACGACCGTTTTCTCCTCTTCAGGCTTCTTGTCCTTAGCAGGTGCCTTCTTCTTGGCCGCGCGCACTGGCGCTGGGGGCGCTTCTTTGCGCTTACGAAGCTCGACTGGCATGTTGAGATTGAAGTCGCGAGATGATATCGCGGCCGAGTTGGTGTCGCAAGAGAGGATCAAACTCGATCAGGGGGGAATTGGGCAGCGAAAAGGTCGGGGTCGGACGCTTGAACGTTCGTGGAAAGCAGGGTAGGACAGTTGGCTAAGGGTAAGAGTACAAAACCAGCAATCAGTAATACAACCTCGCAGAATCAACAGCCACCAATTCGCGGTAATAAATCCTCAGCCCGAATCACCAAGTACTTTGAGCGCGTCGTCTAGTCAACGGAAATAGGGTAAGCATGGTGGTGAGGCCGAGCGGAGCCAGGTCGTCCAGCCTCCTCACTTGGCGTTTCTGTCCATATCCATATTAGCCAGATTACCTGAGCCTGCGTCTTTTCTTCGGGAACAGCTTGTTTCGGACGGGCACTGGGGGTAGGTAGGCTTGTTATTGGCTGATGAAGTGAGGAGTCGTGAGATGCGCAACGCTCGGTTGCGCGTGTCCCGGGCGCGTCATAGCTTCCGTTCCGCAATCCCACGGCCTCCCAGTGGGTTTGCATCTGATATCAAACTGCGCTCAGAATTACTCGTCCATACAATGCATAAGTCTGCTTATGACATCTACAGCTTGAACCTTCGGCTCTTCCCCCACGCCCATCAACAACCCTAAATTAGCACGACCTCGAGGGACTATGCTGTCGACGCTTGCGCTCCATCTATCGCGTTACAATCTATGCGTCTTCTGTACCTCCTACTACCCAACTAACAGGATGCCAGTTATTCTCACAAGAGAATACCTTGCTGCCCGATCCGTAGTTCAACGCCCATCCAGAAGACCACATACCAAGCCCAAACTGTCACGACGAGTCAGTAATCATCTAGAGACAATCAAGGAACGCGACCTACAATAAGTACGCCTAGAATCACGATAAAAAGGTTCAGCATTGTAAAAGCCGTTTGCGACTTGGAAGAAAACAGCTTACGGTTCTTCCTGTTGTGCCACAGCCACATCACCGGAGGAAGTGCATCTGCACGCGTCAGCTAACACCCCTATCTTCATCCTCCCAGGTCGTGTCAGTAGTGACTCACAGCTAAACCAGCTTCCAAACAACGCGCCCATCAGGCCCAGAAGAAGGGTGAAGTTTGGCACTGCTTCTGCCAAGATCCAACTTATCAGCCACGCGCCTGTGCAAATAGCACCCCAGCTTCCCAAACTGAGCCAACTGTTGGCGTGAGCTACACTCGTGCCCTTCCATACACGAAAGTAGATATACTTGGTTGCCACAGACCCATTCACAACGCCTGCGACGATGATTGTAGGTAGCGCAATACCGAAGCATACCTTACTGACCAGTGGGGATGCGGAACCAAGGGCGGGTGAGGCAACCGAAGGTCCAGCGTGATAGTATATAATGACGGAAATGAGCATGTAGAAGGTAACTGCGATATCTTGTTCAAGAATGAGGGCTTTGCGGAAGTCGCGAGGATCCTCGAGTTCAGACTGGAACGAAAAGAAAGCGACGTGGCCGGCTATGCGAAATCAGTATGAGTTGCTGCAAGGACAGACACAGGAGAGAGCATACTGAAGGCCAAGACGATGTTCATGACCGGCGCTAGACCCTTCACCAATGTTACGTCGGGTCGTACGGCGACGATGTTGCCCGTGTCCGGTTTCTGGATACTGATGGCGATCATAGTTGTCGTAACTGCTATGATTATAGAACTACAAGCTGAGGTCATTAGCTAACGGGGCCACGTCCAGTGACCGAAATCCCAACTCACAGAAGTAGCTAAAGTAACTAATGTTCTTGAATGTTCTTGGTAATCCAAATAGAAAAGAGATGATCAAGCCGATAACATTGAAGATGATCGTGCAAGCGCCATGGTCTGTCATTGCGTTCAACGCGACGCCGAATGTCAAGATATGCGCGCCCATGATAAAGATCAAGACTAGTTCCTGCCCAATGGCAAGCACCTCGCGACCTATGGGGCCTCCAATCAACATACCGCAGTCAGCGTAACAGGTTACGGATGGATGAGCCAGCTTGAATTCACCAATCAAATAGCCTGTGTATGTAGCAATGATGCCCAGGAAGCATATGCAAAGGAGGCCAGGGACGAGACCGAGGATTGCGAGAGCTTGTGGAAGGGCAAGGACGCCTAAGGAAACGTTCTCTGCAAGCATCACTAGACTACGTCAGTGAGATACATGAATCGAGAAATGAGAGGCTTACGAGCACCAATATCCCTAGAAGTGTGAAGTCAGCTGTAGCTCACAGATAGAGTTGTCACATACACCAAGCAAAGGCATGTCTTATGTGGGAAAGCAGCAACAACTTGGCAGCTTCCGTTCCAAAGCACTATAAACAGCAGGAGCGCAAGGCTTGAACACTTACCACCATTTACAAGTCTTATACTGTATCTCAGCGCTTTCCTCGTTACCAAAGGTGTTATCTTCTACTGCTGGTGCAACTTGGCCTCCAAGATCTGCTGATGATGTCAATTGAGGCCGAATGGCATGCTCTTTTGGCATCGTGCTCTTGTTGGTGTGCTTGGCCATGGCTTCGTTTTGCAGAGCCTATCTCCGTAGATGCGTAGATGTTATGGTTAGAAAGCTTGTCTAGCTCGTTGTTCCGTGTGTACTGAGATCTGTGACCGGTCCCTCGTAAGACGCAATTATGGCGGCTAGTTGAAGACTGCTATGCGAAATAGATATTGGAGATCGATAGGAACCGCTCATTTGTGCTAGCTAGCCGTACCACGGCATGATTCTACGTTTGACCGCTGTAGATGTAGGCGTGTTTGCAAGCTCCTTCGGGTCGGGAGACGCGGAGAAAGTCTGTTTGATTCCAAGATTGGAACGAAGCGGACCACATTCGTGTCCAAATTGCAAAGCACGTTATCAAGTATGATAGGATCCTCCATTCTACCGCGAATCTCCATAAGATAGAAGACTCAAAAGGCGTATCTGAATCAAGCAGATGCTGCCACATACTTGGTTCATGACTATACGAGGGATATGGTGAGATCCTGCCACTGATTGTATAGGCTTGACATCGGGTAGCAAGGGGATGACACCCAAGCTTGGGGCACGATTCGCCGCCGTCCAAAGAACCATTTGCGAATGCAGGTTATCTTAGAAGCCGTGGGGAAAGAGAGATGGTGATATAATGGAGATACAACAATGGAACCTTGTCGGTCTACGATCCGGGGCTACATGCGAGGCATCATGCATAGGATGTATCATGCCGGTAAGCATCTGAATCTTATGGTACCATAGAATCATCACCAGGGATGTAGGTGTAATGGTAGAGGATGAGGTGGGGGAGAAGCCTCCCTGATTGAATGACCATGGAGGAGTAAAATACGTCATCACGTGCGTTCGCGGGCAAAGCGCGAATTGCCACTTTCCCCATCGCTCCCCGCAACCCATTGTCCCCACAATTGCATCCGACTGTCACACCTGTGTCATCTCACTCGCCTTGCGACACTATCTTCGCTCCTCGCACGCCATGGACTCCGACCTGGGCCTCCCGCCGACACGGGCGAGACGCAAGCGCAAGAGTACCGCATATGCCGACCATGACGGCGACGACAATGACGATGCGTCCTTCAATTACCAGTCTACGCCGCGAAAAGCCAAAAAGATTGAAAGCGCTCCTGAAGTGATCGACCTTACCGGGGATTCTCCAAAGAAGATTCTCCCCAGCAAGAGAGGCAAGCGCGATGCTGATGCGCCTACCGAAGAGAAGCGTGCGAGGGTCTTTCGCAAGAAGGCGCCCCAAAGCTATATTGTTATAAAGGAAAGAGCTCTAACCCAGCGTCTGACAGTCCTTTCGCGCGACCGCTGCGGAAGCGATGATGTGCCTGAGGAGAAGGTTATTGTGGCAGGGTCAACGGGAAATGTCTACACGGTCTCGATCGGTCTCGTCCCAAGCTGTGACTGTCCACACGCGAAGAAGGGCAATCAATGCAAGCACATTATCTACGTCATGCTACGTGTGTTGAAAGCACGGGAGGAGGTGGCATACCAACTGGCCCTCATCAGCGCTGAGCTGCGCGAAGTCATCAAAAACGCGCCACCCATTCCGGGTGTGGAGACCGACGGCAAGAACGGCACCGAACAAGAAGGCCAGGTCGGGAATCGCAAGCCTATCGAGGGCGAATGCCCCATTTGTTACGATGAGCTCGGCAAGAACGAAGCCATTGTATACTGCAAGTCCAGCTGTGGAAACAACGTGCACAAGGCTTGCATGCAGAATTGGATTGCCGTATCAAAGGGCAAAGCGACCTGTCCATACTGTCGCGCCAAATGGGAGGCCGATGTAGGCTTCCAAGGCAAGCTGGGTGATGTCGATACCATGAATTTGGAGAGGAACGAGGACGGCTATGTCAACGTCGCAGGCCAACTCGGCCTCAGTGGCGAACGAGACTACTCAACCTATAACCAATACTGGGTGCGGCAACACCTGGGTCAAAGTAGGACAAGGGGCGGCTACGATTTCGAGGATGACTACTAGTCTGAGAGACTTTGCGGCACAAGGACGCAATCATCGAGCAGACAAGTGCATTTGGCGTTTAGGATACTGATACCCGGCAGTAGCAGGCACAAGGTTCAGCTCAACACTGACTCCACAACGTGCATTATACACCACATGTTTTGTGTATTCTGGTCGATACATTCTCTCGCTTTCCTTGCTTTTCTCGCTGATGCCCATGTCCCGGCTTCGGCTTCGACCAGCCCATCTTGGAAATTACCAACCTTCAAGAATAGCACAAATAGTGATCGGCCACCACTGACGCGGCGAAACTCCCCCCAACAAACCCCACCCCTTCGGCCATCGCATAAGCAACAAACCCATCATGCTGACCTGAACACGTACCTGCATCCGCTCGCCTCGTAAATCGAGTCGCTGCAGCTCCACATCTCTCCCAACTACGTCAACAGAATCACGACATACGGACGTCTTCGGCAAGACTAATCCGCCCATCTGGTCAGTAGTTATTTGCGGTCCGTCCGAAGTCGAATACGAGATGAATGACGCGTCCACGGATACCACTATTCTCACGATGAGGCATCCCAGACAGCAAGTATTGATATCAGGAATGCACTATAGATCTACAAGACTGGAATGTGCTCGAGCCACCAAAGATCAACAACAATAACGCACGTCCTTTATCCAACGGATCTTGGACATCGGTGGAAAAGGTTTGCTGGAATGTCAAAGCAAGTTGGCTTTGCTCTAGTAATTTAACCTGCGCAGCGGTAAGTTCAAGCGATTCTAAGAGGTGGCGGAGTTAGAAGTACGGCGCTGGCTCTCCTGCGTGGTTGGGCGACCCGGAGACAAGGTATCGGTTGGCTGCAGGTTAGTTGATTAAACGTTGTACTTGTGCTACTGCAACCATGGCGCGACAAGGTGCAAGCTTTGGTACGATCATGTACAAGGATAGCGTTTGGGTGATATGCAGGTACGGTCACAGAGCTTGAAGATTAAGTTTGTATCGCGGTGAATCCCCAGGCTAACGGAGAGTCGAGCTTTGTCTTGGGTGGGAGACTAGTTGTCGAAAGTGGCCAAGAAAATATCACGAAGACAAGGCAAGGCATGAGTAAGTCGCAGAAATTGAATTTGAAGAAAACTAGTTAACGCCTGGTCATTTGATAACCACAACAAAGGAAAGGTCTATGAAAAAGTCGAGTATCATCAAACATTGCACCGTCCGGATCCAGATACCAGTCCAACAAGCATAGCGTTCTCGAAGAGTGGTTTTGAGAGTAGACAGTCAATATATTGTCCAATGTACATATCAACTGCCTAATCCAAAATTTTACGTGAACAATCCATCACAAAGGAAACCACCCAACGCTCTGCCCCTGCCTGAGGGAACTTGGTACAGTAGACAGACAAGACATGCGAGAATGCGGATCAAGCGATCCTACCAAATATTCACAAACAAACGCGAAGGTCATCTACAAGAAATGCACTTCAGCGCTTAGTAGGTGCCGTAGCCGGAACCGTAACCGCTGCCAGAGCCGTAGCTGTTGTCAGGGGTAGGGGTGGCGACAGGAGGAGTGTAAGCCTCGGTGGAGGAAGAGACGGCAGCCTCAGGGGTCTTGGAGGAGGCAGGAGCGGAGGAGGCACCGCCGTAGCCACCACCAACGGGGTAGGCAGCGCTGGACTCAGCACCGGCAGGGACGGTGGAAGAGGGGATAGCAGTCTCGCCGGTAGGGGTGGCTACCTCAGAGACGAAAGAGAAGCTGGGGAGGACAGAGGTGGCGCTGCTGGGAACGGGAACGGCACCTGTGCCAGTGGGGTAAGCAGGCTTGGTGGAGGTCTTGAAGCCAGTTGGGCCAGCAGGGTAGGGGTTGGTGCCGTTACCGGGGACGGGGTACATGCCAGTGGGAACAGAGGGCATGCCGGAGGAAGCA
>Ga0265797_10003716_pt1 | contig 24182 bp, 16 predicted proteins | sample P2T30metagenome_FD_192433 | JGI IMG/M metagenome (GOLD analysis project Ga0265797, IMG submission 192433) | Plant litter microbial communities from East Loma Ridge, Irvine, California - P2 T30 | ecosystem: Environmental > Terrestrial > Plant litter > Unclassified | place: USA: California... | reverse complement strand
CCTCGACGGCGCCCAGCAGATCGTGGCGCCGGCGCTGGTCTCGCTGCTGTGCATCTGCATCGTGTTCATCCCGATGTTCTTCCTCGAGGGCGTGGCCGGCTTCTTGTTCGTCCCGATGGCGAAAGCCGTGGTGTTCGCGCTGGTCTGCTCGTTCATCCTGTCGCGTACCCTGGTGCCGACCATGGCCAACTGGCTGCTGCGCGCGCATTCGCCGGTGGAAGAGCATCACCATGCGCCCACCAATCCGCTGGCCCGCTTCCAGCGCGGCTTCGAGGCGCGTTTCGAAGGCATCCGCCATCGCTATCACGGCATGCTGGAACGCTCGATCCAGAAGAGCAAATCCTTCATCATCGTCTTCTTTGCCGTGGTGCTGGCCTCCTTTTTGCTGGTGCCTTTCCTGGGCAGTAACTTCTTCCCGGCGGTCGATTCCGGCCAGGTGCTGATCCATGCGCGCGTGCCGGTCGGTACCCGCATCGAGGAAACCGCGGCGCGCTTTGCGAAAATCGAGCAGGCGATCCGGCGCGTGATCCCGAGCCATGCCATCACGACCATGGTCGACAACATCGGCATGCCCTCGTCGTCGATCAACGTCACCTACAACAATACCGGCGTGATGGGCAGCCAGGACGGCGACTTCCAGGTGGCCCTCGGCGAAGAGCGTGAGCCGACCGCGGAATACGTGCGCAAGCTGCGCGAGGTGCTGCCGCGCGAATTCCCGGACACGACCTTCTCGTTCCCGCCGGCCGACATCGTCAGCCAGATCCTGAACTTCGGTTCGCCGGCGCCGATCGACGTACAGGTGCGCGGGCGCGACCTCGACGGGGATTACCGCTACGCCAACCAGCTGCTCAAGCGCATCCGCGCGATCCCGGGCGTGGCCGACGCCCGCATCCAGCAGTCGAACCGCGCGCCGACCTTCAACGTCGATATCGACCGCACCCAGTCGCAGCTGCTCGGCCTGACCACGCGCGACGTCACCAACAGCATGGTGGTCAACCTGGCCGGTTCCAGCCAGGTCGCGCCGACCTACTGGCTGAACCCGGCCACCGGCGTGACGTATCCGATCGTGATGCAGACCCCGCAGAACGAGATCGATTCGTTGTCCGCGCTGTCGGCCCTGCCGGTCGGTAACGGCAGCTCGGCCAACGCGGCCACGCTGGGCGGTATCGCCCGCTTCAACCGCGGCAGCGGCAGCGCGCTGGTCAGCCAGTACGACGTGGCGCCGATGGTGCAGATCCACGCCACCACGCAAGACCGCGACCTGGGCAGCGTCGCCGCCGACATCCGCAAGGTGCTGCTTGAAACCAAAGCCGACGTACCGAAAGGCGCCACGGTCGAAATGCTGGGCCAGGTGCGCACCATGGAGCGCGCCTTCTCCGGCCTGCTGTTCGGCCTGCTGGGCGCGATTGGCCTGATCTACCTGCTCATCGTCGTGAACTTCCAGTCCTGGACCGACCCGGCCGTGATCGTCGCCGCGCTGCCGGCGGCGCTGGCCGGCATCGTGTGGATGCTGTTCGCCACCCACACCACGCTGTCGGTGCCGGCGCTGACCGGCGCCATCATGTGCATGGGCGTGGCCACCGCCAACAGTGTTCTCGTCATCAGCTTTGCCCGCGAACGCCTGGCCGAATTGGGCGACGCCTCTGCCGCCGCGCTGGAAGCCGGCTTCGTGCGCTTCCGCCCGGTCCTGATGACCGCGCTGGCCATGATCATCGGCATGCTGCCGATGGCGCTGGGCCTGGGCGAGGGCGGCGAGCAGAACGCCCCGCTGGGCCGTGCCGTCATCGGCGGCCTGGTGTTCTCGACTTTCGCGACGCTGGTGTTCGTGCCCGTCGTCTTCAGCCTCGTTCATCGCCGGCATCGCCGCGCGGCGGACGCCGGCGCATTACCCCAATCCGGCGCATCTTCCGGCGCAACGTATTCTGGAGCCACCGTTCATGTCAGCTAAACCCACATCTTCGCGCGCCCGTCCGGCGCTGGTGGCCGCCATCGCCATCCTGATCGCAGGCGGCGTGGTCGCCGGCGGCCTCGTCACCCGCCACAATCAGGGCGAGCAACTGCAGGCCGGCGCCACCGAGCGCTCGGTGCCGACCGTGAGCCTGGTCTCGATGAAGGACATCCCGGCCGCCGACCTCGAACTGCCGGCCCGCATCGAAGCCTGGGCCCGCGCGCCGATCTACGCCCGCGTCAGCGGCTACCTGGCCAAGTGGAACGTCGACATCGGCGCGCCGGTAAAAGCCGGCCAGGTGCTGGCCCAGATCGACACCCCCGACCTCGACCAGGACCTGCGCCAGGCGCAGGCCCAGTTGGCGGTCGCGCGCACCGGCCTGACGCTGGCCGAAAGCACCGCCAAGCGCTGGCAGGCGCTGGTCGGCCAGAACGCGGTGTCGAAGCAGGAAGCCGACGAAAAGCAGAACGACTTCATGTCGCGCCAGTCCAACGTGCAGGCGCTGCAGGCCAGTGTCTCGCGCGAGCAGGCGCTCAAGACCTATACGACGCTGGTCGCGCCTTTCGACGGCGTGGTCACGGCGCGCAACACCGACGTCGGCGCGCTGGTCAGCGTGGGCGGCGCCAGCGGCAGCGAACTGTTCGTGGTGTCCGACATCCGCAAGCTGCGCGTGTACGTTAACGTGCCGCAGCGCCAGGTGGCGCTGATCAAACCGGGCAGCAAGGCCACGCTCACCGTGCCCGAGCGGCCGGACGCGACCTACACCGCCACCGTGCAGTCGACCGCGCAGGCGATCGTCGCCGGGTCCGGCACCATGCTGGTCCAGCTGGCGGTCGACAACAAGAACGGCGAACTGCTGCCGGGCGCTTATGCCAACGTGCGCTTCGATCTGCCGCTGGATGCGAATACGGTGAGCGTGCCGCCGGGGGCGCTGATGCTGGGCAAGGATGGCGTGCGGGTGGCGACGCTGGATGCGGCAGGCAAGGTGCGCATCAAGAAGGTGACCATCGGGCGCGACATGGGGACGGTGGTGCAGCTGGCTGCGGGTGTGGAGCGTTCGGACCGGATCATCGACAGTCCGCCGGATGGGTTGGCGGAAGGGGATACGGTGCGGATTGCGCAGGCGGCGCCGGTGAAGGCGAAGTCCTGAGGGGATACTTGTCTCGCTAGCGTGCGTCTAAGTACTTACCCAAAATTTATAGCGGATTCGCTGCCGAAACCTTTTATTAGAGATTGAATCCCTGCGAGTATGTCGGCATCGTTGACGCTGGCGAATCGGAGGCAGAAGTACTTGGCGAGCCTTTCATGGTACCTCGATGCGGTTGAGTTCCGGGCTGTTCGTCGACAGATAGTACAAGCACTCCTTTCTTGGCCCAACGGCGCCGATGCTGGTCCATCACATCGCCCTTGTGGATTTTTGCATTGTTGAGCAGGATAATGCGCGGCGCGGTGTGCGACTGGTCGGCTCTCCGATCAAAGAAGGCGATGACTTCATTGCGTGATGTCGGCCGTTGCTGCGCAGTCCATATCAGTTGGCCATCGTGGCGCAATGCCCGAGCACGTTGACCACTGTCGGTGAGCTACTGGCTCGACGGAGTAGGTTTGACCAGTTCGCGTCCAACATATTGAACTGGTGGATTGTGACTGAAGCCAATTCGTCGAAATACAGCAGTTCGCATCGCTGCTCATGTTCGAGTCAGCCCAGTTCCCCAATCACCCTGATGGCCCGTTCGAAGGCTTCTGGTAGGGGGTTTTTAAACCGTACCGTTAGCGCTCGTAGCTAAAATTTATCTCTTTGAGATAGCGTACGGCGGTGTTCTCGCTAATCCTTGCCTGCTCCTGCTGCCACCCGATATGACACAGAAGCGCGACCACCGTGCCACCTCCGGACTGAGCCAACTCGCCCGGGGCTTGCCGCTGTTCGGACGTTCACTTCTTTAGCCGGCCAGTGTGACGACCGTCGTACAGTCCGGCCAGTCCAAACTGGTTCCAGCGTTGTCGCCACTATTCGAAGCTGTCCAAATAGACCACGAACTCGTCCGCAGTCTGCTGTAACGTCAGTCTTTGACTCAACCGCAAGATTCCTCCGCTCGCATTCTCATCTGCGGATGTGGATGGAAAATCCCCATATTCCGCGGCATTTGTCGTTGGTTTTTCGACAGTTCCAGTGGATTCATCTTTCAATGCCTCCTATCCTGCCTGATCAACTTTTACAGGAAAAAGCGGAAGACTACTTAGAGGGTGTAGACAAAATCAATAACGTAGCTGTGGCATGCTATCCCGATGTGGAAGGAGCATGCCATGGCGACGAGACATCCACTCGACGGCAGTGAGCCGTCAAACAACGTTGGCGGCAGGCCGCCGGCGTTGAAGCCTGAGCATATCGCAGTCTTGCACGATATCGTGACTGAGCGCGCCCAAGCCAGCTTGCAGGAAATCGCCGACGAGCTGCACCACCGTTGTGGGTTGCGGGTGTGCGATGCGACGATTCGTCGTGTGCTGCGTGCGCAAGGGATCGTACGGCTCAAACCAGTGCGTCGGGTGTACGCGGACAGAGCCGAGGGCGCCAAGCGGTATGGCTACACGGCAGCGCATCGACGCGAGGACATATCTCCCTACAGCACCAACCTGACAGACGCTGAATGGGAGCTGGTCGCTGATTTGTTCGAGCGAGTACCGGAACAACGAGGAACGCCTGTGCATTACACTCGTCGCGATCTCGTGAATGCATGTTCCTACGTGCTGCGCACGGGCTGCGCCTGGCGACTTCTGCCCGATACGTTCCCGCCCTGGCAAGCCGTCTACAAAGCATTCTCACGCTGGGTCGATGCAGGCGTATTCGAGCAGATGCAAGACCGGTTGCGCGAACAGTGGCGCACACGTATGGGACGCGCGAGTACACCGAGCGCAGCAGTGATCGATTCACAATCGACCCGCGTCTCACCCCAGGGCGGGGAAAGCGGATTCGATGCAGGTAAGAAGGTCAAGGGACGAAAACGTAATCTCGTCGTTGATACGATGGGCCTGCTCATTGCAGTCACGGTAACAGCGGCGAGTGTGCAGGACCGTGACGCAGCCGCAGCCGTGGTTGCGCAAGCGTGCGCCAAAAGCCCTCGGCTTGAAAAGCTCTACATCGATGGTGCGTATAGCGGGAAATGTGCTCGTGACATCGAGCAGGCTCACCATATTCGGGTCGAAGTGGTTCGTCATCCAGGTAATGCCACGACCGGGACGCTGCACGATCCCCAAAAGGCATCTGAGCCAACTGCAATTATCAACACTGGGTTCATGGTCCTCCCCATGCGCTGGGTCGTCGAACGGACCCACGCTTGGACCGAGCGCTGGCGCCGGACGGTGATGCACCACGACCGCAAACTCGCTGTCTCGGCCGCTTGGGTTTGGTTGGCTGAAGCGCGTATGCTACTCAACAGACTCGCTTATCAGAGTTGATTTCGTCCACACCCTGTTAGAGACGGTTTAAAAACTCACCGGAAACCCATCCTGTGCAGTAACGTTGAGCCAAGTGCGAATCATCGCCTCCTACACATCAAGACGCTGCTCGTAGTGGCGGACCAGACGGCGATAGCGCATTAGCCATGCAAATGTGCGCTCACCGACCCAGCGTCGAGGCTGACCTGAAAACCATCCTGGCCCTGCAATTCGGGCACGACTTCGACGGTAAAGTCGAGATATGCTGCCTTGTCCAACAGAGTGCGTCGGTCGTACGCGGCGTCACTGAACAGGTGTTTGACCCATGGCCGACGCTTGACCAAGGCATGGAGCACCAACTGCCCGCCGGCGAATCGGCAATATCGGCCGGTGTCAGATTCACCGCCGGCAGTCGCCCGTCTGTATCGACTGCAATGTGTCGCTTTCGCCCCGCTTATTTTCTTGTGAGCGTCGTAGCCGCGCTCACGTGCAACTGGTGCCTTCACGGACTGGCTATCGACAATGCCGGCCGAGGGAACAAATTCGCGCTGCTCGCACATCCGATCAAGCATCAGTGCCAAGTCGTGGATCGTTCGGAACAGGAAGGGCTTTGTTGCATAAAGCCGCCCCTGCGGACAAACTGGTGGGCAGGTAAACTGTCGGCATGAGTGCCCCAGCAAAGCCAAAGTACCGAACGACCAATTGGAAAGAATATAACGCAGCATTGAAGGCCCGTGGCTCGCTGCTCATCTGGCTGGACAAGGACATGCGCTGGTACGGCTGTGCCAGCGGCAAGCGTGGGCGCAGCCCGAAGTACAGCGAGGCAGCGATTCAGTTCTGCCTCACGATCAAGGGCCTGTTCAACCTGCCTCTGCGCCAGGCGATGGGCATGGCGCAAAGCCTGCTTGAGCTGGCCGGCGTGGACTGGCTGGTACCTGACTTCAGCACCGTCAGCCGACGCCAGAAGCGGCTGTCGGTGACGATTGGCGCGCAGCCGACGACGACGGGACTGCACCTGCTGGTCGACAGTACAGGCATCAAAATGCTTGGCGAAGGCGAGTGGAAAACGAAGAAGCATGGCGCCGATTACCGTCGTCAGTGGCGCAAGGTCCACTTGGGCATTGACGCCAGTACGCTGGAAATCCGGGCGATCGAGGTGACCGACAACGCTACCGGCGATGCACCGATGCTGCCATGCCTGCTCGATCAGATTGCCGGGGAGGAGCGCATCGCGAGCGTCTATGGCGATGGCGCCTACGACACCAAGGGCTGTCATGAGGCGATTGCGCAGCGCGGCGCGCAAGCCATCATCCCGACTCGCAAGAACGCCAGGCCATGGAAAGATACACGTCCTGGTGCCGAAGCTCGCAATGCCATCCTGGCCGCCACGCGTTGTCTTGGCCGAAAAATATGGAAGAAGTGGACCGGCTATCATCGGCGTAGCCTCGTGGAGACGAAAATGCGCTGTTTCAAACTGCTCGGTGAAAGAGTCATGGGGCGTGATTTCGATCGTCAGGTCGCCGAGTTGCAGGTGCGCGCCGCGATCCTCAATCGATTTACCCGTCTGGGTACGCCCCGGACGGTGGCAATGCAATAATTCCGTCTGGGGTTGGGGTACTACGTCCTCAGCCTATTTACGCAACAAAGCCTGTCCGATGCGATAACGCTGTCTGGTACGCGACTATGAGCAACGGCTCGACGTATCCGAAACCATGATTTACATCGCACTCGGCTCAACGTTATTGCAGAGGATGCGTTTCCGGTGAGTTTTTAAACCGTCTCTTACAGGGTGTAAACGAAATCAATAACTTAACTGCGGCATGCTTCTTGAGTGTGAAGGAGGATGCCATGGCAACAAAAATCTCCCCCCGACTCACAGCCGCAGGCCAGTGCTGGCGGCAGGCCGCCAGCATTGCAGCCTGAGCATATTGCATCCCTACATGATATCGTGACGGAGCGCGCCCAAGCCAGTCTGCAAGAGATTGCTGACGAGTTGCATCACCGCTGCGGCGTACACGTGTGTACAGCGACGATCCGCCGTGCACTACGGGCACATGGAATAGTACGGCTCGAGCCGATTCGACGGGTGTTCACCACGGCGGCAAAAGGTCCCAAGCGCTATGGCTACACGGCCGAGCACTGGCGCGAAGATGTTCCTACGTACAGTACAAATTTGACTGACGCCGAATGGGAATTGGTCGCTTACCTGTTCGAGCGCCCGTCAGGTCAGCGAGGAACGCCGGTGCACTACAGCTGGCAGGAGTTGGTCGATGCCTGCTCCTACATATTACGCACAGCTTGCGCCTGGCGATTATTGCCCCCTACATTCCCACCTTGGCAAGCCGTCTATAAAGCCTTCGCGCGTTGGGCCGCAGCAGGCGTGTTCGAGCAGATGCAAGATCGGTTGCGCCAGCAATGGCGTGCACGCATGGGCGCTCGGGTGAGCCCACAGCGGCTGTCAGTGATGCGCAATCCAATCGCGACTCGCCGCAGGGTGGTGAGAGCGGACTCGATGCAGCCAAGAAGATCAAAGGTCGAAAGCGCAACCTCGTCAGCGAAATCAGTTTGCCAACCCTTTTTGCAACAACTCAGCCACCAGCTGATTCATCTCGACCCCACGCTCCTCGGCTGTTGCCTGCAACTGTTTCACCAGGTCCCCATTCAGCTTCACCGCAAACGGCACCAGTCCCAGCGCGCGATCACGTTCGCGCTGTTCGCGGCGGTCGGGCGCGGCAGCGCCGCCGCCGAACGTTGCATTTTTCGCACCCATCTCGCTCTTGAGTCGTTCGGCGTCGCGCTTGGCCATGTCGGTTCGTTTCATCGCTTGTCTTCCAGTCAGATAAAACCGGCATTGTAACCGCGAACGCCCGGCTGCCAGGCTAGCGCTGCACGCAGCGTTCGATACCGTGGTTGCCGTCCTTGAATTCGGGCTCGTAATAGTATTTGATGAACGACCATTTGCCGGCGCCGTTCTTTGCCAACGTGGCGATGCCGGTGCCGTAGTCGTGCGTGGACTGGTCGGCCAGGGCGAAGTGGACTGCCATGTGCAGGCCCTGCACCGCAGCCTGGCCCTTGTATACGCCGAAGCCTGGGACGTCCAGGCTGAAGCTGTAGGCGCCGTACTCGCCGGTACTCTGGGCCTTAATCAGCGCCAACTTCACTGTGCCGGTGTACTTGCCTTCGCGCGCGTCGTCGCCGGTGCAATCGTACATGCCGCTGATGTCCTGGCCGGTGAACTTTCCGGCCAGCCCGGTGGGCGCGGCGGCGTTGGCGGCACCGGCCGCCAGCAGGATCAGGCATGCAAGGCTGGTCTTCATCTTGGCTCCATCGAAATGAAACCATCGTGCCATAGCAATGCTTTTCAGGCAATCCCGAGTCCGCCGCTGAATCTTGGCGCAGCACCGCGGTCAAACCAGTGGCGAACGATGTGACCTTGCATCGGAGGCGCGTATGGAATCCTTGGCGAAAGCCCGGGCGCCGGCGTCGGCCGGACGGCGCAGAATGCTTGCCGGGAGCGGGGCCGTCATCGCGGCCGGCTTGGTCGCGCGAGGCAATGCGCGGGCTGAGGCACGGGCGGGCCTGGCCTGCACCACCGTCCCCGACACGCCGACCGTCGAACGCCCATTGCCGCAAGTAGTCGCCGATGTCTTCAGCACCCCGGAAACCGAACTCGCCTTCCGCAACCACGGCATGCACGCCGAGTTCCTGCGCCAGCCGATCACGCCGCTCGGCTCGCATTACCTGCTTGTCCATTTCGATATCCCCACGCTGGAGGCCGGCGCTTATACGCTGCAGATCGGCGGGCGGGTGCGCCAGCCGCTGCGCATCGGGCTGCAGGAGCTGCAGACCCAGCCCGTGCTCACCCAGACCGTCACCATGGAATGCGCCGGCACCGGCCGCGCGACCCTCGATCCGCGCCCGGTCTACGTCCCCTGGTTCAAGGAATGCATGGGCACCTACGAGTGGACCGGCACCCGCCTGCGGCCGCTGCTGGAACGTGCCGGCCTGCTCGGCGATGCGGTGGAGGTACTGTTCACCGGCTGGGACAGCGGCGTCGACCTCGGCGTGGAGCACGCGTTCGAGCGCAGCCTGCCGCTGGCCGATGCGCTGCGCGACGAGGTGATGCTGGCCTGGGCCGCGAACGGGCGCCCGCTGCTGCCGGAACACGGCTTTCCGCTGCGCTTGGTGGTGCCGTCGTGGTACGGCATGGCCAGCGTCAAGTGGCTGCGCGCGATCACGGTGTTGCGCGAACCCTTCCTGGGGATGCAGCAGCACGAGGTCTATATGTTCCGCCAGAGGGGCGACGATCCCGGCACGCCGGTGCGCAGCAAGCGCGTGAATTCCCTGATCGCGCCGCCCGGCATGCCGGACATGCTGAGCCGCCACCGTTTCGTGGCGCCGGGACGCCAGCTGTTGGAAGGGAAGGCGTGGTCGGGCGCCGGCGGCATCGCGCGGGTGCAGGTCAGCACCGACGATGGCGCCAGCTGGAGCAATGCGAGCTTGTCGCAGGTCGCGCCCGATCCCTGGGCCTGGGTCCACTGGCGCTACGCCTGGGATGCGACGCCGGGCGAACACGTGCTGGCCTGCCGCGCCCTCGATGCCGCCGGCAACCAGCAGCCGCTCGACCCCGGCGCCGACTTCAACATCCAGGGCAATGCGATAAATGCCGTGCAGCGCATGCGGGTGACGGTGCAGGCCGGCATCGGCAGCGCCGCCGCGACCGTGCCCTCGCACCCGCGGCGCGTGCTGCCCGGCGCCGAACTGCCGCCGGTGCCGGCTGCGGGCGAGGGCCCGCGTTAGGGCCGGATCGCGTCCCGGGTCAGGCGCCGCCGAGATAGCTGCGGTGGAAGCGGCTGCCCAGCCGCGTCAGCACTTCGTAGCCGATGGTGCCGGCGTCAGGCGCCACGTCGTCGACGGTCTGGTGTGGGCCGAGCAGCTCGACCGGCTGGCCCGGCGCCACGCGCGCGTCCGGGATGGCGCTCACGTCGAGCGTGATGCTGTCCATCGACACGTTGCCGACCACCGGTACGCGCACGCCGTCGATGAAGGCATGGCCGCGGCTCGACAGGGAACGCAGCCAGCCGTCGGCATAACCGATCGAGATCGTGGCGATGCGGGTCGGTCCGCTCGCCGTGAAGTGCGCGCCGTAGCCGACGATATCGCCGGCCTGCACGGTGCGCGTCTGCACGATGCGCGCGGTCAGCGAGACTGGTTGGTGCAGCGGATTGGCGGCACCCGGCTGCGGATTGATGCCGTAGAGCGCCGCCCCCGGACGCACCAGTTGGTGGTGGAAGGCCTCGCCCAGGAAGATGGCCGAGGAATTCGCCAGGCTGCCCGGCAAGCCCGGATAGCGTGCGCGCAGCTTGGCCAGGCCGTCGCTGAAACGCTGGCACTGCAGCGCGTTCATCGGATGCGCCGCTTCATCGGCGCAGGCCACGTGGCTCATCGCCAGCACCGGCTGGATACCCTCGAGCATCGCCGCATCTTCCAATAAGGCTTGCAGGTCGCCGGGGGCCAGGCCCATGCGCGACATGCCGGTGTCGAACTGGAGCGCTGCCGGCAGGGTGCGTCCGAGCGCACGCGCAGCGGCGCGCCAGTCGGCCACCTGCCCCGGATCGTTCAGCACCGGAATCAGGTCGTGCTCGACGAATTCGCGGCTCACGCCCGGCATCGCCCCATGCAGCACGTAGATCGTGGCGTCAAGCGGGACCAGCGCGCGCAGGCGCATGCCTTCGTCGACGTGGGCCGTGAAGAACACGCGGCAGCCTTCGCGCGCCAGCGCCGGCGCGACCCGGGCCATGCCCAGGCCATAGGCGTCGGCCTTCATGACGCCGGCGCAGGCGGCGGGGGCGGCCCGCTCGCGCAGCAGGCGGTAGTTGGCACGGATGGCGTCGAGGTCGATACTGAGGACGGCGCCGGCGCGCGCTGCCGGCACGCTCATGTAGTCGGGCGCAGCGTCGGCCGGGCGTGCCGGCGACGACAGATGTTCCATCGTCCCCATGCTCAAGCCTTGGCGAATTGCGCGCGCTCCTGCCCGGCGTGGCCGCCGGCATAGCGGAACACGGCCAGGTCGGCAGCTTCGATGGCAGGTGCGCGGCCGGACACCAGGTCGGCGATCACGCTGGCCGAGCCGCAGGCCATGGTCCAGCCCAGGGTGCCGTGGCCCGTGTTCAGGAACAGGTTGCGCAGCGGGGTGGCGCCGACGATCGGGGTCGAGTCCGGGGTCATCGGGCGCAGGCCGGTCCAGAAGCTGGCCTTGGCGATGTCGCCGCCCTGCGGGAACAAATCACGCACGACCAGCTCCAGGGTCTCGCGGCGCGCAGGATTGAGCGCCTTGCTGTAGCCGGCGATTTCCGCCATGCCGCCGACGCGGATGCGGTCGTCGAAGCGGGTGATGGCGATCTTGTAGGTCTCGTCGAGAATGGTCGATACCGGCGCCTTGTCGCCATTCGTGATCGGCACCGTCAGCGAGTAGCCCTTCAGCGGGTACACCGGCACCTTGAACTGGCCGCCCAGCAGGAAGCGCGACCAGCTTCCCAGCGCCAGCACGTAGCGGTCGGCCATCAGGGTGCCCGTGGTGCCACCTTTGGAAGTGCGTACGCCGGTGACTTCGCCGCCGGCGATGTCGAGCGCCTCGATGGTGGTGTCGAACTCGAAGCGCACGCCGAGTTCCTTGGCCATCACGGTCAGGCGGCTGGTGAACAGCTGGCAGTCGCCGGTTTCGTCGTTCGGCAGGCGCAGGCCGCCGACCAGCTTGTGGCGCACGTCGGCTAGGGCCGGCTCGGCCTGGGCCAGATGGGCGCTGTCCAGCACTTCGTAGGGCACGCCGGCCTGCTTCAACACCTCGGTGTCCTTGGCGGCGCCGTCGAACTGGGCCTGGGTACGGAACAGTTGCAGCGTGCCTTGCTGGCGGCCTTGGTATTGAATGCCGGTCTCCTGGCGCAGCGTGCGGATGCAATCGCGGCTGTACTCGGCCAGGCGCACCATGCGTTCCTTGTTGACGGCATAGCGCTCGGCGGAACAGTTGCGGTACATCTCCCACATCCACTCGAGCTGGAACAGCGTGCCGTCCGGGCGGATCGCCAGCGGCGCATGACGCTGGAACAGCCATTTGATGGCCTTCAGCGGCACGCCGGGCGCGGCCCACGGCGACGCATAGCCGGGTGAAATCTGGCCGGCGTTGGCAAAGCTGGTCTCGAGGGCAGGCCCCGGCAGGCGGTCGACGACGGTGACTTCATGGCCGGCCTTCGCCAGATAATAGGCGGTCGATACGCCGACCACGCCGCTGCCAAGGACAATTACTCGCATAGTTTCTTTAGTTATGGTGCAAGGGTGGAAAATCTTGCTATCCTAGCTGGATCGAGGCAGGATTTGTTTTCGTTCTTCGATGACTATTTAGTGATCGTTTCTAATCTGAACTTTATGCGCGTACAAAAAGAATCGACCCGCGTGCTGGACCGTATCGACCTGCACATCCTGTCCATCCTGCAGGACGACGGACGCATCGTCATGAAAGACCTGGCCGAACGGGTCGGCCTGTCGCTGACGCCCTGCATCGAACGGGTCAAGCGCATGGAGCGCGACGGGGTCATCGCGGGCTACCATGCGCGCGTGAATCCCCAGGCGCTGGGCATGCAGGTGCTGGTGTTCGTCGAGATCACGCTGCACCAGAAATCCGAAAAAGCCTTCGAGCGCTTCCGGCGCGCGATCCTGGCGATTCCGGAGGTGATGGAGTGCCATCTGGTGTCGGGCGATTTCGATTACCTGATCAAGGCCAGGATAGCGGAAATGTCGGAATACCGGCGGCTGCTTGGCCAGATCCTGCACGTGGCCGATGCCGGGCAATCCAAGAGCTATGTGGTGATGGAAGAGGTGAAAGAGACGCTGGCTTTGTCGATTGCGAACTGACAGGTTCGCCTCGTTCGCACATCGATGCTTATACGCAACGAAATATTGTCAGAATTTGCTGAATTTGAGCGGATATTTACCGGATGCATCAAATTCTGTCTAAAATGATTTCCAAGAGGAATTATTCATTTGGGATGAGACATGAAATCGGTTCAGCAAGAAGTCGACGAGCGCAGTAATCTGACGGGCACCAACAAATTCGAGCTGCTGCTGTTCCGCCTCGGCGGCGACGACAACGGCGAGCATAGCGAGCTGTTTGGCATCAACGTTTTCAAGATCCGCGAAATCGTGGCGATGCCTTCGATTACCAAGGTGGCCGGCGCGCCCGAGCACGTGCTTGGCGTGGTCAACCTGCGCGGCCAGATCATCCAGGTGCTGGACCTGCCGTCGATCGCCGGCGTCAAGCCGGTGACCGGTTTGAACATCATGCTGGTGACCGAATTCGCGCGCACCACCCAGGCCTTCGCGGTGGAGAGCGTGGAAGAGATCGTGCGCCTGGACTGGAGTCAGGTGATGTCGGCCGAGCGCAGCGCCGCCAGCGGCATGGTGACCAGCATCGCGCGCCTGGAAGCGGAGGACGGCCATCCGCCGCGCCTGGCCCAGGTGCTCGACGTCGAGACCATCCTGCGCCAGATGAACCCGGACGACGCCCCGGAGAACATGGAACAGGCGGTGGGCGGCAAGATGCAGCTGAAGCCGGGTTCGATCATCCTGGCCGCCGACGACTCGGTGGTGGCGCGCGCCCTGATCGAACAGGGCCTGGACGCGATGGGCCTGCCGTACTTCATGGCCAAGAGCGGCAAGGAAGCCTGGGACCAGTTGAACACGATCGCCGGCGCCGCCGAAGCCGAAGGCAAGAGCGTCTACGACAAGGTCGCGCTGGTGCTGACCGACCTCGAGATGCCGGAAATGGACGGCTTCACGCTGACCCGCAACATCAAGTCGAGCGCGCGCTTCGGCAACCTGCCGGTGGTGATTCACTCGTCGCTGTCGGGGAATACGAACGAAGAGCACGTGCGCAAGGTGCGGGCGGATGCGTATGTGGCGAAGTTTTCGGCGGAGGATTTGTCGCGGACGCTGCGGGGTATTCTGAAGCAGTAACTGAAGCAGAAAGCCTGTCAGGCGTTTACATAGTTAGCTCGTCGTCCCCGCGCAGGCGAAACAGTGCCCCCGGCACTGTTTCCCCAAGTTCTGCGTGCATTTCGACTGCTCGTGCAACTTGGGTCCCCGCCTTCGCGGGGACGACGATTTTGGGGCAACGCGATGAATAACGCTGCCCGGTTTCAAGCCGCCAGTTCGGTCGAAATCACCTTTCCCCCAATCCGCACATTCTTCAACGTCAGCCGCTTGACGTTATGCACAAACCACGGCTGCTGGCTGTTCCTCGGCGTGCCGAAATCCGAATCGCTGATCGTGATATCCACCAGCGGCAGCACCGGCGTCCCCGCCGCGCCATTGAAGCTGGTCGCCACTGGCCCCAGGATCACCAGCGCCTGGTAACAGGATAACGCCCCCTCGCTCGTCTTCACGTTACCGACCTTTACACGAGAGATGTGCACATCCGACACCGACGGCGGCCGCGTGCGCACGCCGTCGTCGGCCGGCGCATAGTCGCAGTCGATCGTGATCACGGCGCCGCCGCTGGTCGACACGGTTTTCGGCGCGATCGCGGACCCCGGCAGCGGCGTGTAGAAGCCGGCCGTAGTCTTGACGCCGTTCGGCACCGTCACGTCGCGTACATAAAAATGGCGCAGGAAGCCGCCGCGGTTCATGTTGGTCTTCATGCGGATCGCGGTGCCGAGCGGGTCGCTTTCCCAGTGCACGTTGCGGAACTCGATCTTTTGCGCGTACACGTGCTCGATCCCGGCCGCCATCTCGCTGCCGAGCGTGACGCCGCCGTGGCCGCTGTTCATGATGCAGTTCTGGATCACCATGTTGCGGGTCGGGCCGGTGGACACGTCGCGGTTCTTGCCCGACTTGATGGCGATGCAGTCGTCGCCAGTGTTGAACAGGCAGCCGTCGACCAGCACCGTGTCGCAGGATTCCGGGTCGAAGCCGTCGTTGTTCGGTCCCTTGCTCTCCATGCGCACCTGGCGGAACTGGATGCGCTTCGATGCCACCGGATGGTGCTGCCAGAACGGTGAGTCCACCAGCTGGTAGCCCTGCAGCAGTACGTCGCTGCAGCCGATGAATTCGACCATGCACGGACGCAGGTAGTGGCCGACGCCGAACACGCGCCGTTCCACCGGCACCCCGGCTTCGGACAGCGCCGGCAGGTAACGCTGGTCACCGCGCCAATCTTCCTTGCCGCCTTCGATAATCAGGGCTTCCTGCGCCGCCGTCAGTCCCGGCGCCACCGCCGCCAGCGGCGCCGCGTTGAGCGGATTGGCGCGGCGCTGGTCCGGACCGGCGGCCGCGCCGCGGTTCTTGCCGACCCAGTCCCACCAGCAGCCGCCGCCGTTCTCGAAGGGCGTGCCGCCCTGGCCGTACAGCACGCTGGTCCAGTCCTCGCCGGTCAGTGCGATGTTGGTCTGGTTGCGCGCATAGACCAGCGGCGAATAATTCAGCACGTCGTTGCCCTGCCAGCGCGACAGCACCAGCTTGCCGTTCTTGCCGCAGTCGATGTCGCCGTACTTCGCGTAGTCGGCCGGGTTGGCGCTGAAGTAGAGCTGGGCACCGGCCGCCAGGTGTACGTGCACGTTCGAGAGCAGGACCAGCGGTCCGGCGCAATACCAGCTGCCGGCCGGGATCAGCACGCGTCCGCCGCCGGCCTTGTGACAGGCGCCGATGGCGGCCGTGATGGCCGGGTAGCAGTCATGCGATCCTGGCTGCGGCGTGGTGCGCTTGACCGGCGCTTCCTGGCCCCAGGCCACGGTCAGCTCGTTCACTTTGCACGGTTTGGCGCCGAAGGCGGTGATCACGAAATCCTGATCGCGGAAACGCAGCGGCGTCGCGAACCCGGCGATGATGGCGTCGGCCCGCGCCCACGGGTCGGCGGCTGTGGCGGTGACAGCGTCCGCGGCCCGGGCCAGCAGCGGTGCGCTTGAGAACAGGGCGGCTGCGGAGGCGCCCTGCAGCAGGCGGCGGCGTCCTTCGTTGAGTTGCTTGGTCATGCTTAATCCTTGGTTACGCGGAAGTAGTCGACATCCAGGCTCGATCCCGGACCCGGGCGGTCGCCGACGCTGAACAGGCCGACCTGGGCACCGACCCAGCGGCCCTTGCTGACCGTGAAGGGCGCGCCGACCTCGATGAAGCGGGCGTTGTCGGTGCTGTAGGCAAAGCGGGCGATGCCGCCTTCGCGCATGGTCATGCGCAGGCTGAGCGCATCCGGCGCCGCGGGCAGCACCACCTCGCTCGATTCGGTGCAGCGCATCTTGGCCGGCGTACAGATGGTATACACTAGCTGGGTGGCACCGTCCTGTTTGCGCAGGCCGAGCCAGGCGTACTGCATCGCATTCAGGATCAGGCCCGCGCGGTCGCCATCGCCCCCGTGATTCAGCTGCACGCGCGTGTTGACGACGAACGAAGGCGCCGGCAGCTTTTGCGCCATGATCGAGGGCGCGGCACGCACGTAATCGCGGGCCTCGGGCGCGGCGGCGGTATGCAGACGCAGCATGCCCGGACGCTCACTCAAGGAATACCAGCCAGGCTGGCTGTTGGCATTCCACTGCCATTGCAGGGCCAGCGCCGGGCCGTCGAATTCGTCCGAGGTCGGCGGCACCCGCAGCCGTGCGCCGGCCACGGGTTTTTTGTACGTCAGCACCGGCTGCCCGGTACCCGGGTGCGGACCGTCCGCGCCGATGATCGGCCAGCCATCCGCCCAGCGCATTGGCTGCAGGTGCACTACCCGGCCGTAGGCGCCCTTGTCCTGGAAATGCAGGAACCAGTCGGCGCCGTCCTGGGCGCGCACCCAGGCGCCCTGGTGCGGGCCGTTGACCGGCGTATTCCCCTGGTCCAGGACGGTGCGCACTTCGTACGGCCCGTCGATGCTGCGCGAGCGGAACACGGCCTGCCATCCTTCCTCGACCCCGCCGGCCGGCGCGAACACATAATAATAGCCGCCGTGCTTGTAGAACTTGGGACCTTCGAGGGTGCGGTAGCCGGGCAGCTTGTTGCCGTCGATGAGGGTGCGGCCTTCAGTGTCCAGCAGGCGGCTCGCGTCCGGCGCCATGCTGCGCAGGGTGAGCAGGTTGTTGATGCCGGCGCGGCTCTTGGCCCAGCCGTGCAGCAAATACGCCTTGCCGTCGTCGTCCCACAGCGGGGTCGGATCGATGATGCCCTTGCCCGGCAAGAGCAATTGCGGCGCGCTCCACGGCCCGGTGAAGCTGTTGGCGGTGGTGACGAAGATGCCGAGGTCCGGGTCCGGATAGAAGATCCAGAATTTACCGTCGTGCCAGCGCAGGCAGGGCGCCCACACGCCTTCGCCGTGGCGCGCGCTGGCATAGCGTTCGCCCGGCACCAGCTGCGGCAGCGCGTGGCCGGCCAGCGTCCAGTTCACCAGGTCCTTCGAGGTGAGCAGGGGCAGGCCGGGCGCGCTGTTGAAGCTGGACGCCGTCATGTAATACGTGTCGCCGACCCGGATGGCGTCCGGGTCGGAATAGTCGGCGTGCAGCACCGGGTTTTGGTAGCGGCCGTCGCCGAGGTCGGCGACCCAGGGCTCCTTGCTGCCAGCACCCGCCGAACCGCGCTCAGCGCCGGGCGTGTGCTGGCACCCCGCCGCCAGCACGGCCAGCGCCCCCAGCACTGCGGCCGCCAGCGGCCGCGCCGATGTCGTGAACGATCCTGTCATCGGCTATACGCTCAGAAGTCGTACTGCAGGCGGGTCACCCAGGTGCGGCCGATCGGCTTGGCGACGTTCTGGGCAAACACCACGCGCGAGGACAGGCGCTGGTTCGACAGCGGCGGGTTCACGTCGAACAAATTGTTGATGCCGAAGCTGAGGCGCACGTGCTCGTCGAAGCGGTAGTTCATGTTCAGGTTGTACAGCTTGTACGCCGAAATCACGTTGTAGAAGGGCTGGCCCGGCTTCTGGGTGGCCAGTGCGTTGGTGTCGATGTAGTGCGAGGTCCACTGCTGCGTCAGCGTGGTGTTGAATGCCTTGTAGGCCCACGACAGGCGCAGGTTGTGGCGCCAGCGGAAGATGTAGGTGTTGGCCGAGGTCGAACCGGTCGCCAGCGCGCCCGGGCGGCCGACGCTGTCTTCCCATGGGCCGCCGGCGTCGTTCTGGCCTTCGTACTTGCGGGTGTAGGTGCCGTCCAGCGCCACGCCGAACTTGCCCATGGCCGCGGTCGGGATGCTGTAGCTGAAGTTGGTGTCGACGCCCTGGGTGTGCAGGCCGCCCATGTTCTGGCGCGTCACCACGATGTAGTCCAGGCGGCCGTCAGGCTGGCGCACGAACAGGTTCTGGTAGCGGCCCACGTCCGAGAAGATCGTGTCTTCGGTCTGCTGGGCGATGGTGCCCTTCATGCGGATGTCCCAGAAGTCGAACGAGACCATCGCGTTCTTGACCGGTTCGATCACGATGCCGACGGTGAAGGTCTTCGACTTTTCCGGCTCCAGGTCCGGGTTCGCGCCCTGCAGCGTGGTCAGCTTGGTGTTGCAGACGGTGGCCGGGTCGAGGTTCAAGCCGGCGTAGCGCGGATCGGTGGTCACCGTGCCGGTGGCCGGTACCGACGGCGTCGCGCTCGGGCACAGCAGCGGATCGTCCCAGTTGCTGCTGGTCGGCTGGCGCACTTGCGGGGTGCCGTACAGCTCGGGCAGGGTCGGGGCGCGGAAACCGGTACTGGCGGTGGCGCGCAGCATGACCTGCTTGTGGGCTTCCCAGCGCACGCTCAGCTTCGGATTGACGGTCGAGCCGAAATCGCTGAAGCGGTCATAGCGCACGGCGCCGGTCAGGTCGATGGTCTTGGTGATCGGGGCGTCGATTTCGGCGTAGAGTCCGGCCACGGTGCGCGCGCCGGACGGGTTCGAGCCCGGGCTGCCCGAGACTTTATAGGCGACCTTGTCGGCTTCCATGCCCACGTTGTCTTCGTAGAGTTCGCGGTGCAGGTCGCCGCCGACCGCGATTGCGAGCGCGCCGCCGCTCAAGTCCATCAGCGGGCGCGAGACGTTGAAGTCCGGTCCGAAGTAGCGCACGCGCGCGCTGCGGTAAGTGTCGCCGTCGACGCTGATCTGGTCCAGGTAAGCCTGGCCGGCGGCATCCTGCTTGCCGAAGGGGTTCAGGGTGCCGTTGGCGACGCCGGCGTACAGTTCGGGCGTGGTGACGTAGCCGCTCTTCCAGCCGACGTCGCGCCGGCTCTGGGCGGCATTGAAGCCGACGCGGTAATCCCAGGCGCCGATCGTGCCTTCGTCGTTGAGCACGATGCGGGTGGTGTGCTGGCGATCGTCGGTGATGGCCGCACCGAGTTCGTCCAGGCTCCAGGTGAGGGCCAGGTCCTGCCCGGTGACGCCGGCCACCGCCGGCACGCCGCCGCTGCCGCCCGGGTACCACTTGCTGTTCTTGCGGATGAACAGCGGCTGGCGCACGCCCGGATGCAGCTTGTCGTAGTCGGTCTGGGCGCCGAAGATCTGCGGCGGGTTCTGGGCGCGGATGTAGGATTCGGTGGTCAGCAGTTCCAGCGAGAGCACGCTGTTCTCGCCGTGGCGCAGCGATGCCTTGGTCATCAGGGTCGACTGCATCGCTTCCGGCAGCAGCTGCGGGTAGATGGTCGGATCCAGGATACAGGTCTTGGCACCGGAACCCGAGGCCTTGGTCGACGGGATCGTGTACTGGCCGTCGTAGTTGCTGGCGCAGCCGGTGGCGAAGTAGGGGTTGCCGGTGGTGGTCGTGGCCTTGCCGTTGTTATACACCGTAAAGTTGGCCGGCGACGAGGACGAGCCCGAGGTGTTCGAGGTGAAGCGGGTGCCGCCCAGCGCCACGATGTCGTCCGGGTTCCAGATGTTGGGGCGGTCGCGCTGCAGCAGCGAGCGGCGCTTCTGGGTATCGAGGGCGGCGTACACGTTCCAGCCATCCTTCTGCAGATCGCCCTTGCCGCCGATCAGGGACAGGCGCGCCTGCTGGCCGCCACCGGCGCGTTCCGGGTCGACATAGCCGCCCATGACGGTGACGCCATTGAAGGTGCGCTTGGTGATGAAGTTGACCACGCCGGCGATGGCGTCGGTGCCGTAGATCGACGAGGCGCCGTCGCGCAGCACCTCGACCCGGTCGATGGCGCTCATCGGCACCACGTCGACGTTGACCGCGCTGTCGCCGATCGCTTCGTTCGGCAGGCGGCGGCCGTTCAGCAGCACCAGGGTGCGGTTGGTGTTCAGGCCGCGCATGTTGATCATGGTGCCGCCGCCACCGCCGCCGACCGGCTCGTTGGTCGACGAGGTCACCAGCGACACCGCGATTTCCGACATCGTGGTCAGGCCCTGGGCCGCCAGTTCCTCGGCCTTGTAGGTGGTCAGCGGCAGCGCGTTTTCGGTGGCGACGCGCTTGATCGAGGACCCGGTCACTTCGACGCGGTTCATGGCCTGGCTGCCGTCCTGTCCCGCCGTTTGGGCACCGGCCTGGCTGGCCAGGGTCAGCGCTGCCAGCGCGATCGCGGTAAGTGCCAGGCACGGGGTGCTCGGCTGCTTGGGCTGCTTCGTGGTTTTCATCTGCGTCTCCATATATATATGTTTGTTATGTGAGTGCTGCTGTCTGCTGTTTGCTACCTGTTATCTGGAGTCTGCATGCGCATCGCCACCCGCTCAGCTGCGCGACAGCGTGCGCGTCACCCGTTCGAGGTGGGCACGCATCGCGTTGCGGGCGGCGCCGGAGTCCCGGCTCGCGATCGCATCGACGATGCGGCGGTGGTCGGCCAGCGTGGTCTTGCGCAGTTCCTCGGTCTCGTACTGCTGTTCCAGCGTATGCCACAGGCGGCCGCGCCCCTTCCACAGGTAATCGAGCACGCCGACCAGCGCGCCGTTGCCGGCCGCATGCGCAATCGCCAGGTGGAAGCCGCGGTCTGCTTCCTCGCAGTGCGATTTGTCGTCGTATTGCCGTTCCATCTCGGCGGCAGCGGCCAGGATGGCGTCGATGCCGGCGGCGGTGGCGCAGCGCGCGGCCATCGCCGCCAGTTCGGGTTCGATCAGGCGCCGTGCCGACAGCAGCTCGAACGGCCCCGGTCCCGCTTCCGGCACCGGATCCGCGGCGCGGGTAGTGGCGCGCAGGTACACGCCCGACCCGTGGCGGACTTCGATGAAGCCGCCCAGTTCGAGCGCGATCAGCGCTTCGCGCAGCGAGGGCCGGCTGACGGCGAGGGTGGTCGCCAGGTCGCGTTCGGACGGCAGGCGTGCGCCCGGGCCGAGCGCACTCTGCTGCACGAGTTCGCGGACGCGTTCGGCCACCAGCTGATAAGGCCGGCTGGCCGCGTGGGCCAATGCCAGGTTGTTTGTCTCCATGATCGCCATTTCTTTGTTTTCTGAAACAGTCGTTATGGAGCGCAGCCTAGCAAAGCCAAAGCGGTCAGACCACAAGCACAGGTTGGTCTGACAAGAATCACTACGGTGCTTGGTGAATTTCTTAATTGTCCAGACCAATATTGTTGGGTTTCGGTTGCAAAATTGCAACGTCAATGCGTCTGTACACGTCCGCGGCGCTTTAGAATGTAAAAAAAGAGAGCAGGGAGAGAGACAAACATGTTGACGCCAAAGACGCGCCGCATCGCGCTGCTGTTCAACGGTAACAAGGTGGTCGACCGCGAGGTGATCGCCGGCGTCGCCGATTACCTGGCCAGCACGCGCGCCCAGTGGCACTTGTTCCTGGAGGAGGATTTCCGTCTGCGCCAGGCGGGGATCGAGGATTGGCAGGGCGACGGCATCATCGCCGATTTCGACGATCCGGCGCTTGCCCGCAAGCTGGCCGGCAGCCGCATCCCGGTGGTGGCGGTGGGCGGTTCCTACCACGACCCGGCCGCGTATCCGCCCGGGGTGCCGTACGTCGCCACCGACAACGCCGCCATCGTCCGCCTGGCCTACGAACACCTGATCGAGACCGGGCTGCGCCACTTCGCGATGTTCAGCCTGCCCGAGGCGCCGGAGAACCGCTGGGCCCAGGAGCGCGAAAAGGCGTTCGCGGCGCTCGTAGGGCGCGACCGCATGACGCCGGTGATCTTCCGCGGCCAGCCGGCGCACGCACCCGGCTGGGACGCATCGCTGCAGCAGCAGGTCGCCTGGCTGCACAGCCTGCCCAAGCCGGTCGGCATCGTCGCCGTCAACGACGTCCGCGCGCGCCAGCTGATGCAGGCCTGCGCGCTGGCCGGCATCGCGGTGCCGGAACAGGTGGCGCTGATCGGCGTCGACAACGACCCGCTGGCGCGCCTGCTGACGCGCATCCCGATCAGTTCCGTGATCCAGGGCGCCCACGAAAGCGGACGCACGGCGGCCCAGCTGCTGGACCGCATGCTGCACGGCGTGCGCCTGCCCGCCACCCGGGTGCTGGTGGCCCCTGGCGGCATCAACGCCCAGGCATCGAGCCGCCACGAGCCGGCCTGCAATCCGCACGTGATGCGGGCGCGCCACTTCATCCGCCAGTACGCCTGCCAGGGCATCAAGACCGACCAGGTGGCGGACTACGTCGGCATCTCGCGCTCCTCGCTGGAGAGCCACTTCCGCCAGGCGCTCGGCTGCAGCGTGCACGACGAGATCCTGCGCCTGCGCCTCGACGCGGCGACGGCGATCCTGGCCCGGGGCGACTGCAACCTGGCGGAAGTCGCGCTCAAGTGCGGCTTCACCTCCAGCCAGTACATGCATTCGGTGTTCAAGCGCGAACTCGGGTGCTCGCCGCGCGGCTGGCAGGAGCGCCGCCTGCAGCCGCGCGACGGCGCCCGCCAGGCCTGTGCCATGAGCGAGGCGGCATGAGCGGCACTCTCGGCATCACGCCCGAATGCATCTGGAACGTCGGCGCCCACCTCGGCGAAGGCGCGCTGTGGCATGCGCCCACGCAGTCGGTCTGGTTCGTCGACATCAAGGAACGCCGCATCCACCGCTGCGATGCCGGGGGCGGCGCGCGCCAAAGCTGGGACGCGCCCGGCCAGCCCGGCTTCGTGGTGCCGGCCGCGGACGGCGGGATGATCTGCGCGCTGGAAGATGGCCTGTACCGCTTCGATGACGGCAGCGGCGTGTTCTCGCCCTTGCTGGCGGTCGAGCGCGAGCTGCCCGGCAACCGCTTCAACGACGGTCACGTCGACGCCGGCGGCACGCTGTGGTTCGGTTCGATGGACGACGGCCAGGCGCAGCCGACCGGCGCCCTGTACCGCCTTGGCGCCGACGGCACGCTGGCGCGGGCCGACGATGGCTACGTCATCACCAACGGCCCAGCCATCAGCCCGGACGGCCAGACCCTGTACCACACCGACACCCCGCTGCGCCGCGTGTACGCCTTCGACCTGCGCGAGGACGGCACGCTAATGAACAAGCGCGTATTCCTGCAGCTGCCGGAGGGCAGCCGACCCGACGGCATGGCGGTCGACAGCGCCGGCGACCTGTGGATCGCGCTGTTCGGCGGCGGCCGCATCGAACGCTACACGGCGGACGGCCGGCGCGCCGGCGCCGTGCACTTCCCGTGCACGAACATCACCAAGCTGGCCTTTGGCGGCGCCGACCTGCGCACCGCCTACGTGACCACGGCCTGGAAAGGCTTGTCGCCGGCCCGGCGCGCGGAACAGCCGCTGGCCGGCGGCCTGTTCGCGTTCAGGGTCGAGACGCCCGGCCAGCCGCATTACGCGGTCGCCGGCGCCGCGATCATCCCGGCGACGCTTCAGCGCGCGTAGCTCGGCTGCTTCGGATCGTAGGTCCAGCCGGGCACCAGGTAGCGCATCGCCAGCGCATCGTCGCGCGCGCCGCCGGCCACGCGCTTGTACAGATCGTGTGC
>Ga0265797_10003715_pt1 | contig 24187 bp, 16 predicted proteins | sample P2T30metagenome_FD_192433 | JGI IMG/M metagenome (GOLD analysis project Ga0265797, IMG submission 192433) | Plant litter microbial communities from East Loma Ridge, Irvine, California - P2 T30 | ecosystem: Environmental > Terrestrial > Plant litter > Unclassified | place: USA: California... | reverse complement strand
GAGGTGGAAGCCGAACACCTCGGCCGCCTGCAGCCACGAGTACAGCATGTTGTTGGCGTCGCCGATCCAGGCCACGGTCTTGCCGGCGATCGAGCCGCGGTGTTCGTAGTAGGTGAATACATCCGCCAGCACCTGGCACGGGTGATGTTCGTTGGTCAGGCCGTTGATCACCGGAACCCGCGAATGGGCGGCGAAACGCTCGATGATGTCCTGGCCAAAGGTGCGCACCATGATGATGTCGCACATGCGGCTCATCACCTGGCCGGCGTCTTCGACCGGCTCGCCGCGCCCCAGCTGGCTGTCGCGGGTGTTCAGGTAGATCGCGGCGCCGCCCAGCTGGTGCATGCCGGCTTCGAACGAGAGCCGGGTACGGGTCGAGCTTTTCTCGAACACCATCACCAGCGTGCGGTCGACCAGCGGGTGGTACACCTCGTAGGCCTTGAACTTGCGCTTGATGATCGCCGCGCGCTGGATCACGTGTTCGAACTCGTCGCGCGTGAAGTCGGAGAACTGCAGGAAGTGCTTGATCGGTGTGGTGCCTGGCATGGTCTTCTCTACGTCGCTAATGTGCTGTCGGTTGTCCCTTGAATTATAAGGGCTTTTTCTTTCCGTTAGGGAAAGTATGGAATGGTGTCAATAGAGCGTCTGCGCCGATTCGTGCAGCAGCTGGCCGTACAAGGTGTGACGCATGCGCGCGATCTTGCCCTCGGCCACTGCGTCCAGCACCGCGCACTGCGGCTCGGCCAGGTGGCGGCAGTTGTAGTACTTGCAGCCGCCCAGGTAGGGCGTGAACTCGACAAAGGCGCGCTCGAGCATGCCTTCGCTCAGGTGGTACAGGCCGAATTCCTGGAAGCCGGGCGAGTCGATGATCGCCGCCCGCCGGGTGGGGTCGGCATTCTGGTCGAGCCAGTAGAGCCGGGTAAAAGTGGTGGTGTGCTTGCCGGTGTCGAGCGCGGCCGAGATTTCGCGCACCGCGATGTCGGCGTCCGGCACCAGGAGGTTGATCAGCGACGATTTGCCCATCCCGGATTGGCCGATGAAGATCGAGCGCTGGCCCTCGAGCAGGGGTTGCAGGGTCGCCACCGTTTGTTCAGGCTGCGCCGTGGCCGAGACTTCATGCACCGGGTAGCCCAGTGCAGCATACGGCTTGACCCGTTCGCGCGCGCGCGGCAGCAGGTCTTCGACGTCGGTCTTGTTCAGGATCAGGTGGGCCTCGATGCCGGCCGCTTCACACGCCACCAGCGAGCGCGATACCAGGTCGTCGGCGAAGCCCGGTTCGGTGGCGACGACGATGAACAGGCGCGACAGGTTGGCCGCCAGCAGCTTCGATTTGTACTGGTCCGAGCGGTACAGCAGGGTGGTGCGCTCGGCGATGCGCTCGATCACGGCCTGGTCGCTCGAGGTCTTCTTGACGTGCACCACGTCGCCCACCGCCACGTTGGTCTTCTTGCCGCGCGTGACGCACTGGATCTTTTCGCCGTCGAGGTCGGCCAGGTAGTGGCGGCCGTGGGCCGCGATGATGGTGCCGGTCAGTTCGGTGTTTGCTGCGTTCATGCACTTGCCTGTTCTGGATAAAGCGCATTCACTTTCGCGGCGCAGATGAAATCGTTCTCGGTCAGCGCACCGCCGGCCGAATGGGTGCTGAAGGTGATGCGGCAGGTCGAGTAATCGAGCGTCATCTCCGGATGGTGGTCTTGCGTCCGGGCGACGTCGGCCACCGCATTCACGAACGCCATGGTGGCGTCGAAATCGCGCAGCTTGAATTCGCGGAACAGTACGCCGTCGATCGCGCTCCAGCCGGGCACGTCGAGCAGCAGGGCCTCGATCGCCCACGGGTCGAGCGCCTTGGCGCCGGGCAGGCAGCTGCGTTTTTCGAGTTTCATGCCGCCGCCATGGTCAGGTGTTTCACGCGCACCGACGCCGGCGGGTGCGAATCGTAGAAGGCCGAGTGCAGCGGGTCGGGCGTCAGGGTCGAGGCGTTGTCTTCGTACATCTTGACCAGCGCCGAGACCAGGTCGCGGTAATCGGTGTGCTTGGCGGCAAAAGCGTCGGCCTCGAATTCGTGCTTGCGCGAGGTGATCGAGGTCAGGGGCGCGAACACGAAGGTAAATACCGGCAGCACCAGCATGAACAGGATCAGCGCCATGCCGTCGTTGGACGCGTTCATGAACGGCAGCACGCCCAGGCCGGTGTAGAACCAGGCCTGGCCCTTGAGGAAGCCGAGCAGCGCCAAAAAGGCCAGCGAGACGACGAACATGGTGCTGACGCGCTTGACGATGTGGCGCAGCTTGAAGTGGCCCAGTTCATGCGCCAGCACCGCTTCGATTTCTTGCGGCTCGAGGCGCGAGAGCAGGGTGTCGAAGAACACGATGCGCTTGGCGCGGCCGAAACCCGAGAAGTAGGCATTGCCGTGCGCGCTGCGCTTGCTGCCGTCCATCACGAACAGGCCGCGCGAAGCGAAGCCGACGCGCCCCATCAGGCCTTCGATGCGTTGCTTCAGGCTGGCGTCGCCAAGCGGCGTGAATTTATTGAACAACGGCGCGATCAGGCTTGGATACAGCGCCAGCATCAGCAATTGAAAGCCGCTCCAGACGACCCAGGTGTAGAGCCACCACAGGTCGCCGCTTTTTTCCATCAGCGTCAAGACCACCCACAGCAGCGGCAGGCCGATCACGGCGCCCACCAGCGCACCCTTGATCTGGTCGGACAGCCACAGGCCGGGCGTCATCTTGTTGAAGCCGAAACGCTGCTCGAGCACGAACTGGCGGTACCAGTCGAACGGCAGGTCGAGCAGGGCGGACAGGATCGCGAATGCCACCACCAGCGCCATCTGGTGCGCCAGGCCGGCGCCGGTGAAGGGCACCAGCGACATCGACAGCCACTGCAGGCCGCCCATCAAGGTAAAGCCGACCAGCACCACCGCGCCCCACAGCATGCCAAGCAGGCCGAAGCGGGTCTTGGCGACGGTATAATCGGCCGCCTTCTGGTGCGCCGCGAGTGGCACCTTCGACGCAAACTCCGGCGGCACGCTGGCGCGATGGCGCCCGATGTGGCGGATATGGCGCGTGGCCAGCCAGAAGCGCAGACCCAGGGTCAGCACCAGAAACACGACGAACAAAACCGAAAACCCGAGTGAAGACATGCGGCGCCTGTGAGAAAATGCAACATTGATTAGGCAAAGAGAGAATTATGTCACAAGCTACACCAACCACCGAGCCTGCTGCAGCGCAGCGTCCGAATGACATGAACCTGATCTGGCTGGACATGGAAATGACCGGCCTGGATCCGGACAACGACCGCATCATCGAAGTGGCGGTGGTGGTCACCGACCCGGAACTGAACGTCATCGCCGAAGGCCCGGTGTTTGCGATTCACCAGTCCGATGAGACGCTCGACAAGATGGACAACTGGAACAAGGGCACCCACGGCAAGTCGGGCCTGATCGACCGTGTGAAGGCGTCGACCGTCACCGAAGCGCAGGCCGAACTGGAACTGATCGCCTTCCTGAAAAAGTACGTGCCGGCCAACAAATCGCCGATGTGCGGCAACTCGATCTGCCAGGACCGCCGCTTCATGGCGCGTGGCATGCCGAAGCTGGAAGCGTTCTTCCACTACCGCAACCTGGACGTGTCGACCCTGAAAGAACTGTGCAAGCGCTGGAAGCCTGAACTGGCGAGCGGCTTCAAGAAGCACCAGAAGCACACCGCGCTGGCCGATATCGTCGAGTCGATCGAAGAACTGAAGTATTACCGCGAGCATTTCATTCGTCCGTAATCGGCGCGCCAGAGCTTTTTGTCCCGTTTTTTGCCCGCTTTTTTGCGCTTCAAGCCGCGCTTGAAGCGCAAAAAAGCGGGCAGTAACGACATCAAGGTATGCGACAATTGCTGCCATGGTCCCGTATCAAGACACTGCCTTCGCAGGCGACAGCATGATGGCCGCGCAGATGCGCAACCACGACTGGCGCCACTCCACGCTCGGCAGCCCCGAGGCTTGGCCGCCGTCCCTGCGCACGGCGCTCGACATGATGCTGCATTCCTCGTTCCCCATGTTCATCGCATGGGGGCCGCAGCTGGCCTTCCTGTACAACGACGCCTATTGTCCGATCCTGGGCGAGCATCATCCTGGCGCGCTGGGCCGGCCGTTTTCCGAGGTCTGGCCTGAAGTCTGGCCCGAGGTGCGGCCCATGCTCGAACGCACCCTGGGCGGCAAGACCGTCTATCACGAAGACCTGCCGTTCACGATTGCCCGTCACGGCTATCCCGAGCCGGCCTGGTTCACGTTCTCGTATGCGCCGCTGCACGACGCCGCCGGTGCGGTAGCGGGGCTGTTTTGCACCTGCATCGAAACCAGCAGCCGGGTGCTGGGCGAACGCCGTTCGGCGTTCGCGCTCAAGCTGTCGGACGCACTGGGCGCGCTCGGCGAGCCCGATGCCGTGATCGCCGCCGCGGGCGCGCTGCTGGGCCGCGAACTCGATGCGGCGCACGTGTTGTACGCCGGGGTCGATGCGCTCAGCGGCCAGCTTGCGCTGCCGCATCTGTGGACGCGCGATGACCGCGCCGCAGCCGACGCCCGCTGTGCGCTGAACAACTTCAATCCCGCCATCATGGCCGAGCTGCGCAGCGGCGCCGTGGTGCGCATTCACGACGCCGCCAACGACCCGCGCTCGCTTGACCTGCGCTCGCTCGACCTACGCTCGCTTGACCTGCGCGCGCTTGAGCTGCGCGCCGCCCGCGGCGACGAACGCATCGGCGCGCTGCTGGTGGCGCCAGTGTTGAAGGGCGCTCGCCTGGTCGCCTGCCTCGGTGTTGTCAGCCTGCGCCCGCGTTCGTGGAGTGCGCATGACATCGCACTGGCGCGCGACGTCGCCGAGCGCACCTGGGCCGCAGCCGAAGCGGCGCGCGCCCAGACCCTGCTGCGCGAAGAGCGCGACCGCAGCCGTGACATCTTCGACAATATCTCCGAAGGCTTCGCCCTGTTCGACCGCAACTGGGTGATCGGGCGCATGAACGCCGAGGGCCTGCGCATCTGCGGCGTGGCGCGCGAAGAGGTGGTGGGGCGCAACCACTGGGACGCCTTCCCGGAATCAAAGGACAGCGAGGCCGGCCGCATGTACCAGGCGGTGATGGCAAGCCGCGAGGCCGGCAGCGCCGAATACTGCCGCACCTTTGCCGACGGCCGCCGCATCTGGTCCGACATCCGCGCCTACCCGACCCAGGACGGCGGCGTGGCCACGTTCTTCCGCGACATCACCGACCGCAAGCTGGTCGAAGAGCGGCTGGTCGACGCCGACCGCCGCAAGGACGAGTTCCTGGCGATGCTGGCGCATGAGCTGCGCAATCCGCTGGCGCCGATCAGCGCCGCCGCCGAACTGCTGCGCGTGGGGGCGCCGGAGCCGGCGCGGGTGCGCCAGAGCAGCACCATCATCGGGCGCCAGGTGCGCCACATGACGCGCCTGGTGGACGATCTGCTGGACGTCTCGCGCGTGACGCGCGGCCTGATCACGCTGGGGCGCGACCGGGTGGGCGCGCGCGGCGTGGTCGAGGAAGCCATCGAACAGGTACGCCCGGCAATCGACGCGCGCGCTCAGCGCCTGATGGTGCGCCTGCCGCCCGACGCGGTGGCGGTGCAGGGCGACAAGGCGCGCCTGGTGCAGGTGGTGGCCAATGTGCTGGGCAACGCCGCCAAGTACACCCCGGCCGGACGCGCGATCGACCTGCGCGCCGAGGTGCTGGGCACGCGCCTGTTGCTGAGCGTGCGCGACGAGGGCATCGGCATGGATCCCGAGCTTACCGGGCGCGTGTTCGACCTGTTCACCCAGGCCGAGCGCTCGTCCGATCGGGCCCAGGGCGGCCTGGGCCTGGGGCTGGCCCTGGTCAAGCACCTGGTCGAGCTGCATGGCGGCACGGTCGGCTGCTCGAGCCCGGGCCTGGGCAAGGGCAGCACCTTCGTGATCTCGCTGCCGCTGTTGCCCGAACCGGCGCCGGCCGCCTGCGCGCCGTTGTCGGGCTCGGCGGCCCCGGCGGCCCCGGCGGATTCGACGGCGCGCCCGGCGGGGCGCCTGAAGGTGCTGGTGGTGGACGACAATATCGATGCCGCCGAAACCCTCGGCCTGCTGCTCGCCTCGGAAGGGCATGAAGTCGTGGTCGAACATGGTTCGCTGCGCGCGCTCGAACGGGCGCGCCTGGTGCGGCCCGACGTCTGCCTGCTCGATATCGGCTTGCCCACCATCGACGGGCGCGAACTGGCGCGCCGCCTGCAGGCCGATCCCGCAACGGCGTCGGCGACCATGATCGCCATTACCGGCTACGGACAGCAGCAAGACCGCGATGCGGCGTTTGAGGCGGGATTCGCGCATCACCTGGTCAAGCCGGTCGATTTCGAGCGTTTGCTGCAATTGCTGGGCGAGGTGCCCTGCGCGGCCGATGTGCGCGATGCAACAGCGGCCAGCTAAAATGCCAACACATGCACTTCCGTAGGGCATCAATACGCACCAAAATATCGAGCTGCCGCACCTGAATCGTGCACTTGTGATGTAATGGCATCTTTTGTGCTCGACATTGGTGCAATGCCCACACTTTTACTCAACCTTTTGAGGCGGCCGCATCCGGTCGCCTTGCCGCCGTCCGGCCAGATCCGGGCGGCCTTCGGCGCCCTGGTGGGCCTGATGCTGTCTGGCGTGCTCAGCCAGGTGGTGCTGGCCTGGACCGCGCCCGGCGCCCACATCGCCTGGCTGGTGGCGCCGATGGCCGCGTCGGCGGTCCTGCTGTTCTGCGTGCCGGCCAGTCCCCTGGCCCAGCCGTGGCCGGTCATTGGCGGCAATGTGGTGTCGGCCCTGACCGGCGTCGTGTGCCTGCAGCTGGTGCCCGATCCGATGTTCGCCGCGCCGCTCGCCGGCGGCATGTCGATCGCGATGATGTTCCTGCTGCGCTGCCTGCATCCTCCGGGCGGCGCGGTGGCGATGACGGCGGTGCTGGGCGGACCCGCGGTGCATGAACTGGGATTGACGTTCGCACTGGCGCCGGTAGGCTTGAACACGGTGCTGCTGGTGCTGGCCGCGCTGGCCTACAACCGCCTGACCGGCGCGCGCCACCCGCACAAGCCGGTGCCGGTGCAGACGAACGACGTGATCGAAGACCAGGACATCGACGCCGCGCTCGAGCAATTCGGCGAGGCGCTCGACGTCACCCGCGGCGACCTGGCCGCGATCGTGCACGAAGCCGAACACCACGCGGCAGGGCGGCGCCAGCGCCGCCTGCACGCGGGCCATGTGGCGCTGCCGCCGCTGGCGCGCCTCAGGCCCGACATGCCCATGGCAGAAGCGCGCGCGCTGCTGCTCAAGCACCGCATTGCATCGCTGCCGGTGGTCGATGGCGACGGGCGCCTGCTCGGCATCCTGACCATGACGCGCCTGCTGCAGGCGGCGGCTGAACAAGATGGGCGCACGTTCGGGGCGCGCACGCTGGCGGTGCTGGGGCGGGGCAAGAATGCGGCGCTGGTGGCCGACTTGATGACCACCGGGATCTGGGTCGGGACCGGTCAGCCTGCGGCCGAGGCGGCGGCATTGTCAGCGCGCCATGGGCTGGCGCGCGTGCCCGTGATCGACGCCTCGGGCAAGCTGGCCGGGATGGCCGGGCCGGTCGAAGTACTGACGGCCCTGCACAGTCTCGACCGGGCCGGGTGAACGCAGCGCGTTGTTATGCGGCGTCGGCGCCGCAGCACTTCTTGTATTTCTTGCCGCTGCCGCATGGGCAATCGTCATTGCGGCCGACCTTCGGCTCTTCGCGCTTGACGGTCTCGACCGCGCCCTTGCGCAGCGGCAGCCAGTAGCGGTAGATGGCCGGCACGTTGGCTTCGATTTCGAGCGCCAGCGCATGCACCTTGACCGGGTCGTCGACCAGCCCGACTTCGTCTTCCTCGATCTCGTCGGCGCCGAGCAGGTAGATCGGGCGGATCAGTTCAGCCACGTCCGACGTGCGGATCTGGTCCCAGGCTTCGGGACGCAGTTCGACGCCTTCCCAGAAGCCCCAGCACCAGGCTTCGGGATCGATCAGGGTCTTGCCTTCGTGTTCGTGCTCGCAGTAGAGCGGCTCGAACTCCTTGGGCGAGACTTCGAACGTGATCAGCACTTCGTTCATGAAGCGCATGATCAGGTTGATGATCTTTTCTTCTTCTTTCTTGTTCTTCCATTTCGGCGCGGCGGCTTCGTCCTCGCCCCAGACCAGCGGCAGCCACTCGGCCGGCATGATGGTTTCCGGGCCAATCGCGATCGCGGTCAGGTAGCCGTGCAGGGTGTCCATCGTCATCGCGTCGTCGGAGCAACGGTCGGATAACAGGAACTGGTCGAGTTCGTCGAATTCTTTGTCGGTAAGGGGCTGTTCGAGGTGCATGAGGTCTTCTGGATGGCTTATTGCGTGGAAGGCGCCAGTGTAACGCGTGGCGCACGATGCCAGCATAAAATAAGCAGTCAATCTGCACGAAAGCGTGCCGCAGTGCGCCGGCAAAAGCCGGACTCGCCCGGCGCGCGAACGCCCGGGCTGCGGTAAAAACACGACAGTCGCGGTTTCGCCCCCGCCACCGTACAATGGGGACATGGATATACCGACCGACCAGCAAGACCAGCAAGACCCGCCAGACCAGCCGCCGCCGAGCACGCATCCGTTCGCGCGGCTCGATCCCGCTACCGTGCTCGACGCGCTCGACAGCGTCGGGCTGTACGCCGACGGGCGCCTGCTGGCGCTCAACAGTTACGAGAACCGGGTGTATCGCGCGGGGATCGACGAGGGTGCCCCGGTGGTGGTCAAGTTCTACCGCCCCGCGCGCTGGAGCGACGCCGCAATTCTCGAAGAGCACGCCTTCGTGGCCGAGCTGGTCGAAGCCGAAGTACCCGCCGTGCCGGCCATCACGATCGACGGCCGCACGCTGCACCAGCACGCGGGTTTCCGTTTCGCCGTATTTCCCAGCCGCGGCGGGCGCGCGCCCGAACTCGACCGGCCCGAGGTGCTGGAGTGGACCGGCCGCTTCATCGGCCGTATCCACGCGGTCGGCGCCGCCCGGCCCTACGTCGAGCGGCCGGCGCTTACGCCCCAGAGCTTCGGGCGCGATCCGTACGACTACCTGCGCAGCCACGATTTCGTGCCGCAAGAGCTGATGGCGGCCTGGTCGAGCGTGCTCGAGCAGGCGCTGGACGGGGTGGCGCGCTGCTACGAGCGCGCCGGCGAGCTGCCGCAGTTGCGCCTGCATGGCGACTGCCACGGCGGCAACGTGCTGTGGACGCCGGACGGGCCGCACTTCGTCGACTTCGACGACAGCCGCACCGGGCCGGCGGTACAGGATCTGTGGATGCTGCTCTCGGGCGAGCGCCAGGACATGGTGGGCCAGATGGCTGACGTGCTGGCCGGGTACGAGGATTTTTGCGAGTTCCATCCGCGCCAGCTGTATCTGGTCGAGGCGCTGCGCACGCTGCGCCTGATCCATTATTCGGCGTGGCTGGCGATGCGCTGGGACGACCCGGCCTTCCCGGCGGCATTTCCCTGGTTTAATACCCAGCTCTATTGGCAGGACCGGATCCTGGAACTGCGCGAACAGGTGGCGCTGATGGACGAGCCGCCGCTATGGCAGGCCTGACGCTACAGGCAAGCGGTGCGTAAATACGGCGCCAAAAGCCCGATCTGACGCACTTGCCGCCCGCTGTTCGGCGTGGCACGTGCGCCGATTTTGCCGGATAATCGACACGACCATCCCATTTTCGGGATTCGCCGCCAACGAGAGCTTGCATGGAACCGACCCAACATACGCCAGACGATGCCGACTTCATGATCGACTTGTCGCATGCGGACAACCCGCCGGCGCAGGAGGGTGCGGCCGCGGCGCCAGAGGCAACTGCAACCGCAGCAGCGCCTGTCGCGCCCGCTGATGCGCCCGCTGCTGTGCCCGCTACTGCGCCAGAATCGGCCCCGGCCGGGCGCAAGCCGCCCGAGATGCGCGACATCCAGGAAGCGATCGCGCGCGTCGAAGCCGAGGCCAAGGCCAACGTCGCCGCCGAAAGCCGCCATCACGCCGAAGCGCATGCACGCGCGCTGGCCGACGAGCGCGCCGCACTCGACGCCGCTGCCGCCGCCGCGGCCCTGGCCAATTCGCAGGCCTCCGAAGAAGCGATCGCCGCCAGCCGCGACCGGCTCGACTCGCTGCGCGCCGCGGCGCAAGCGTCGAACGACCGGTTAGAGGCGATCCGCCAGGAGACCGCCGAACTGCGCGCCCGCGTCAAGAGCGAAACCGAAGTGCGGCTGGCGGCCGAAGCGCGCGGACGCAGCGAAGAACAAGCGCGCCGCCGCGCCACGGTGCAGATCGAGGCCGAAGCCGAACTGGCCGCCAGGGCCGCGCGCGCAACCGACGAACTCGTGATGCAGACCGAACAGGCGCGCCTGCAGGCGGTCGAGCGCATGGCGGCGGTGGCCGCGGCGCGCGAAGAAGTGCTGCACAACGCCAGCGCCGACGCCCGCATCGCGATCCTGGCGCGCGAGCGCGAGCGTGCCGAAAAAGCCGCGCGCCAGACCGCCGAGAAGCTGGTGCAGGCCGAAGCCGAAGCGCTCGAACTGACACTCCAGCGCGAGCGCGCCGACCAGGTGGCGCTGGTGTCGGCGTTCGCGCGCGCCGCGGCCGAGGCGCGCGCACTCGAAGAAGCGCGCGCCTTCGCCCACATCGAACAAGAACGCGAAGCGATTGCCCTGGCGCAGGCCGAATCCGAGCGGGTCGCGGCGCAATCGCTGCGCATGCGCCTGCAGACCGAAAAAGAACTGCGCGACGCCGCCACCCACCGTGAACGGATGGAACAGATGGCGGCCGCCAGCGCCGAAGCGCGGCGCGAAGCCGAGGTGCGCATCCTGGCCGCCACCGAAGCGCGCATGGAGTCCGACCGCAAGCTGCTGGGCGTGTCGCAAGAGCGCGCCCGCGCCGAGGAAGAAGCCGGCCTGCAGGGTCAGGCCCGGGTCGAGGCCGAAGCCCAGGCGACGACGGCGGCGCGTGCGCGCCAGGCTGCCGACGAAGTGGCCCAGGCAGCGGCCGAGCGCGAACAGCAGGAGCAGGCGCGCGAACGTGCGCTGGCGGCGGCGCGCGCCGAGCAGGCGCAGGCGGCAGCGGACGCACTGGCGGCGCAGAACGAGGCCGAAGCAGCGGCGCTGGCACTTGACACCGAACGCGCCGAACTGCAGCGCCAGGGCGCCGAACTGGCGCAGCAGCGGCGCGCCGAAGCCGAGGCGCTGGCGCAGGCCGAACGCGACCGGATCGATGCCGAAGCCGCGGCCGTGACGGGGCTGCAAGAAAAGCAGGCCGCCGAACGCTCGCTGGCGCTGGCCGCGCAGGCGCGCGCCGACACCGAGGCGGCAGCCGCAGCGGCGCTGCGCCTGAAGGCCGAAGCCGAGCAGCGGAGCGAAGCCGCCGGGCGCGCGGCATGGGAAGCGCAGCAGGCCCAGGCCGATGCCGCGATCGAAGAAGCGGCGCAAGCCGAAGCGGCGGCCGCGGCCCAGCAGGCGCAGGCGCGGCGCGCCGCCGAACTGGCCGCGGCGCAGGCCGAACGGGTCGAGGTCGAGCGTCAGGGCGTGCAAATGACCGAGCAGGCGATTGCGTCCGAACGCGAAGCGACCCAGGCGGCGCGCGAATCGCTGGCCCTGGTCGAGCGCAAGATTGCCGCCCAGCGCCAGCAGGCCGCGGCCGATGCCCGCGCCAACGAAGCGGCGGCGGCGCGGCTGGCGTCCGAGCAGGCGGCGGCGCAGGCCGCGCAGGCGCGCGCCGAAGCCGAGCAGGAACAGGCGCATCTGGCGCGCGAGCGCGAACTGGTCGAGCAGGCCGCGATGCAGGCCGCGGTCGACAAGCGCGAAGCCCAGCGCGCGCTGCTCGAACACGCCCAGGCGCACGCCGAAATGCAGAGAAAGGCGGCCCACGCCACGCTGCAGATGGCCGACGCCCGCAAGCATCTGGTGAACCTGGAAAGCAAGCGCCAGGACGAGCAGGCGGCCGAACTGGCGGCGACCGAGCGCGCCATCGGCGAACGGCGCGAAGAGGCGGGACACCGTTCGATCTCGGCCGACCTGACGCGTGAAGTGCTGGGCCGCTTCAAGCAGTCGCAGGCGAGGGCGGCCGAGTCATCGGCCGCGCAGGCGGCGGCCAGGTTGGCGGAAGTGGTGGCGAACCAGCGCAAGCTGGATCAGTAAGCCGCCTTACTGCGCGGCCGGGGTCTGTACTGACGCAGGCGCGGGCGCCTGCGTCGCTTCGCTTGGCGAGACCGGGTTCACCGGACCGGTCACCACCGCGCTCACGAAATACTCGGTATCGCCAAAGCACGACGTCGGCACACCCTTGTGCTGCTGGTACGACACCTGCACCCGGCGCCCGATATTGCTGTTGAGCTGCTTGGCCACGTCATCTTCACGCACCGTAAATACAAAGCGTTCCGGAATCGCGCCAGGCATGCTCGAGAGCAGGATTTCGCCTTCCCAGGTCTTGCACAGCCAGCCCTTTTTCGAGAACGTCTGCAGGTAGCCGGCGCGGTCGCCCTCTGAATACGACCAGTTCAGCGTGAACCATGTGTACAGGCTGCCCAGGACGGCAACGATGACAATGGCGGACAGCAGGACGGCGGTGGTGCGCTTGCGCGTGGTGATCGGCATGGTAAGGGCAAAGGTTCCTATGTGATTGTCAGTATGGCAGCGGTAGCGCTGCGCGCCCATTCTGCCACGGCGCGGACAGTTCGCAAACTGCCGCGTCGGATATCGCTTCGGTCACCCCGCGTGGTTCAACCCGCCGGTCAATGCGCCCCGTCGGTCGGGTTGCCTTCAGCCGCCGCTTGGCCGGCCTCGACCCGGCGCCGGTAGCGCACCGATGACCATAGCGACACCAGGATGAAGGCCAGTCCCGACAGCCCGGTAAACCACTCCGGAACGTGGTAGTGCACCCCGAGGAACATGATCAGCGCCAGGATGCCGATCGCGTAATGCGCGCCATGCTCGAGGTAGACGAATTGCTGCAGCGTGCCCTTGTAGACCAGGAACACCGTCATCGAGCGCACGAACATGGCGCCGATCGCCAGCCCCAGCATGATGATGACGACGTCGTTGGTGATCGCGAACGCGCCGATCACGCCATCGAAACTGAACGAGGCATCGAGCACTTCAAGGTACAGAAAGCCGCCGATGCTGCCTTGCGAGATCATGGCGCCGACCGACGGATCGTGTTCCTTCTCTTCGAGCAATCCGCTGAGCCACTGGACCCCGATATACACCAGCACCCCGACCACGCCGGCCAGCAGCACTGCCAGTTTGCGCGCCGGCGGCATCAGGCTCATAGAGAACAGCACGCCAAGCAGAGTGATCAGGATAGCCAGCCCTTCGCTGCCGTACTGGCCCAGTTTCTCTTCGATCCAGCCCAGCCAGTGCAGTTCTTTCTCTTCGTCGAACAAGAAGTTGAGGAACACCAGCGCCAGGAAGGCGCCGCCGAAGGCCGCGACCTCGGCGTGGTGCTCGGTCAGGTGACGCGAGTATTCGGTCGGATTGTCGATCGCCATGTGCCAGACGTCGACCAGTCCCAGCCCGGTGGCGACTGAGACAATTACCAGCGGGAACAGCAGGCGCATGCCGAACACCGCCACCAGGATGCCGACGGTGAGGAATAATTTGCGCCAGAACTCGTTCCAGTGCTTCAGCACCGAAGCATTGACGACCGCATTGTCGAAAGAAAGCGACACTTCGAGCACCCCGAGGATGGCGGTGATCCAGAGTGCCTGCAGCAGGCCGGCCATTCCGCCGTGTTCGTAACCCCACCACCCAGCCAGGGTCATCAGTACCAGCGTTACTATGAACGACCAGCGGAAATGCGCCATGCGAACTCCTTGTCTATCTTGAAGGACTGGGAGAATATTACCGTTTCCCGGCGATCCGGGCCGTTCGAAATCCGCCCGCCGATGCTTGCTTCTGAGATAATTCTGCCCAGCATTTTTCACTCTAAGAAATCCCATGGAAATTATCTATCTCGTGACACCGGTGCTGACCTGGATGGTGGTCGGTCCGATCAAATTCCTCATTTCGAGCGCGCGCCTGCGGCGCTGGGCCTTCGATCTGGTCGGCAATGGCGGCTTTCCGAGCAACCACAGCGCCGTGGTGAGTAGCATGGCGACCCTGATCGCGCTGCAGGAAGGCATGGACAACCCGGCCTTTGGCGTGGCGGTGACGCTGGCCTTTGTCGTCATGATCGACGCCAACAGCCTGCGCCAGCACGTCGGGCGCCATGCGGTGGCGCTCAACCGCCTGCATGACGGCAAGGCCGAATATGTGGTGCTGCGCGAGCGCATGGGCCACACCAGGATCGAGATCGCAGGCGGGGTCCTGACCGGCATCGGCATGGGCTTCCTGATCAACGCCGTCCTCGGCGGCCTGTAAGTCATGCGCGGCGCATACGGTCGATCGGTCTGTATGCGCGGCGCAGTACCATTAGCCGAAGCGGGTCTGCGCCAGGCCCGGACACGGCGCGGACGTCCGCTTGTCCGGCACTGTCTGCATTTGGTCGGGGCTGGCATGCAGCTCATCGCCAAAATCCGCAGTTCATCCATCGAAAGCGGCAACCCACAGTCTCCTCGATTGACGCCGGCAGGGCCCTCCCCAATACTGCGTGCTGACCGTATTCATTCGCATTTTTCGGCACCGTTTTCAAGCATTCCAACTATTACAAAGACATTCAGTCCATTCTCCGGAGATCCACAATGCTGCGCAAAACCCTCCTCGTTCTCGCCATCGCTTCCAGTCTCGCCGCCTGCGGCAAGGACGGCGCCAAGGATGCGAACCAAGCCAAGGACAACAAGCCGATCCAGTTGTCGGTGGCGCCGGAAGACGTGCTGACGGTGCAGAGCGATGCGGTGGCGTCGGGTCCGGTGATCACCGGCTCGATCCAGCCCGAGCGCCGCGCCGACCTGCGCGCCGAAGTCTCGGCGATCGTGCTGCAGGTGCTCAAGGAGAACGGCGAACCGGTCAAGCGCGGCGACATCCTGGTGCGGCTCGACGAAACCTCGATCCGCGACACCATGACCTCGTCCGAGGATGCGCAGCGCGCCGCCGGCCTGGCGCTGGACCAGGCCAATCGCCAGGTCGAGCGCCTGAAAACCCTGAGCGCCTCGGGCATGACGTCGCTCAAGGCGCTCGACGACGCCGAGATGGCGCGCAACAACGCGCTGAGCGAACTGTCGGCCTCCAAGAGCCGCGTGGCCACCGCGCGCCAGCAGCTGGCCCGCACCACGGTGCGCGCGCCGTTCGACGGCATCGTCTCCGAACGCAAGGTCTCGAATGGCGACACCGCCACCATCGGCAAGGAACTGGTGAAAGTCATCGATCCTTCGAGCATGCGCTTCGAAGGCGCGGTGTCGGCCGATTCGATCAGCACCGTCAAGGTCGGCCAGCCGGTCAAATTCCGCGTCAACGGCTACGGCGACCAGCTGTTCCAGGGCGTGGTGCGGCGTATCGATCCGGCCGCCAACGCGGTCACGCGCCAGGTCGAGGTGCTGGTCGGTTTTGTCGACAACGCCCAGCCGCGCGTGGCCGGCCTGTACGCGGAAGGGCGGGTCGACGCCGCCAGCGCCAACGCCCTGATGCTGCCCGAGAGCGCGCTGGTGAAGGTCGGCGACAACAACTACACCTGGCGCATCAAGGACAAGACCCTGGCCCGCGTGAGCCTGGTGGTCGGCGCGCGCGACAGCCGCACCGGCAACTTCGAGATCAAGCAGGGCTTGAGCGCGGGCGACGTCGTGCTGCGCGCGCCGACCTCGAACCTGAAAGACGGCCAGAAGGTCGACATGGCGACCGCGCGCATGGCCAGCGCCGGCAAGGCGCAGGGGCAGAGCAAGTAAGTACGCACCGAAGCAGCTCTATAACAAGGAAAACAAGATGTTTCTGTCCAATTTCAGTGTCAAGAAACCGATCGCCACGATCGTGATCATCGTGGCGATGATGGCCGTCGGCCTGCTCGCCCTGTCCAAACTGAAGGTCAACCAGAATCCCGATGTCGAGATTCCGATCATCGTGGTCAGTATCCCGTATCCGGGCGCCTCGCCCGAGACGGCCGAGCGCGAGATCACCGACCGCCTCGAAAAGCAGATGCTGGCGATCCAGGGCGTCACCGAAGTCAATTCCACTTCGAATGAAGGCAGCACCAATATCTGGATGGAGTTCGACTACGACCGCAACCTGATCGAGGCCTCGGACGACGTGCGCAACGCGATCGCCGCGGTGCGCTACAAGCTGCCGATCGAAATGCGCGAACCGGTGCTGCGCCGGGTCGACCCGGGTGCCCAGCCGGTGATGTCGCTGGCGCTCTCGTCCAGCACCCAGACCCATGCCGACATCTCGCGCTACGCCGAGGACGTGCTGGCCGACCAGTTCCGCGCCATCGATGGCGTCTCCACCGTGACGGTGAATGGCGCCCTGCGGCGTGAACTGTCGGTGCTGCTGCGCGCCGAGAAGCTGCGCGAATTCAATGTGTCGGTGGCCGACGTCACCAACGCCCTGCGCGCCGGCAATACCAACGCGCCGGTCGGCAAGCTGCGCGACGAGCTGAGCGAAAAAGGCATCCGCCTGGTCGGTCGCATCGAGCGTCCCGAAGATTTTTCGCAGATCGTGGTCAAGCGCAACGGCGACCAGATCGTGCGCCTGAGCCAGGTGGCCGAGATCCAGGATGGTTTCGCCGACATCAACAGCCTGTCGGTACGCAGCGGCAAATCGAATGTCAATATCCAGATCTCGCGTTCGCGCGACGCCTCGACCGTGTCGCTGGCCAAGAAGGTGCGCAAGGTGGTTGAAGAGGCCAACAAGCAACTGGTGAAAGGCACCGAGCTGGAAGTCACGCGCGATGGCGGCGAAGATGCCCAGTCGAGCCTGAACAACGTGATCGAATCGCTGGTGCTGGGCGCGGTGCTGACCGTGTTCGTGGTGTACGCCTTCCTCAATTCGTGGCGCTCGACCCTGATCACTGCGCTAGCGCTGCCGACGTCGGTGCTGGCGGCCTTTATTGCGGTCTGGCTGTGCGGCTTCACCCTCAACTTCATGACCCTGCTCGGGCTGTCGCTGGCGATCGGGGTGCTGATCGACGATGCGATCGTGGTGCGCGAAAACATCGTGCGCCACATGGAAATGGGGTCCGACCGCCGCACCGCCGCGCTCGAAGGCACGGCCGAGATCGGCCTGGCGGTGGCCGCCACCACCTTCTCGATCATGGCCGTGTTCGTGCCGGTGGCGTTCATGCCGGGCATGTCGGGCGAGTGGTTCCGTCCGTTCGCACTGACCGTGACCTGCTCGGTGATCGTGTCGCTGTTCATCTCGTTCACGCTCGACCCGATGATGTCGGCCTACTGGGGCGACCCACCGGGGCACCACCATGCGCCGAAAAAAGGCCTGGGCCGCCAGCTCGACCGTTTCAACGTCTGGTTCGACCACCAGGCCGACCGCTACAGCCGCGTGATCGCCTGGGCGCTGCATCACCGGCGCTGGATGGGCGCGATCGCGATGGCCAGCTTCGTCGGCGCGATCGCCCTGCATGCCTCGTTTGGCGGCTCCAGCTTCATGCCGAAGATGGACTCGGGCAATCTGTCGATCGAGGTGCGTGTGCCGGCCTCGTCGAGCGTGGAGTATGCGCGCCGCAAGCTGCAGTCGGCGGCCGAACTGGCCCACACCCTGCCCGAGACCAAGGACACGAATACCACGGTCGACCTGAATGGCGGACGCATCTATGTCGACATCGGCAAACGTGGTGAGCGCAAGCGTAGTGCGACCGAGATCGCGATCGACCTGCGCGCCAAGGTGGCGCGCCTGGTGGGCGCCGAATACGTTGTCATCGACGACTTGAATGGCGGCGGCAAGCCGGTGCAGCTCGACTTCACCGGTCCCGACTCGCGCAAACTCATGGAGCTGACCAACGCCTACATGGAAAAGCTGCGCGAGGTGCCGGGCGCGGTGGATGTCACCCTGTCCGAACAGGACCCCAAGAACGAGCTGCAGATCGAACTCGACCGCGGCCTGGCGAACGCGATGGGCATCTCGGTCGGCGACGCCGCCCAGTCGCTGCGCGTGGCCTTTGCCGGCATCGAGGTGGGCGACTGGGTCGACCCGACCGGCGAGACGCGCGACGTGGCGGTGCGCCTGCACCCGGACGACCGGGTCAACACCGAAAGCATCGAGCGCCTGCCGATCTCGGTCAGCGGCACCGGCATGATGGTGCCGCTCGAGCAGATCGCCCAGATCAGCATGGGCAAGGGGCCGTCGGCGATCCGCCACAAGAATGGCGAGCGCATGATCACGGTGTCGGCCAACGCCCAGGGCCGCTCGCCGGGCGAAGTCACGGCCGACGCCATGAAGCTGGCGCGCACCTTCGACTTCCCGCCCGGTTATGGCCTGGCGCTGGGCGGCGATAGCCAGAACCAGCAGGAACTGATGACCGACATGGTGATCGCGCTGGTGTCGGGCATCGCCCTGATGTACCTGATCCTGGTGATGCAGTTCGGTTCGTTCACGGCGCCGCTGGGCGTGATGCTGTCGCTGCCGCTGTCCCTGATCGGGGTGGTGCTGGCGCTGCTGCTGACTGGCAACACGCTCAACCTGATGAGCATGATCGGCATCATCATGCTGATGGGCCTGGTGGCCAAGAACGCGATCCTGCTGCTCGACGCCGCGCGCGCCCTGGAGCTCGAAGGCATGGACCGCGAAGAGGCGCTGATGGCGGCCGGGCGCAAGCGCCTGCGTCCGATCCTGATGACCACCTTCGCGCTGATCGCGGGCATGTTCCCGGTGGCGCTGGCGCTGGGCGACTCGGGCCAGTTCTACCAGCCGCTGGCGATCGCCATCATCGGCGGCACCATCACCTCGACCTTCCTGACGCTGCTGGTGGTGCCGACCTTCTATGACAGCATCGAGATCGCACGCGACCGCATGGCGGCCAAGTTCGGCCGCCGCGCCGAGCGCTGGAGCGCGCTGCCGGCGCTGTTCATGACCCTGGTCGAGGCGATCCTGACCCTGACCATGGTGCGCCTGCTGTACCGTGCGATCGTGCGCGGGGTGCGCTTCGTGACGGGACGCGGGCGCGCCAAGGCGCAGCCGGTGTAAGCAGCGCTCGCCTGGCGCCTCGCATACAACAGCAACACGGCCAGCCATGCGCTGGCCGTGTCGTTTTTACCCTGGCCCGCATCGGTTTGCTGTATTTATGTAAACTTTTCAGTTTGCACCTGTTGCAATCAAGAATTAGCTATTCGCGTAAAATGGCTGGTTAGCATGCCTTTTGCGTGCTCGTCCTTCTGCAAAGCCCTCCCATGTCCGCATCCGAACTCGTTCCCTTCCAACCCGACCCCGAGCTGAACTGGCTGGCGGGCGGGGGAGAAATGGGCGAACTGATCCGTAATATGGACTGGTCGGCAACGCCGCTCGGTCCGCTGTCCGGCTGGCCGCAAAGCCTGCGCACCTCGGTCAGCCTGTGCCTGTCGTCGACCTTTCCGATCCTGATGTGCTGGGGCCCGAGCGACATCCAGATCTACAACGACGCCTATCGCCCGATCTGCGGCGACTTGCACCCGGCGTCGATGGGGGCGCCGTTCAAGGTCGTGTGGGCCTCGGCCTTGCCGGTGGTGGGCGCTGCCTTCGAGCGCGCGCACCAGGGCGAGGGCGCCTACATCAAGGACCAGCAGATGTTCCTCGATCGCAGCGGCTACCTCGAAGAAGCGAACATGACGTTCTCGTTCTCGCCGATCCGCGACGAATCGGGGGCGGTGGGGGGCATATTTCACCCGATCACGGAAACCACGGCGGTGGTGCTGGGCGCGCGCCGCACCCAGTCGCTGCGCGACCTCAGTGCCGGCCTGGCCGCCGCGCGCACGGTGGACGACATCGCGCACCAGATCGAGCACCACCATCCGGGCCTGGCGGCCGATGCGCCGTTCGTGCTGTTCTACCAGGTCGATGCCGAGGGCGGCCAGCTGGCGCTGCGCGGCGCCGCCGGCCTGCCCGACGGCAGTGCGCTGGCGCCGCCCACGCTGGCCGCCGACGACAGCTGCTGGCCGTTCGCGCGCAGCGCCGCCTCGCACGCGGCCGAGCAGGTCGACGACATTGCCGAGCGCCTGGGCGGCGCGGCCTGCGGCCCGTATGACGATCCGCCGCGCGCGGCGCTGGTGCTGCCCATCTTGCTGCCCGGGCAGCAGCAGCCGTTCGGCTTCATCGTCGCCGGCGTGAGCGTGCGCCGCGCGCTCGATGCCGAGTACCGCAATTTCTACGAATTGCTGGCCGCCGCCGTGACGACCGCGGTCGGTAATGTTGTGGCCTACGAGCAGGAGCAGAAGCGCGCCGAAGAGCTGGCCGTCATCGACCGTGCCAAGACCGCGTTCTTCTCGAATGTGTCGCACGAATTCCGTACCCCGCTGACGCTGATCCTGGGCCCGCTCGAGGATGCGCTGGCCGACAGCGGCGCAGGCACCGCGCTGCCATCGGCCCAGCGCCAGCGCATCGAGGTCACCCACCGCAACGCGCTGCGCCTGTTAAAACTGGTCAATTCACTGCTCGACTTCTCGCGCATCGAAGCCGGGCGGGTGCAGGCCAGTTATGTGCCGGTCGACCTGGCGCAGGTCACGCTCGACCTGGCCGGGGTGTTCGAATCGGCCATGGCCAAGGGCGGCCTGGCCTATCGGGTCGAGCTCGCGCCGCTCGCGCAGCCGGTCTACGTCGACCGCGACATGTGGGAAAAGATCGTCTTCAACCTGCTCTCGAACGCCTTCAAATTTACCCTGCACGGCAGCGTCACGGTGACCTTGCGCGAGCATTCCGGCATGGCACGCCTGTCGGTGATCGACACCGGCACCGGCATCCCGGAGGCCGAGCTGCCGCGCATGTTCGAGCGCTTCCACCGCATCGAGGGCGCGCCCGGCCGCACCTATGAAGGCACCGGCATCGGCCTGGCCCTGATCCAGGAACTGGTGCGTCTGCACGGCGGCAGCATTGCGGTATCGAGCACCTATGGCCAGGGCACGCGTTTCGATGTCGACCTGCCGTACGGCAGCGCGCACTTGCCGCAGGATGTGGTGCTGGAGTCGCCGGAGACCGCCACCGATACCCAGCGCATGGGCGCCGCCTTCGTCGAGGAAGCGCTGCGCTGGCTGCCTGACGAAGAGGCTGCGGCGCCGGCGGTTGCAGTGTGCGGCGACGCGTCGAATGGCGCCGTCACGGCGGTGCAGCGTCCGCGCATTCTGATCGCCGACGACAACAACGATATGCGCGCCTACCTGAAGTCGCTGCTGGCGCCCATTGCCGAGGTACGCGCCTGCGCCGATGGCGAGGCGGCGTTCGCGATGGCGCTGGCCGATCCGCCCGACCTGTTGCTGAGCGACGTGATGATGCCGCGCCTGAATGGTTTTGCGCTGATCGCGCGCATCCGCGCCAGCGCGGCGCTGCGCCACCTGCCGGTGATGCTGCTGTCGGCGCGCGCCGGCGAAGAAGCCAAGGTCGAAGGCCTGCAGGCCGGCGCTGACGACTACCTGGTCAAGCCGTTTTCAACCAACGAACTGCTGGCGCGGGTCCAGACCCAGGTGGCGCAAGGCCGTGAGCGACTGCAGGCGGCGCACGACGCCGCGCAGCGCGAGGCGGCGGTGCATTCGTTGATCGACGCCTCGCCGGCCACCCTCTGGACCACGGACAACGACGGCCAGTGCACCTACCTGAGCCAGCGCTGGTACGACTACACCGGCCGCAGCGCCGAACAGGACCTGGGCATGGGCTGGCTGCAGAACGTGCACCCGGACGACATGGCGCGCTCGGGCGACATCTTCCTGGCCGCCAACGCCGCGCGCCAACCGTTCTCGTTCGACTATCGCCTGCGCCGCCACGATGGCGCGTACCGCTGGTTCATCGACGCCGGCATGCCGCGTGTGAACGCGGCCGGCGAGCCGGACGGTTATGTCGGCACCGTGATCGATGTCCACGAACGCAAGCTGCTGCAGGAACGCTTCGAGCGCGTCTCGGGCGCCGGCAACATCGGCGTCTGGTATGCCGACGCGCCGTTCGAGCGTTTCCAGCTCAATACCGAAATGGCGGCGCACTTCGGCTTGACCGGACCATGCGAAGTCGCGCTGGCGGCGCTGCTCGATGCCGTCGATCCGGCCCATCGGGCGCGCCTGGCCGACGGCGTCGAGCATGCCTTGCAGCATGGCGCGGCGCTCGACCTCGAGCTGCGCAGCCTGGGCGGCGAAGGCCGCTGGCTGCGCGCCATTGGCTGGCGCGGGCTGGACGAGCGCGGCCAGCCGGCGCGCTTCGACGGCGTGATCCTCGACATCGATCGCCACAAGCTGGCCGAGCAGGAGCTGCAGCGCCTGGCTTCCGAGTTGACCGAAAAGAACCGCCTGCAGAGCGAATTCCTGTTCACGCTGGCGCACGAGCTGCGCAACCCGTTGGCCCCGATCCGCTCCGGCCTGGAACTGGTGCGGGTCGGCGTGGCGCCAGCCAATGTGCACGCCATCATGCAGCGCCAGGTCGACCATATGGTGCACCTGGTCGACGACTTGCTCGACATGGCGCGTCTGGCCGAAGGCAAGGTAACGCTGCGGCTGGAGCACGTGCAGCTCGAAGCGGTGGTGCGCGAGGCGGTCGAGATGTGCACCCCGCAGATCGCGGCCGGGCGCCACGCGCTGAGCCTGCGCCTGCCCGAAGCGCCGGTGGCGCTGCAGGCCGACCGACACCGGCTGGCCCAGATTCTCAGCAACCTGATCAACAACGCGGCCAAGTACACGCCGGCCGGCGGTGCGATCGAGGTCGCGGCCGAGGTCATCCCCGGCGCGGGCGCGGGCGATGCGGCGCAGGTGGCGATCTCGGTATCCGACAACGGCATCGGCCTGGCGCCGGACATGCTCGAATCGGTGTTCGACATGTATGCCCAGGTGAAGGCCGCTGCCGGCATGGCCCAGGGCGGCCTCGGCGTTGGCCTGAACCTGGTGCAGCGCCTGGTGCAGCTGCATGGCGGCCGGGTCGGCGCGTCCAGCGCAGGCAGCGGACGCGGCAGTTGCTTCACGGTCTGGCTGCCGCTGCCCGCGAGCGCCGACGCGCCGTCGGGCACGCACGCTGCGCCGCTTGACGCTGGCGCAGCGTGGGCGAGCAACGACGCGCCGGCGCGTGATGTCGCGCTGCGCATCCTGGTGGTCGACGACAACGTCGATGCCGCTGAAACCTTGCAGGCGCTGATCGAGATGAACGGCCATGCGGTGACGGTCGCCCACGATGGCGCCGCTGCGCTGCGCCAGGCTGCTGACGGGCTGCCGCAGGTGGTATTTCTTGATATTGGCTTGCCCGACATGAGCGGCTATGAGGCAGCCGCCGCGATGCGCCTGATCGATGGCATGGCGCACGCCACGCTGATCGCGCTCACCGGCTGGGGCGCCGAGCAGGACCGCCAGCGTTCGAGCCGCGCCGGGTTCGATCATCACCTCACCAAGCCGGCCGATTTCGGCACCGTCGAACGTCTGATCCGGGACGTGGCTATGCAGCAGTGATGCGAGGCGACTGACGGGAACGGAGATTGCGGAGAACGTTGCGGAGGAAGAAGGTTGCGTAGGAACTGGCGAATCATCTGCGCTGCAGGGTGCGAACAAATTCGCAGAGGAATAGGCGGCCCGGCGTGAGAGCGCCGGGCGCGCTGATTGCTCCCGAACGTGCCTGCAGGCAGGCAGCGCCGGGTCATGCGTGGCCCGGATTAGCGGCCGGTGGTGCCAGTGCCGGTGGTGCCGGTGGTGCTTTGTGGGTCGGTGCTCTGGGTGCCGGTAGCGCCTTCGGCAGTGCCGGCGCCGGTGGTGCCCGTGGTGCCGGTGGTGCCCGAAGTGCCAGTGCCGGTACCGGTCGCGCCGGTGCCCATGTCGCCGGTGGTGCCGGTGGTGCCGGTTGCGCCGCCGGTTGCGCCGCCCATGTCGGTCGTGGTGCCGGTGGTGCCGGTGCCAGTGGTGCCGGTGCCGGTATCACCCGTGGTGCCGGTGGCGCCCGAGGTGCTGCTAGGCATCGTCGCCGAGGTATCGGCCGGGGTGGTGGTCTCGGTGGTGTCGTTCTTCTTGCAGGCGCCGAGCAGCGAAGCCATGAAGGCGGCGGTCAGCAGGATTTTTGGTGCCTTAGTGAGTGCTTTCATTTTTAACTCCTCGTTTATACGT
>Ga0265797_10003714_pt1 | contig 24188 bp, 20 predicted proteins | sample P2T30metagenome_FD_192433 | JGI IMG/M metagenome (GOLD analysis project Ga0265797, IMG submission 192433) | Plant litter microbial communities from East Loma Ridge, Irvine, California - P2 T30 | ecosystem: Environmental > Terrestrial > Plant litter > Unclassified | place: USA: California... | reverse complement strand
TATTTGGGCTCGTTCAAGTGTCGATCCAAGAAGAAACTGAATACGAATTTAGGATCCGAGGTATTGCATAATGATGCAGGTGTAGTACCCTCGGTTTAACCTGGTGCAATTGTACCAGATTTTGCCTTTACGACGGGTGTAGGGAATTCTGACCATGAGTGTAGCGAGACCAACATATATAGCTCGCAAAGGGAGCGAGTACCTGAATGTCAGAGTCCATCCCTGGGCGCATCTAGTTCTCCCTGAACACAATATGTATAGGGAAGCACACTTAGTACAAGACCAGTATCGAAGAAGAGTGAATGTGTAAGCATTAAGATTATGAGATGAAGCTTTATATCAACGAGAACAAGGATTCAACTATTACCTTTGACCGTGCAATAATGGCGCCCTCTCGCTGTCTCCAGCAGTATCACTCCCATTAGCATCGTCGAGTTGCTGGCTTTTCTGGGCCTTTCTGTCTCTCAAGACAAAAGACAGGCCCATGACTAGCAGGAAGCCTTGCAGGATACCTGTAAAGATGAACAGGCCCCATGCACTCCAGCCCCCAGGTCCCAGCCTCGCATAAAGACTGGCTGCAAAGACGAAGCTCCCCGGTGTTTGTATGCACATCATGGGAATAGACAAGCTGCCAGTTTCTTGCAGTCTCCATGTCATGAAGATCTGAGGGATGTACTGTATCGCGGCGAGGACCGTGGCAAGCAAGCCGAGGAAGTTGGCCCATCCGCGAACGTGTGAAGGAAGCGCGTATACGAAGACGACGGAGCCGATGAATGCAACGACGAAGAAGGCGAGCGACACACCCAGAACGAGCACTGCTTCTTTCCATGTGGGCATGTCTGTATCCTGTCCTTCTTCTACGTCTGGTGAGGAGCCTCGAGGGAAGAAGATGAGAAAGAGTAGCATACTGCTGGTTGTTAGAATCTGTAGTGCGCTCAACGGTTGATCGGGACCTACATGAAGAAGAAACAACCCCACTGCACACCGATTTGCACTATGCCGAGCATAGCGGCTGCGCATGGGAAGCTACCAATTTCTTTGCAGCATCCCATGTCCCTTGTGCTCTCCGGTAGAGTCAAGATGTTGGCGATGCTGGCCGTCCCGGACACAGTGCCCAGCAGGACAAACATGGGGCTGAGACCACGCGATGAGCGACGTGCTATGATCTTATAGTGTTGCGGAAGGTACGATACGAGGATGCCGACGACTATGAAGCTATGTCACGGGGCGGTTAGTTGTGTTTACTATGCGGCGCACCAGGTGAGCTTACACAGATACGCCGAAGTTGACCAAGTCGGGATACGCAAGTTCGGTACATCTTGGGTCGTCGGGATACATCATGACAGGACAGAATGTTGTGGAGGAGGGATGGCCGTTGCTACATTTGCTATGGTTAGAAGACAGAGGTGACGGTCGCCGCCTGGGGATGCAAGCATGTGACGTAGGAAGGAGCTCGCTCGCACGCGTCGAGTGAACGCGGAGGAGGCGGCTAGCCCCGAGCGCTCCTGCCTCGGCTGCGCGTACCTGCCGCATCAACCATGGCCGACAGATGATGCTACAACAATCATCAACCCCATGATCCCCCGGATTCCCCGTCCTTTCCACAGGCCGACATGGAGTTCCTCCCAGCACTCCAGCATGGCATAGACGACCTCAAGCCCTCGCTCTTCGAACTCCTTTCCGAGCAGCAACTCGCATCGCTCCTGCCCCCATCGCTGCGCTACCTCCTCGCCATCACAACACCCCGATATCCGCGATACCTACTTCCCATACTCAATTCCTTCGATGAGGTCTACGCGCTGCTTATGCTGCTCGTCGAGCGCCATTTCCTGCGTACATACGGCGGATCCTTCACCGAGAACTTCTATGGTCTCAAGCGCGCTCGGGTGCTGAGAGTGCGAGGAGGCGAGATACCGCGCGCACAGCTAGGTGCATCCGACAGCGTGCGCGAGGCTGTCAAGCTGGGCAATGGCGACATCTGGAAGAATCTTGCCGTGCTCGTTGGCCTGCCGTGGCTGAAGAGGAAGTTCGACGAGGGCTACGACGTTCACGCTGCGCATGCGAACCTCCTGGGCCCTGGCTACAACCGGGATAGAGAAGGATTACAGGCCGGAGCGACTGTTAAGGAGCGACTGATGCACTACTACAAGTGGTTTTTACGGAACATATACCCCAGTGTGAATGCCGCCTACTACTTCTCCTTGCTGGCATTCAACATGGCATACCTCTTTGATGGCACAAAGTATCACTCGCCCTTCATGTGGTTGATCGGTTCACGGATACGGAGATTGGGCGAGGCGGACCACAGGGCGATTGAGATTGCAACCGCACCAAGAAAGGTTGGGCCTGCGCGGCCTGGAGAAGGCGGATCCATCTTCTCACCAAGAAACATTGCGAGGAGCATCGAGCCGCGGTTGTTGAGTTCGCTAAAGATACTTCTCCCGACCAGTATCTTTGCACTCAAGTTTCTAGAGTGGTGGCATGCCTCAGACTTTGCCCGACAGCTATCGAGGAAAGCCGCTGAGAACATCGATCTCCCACCACCGATACTACCATCCCTTCCACCTTCTGCAAAGCAGCAATCGTCGAAGCAGGCAGAATCCTCCGAAAAGGCGCGTCCAGCATCGTCTTTGTCAGACAAACCCCAACGAATCGACCCTCCGATATCCTCAACCACCCTCCTCCCCATCCTCACCGTACCTACACCACCCTCATCAGCCTTGTGTCCGATCTGTGTTACACCCATCATAACTCCAACAGCCTCGCCCACAGGATTCGTCTACTGCTACACTTGCATACACCGATGGGTTGGAGGTGAGCATGACCGCCAGCTCGCCTTCATGGAGGGTGCCGCAGGATTCCGAACGGGAGACGACGGGGAAGCAGAAGACGAGGGCTGGGGCAGGGAAGAAGGAAGCCGTGAAGGAAGATGGGAGAGCGGTAAAGGACGGGATGCTGTGACTGGAAGGAGAATCCTGGGAGGTACTGAGGGTTTGAGGAGAGTGGTTGTCTAATGTTCTTTTTGTACAATGATCATACCCTTTTAGCGAAATGATTTCCAATACTAGCAATGACACAATGCTTCTGGACCTCCAGAACCTCTGTTGTCGATCAATTCTGTTGTTAGGATCAAGAACTACATCTGATCGAGGTTGGGACTGGCATTTGGAAATGATGATTATCTGCGCTTCGGTGTGTTTACGTCCATGAAAGACTTTCTAGCTTTGGTATTGAGGTTGGCCCTTGAATGCTATGGTACTTGATGGCGCGTTCAAAATTGTACATCGGCCTTGTACGACCCATGGATCCGGTCGCAGCCTCATACGCTTGTGCATCAGTGCTGAATGATAAGATCAGCATCAGCCGATGATATCCTAACAACACCAATCGGCCCTGATCCTGCAGCACCACCAAAGGAATATAATCGTGCAGGTTGGAGTCACGACATGCGCCTTTTACTGCACTTGTCATGTGTCAAGCTATCTCGGCAAGGCGAAAGGGCGGAAGCTAATGTGCAAGTCGCTTTTTTCGCTTGTAGCTGCCGCATTAGACCATGCCGAAATCTGTCAGCCAATGCGATAGTCATAATGAGTGTTCATATCAGTCATTCCCCACTCTTTGACTTTTTGGTAGTCCTGCCTTCTACACTTCTTCCTCTTCTTCCAACCACCATCCATATGCTATTGAGTGACACATCAACTCAAGGTCGGATTTGAAAGCCATGGCCCCACCAACGATACCACCGGAACAGCCGGTCAATGACTTTGCAAACGATGTCGCATCACAGATGGAGGGCTTTACCCAGTCGCAAGATATAGCAGAAGAAGCCATTGCACGGGATCGTGAAGAAGACAATTCGGCGTCCGAAGATGACAACGATTCTTCCTCGGGTTCGGATACAGTCAGGCAATATTCCATGATAAACTCTTATCGGCGGCCTTCCTACGTTAACCCAGGATCACGCGGTACAGCTATAATGTCTACTAGCGTACCTGAAAGGAGTCACCTACCAACGTCATGGAAGAAACACAGTCATTTGTCGAAGAAAGAGAGGGAGACCGTGCGAGACGAGGAGCGGAGCCTGCTCCGCGATAATCATTTGATTCCACCCAAGCATCCAAGAGCTGGAAGCGAAGGACCCTTTGACCGAGTACGATCTAGGATGTCTATTTCAGGGCTACGAAAGGTCAAGAGCACTCCGGACGAGGAAAGCGCAGTGGAGTCACCTTCTGAGCGCACGACGCTACTCGGAGTGTCAGAAGGCGACCCAAGCCAACCATATGGGGGTCTAGACTCACCAAAAACGATCAACAAGAAATGGAACGAGGCGGTTGCAGCGGGAAAGATCAACACGAGTTGGCAGAGGGAAGCAAAAGTCTTGACGAAGAGCTCTGCACCGCTCATCCTGACCTTCTTGCTACAATACAGCTTGCCAGTGGCGAGTATCTTCACAGTCGGGCATATCGGCAAAACTGAACTAGGAGCCGTGAGTCTGGCCAGTATGACTGCGTCCATAACGGGCTATGCAGTGTATCAGGGCCTGGCTACTTCACTCGACACGTTGTGTGCGCAAGCATACGGCTCTGGGCGTCCTCACCTTGTCGGTCTGCAACTGCAACGCATGTTGTACTTTCTGCTTTTGATTACCATCCCGATATCACTCATATGGGCTTTCGGCACACAGATTCTCTCGCTTATCGTTCCAGAGAAAGAGACCGCACGCTTAGCCGGACTGTACCTGAAGGTTCTTATTGCTGGAGCACCTGGGTATGCAGCTTTTGAATCTGGGAAACGCTACGTACAGGCGCAAGGTATCTTCAGCGCGACCATGTACATTCTGCTTATCTGCGCTCCACTCAACGCTTTCTTGAATTGGTTCATGGTCTGGCATCTTGGCTGGGGGTTCATCGGAGCACCCATTGCTGTCTCGATCACGGAGAACGTCCTTCCTCTGCTGCTCTTTCTCTACGTTAGGTTCATTGACGGATACCAATGCTGGGGCGGTTTTGACAGACGAGCGCTAAGAAATTGGATGCCCATGGTGAAGCTTGCGCTTCCTGGTTTGGTCATGGTGCTTGCAGAATTTCTAGCTTTTGAAATCCTGACACTAAGCTCGTCATGGCTTGGCCCAACTGAACTTGCAGCGCAGTCTGTACTCGGATCCATTACCGGTATTACTTTCCAGATACCCTTCCCAATGAGCGTAGCAGCCTCCACACGCATCGCCAACCTCATTGGAGCTACACTAGCAGTTCCAGCGAAAACAGCAGCTAAAGTCGCTGTCTGTGCCTCAATTTTCGTCGGCATCTTCAACCTCCTACTCCTTTCACTTCTTCGTGAGGCTATACCTCGCCTCTTCACACCCGACGAAGAAGTCATTGACATGGTGGCAAAGCTTCTCCCATTGTGCGCCACCTTCCAGGTCTTTGATGCTCTAGCGGCCAACTGTAACGGCATCTTGCGTGGCTTGGGTAGGCAGGAAATTGGCGGTTATGTTGGACTTTTTGCCTACTATGTCGTCGGTATTCCAATCAGCTTCGGTACTGGATTCGGGTCGCCGCATTGGGGTCTGTATGGACTTTGGAGTGTGAGTCTCACTAGTCATACAACCATCGGACTATACTAACGTATTTTAGGGACCAGCGATTGCACTTGGTATCGTGGCTGCCATCGAAGGCGTTTTCATATGGCGGACCAGTTGGGACAAAGCAGTAGAGGATGCCAAGGTGCGAAATGCCGCAAACTAAGTTTGGTTACTACAGATATATTCGTATCGCTGCATAATATTAGTTGTCACAGCTAGACGGATCCTCGATCACCACAAAACGCAGAGACACATTCTGGAAACTCGTGTAGTCTTGCGTTACATACTTTTAAGTAATACATTGATGTGAAATGAATGGTGGTAGGCTTCGGAGAAGCTTCATACTGGATACGAATGAGTGGCCGAGTTATACTTGCTCGCTATAACAGCGTTCGTTTTCGGTAACGACTGCTTTTGCCTCATAAAGTATGCCTGAAAGACCTGATTCTCTTCTTATCTTCACTCTCAGTCAAGAAGCTTTTGGGCCCACGCCGCGCTCTCATACCAAGCGCGAATCCTCTTGCCAAACACATAGAGAGGAAGTGCAGCACCAGTAACAATGGCGGCTGCCGATGCCAGCGTTCCAAAGACGGCCATAGGCCCATCGACTTCGAGCCAACCAATCATCGGAGTCAGTCCTACCGTGACAGCGCCTGCTGAGATCATGTTGATGGAAGAAAAGGCCTGGGCGGAGTGCTCAGGGTGACAGTCGATGACATACGCGATGGCAATTTGTACTCCAGCGACACTACCCATGTTGGTGACTGTCATCCAAACAAGAATCCAAACTAGAGGCAAACTGTTTTGGAACGACGCGCCCAGACCGATGAGGCCCGCCATAGTGATTGGGGTAGAAACCAGGAGAAGTACGAGACGGAATTCGGGTTCGACCATGCCTTTGCTTGTTCCGTTGTGGCGCGCCATCAGATTCACTGAAGCATCAGACATCCAACCAAAGAATGGCCCAGACAGTAGGCCAGCTACAAAGAGGGGTAAGTTGGTCAGTCCGATCTGACTGGGTGTTAGATCGTATGGGGGAGAGGATAAGAGGATTGACATGAAGGTTGACATGCCAGCAAGGAATAGGAAGACCGTAGTGTTCAGGAAGCAGCTGTAGAAGACAATCGGGGAAGTGATGAGGCCTAGGGGCTTGATTATCCCTTTGAAGAACGACTTCTCTGATAGTCTGCCACGGGACAAGACTAGCCTCTCATTGTATGTTTGCCTAGGAGGTCGAACAGAAGACTTGAGATCTTCCTCGTCATATTCGGCGCTTAGCTTGTCCGCCTGAACATGAATTGTTGTGACATCGTCTGTTTTCCGTTTGAAGTAGGCCGACTCGAAGATTGTGAGGTAGAATACCGGGATCAGAGCAGCGTATATGAAGGCAGTGATGAGGAAATTTGCCGATACGCCGAATGCGTCGGTAACGAAGCCAGCAATGATTTGACTGAGAAGGATATTATGTTAGTTGCTGGTACGATTACAGGATATTGTTGTGGCTCACCCAACTTGCGCCCCAGAGTTCAACATCAGATTCCACACAGCAATAGACCGACCTCGCTGGTGAACGAAGAATACATCGCTGATGGTCGCGGTAAGGAGTGTAAATAGGGGTGCCGAAAAGAGACCCCCAGCTGTTCGAGCAATAGCCAGCATAGGAAATGTTGACGAAAGATAAGCAGCAAAGTTGGTTAGAGCAAGTAGAACGACGCTCCATACGTAGAATGGTCTTCGCCCCCAGACATCCGTTCCCGCCACCGCAACAAAGGCTGCAGCTGAGGTCCAGAAAGTCGGTGCTGTAAGGATCCAAGTAGATATGTCGCTCTCATTGCTCTGAAACTGCTCAGTAAGAGGCTCCAACCCTGGAGTGAGCATGGTAGTGGTTCTATGACAGATGAGCATAAGTCCTGATTAGATCAAGTAATTCGGCGAGATCTTACGCATTGGTGACTGCAGAGCCGAAAGCAAGGATGAGGAGATGGAGGCATTTCCACTTCAAACTCCAGTTGAGAGGATCGTTCGGGTCATCACTGGGCTGCGGGGAGAGTACGATACCGCCACTTCTCTTAGAGTTATCGAGCTCGGGTACTTTATCGTCGCTTGTGTCCTTGACTCCTAATCTGGAAGTGCCTCGAGGGAATGCTGACCGTCTACTCTCTAGTACACCCCACCCCATCGTTAGCAGCTTGGATGTCGGAATGAAGTCGATACGAAAAGGACGGCCTGCGTCTCTTGAACACAGAGATTATCTTAGTCAAGTGTGAAATAAAGTGATTGAATGAGGAAAAGCCGTCCAGCGGTTTGCCAAAACCAGTAGGCAACGAAGCGAAAAAATGTAATTGTAGAGGTAGGCGAAAGAAAAGTCGAGAGCCAGTCTGCAGAGCAAGTGCAACTCGTAAACCACGATGATATACTTCCTGATCCACAAAGCTGTCGTACGCTGCCCAGCCGGGCGTTTTTGTCAATCTGCAAACACGTTACGCATCTGACAGGTTGGAGTAGGCATAACTCGGTCATTCATGGTGCTGTGACATGTCGCAGACTAGTCTCGCAGACACTTCGAGAAGAACATGTGTGAACCCTACTTCAGTTTGTTCCACAAATGGCAATAATCTGGAGCCTTATACGTGCACCTGGCGTGTTGACTTACGTGGAAACGGTTAAAGGTGTTTCGAGTGAGCCTCAGTGAGCCTCAGTAAGGAGATGCTGAACGAAGTGCCGAAAGTCCGCAAGCGCCGCGCGCTAGAAGGCCGAAAGTGCGGGGAGACACGCCACGCCGTACACGCCACAGTTCACCCAACGCTTAACCTTGGCTGTCGCAATTCAGCGTGTCAAGTTTCGAGCCGTCGAAAGCCCGAATAATCATTGTTCCCCTAGATCCAACTAACGAAAACTCAAGTACATGTACGCTACTAAGATACATGGCAGATGACGATGCCACCAGTTGTCTACGTCGCCGGAGCCAGTTGAAGCCCCGAACTCACTTCTATGAAAAGGACACGAGTAAGCAATGAGCTATGATGTGGAAGCTAATGTTGATACAAGGCTCAGAATGCGGGGTCAGGCCGAGATCTGTTCCCCGAAGCTTCAAGTCTCAACCTCACAACCGTCACCTAGATCAAATGTCCTGTCCCGCTCGTCTGTACCCTTTGCGCAAACCTCAGAATCACCGTGTGCCTATCCCTAGATGGAAACTCAGCCTGCCAGACCATATCGAACATGTCTTTATATCCTATGTTGGTGTCGAGCAACACGAGGATAGTGATATAGCTACTCGAGCGAGAGAAGAAGCTGTTTCTACTATTCAACACTGGTTCGAGCAGAGTGGCGCGCCAGAGGCGGTGGAGTGTTTCACTACGATAGATAATTACAGTCGTACTGGTGCTACTGTATGGGTCTACTATTGGAGTGATCGAAGGCGGCGTGACGGTGTCGTGGGATCGTTGAACCTCAAGGACATACATCAAGAAATCTCCACCGCCGGTCGCCCACTAATCGGCTTATGGCACGAATGCTTCACAGCACCAGTATCGCGCCTGGAGACCAACTACTCTGGTCTCGATTATCTCCCCGGCCTAGCGAGGTTACCAGAAGCTAGCACCGAAGAACACAATCTCTCAACGTACTGGGGCGCGGCTCGAGATCGCATACCCGATTCAGCTCACGACCTTTTCCCGCGAGCTTCCGAATTGCCGCGTCCTGACTCAATCCCAAATGGTGTTGGCCAACACCTTAGGGGCACCAACCATGCGAACATGGTCCACATCCGTTCCGGACAGTACTGGGAGAACTGCGGCAAAGAGGAAGCAGATTCGTATGAGCAGAAGCTGGAGCCGACTCTGAAGCAAGGCCTTAGATACTTGCACGAGAACTCGGCGGAGACTGGGGCACTCAGTATCCAATATCTCCAGAATGAGGATCTAAATTCCAATGGCAGCAGCAGTAACAAGGAGCCGCGCAAAGAATCGTGTGGCGCAGGTTTTTTCGCCAATTTAGAAGACCTCGAGCACTGGGCTAAGAGCCATGCGTCGCATCTAAAGATCTATGGCGGCGCACTTGCACATTATAAAACATTCGGTGATGAGAGAAGGTTTCGTACATGGCATGAGGTGTGTGTGATCAATGAGGGGGACGCTATGTTTGAATATGTGAATTGCTTGCCTGATACAGGAGTTATCGCATCCGTACCTCTTACAAGTGTAAATATATAGAGTCGGACGCAGTATCCAAGAAAAAACTCAATTTTCTGTCATGCATATCATGCACTCTGGTGTGTTGACGGTCCGCAACTCTCAACTCGCCAGTCCCGAAATGATAACGCCGTAAGAATGCAAATCGTGATCTACACGCAAATTGGTATCGTACGCATCTCACTTCTTGGCCCCAGACCTGGCCAATTTTCGCATGAAAGCGTTTTGAACACCCTTGGTGCCCTTGAGTTCCTTGTTTCTGCTCTTGTTGACTTCCATGTACGCCATGGTCTGACCTCCAGACAACTCGGAAAGTGTACCGGCTGCCCTTCTCACACCGTTCTTCTTCTTGTTGCCCTTGTTGGACGCATATTTGGTACCGAACGCGTCACCCTCGATCCTCTCTTCCTTGGCGTCTTCTTCACGAGCGAGGAGGACGTCCATAAGAAGCTCTCGACGCTCCTGTGGTGTTGCGAACGCCAGTTGTGAGAAATTCTCTAAGCCTTCGAGACGAGTGATGACCTTGAAGGCATATCCTTGATCGACTAGGAAAGCCTGGCGCTTTGACGAATAGTACATCTCGTCTGTATCCTTGGAGACTAGCGAGTAAAAAAAGGCATTGAAGCCTTCGTCGTTCCTACGCTTCGCCCTCAGGATTCTGCCCAGGCGTTGTGCTTCTTGACGACGAGAACCGTAGTGAGAAGAGATTTGGATAAGGCACGTCGCCTCGGGTAAATCCAGACTAGTGTCACCGATCTTGGACAAGAAGATAGTGTTGACAAGCTCATTGTGTTGAAAGTTCTCCAAAATACGAAGACGTTCTTGTTGAGGTGTTGCGCCGTAAATGTATGCCTTGCCAAGTTTACGTGAGTATTTCTCCAACGCGTAGACGTTGTCAGAAAAGACGATAATCTTGTCTCCTCGTGACTCGTGGTAGTTAATCAGGAACTGACAGGCTTGGAACTTCTTGGGATTCATGATGGAGAGTAGTGCACGCTTTTGTAGGGACGAAGGCTTGAGCCACTCTGTGTAAAATTCGGGTGTCATCTGGCACCAGACTTCAGCGCACTGGACCTTGGCAATATGGCCTTGTTCTGATAGCTCTTGCCAGTTAGCTTCGTACAGCTTGGGTCCAATCAGGAAGTTGAGGTCATCGATCTTGTCATCTTCTCGCAGTAGTGTAGCTGTAAGCCCCAACTTTGCATGGGACGCAATCTCATATGTGACCTTCTTGAAGATGTTGGCGGGTACAACGTGCACCTCGTCAGCAATCAGCAGTCCCCATTCTCTCTCACGGATAAACTGCATAACCTTCTCGGCATCGTGCGAACGTTTCCTAGCGTTACTGATCATAGAGTAGGTGCTGATGATGATACCGGCCTGGCGCGGGAATCTAGTCTTGTTATCTGCAGTGAAAACGGCAACATCCTCTGGATTGATGTTGGACCATTTGATAAATTCGGCTCGCCATTGCACGACTGACATGGCGCTCGTGCACAGGACAATGACTGATTTCTTGACACCACAGGCGGCTGTGATGCCGACCAAAGTCTTACCTGCACCACAAGGCAACACAATGATACCTGAACGCGCTCGAGAGTTTGAGAACATTTTACTCAAAGCCTTTTCCTGGTAGTATCTGATCTGTGCATGGGGCTTGAGATCGATTTCAAGGTTCGGGTTGGTATCGTCGTTGTTGAAATCATATTCTTCGGTGAGCGGCAGGCCAATGCTTCGGCAGCGCTTGACGACCTTTTCGCGCTCCTCGCTTCTGATCTGGAACGAGTGAACTTGGGCAACTTCGTCATCGTCATCGTCCTCTCGGAGCGTGGCAATCATATCGCTTGGTGGCGGATTCTGGGCAGCTTCTGGCTGTTGCTGCTGTGCCATGTTGTTGGCACCAGCAGCCAACTTTGTACCTGGGATAGCCATCTGTCCGATCTTAGGTGCGGCCTCCTTGATGAGCCCATCCGTTGAGTCTGCTCGGCATTCGGCGACTACAGGGTCGCGGAGAAGTTTTTGAAGTATGGCAGGATCCTCACTTTCGATGTACGACAATGTCTTCTTGAGCACGATCTTTGCCTTGCCGAAGGCGGAGGTGGACTTCTCGACGAACTGTACAATGGCGGCAGACAGGGCTGTCTTGGAATAGCGGTCGAGCTTCTCGATGATTTCTTGCTTGGAATGGCCAACACTGACGGCGGCGAAGAGGCTGTGGGTGGTAAGCTGATACTCATGCATCTTGGAGACACGCGACTGCGGCTCGGCGATGTTGATCAAAAAGTCCTGAGCTTCATCGAAGAGAGGATGAAAAGACTCGAGGATGATGCCACCCGCATCGTTGACCCAGAGCGGGCGGTTGTAGTGGTCAGGCTTGAGCGGCGCGCTCCACTGGTCTGACTTTCTGAAGAGATCGGCCGCCGCATCTCTAACCCGTCCAGCGCGCGCCCGCTTTGTCATGGCCTTGACGTCGAACTCTTCCTTGAGTTGATCGAACGTCTCCTGGTCGCTCATGGGCCCCTCATCGTTGTCGTCCCAGCCATCTTCGGCCTCGGCGTCTGCTGCAGTCTGCGCGAGCTTGCGTTTGGGTGGCATCGTGGCGACTGCCTGCGTGAGATGCCGGTGCAGAGGGACAGGCGGATGGTGAGGCGATGGGATTGTAGACAGGCGATATCGACGAAGAGCGGTTGCTGGTGAGGTAGTTGGTGGCGGAGGCAGTAGGCAAAGGAAGAGGAAGGCGCAGCGGTGATTATGTAATGACGTATGGCACCTGCATTTCTGGCGTCTTGGTTCTAAAGACACAGTCAGACAGGCTGGGGCGAGGGATGACTGTGCGGGTGCGAGACGACGGCGACTAGCAGCAAGGCAGGTCAGTGGTGAACATTTAGGTTGCAACGCGCCCAGACGCGAAAGCATGTGAATAGCCGGCGTTTGCTAGGGGGGCCCTGCCGACGTCACTCTCGGCGAGGCTGTTCTCCAGGGCTGCTCACCACCACGACTACCGTGTCTATTCCCAGCACATAGAATGCGCACATGAGGACGTGACATGCTTCCCAATGGGTGCATCCGATTCAAAACTCTCCTTCAAGCAAGGCGTCTTTCGCCTGTCTGAGCCCAAGCAAATCCCCGCCGATGACGCTTATTGGACTGGCGTATGCTCTGCTCGTTGCTCTCTATGCTGTTGCTGTGCTGACCATGGCGCCAGTTCTGGGAGCTACCCGAGTCGACTGAGGATGTCTTCTCGCTCTTCTCGCCCGCAGACATTCGCCGCACCCGCGACAACAACCTAGCTAATCTCGAGACGCTCATCCTCGCCGTTACCTCACGCCTCATAGTCCTGCGCAACCACCCCTCTTTCCCTGACCCTGAGCTAGCGCCCGAGCGCGATGCCCTCAACTGCATAAGGGTCCTGACGCGACTACTGCCCTTTCTGTATGAGGCCGACCATCTCGAGACATGGGAGGACCACTTTTTCTGGGCTGCGCGGCGGAAGCGCAGTCGGCGGGGCCAGCTGGTGCGAAGCGAGGTCATCTTCGACGAGGCCGACCCAGAGCAGACGCCCACAGAGAAGGAGCCCGAGTTCGAGAAAGCCAAGCCACTGGCCGAGGAGATTATCGACACGCTGATTGACCTTCTCTTCTTCTCCGAATTCACTCTTCCCAAGGTCACAGCAGGCAAGAACAAGGTCACGTATGCGATATGGCAGAGTGGCGTAGGTTGCAACACGCCTGTCGCCTCCACCAAGGAGTTTGAGAGCAACCGGACCGAGATCTTGCGCCTGCTGCTTACTTTGGCAAGCAAGTCCATGTACATGTCTGCGGGTGTGCTCCCAGTCAAGGGCGTCAAGGCCATTACATATATCGCGACGTGTCCGGACAAACAGGTTGTCCTGTCCGTTCTCTGCTCCCTCCTGAATACCGTGAGTGCATTGCACGCTATCTTGTGCACTGCTGACCCCCGCAGACCCTCAAATACAACCCCGCCACATGGCGCGTGCCATATGATCACGTCGTCTTCAAGGACCAGAGACAGGTCCTGGTCACATATTGCCTACAATTACTCTTGGTACTGATCCTGTACCCCATACCTGAGTCTGGCAACGGTCCTGCACCCAAGAATTTCTTCCGCCATTTCCTTGGCCGTCTGCACCGTCCTCAAGACTTCCAATTCCTGGTCGACGGTATGACAAGGATACTGAATCAGCCAGTATGCGACATGTCTAGAATACCGCTTTCCTTTTGCTGACATAATATAGCTCCAAGCCAACACCTCCTACCTTCCTGGCAGCCACAAGTCACTCACATGGGCACCCGAGATGATCATGCTCTTTTGGGAGGCTCTGCAGTGCAACAAGCGTTTCCGTTCCTTCATCATTGATACTGACAGAGCCCATGATTTCGTCGTGCTGGTGCTTTACTACGCCATCGACCAGCGCAACGACCCATCAAAGCAGGGTCTTGTGCGTATGTGCATCTTCGTACTCCAGACATTGAGTGTTGAGCCGCAATTTGGCAAGAGCCTCAATAAGACATTTGAGGGACAGGAGTCGCTTCCGGCTAGCATACGGATACCCAATTTCCACGGTACCTACGCCGACTACGTTATCACGGTGAGTACGACAATGAAAGACTATACATCTGCTAATTGTGTCAGTCCATTTATACCCTACTCACAACTGGCAAAGGCAGATTAGACGCCATTTATCCTGCGTTACTCGCGATCCTCAACAACATTGCGGCCTATGTCCAGAACATCGGGCGCGCCTCGAGCTCTAAACTGCTCCAACTGTTTGCTTCCATGTCATCTCCTAGTTTCCTTTTTGCCAACGAGAACAATCACACTCTTCTGCATTCACTACTAGAGGTTCTTAACGCCATGATTGAACATCAATACCAACACAATCCCAACCTGGTGTACGCTATCGTACGATCACGGAAGAGGTTCCAGGCGCTAAGAGATTTCACCTTGGAAAGCGGACAAGAAGAGATCGAGCGGCAGAACCAGCAACGTAAGGAGGGCGGCGAAGATCTCACTCGCACCAGCTCTATCGATAGCCTCCGAAGTCCCACAGTAGCCCGGACACCTACCTTGGGGAACGTACCAGAAGAGGACAGTGCTTTCGCTATTGGCGATGACGATGACGACTCGGACGCGGAAGATGCACGACCCTCAGAACCATCAAGGTCTCCCGTACCGTCGCAGTCGGGCGCTTCCAGAAGTGCGTCGATAGCATCATCTGTGGAAGACTCTGTACCGTCCCAGGTAAGAGGTATGTCAGAGAAAGCAAGAGGCAAGATGCCAGTAGGCCAGCCTGCTTTCTCCCGGCAGAACAGCATGACCAGTCTACATAGTGCAGCCGGTCCGGCCTTGGCTACCAATGAGTTCTTCACACCATCTGTCCCATGGGTAAGTGAACTCAACCTCAGTGACAGACTTGTCTAATCTTGTTCGCAGCTGGAAGGATGGCTTTCGGAGCTACCGCTACATACCATTCTTATGCTGATATCGGAGCTCGGTCCCAAGATGCCTAGCTCAGGCAGCTCCAACGACACGGCAGAAGCATTGAAAACTATTCGCGAGACTGAGATACGCGGAATTGAACCTTCGCCTATCAGGGTACATCTCTTTGAATGGTCAGCCTTATCTTTGGGCTGGTACGAGTCGCTACTCTGGGGATTCGTTTTCGCGGCCGAGATGCTTGTAGCCAAGGGTACTGCCGGGGTTTGGAACAACACTAGCATAAGATTGTGTAAGTAATGCCCTTGTATGAAGTGCATGTGAGACACGGACTAACTTCGCACACCTACATTTAGTCAAGGTTCAAGAAGTTGGGGCCACAGCTCCTTCACTACTACAGCCAAGAGGGGCTGTAGATGCGGTAGGGAGCAATCTTGTGCAGCGAATTGGCTCCCTCAACTTGCGCGGGGTCACAAATCAAGCTGCGCAACGCTCCCCAGCGAGCAGCGGTAATGCCGGCGCCAACACTGTTAGGGATGTGTAGCGATATGTCACGACCATGCTATTCCAGCCACATGGCAAAAATTGGCCACAGCTTCTATCATCATATTAAAGAGAGCTAGTTGCACCGTGAACGCTGATTGGTGTGCCTGGAATGCAGGTTAGGCTTTTTACCCCAATCGAAGCCTGACATTTGCCGATCATGTTTAGCCCGGCTGCACAGCCACAACACTCGCCACATGTCGGTAGACTAGGGATAGGTAACCAACAACAACGGATGAATCTCTATGAGGCGCTTCTAGATCTTTCCTATGGTTTGACAGTGAAGCAAAACGCGCAAGCTCTAAGCCGTCTCTGACGCGCCTCGGGACGATCTTATCTTGATATGCCATCGCGACAAGTGATAGTGTTATGCGGAGGTACCTTATGGTTATGTAGTGCTTCCACTAGCTAGTGGTATACATTCTACTTCTCCGCACTGATATGCCCTTTGATCAATCTTTGGTACCGAGTCTTTAGCGAAAATTATCACGACCTGTTTGTGGGAACAGGGTGTTTAACAACCAGATTAGGATATACATGACGCTCCATAAAGGTACGTGCACTATACCCTTAGCAATATACCATGTGAATAATATCGGCAACAGATTGGAAAGAGAATAACTTCGATATCAAGCTCTAAGCCCGTATCATGGCGGCGCCCCACGACGATGAAGCCATTACTACGTATAGCATGCACGTGCGTATATCCTTACCTTTGGTGTACCAATGGGCTGGTTGGCCTAATTGCGACATAGGTATCTGCTAAGTACCTTGAGCTTACGAAGAAAAAACTTGATTTGACGCGTTTACCGCGTGAACTTGAGTTACCGAACGAGAGGAGATGGGGGCAAGGTACACCGAAGAGCGTGCTTGAGCCGCTTTTAGACTTCTGGTATGTTAGCTTCTACTTTGTCAAAATTGTACTTGCGTGTAGGAAAAAATCGGGAGTGGGATCCGCAAAGACATGTGTTGCTGTACTGCGATGGAAAGATTATGACTCCTATGAGAATCAGGACTTACCACTACACGATCTCACAAGCATTGTGATGGATCCACCTCACTTAGAGAACAACTGGCTGTGTTGTCTCATGCATCGCACATGGATTCCGCACCAAACATCCTAGAAACTGACAGTCTCACAGGCTAGAAGGCTACGACTGGCGCGCCGCCGAGTCCCGCTTCAACTCCACCCTGCCCCAATACCGCACGACCATCACTGTGCCCTCTGTCACCTCTCCTGCCACTACCAAATCGCTACGCATACACTTTGTACACAAACGATCCAAGCACCCCAACGCCATCCCTTTACTTCTCTGCCACACATGGCCTTCTTCGTTCATAGAGGTTCAACGCGTCATTGACGGATTAACAGATCCGCATTCTCTACCAGGGTACGGCGACAGCACACAACAGGCTTTTCATGTCATCGCGCCGAGCATACCGGGTTTCGGATTCAGCGATGCCAGTATGGAAGAAGAATTTGGGTTGCACAGAACGGCGGAAGTATTCGAGAAGCTAATGGGAAGGCTGGGGTATGCGCAGTTTGTTGCGCATGGAACGGGATGGTAGGTAGGATGCTAATTAGTCTGAGATGTGGTAGCTAACGAACCTTGTTAGGGGCTTTGGCATCTGTCGTGCACTGGCGCTGAGACATTCAAAAAGTTGTTTGGCAGTGCATACAGCGAATCCGTCGTTTGACAAGCCAAAGTTGAAGAGTGGAGCCATGCGGTATTTCAAGTACCGTGTTGCTAAGTTGACAAAGGCAAAAGTGCCGTTGCTGAGCTTTGGTTACATGCCTAGTGAAGTGCAGGCTCCATCACAGAGTATGGCCGAAAAACACCTCGCCATACAGGACGGGATGTATGACGGTGAGCCGCTAGGGCCTACACTGCATCGACTCTACTCCCTCCGGCCGCAGACACTGGCTTTCTCTTTGTGCGATTCACCGGTTGGGTTGCTAGCCGCTCTGCTGGATGTCATTCATACGAGGGATCTGCCACAGCGTCCGCTCTCGTCGTCCCGATCGAGGAGTCCGTTCCTCTCGCCTGTTGAGCTGGAGATGCAGGGTGGCGACGAAGAGCAAGAAGAACAGGACGAGTTGCGTTCAACATCTACGGAGCGACCCGGGGATACGACGAGCCCGGGAAGAGCTGAAGGCGATGGGAGAAGCTATACGTGGAGCCCGACGGAGGTACTAAACTTTACAATGTTGCAGTGGTTGCCTGGGCCTGAAGCGGTACGTTACCTTTCATTTGTTTGACGCGTGGGTGTTGAGAAGGCTGGGGGTACTCGTGCGTGACGCATATTTGCCGCTGGAGACCTGTCCAAAGCTACAGTGGCTCGTTTTTGAGATTTTCTTCATGGTTATTCCTGCTGACGTCCTCCCGCAACTAGGCTCTCCGCTGGCTCCGCCGCGCACACATGGACATGCAATCCCCCTCATACCAAACCTTCACAGGTACTCCCCTGGGCATCTCCACTTTCCTCCCTCCCAACAGCAGTAACGCGACACCGCTCATGTGGGGTGCGAGCTCTTGGGACATATCCTGGGTGAAGCGTCATGCCGGTCGCCCTGCGACGTTACCAGGCTTCGAAGCCCCGGATGCGCTAGTGCTAGATCTGAGGGAGTGTTTCGCAACGATGATGGACAGAGGGAAGGTGAAGTTGGAGATGCCTGTTAGGGAAAGTTAGGTTGTAATGAGTGTTGATTGAAGATATAGGTATATCAGGTTTGTTGTATGCATTTAGAGCTGAAGGCTGGATGGCGTGCATGGTGTTTCGGCCCGTGGCCATGGGTTGCTGGGAGGATGCTTGTTGGTTGCAGGGGCTGTGCTGATGCAATAGGGTCTGGCATCCTTATGGCGATGTGATATACATGTATATGCAGCTCTCTACGATTGTTATTTCGGGCGATATAATCAAGTTGACTATATCAAACCACGCATGGTTTAGCGTTAGTTGTGGTGGGCGGTCTGTTGCAACGATGCGGCTGGGATAGCTTGGTGAACGAGATTGTAAAGGAGGATGCAGCATATGCCCATCGGGTACTGGGTGAGGGCGTAAGGCTGTGCTGGTAATATCAGGTACCAAAGGTACTACGTGTAAAGCCGCAACGACGGACGGCTAGACCAGGCAGGGTATAGCGCGGATAGGGGATGGTAGCATGTTCCCTGATGCATATAACGGCAGCCGATCATGGCAGCAACACAAGTCGGACCTTCTCAGGTCGTGTGTCAGGCACACGGTGGCGGACGCAATACCCGCAAACGACTTGGCTGAGTCGGGTGCAGTGGCAGGCGGCGGGGCGCTCCAGCCACTTGGGACAGGCGGTGACGTCCTGATGCGAAAACACCGCACTCGTTAAAAATCGTGTCGCGTGAAGGCCCGAAGCTCCCACGACGTCGCCCCAGCTGCACGCACGTTAAATTGCCCTAGTCAAGTTTGCTTCCACTGCGCACAGTACGTCGCTCTTCTGACATCCTCAACACGCCCACATCTGTCCACCTACAGCTTGCGACTATCTTTGAGAAGTTGGCCGGCTCATCCATAGGCAGATTCTATCAGCGCCCAACGCCATTGCATTGACTTTTCTGCTCTACGCTCCCCACCAGACTTCCGTCGTCACGCTGGCAGACCTACTCTTCTCCCTCTACACCACTGCCTAGGCTACGGTAGCCCGCAGACCACCTGTTGCCGCCCACTTCGGCTCTTCTATGCGTCGAGAGGACCTGGTACGATTTCTGTCCAAGCCTGCGAAGTGAGTCGTTGTCTCCGCGTGAAGCAGTGTGCAAGACATCCAAACGGCCAGCGCTGACCTCCACAGGCCTCGATAACACCCACCACGCCCTCCAACCCACCACCAATTACCATATCCTCTTAAGCAGATCTCCTCGTCTGCTGGACCCGATACTTGCCCAGGGTATCGGAATCTGGTATCGCGAGGACCCCCACGACTGCCACCATTTCCCGGCGCAAGGCCTCGTTTATTCCCCTCAACGCCCGACCTCCCTAACATCGACTACGGTCGGTTACCCTATTCTCCATAAACTGCTGCTGGCACACGCCAGCCTCGCCTACTCTTTGCGACCCGTGGGCCACTTCTTCTCAGGCGAGCACCGCATTGCTTGTCTGAGCGAGGTTGAGCTGCACATAGCTTCATAGCTAGCCACCTCTCACAGCCTCTGTACAAACTCGGCCAACAAACACACCTATCCTATCCGTTCTGTGCGCGCGACAGCCACACAATCGAGAGATGGTCGCTACTGAGATTCCTCAGCACTACACTGCCTCGCCCTCGTCGCATATTGGCACCCCTCACTTGACCATCAACAAGGAGGCTACTATCGATCTCGACTCTACCAACTCTTTCGAGGGTCCCGAGAAGCTCCTGGAAGTATGGTTCAGCGCTTCCGCTACTGAACTGCCTGGACAGGCCGGTCCAGCTGGACTGAAGAAGGTGTCGGCGGATACCTGGAAGGACATGCTCGATCTGGTCAACTGCAAGGTTCTCTCCGTCATCGAGTCTGAGCATGTCGATGCATACCTCTTGTCCGAGTCGAGCATGTTTGTGTTCCCCCACAAGGTGGTGCTCAAGACCTGCGGAACTACTACTCTGCTTTGGGGCCTTACTCGCATGCTGGAGATTGCTGCAGACGCTGGCTTCCCTTACGTTGCCCCCAAGGCATCCGGTATTGCGCCAGCCGCCACACCATACCGCGTGTTTTACAGCAGGAAGAACTACCTCTACCCTGACCAGCAGCGTGGACCCCACCGCAGCTGGCGCGATGAGGTTCGTTACCTTGACGACCGTTTCCAGGGTGGCAGTGCCTACATGATTGGCAAGATGAACGGCGAACATTGGTACCTCTACATTACCGGTCCAGACACCAGCCTCACTCCTCCTCCCAGTCCTGGTGAGGAGAAGCTTGTGCCTGACACCGAAACCAAGTTTGTGAGCCATCCCCAGCGCTTGTTGCGCGAACAGGCCACCGACGAAGAAGAGGACGAGACTCTGGAAATCCTGATGACCGACCTCGACGAGAAGAACGCTCGTCAGTTCTATCTAGAGGACGCAAGTGCGGTTGCGGAAGGTCGCTACATTCAGAGGGCTCGTGAAGCTCGCAAGAATGCCATCCAATCTCTCGGCACTATTGCGGAAGAGAATGGTCAGAGCGAGAGTCTCGGTGGCTCTACTATTCTCAACTCCACTGCCAACACGCACACCTCTGATGACAGCTTCGACGTGTTCGAGCAGACGTCTTCTGACCATTCCGGTTTCAACTCTGACGAGGAGCTCACGTTCCCTGAAGAGCTGACCACCGAGGGCCACACGCTTGGCACTGTCGTCTCTGAGCACTGTGGATTGGCTGATGTCTACCCTACCTCCAAGTACCCTGACGCTCGCATCGACGCTTATCTTTTCACACCATGCGGCTTCTCTGCTAACGGTGTTATTCCCGCTCCGGGCGGTGCTCCCAACGGCTCTAAGAAGGGTTCTGATGCCACGCATTACTTCACTGTGCACGTTACGCCCGAGCCTCAGTGTTCCTACGCCTCCTTCGAGACCAACGTGCCTGCCCGCCAGACCGGCCGAGAGACCGCTGATGTGGTCGAGCATGTAGTCGGTATCTTCAAGCCTGGCAGGTTCAGTGTCACTCTATTTGAGGCCAAGCCTACTGCTGATGAGATGCCTGGCAAGAATGTTGAGAAGGCCAAGAGGATGGAGTCAATCGCAGGATACCGTCGCGTTGACCGCATCGTGCACGACCTAGATGGCTACGACTTGGTCTTCCGTTACTACGAGCGTGACGATTGGAAGGGTGGAAAGCCTCGTCTTGGTGAGATCTTCTAGGCGGGCCTGCAACAGATTTCTATTGTCGGGTAGCAGGATATTTCTAGCTTTTGCGATTGTATTTGTTGCGTCTTTTGTCTCGCGTTGCGACACAGTCACTACAATGTCTAGCCAGCGTTTGGTAGGATGTTTGGTCAAGTTCCTAATTAAACTTCGCTTTCAAACTACATATTTCATCTCGCAACTTCACAATACTTACAACCTTAAGCGCTTGTTCTTCTCCACTGAAAAAAAGACATCCAGGTAATTCCTGAACCTTACGTTGTCCACTTCTGCGCAGCATTTGCCCTGCTGTCCCCACCCGCTGCAGCCCTAGCACTTGTGCTTGTTTGTTTCATTTTCATCACCACTCGTTGCAAACGCGGGAGAAGTATGGTGCCAGCCACTCGCTGTCTGTCCTCTAGACACCGCTGCCTGACTCTTATCGCTCTCAACATACCGCCATTTGCCTTTACCTATACTTTATCATCATCTCGTTGTAAAGGCGGGGTAGGTAAGTAACCTATTGCATTAGGGGTGAGAGACAGATCCCCGACTATTTGACCGCCTGTAGGAGTAGTAGCATGTACTATATAAGTTTGTCTTCCGTGGGTTGAAGGTTTAGATTCTTACACTCCAGTCTACCTATCTACAACCTCCTTACTCGAACAATCATACTATCTCTACTTCTTGCGTATCTACTATTATTTGTTATCGTCGATATGTCATCTTCGCGTGCAAAACGCCCTGCGAGAGCATTGTCCGACATGAAAGATATACCGTTCGATCTCGACAACGACGATTATGATTATGTTCCATCAGACGGCGAAGACAACGAGCCGATTTTGCCAGTTCGATCTCGAAAGCGTAGAAAGACAATAACACCAAGCGTGTCTGTCCGTGGAAGACGGGTACGTGACAAAGTATCTTTCGCTTCATATCAGTACTAACTGTGTATAACTAGGGCGACTTAAAGGGTAATCACGACCTGCTTAGAAGTTTGAGCGTGAAAGAAGTAAAGGAAATCCCTTATGCCAAAGAACAAGAAGAAGAAAACCTGAAGGTCAGGGAGAAGTACGAGGCTAAGGCAAAGAGCGATGTCAACGTAGCAAACGCCAAAAAAGAGAAGTCTGAGCTCAAGGTGCGCATCTCTTCTCTACTTACAGATTATCTTTCTAACCAACAACAGATCAACTATAGCTATGACTTCGACCTCTATAAAAGCAACGGTGCTACAGGCACAAGCGCAAGATGGTTTATTCGCTGCCAATCAGCCCAGTCAAAGCCTGAGAAGATCTCGATACCCAAGGAAAAGGTCCCGCAAGACCAACTTCTCTTTGTTGAATGGAATAACTTGACGAAGAAAGAGAGAGCACAGCACAACAACTTATTCAGGAACTATCTTCACGCCTCAATTCCCGGGTTTACTTCAAGAAGAAAGACAGCGTGATGTCCTCCTCACGTTGATTTTGGTGAGGCCACATGAACTTGTTCCTCCAACTTTCCCTCTTTAACATCGTTGACCACACAACACAGACATACTTAGTTTGATTTTGTTCTCTTCCACTTTTATCATTTTAGTACTCCGGCTGTCAAATCTCAGATTGCTAGGGCTATTTAGCTTAGTTGCATTCATAATTCTGACCAGCGGCGATTCAATAGTGGCGGCGGCACGGCATTCTATTCGGAAAATTCATCTCATTCTATCTTAGGTTTTCTTTTTTTTTTTAGCTGCGTGTAACTAAGCACGAACTCTATTATCTGTGCTTAGCATAATATCTCTTATAACTGGCTAGCCTCCTTTTGTACATAACAAACTAAGAGTACCCTTACCTTTGCTGCCTCTGTAACGTGACTTCTCTAGCTTCTATAAGATACAGATGCATATTCTTCTCTCTTTATATGGTAAGGATGTTACTAACAAATAGACCTTAGCTATGGTGTCTTGACAGAGACCATCTTTCGTTCCTTGCTGTGTGACATCCCTGTCGAAGACGATTAGCAATGCTGTAGGTAACAGTATAACAAGGCACCTCGTAATCTTTACAAACGATAACGACAGATAACCACAGTGAATTAGGCCAGATACCGGGTGTTGATGCTATGCAGCAGAAATTGGGGATGTATTCCCGCAACTACATGATAAGCTTCAGGGCCTGACACTGTGAGTAGCCACACATCACGGCGAATGGGCATAATGGGGCTGTGTGATTGAACAAGATATGGTAACTTGCACCAAGTCAGGGTGCATGCGCGGTATCCTCAATCAGCGATGGTGGCAGTCATTATGCCACGAAAAGATTGAGTGAAGATAATCACTCAAGACATTTACTCGTTTCAACCATTACAACGGAAATATCATGCCATGCGAGATTGGATCGGCTTCATATACATCTATCATACACTTCCCTTTCCAGCACCACCGTTTATCCGCTCAAGTGCCTCTCTAACCTTTGTTACAGCTTCCCTCGCTGCCCTACTCTCAGCAACGCTTTCATCCTCAACATACTCCTTTCCTCCATTCCTGATAATGAATCTGACCCTTTCCTCTGTACCTTTCAACGTACGTCTCCCTTCTTCT
>Ga0265797_10003712_pt1 | contig 24193 bp, 31 predicted proteins | sample P2T30metagenome_FD_192433 | JGI IMG/M metagenome (GOLD analysis project Ga0265797, IMG submission 192433) | Plant litter microbial communities from East Loma Ridge, Irvine, California - P2 T30 | ecosystem: Environmental > Terrestrial > Plant litter > Unclassified | place: USA: California... | reverse complement strand
CTTCTTCTCATCTCTCTCTCTCTCTCTCTCTCTCTCTCTCTCTCTCTCTCTCTCTCTCTCTCTCTCTCTCTCTCTCTCCCTCTCTCCCCCCGCTTCTTCCTCATCCTCGGCATGATCCTCTAGCTGGGGTTTCGCAGCAGCTTCCAAAAGCTAGTGCTGATGATGGTATAGACACTGGCGAGAGCGGTGGCAAAGTGGCTTCGCCTAATCGACTACTCGCTCCACTCTCACTGGGTAGTTGTCTGATTCTTCTCATCCTTACAGTCTCTCCTTGACCGGACAAAAGCGGTAGTATTGATACTCCGGATGGTGAAGAATGTTTGTCGCTCCGAGCTGGTCAGAGAGCAATGGCCGCCTAATCTGACTGCCGCAGGCTGGCAGAAAGAATATCAATCGAACCGCCCAAGATTGTGTACGTTCGCCGTGTAATTGGCAGACCTCATGTCGCGCATTGCCATGTCGTAAAAAAAATTGTTTCCAGCGGATCCTCGAGGCTCAGGTAATCCAGGTAGTCGCATAACGTGGAGATCGTGGCGGGACAATGTTCTCCTTTCGCTGCGACCAGCGATCCAGTCGAGCCTTGCGAAGTTCCAAAAGAGATATCAAAGTCCGGTTCTCTCGTCCAGGATCCTTATTAGATTTTCTTCCGAGACCACCCTCACCCCATCGGCCCATCGTCCGCCAAGATATCCAAACAATCCAGCTTCCAAATCTCCACATGCCTCACCGCCTCAGTCCCAACCCGGTCCACCCTCCTCGCAGCCTCCCACCCACCCCCCTCGACCTGACGCTGATAAATGGGCCCAACCTTGAAAACGCGGTCGAAATCGCCGATCCACCTCAGGTTGTGCGCATTCGCACGGTACAGATTCCGGCCGATGTCGTCTACAATCTCCTCGTCGCTGGGATTACTCGGGTCATCGTGGTCGAGGATGCGGAAGGCGTACAAGTGTTCGAGGAAAGGGAGCAGGAGGCGGAGGGTTGACATCTGGGAGCTGGCCAAGGCGAGGCCGAGTTGGGTCAGGTTTGGGCAGCATCGGATGAGGGTGGAGATGTCGGTTTCGTTGAGTTTCCAGTGGGCTGATAGGAGAAGGTGTTGCAGCGAGGCGCCGTGGTACTGGGTAAAAGCGTTGATGTAGAAGGGGCCGAATTTGGCGATGTCGGCGTTACGCGCAGTTGTGAGAGAGTCGACTGGAGTGGACATGGACACGGTGCTGGCGTTGGTGTTGGTAACGGACAAGGGCGCGGGCGAATCGTCGGGTGTGATGTACTCTGCGCTGTCGCGGCCGGGGGTGTTGCCTGTGGATGACATGGCTGGTCTCCCGGCGCGGTCGTTGACGATGTAGACCTTTTCGAGGCCTCTGGAGCTCTTGATCATGTTGACGTGCTGCTCGGCGAACTCGTTGAAGCGAAGGGTGCGGCAGTAGAGTTTGGTGTCGCTGGGGATGTATCGCCAGGTGTCGTCGACAAAAACGTTGGAAGATCCGCCCTGCGCACCGCCAAAGGTGTCAAGGAAAGTCATGCTCTCGCAGCTCACGGGATTCATCACGGCGCCCAAGGCGTGGGTGTTGGGTCCGAAGAAGTTCTGCATGGCTACATGCTTGAGCTGTGGTATGTAGCCGGCTTTGAAGCAGCGGCCAAAGTAGGCTTCCATGTGCAGGGATGGCTCTGCCTGCACACGCATGCGCGGTGAGAAATGAAGGCGAAGATCGATCAGGTTCTTGGAAGCGAAGATGAGGACGGAAATGTCGTCTGGATAGCAGAGAGGGTCGATATCGATCGCCTTGAGGACTTTTAGGGCCGGCATGGCTGGGATGCACACGGAAGGCCTTGGTAGGCGGCTGGAAGGAAACTTGATGGTGAGGCTTGTGAGGGTATCCCTCGCTGCCAGTCCCTGGTAGAGGGTCTTGAGCGGCTTGCAGTCGAGTTCCCAGCTGAAGGAGCGCAATTTGACCATCTTGTCGACGCATACTCGAAGCATCATGTTCAACATCATCGAGTTGTCCGGCACCCTCCCCTTTGCGAAGTCTTCCGCGCCGACATCTTTCCACTCTCCCCATACGCGAAAGTGCTGAACGACATTGGCGTAGCTCTTGGTGACCAGCCCGTTCAGCGCCATCATGAACGGACTCCCACTCCCGTATCCCTCCGGCCGGCTGTTGACATATCTGATGTCCGAGTATGAATGGAGGGCGACGTGCTGGTAGAGCTGCGGCAGTGTCATGTAGTACAACAGGCGTGAGGTTCGGGTGACGCGCGCAATGTCGCCAGGGTCGTCCAGATAGCTGATGATGCGCGCGATGAGGTTGAGGGGTAGCTGGGAGCCATGATCGTGGATGGTAGCGGGCGAGGTGTATTGGACGAAGGGGGGGATCTCGCCCATGGAGTATCCTGGTGGCTCTCGGGGAGTGCTGTTGTTCCCGGACTTGGTCTTGGTCTTGGTCTGGGATGGGCGCGAGGTCATGCTGAAGGAGAGTGCGAGTGCCTATTGTCCGCCTCTCATGGTCTCATGGCGGGAGTGTCGGATACATGTACTGCCCGGGAGCGCTGTATCGTGTGTGTGTGTGATTAGTAGTGTACCGTAAGGTTCGTCTCGCTCTCGCATACAGCCCTGGCCTCCATGACGCTTTTAAACTCTGCCTTGACGCTTCAAATTCTATCCATCCTTGGATCCTTTGGAGCGTTGCAACATTCCAAAAGTCATCGGGTGTCAAGTGCTACTCAGGAGGTATACCTTACTCATACCTTGAGCTCCACGTGTACTGCCATGTGTTTGTCAAAGTACTCGGTCCATGCTAGGTACCTGCTTACATTTCATCTCACCTCACCTGCTGCAGAAGAGACCTGGACAGGACAGGACAGGAACAAGCTTTCTACCACGAACGCCCAACACTAGCGTCAAAGAGCACTGATACGTTTGTCGAGGCCAAGGTTCCTTGGAGACGTTTCATAGTCATGCTATCAAGAGGTTGTTCAGAAACCTGCAACAACAAAGGAGACATGATGGATCTGCCTTAGCTGTCCAACATGTCAACTAATGCGAGGGTTAGGGTTGGGGTTACTCATCATCCTATCAGACGAGCATATCTCATCGTTGTCAACCGGTTTTGCCTCGAACAGAACCGAGTAACGATGCCAATATGCTAAGATTATGCCGTTTACCTTTGACTGCCAGTTCGATCGCATGGCGTGGTGCTCCTGAACAATGTTGGAATCGAAAAGCCATTTCTCTCAAACCTAGCTGACAATCCCGGTCATAACAAGCCTGGCTCCAATGTTTCGAATGATTTGTTCAACAATAAAAACCTTGAGCATTCCTGTCCCCAAGGTCGAGATCCTGCCAGTCCTGTAACTTAACACCATGACAGGGCCCAAGCCTGTGGGTGTGGAGATCTTCGATGTCTTGGAGGACCTTCCCACTCTCTGTCTGGACTCAAAAGTTGTCTGTAAAACCCAAGAACCCCAAGAACCCCAAGAACCCCAAGAACCTCAAGCCTTCCCATCCCCTCTTACCTCACAATCGCCGCCCTTGATCTCCCCAACCTCAACCCTTACATGCCTCGAGGTTAAATAATAGCCCACCCCAGCCGCGACCACAGCATAAACACCCGCTCCGACAAACTCTCCCATCCTCCCATCCCCAACCCTCCCCCAAACACCCCACAGCATCAAGAAATTCTGGATCATGCCAGTACAAGCCACATGGAGCGGCCCGGGAGATATGAGAACACCCAGGCTCAGCAGACAGGTGCTGAACCAGAGTGTTGTGTAGATGTAGAGTGTTGTGGTTGGAGAGGTCCAAGAGTCGTAGTGGGTTAGGAAGTTGGACGCCCAGCAGAGAGCTCCGACGAAGCAGCCGACGGGGAGGGCTTCTTGTGTGAGGAGAGTTCTGAGGTGAAGCTTTTTGCTTTGGCGGCGATCGTGGTGCTGGTGGACCTCTTGCGGTGGCGTGTTGTCGCAAGTCTTGGGTTCCATCTTCTTCCTAGGATGCAAGTCTTGGGGATGGGATTGAGGATGATGCTTTGATCTGTTGGTTGACGAGTGGTTGGAGTCGGCCACCGATCTGGAATCAGGTTCGATTATTGATTGTACAGCAAACATGATCATGACAGTTGGAGCATTGCGGTTCTGGCCAATGTACAGCCTTGATTTCCTTTCTTGTATGATTGATATGATATAGTGTAAAAATCAGACTTTTCTCTCATTGGACACGCAATATAGCCTTTCAAATATCCGAATTGGTCTAGTGGCTAGGATTTGTCGCTCTCACTCGTCGAAAGATGATCAGTTCCGACAAGGCCGGGGTTCAATTCCCCGATTCGGAATGAACGCGTTTTTTTGCATTGCTTTTGCTATCCATCCCCGGGGGAATTCGTGGTGTAGGTCAGATTTGGGTTATTCGGTTTTGAACATTGGGGGACGGGCCGCTTTCTCGTGACGATGAAGTTAGACTGAGAGAGCTCTTTTGTGCGACGAACGGTAGACATGTGGTCGGAACAAGATAGCGGAGTGGGCGGTTCTGTTCCAACCAGTTTGCCTTCTAAAGACGGGAGCTACGCGATTCTGGACAAGGCTCTGTTGCATAGCGATGTGTGTGCTGCAAGCAAGACGGCATAAAAATTTATCCTCTTCAGCATGGTAGGCAGGATAAAGGTTACGAGATACGGTTATCCTGACATAGCGGCCATCAGTGTCGAGACGGCAGGACGGCGAGATGCGTGAAATGCGAGTTTAGGAGCTCGAGCGTGTGCTATGTTGACATGGAGATGGAGTTGAGGTAACAATGTTGAAATTCTAATTTGACATGTACGTGAGCCTGGCGGCATATGATGTTTGGCAGCAGCAGCATGGCAAATAGTGCTCTGAGCAACATATCGCGATGCTGAGATTGAAGGCAACGATTGAGGACCGCCTGAGCCTGCTCTGCTAGCGGCACTAGAAAGAGGATGGAAAGCTCGGAGGTGTCTGCGGGCCAGAAAATTCCATGAAAGACTGTTTTTTCGGACGTCGAAAAAGAAGCTCAACCGGGACCGCTATCGAATTGTCAAATTGCGAATCAGACAGGAAGTCCACCGGAACGAGGAGCGCGACCCGATCCTCTCATCGGCTACATTAAGAAAATTCTTCCAGAAGTCAAGACCAAATCTGCGCGAAATCGTTAGCGATTGTGCTGCTGGTAATTCATTCGATTCCATAGTGTGATGCGCATCATGCATGTTCAGAGTGTGAATAAAGTCTCAACAGTAATCTTCAGACAGGGATAACTGTAATTGATAATATTTCTCATCATTGCAAGTGCTGAGAGGGTGTTGAATTGGGCGTGGAGGTGCTTTGGAGACTTACCAAGTGTGTGGTTGATGTGATTCGTGTGATGGTCGAGGTGATGGTGCTGACCGAGCAGGTGATCCAAGTGGTGTTACGCCCTCAAGGGAAGTCCGTCAGATTCTGTAAAAACTCTGCACCAGCAATCCTAGATGCAGATGAAGCGCCCCGGAAGATACCACAAGTGTTCTCAGCTTAGCCCAAGACCTTCTCCCACCGCCTCGCAGTCGTGTCAAGACCGCAAGACGAACAGATGAAAGTAAGAAGGGACCTGTCAGACATACCGCCAAACCCTCCCAGCAAACAGCCGGCCGAAGCCAGACACTGTACTGGGTTGAGATCATCGCCACGCAGCAAGCTGCGCACGTCGGCATCACTCTTGGGCTCGGGGCATCGGCTCATCAGCCAGGTTGGAGTCTGTGGCTCATGTAGAGAACACAGTTATGGACGTTTACTATAGAAATGATTCTATGAAGTCTGTGAGGGTGGCATTGTTAGTTGGGTGATTTTGAGAATAATGGGGGGTCCTGGGAGACATACAAAGTCGACATGAGGTCTTCCTTTGGATCGCTCATTCGGCCAAACATATAGAAAATCGCGAGGCCCGCACGGCCCTCTTTCTTGGCTGCGCTAGACGGCGAGCTCGGGAATGGATGTATGTAATGAAAGTGAAGTGTGCCTAAGGCTGCCAGCCAAAGCGCCGGAAGGCAGCCGCGGTGCAGCGTCATGTCCCTTGGTCTCTCCAAACAGTCGCGAGCTTCACTTACAATAGGCTTGAGCTTGCCAAACAATCCCGACATTGCCTGTTTTACCTTCAGACAAACCACGCGCTGGGTGATAAATAGGTCATCTGGATCTACAGCATTCCAACACTACAGAAATCACACACAGTCCTCGCTTGGACACCACAAACATGGCTCACTCCGCAGGCCTCCCAGCGCCGACATTCGATCTGGAATCGTGGAGCAGCAACTACGACGGCCCACTCCATCCTCTACGCCTCGGCCATGTCGCTGCAAACTGCCCGCCTCTCACCCGTCAAGCCCTCGCCATCGCCATCAAATCTTCAAAGAAGGGCAAAGATGTTGCAGTTTACCGCCGGCTTGTCACTCTAGCCTCACAGCTCGAAGTCAAGGAGTTGGCAACACCAGACTCCAACTGGATTGACAGGACAGAAGATGCAAACAAGCGCGAGGGAACAAGGCTGGAGCAAGAGCTAAAGGGATACAAGAACAACCTCATCAGGGAAAGCATTCGCATGGGTCAGGAAGACCTCGCCACACATCTCCTCCTCACAGGCGGTCCGGCAGCACAGCCTACGGTCGAGGGCGAGCAACCACAGGCCGCGGCCACTGTCGGACTGAACGCGGCATATGGAGCATTCGGCAAGATGCGCGAGTTCTGCACGACTGCTACACACACTGCCAGCATGATCCTCCGCCTTCTTCATACCGCTACCATCCAAGCCGTCTCAGCCCAGCAGTCTGGCACATCAGGAAACTCATTCCTCAGCACCGTCCTCACCAACGCCAATCGCCTCCGCAATGTGGGTGTCAAGGACGAGGAGATGGCCAAGCTCATCCCCATCGCCTACGCAAGCAGCGGTGTCGCCCAACTCGCTTCAGGAAACTACCGCGAAGCCGCCGAGGCATTCCTGTCAGTTCCCTTCGATCTCACTCTTACTGGTTCTGTCCACAATTTCAACTTCACACGCTCCGTCGCCAGCGCGAACGACATTGCAATCTACGGCGGCCTCACAGCGCTCGCCACTCTTGACCGCGAGGCACTCTCCTCTCGCGTGCTAGGAGGCTCATTCCGTGCGTTCCTCGAGCTCGAACCTCACATGCGCAAGGCAATCTCTCTCTTCACCACAGCCAAGTACCGGGCCTGTCTCGACACCTTACAGCGCTACTACTCAGACTGGAACCTTGACGTCTTCCTCGGCGCCGGCGTCGGAACTCTCCATGGATCGCACGTCGACAGACTGCTCGCCCGCATCCGCCAGAAGAGCATCACTAGCCACCTTTCGTCCTACTCGCAAATATCGCTTGCATCTCTAGCCGAGACCTTCCCCCCACAGCTCTCGTCGCGTGCCGCCACCCCGGAAGCTGCTATTGAGCAAGAGCTCGTCTCCCTCATCCAGTCCGCCAACCTGCCTTTCCGCTTGGATGCTGTGAGCGGTACGCTCGTCGCTCCCAGCACCGACACTCGCACCAAGACACACGCGGACGCCGCTGCCACCGCTGACGAAGTCGAGAGGACGTTGTTGCTTAGACTGCAAAAGGTCAACATCACACTGGCCGGCCTCGAAGTAGTACCTGACAAGAAGGGCAGTAGTCTGGGCGAGAACTGGGGCGGCAACGGCAAAGGAAGAGTGTTGGGTTGAATTCACTTGAGGAATTGAGCATTTGAAATGATTGATCATGGGGACCGCAATGCTTCGAAGCAGTGGCCCACAGCGTGGCGTTTGGGGATTGCTTTCCCGGCGAAGAAGCTGTCGCATGTTCTACCGTGTGGAACAAGGATTGAGCAAGACAAGGCGAGATGAAATAGGCATGGGCCCTGGCATCCATGAATGGGCGATGGGTTGGCCTTAAGGTACCGACAGGTACGGGTATAGCTATAGATACGCGGCGCACGAATAAATGAAACGAAGGTTACGAATCTTGCACGTGCACCGGCAAACATGATTGATCTTTTCCATTCTCCTTTCCCAGCGTAGTATAGGACGATGAGGAGAGGAAAGTTGTATTTCGACTACATGTACTTCACGATAGGTATGCCATGACCAGACATTTTGGGGACATGGAGGTGGATGAAGGGATTTGTCGTGGCAATAACGGAGACATCCTTCTCAGCCTGACTGAGGCTTTTGAGTTTGGCACGATGGTTGTAAGTTATATACCTACTGTACGTACATACAGTAGTCATGCAGTAGTTTTGTCGGTTCCTGCAACGGCCGAAGCAAAAAGCAAACCGCGCCGGGGCTTCGGACACTCACACCGCGGACCCCACTTGTTTGTGTGAGGGTTCTAGGGTTGACAGGTGTGAAGCGGCGAGGCGGCATGCTGGGGCGACCTGCATTAGTGGGATATGGTGCCTCTCTAGTGCGGCAAGGATGGTGGTTTAATTGTCGTCTAACCAACTTTGCAGCTCTGCAGCTGTTCTGACTCTGCCGAGTACTAAATGTGGTCTCTCCGTGGCACATATCCTGATTGATAGATATCGTTCACGGCATAGCGACAAGTCGGCCACCAGGCTCTTACCACTGCCGTTGCCAATGCCATTGCCTATTGCCCATTCACGATGTCGTTCCAGGTCAAACCTCACGCTAGCCGCGGGATCAACACTTCCCTACAGGTGGCATGTACACAGTCCCGATAATAATAATAATGTGCTCGGTGGGGTCTGGAGATAAGTAGACAACCGGACTTTCCGCCCTACCAATCAGATACGGGACGGCAAAGGTGCTGTACTGTACATTGGACATCTCGCTTCCAAACAAAGTGGCGATCCCGCATTCTTCCCTTCCACTGCCTTGGCCTTCCCACGCACCAGGACTTGCCTCTGCGCAGCCCACACAGTACTCGGGTTGCCTCAGCAGCGTCTCGAATCATGCTCGGGCCCGACGGAAATGGCAGCCATGAAAGACTACATGTATCCGGAGCCGGCATGGAAACCGCGCGCGAACGACGCCTGTATGAGAGTCTTCGAGAGCGCGAATTTTACTTGTACTACGAGTCCGTCCTGGCATACGCAAACACAGAACCCAAGTTTTGCGACCTTCACAGCCCGGAAGCCGTTGCCGCCCACCGCGCCATTTCCTCGACAGACACCACCCTCACCTCCTTCGTCCAACTTGCCGCCCTACGCTTGGGCACGCGCAGGTCCATGATCTTCTTCTTCGACTCCCAATACGCCTATGTCATCGCAGAGTCCACCCAGACAATGTCACTCCACGACACCTCCAAACATGCCCCCGACGATTCCTTGTGGCTGGGCTTCACCAAGATCCCGCGGGGCCTGTCCGTCTGCGAGGTCACCGCCGACCTGCCCGCCGCCAACCATGGCTCCAACGCTCGAGACCCGTTTTCCGCCTCCATCGCCCACATTATCAACGACATGACCGAGGACACCCGCTTTTGCGACCGGCCGTACGTGACAGACGGGCCCAAGGCTCGCTTCTACGCCGGCGTACCGATTACCACCCCCAAGGGCATCAACATTGGCGCCTTTTGTGTCTTGGACGACAAACCGCGCGACGGACTCGAGCCCGATCAGGTCGAGTTCCTCCGCAGTATGGCTTCGACCGTCATGTCTCATCTCGAACTGGTATGTGAGAGTGTAAACGATGGCAAATAGATGACCTTTTAGAATGATGGCGAGGTGGTTTAGACTTCTCGAACGACTCGTGCCATACTATATAGATGGTGTAAATTTTGGGCTGACTTCTGAAACGCAGGTACGTGCCAAGGAAGAGAATCAGCGCAGCAGGGACATGAACGCTGCTCTCGCCGCTTTCGTCGAGGGCAAATCCGACTCCGCGGACTGGTGGCATCGTAACACGCGCATGAAAGACAAGGACGTCGCAAAAGGGCCCGCCGACACTTCTACGGCCGAAAGCAGAGGGCCACGCATCATGACTCCCAACGCGAGGCTCCCACCTCTCTCCCGAGAGAGTTCCGATTACTTCGACCTGAGCCGGGGTGGGGGTGAGGTGGTGGGGACTGATGTACCGCACACGAACAAGATAAAACCCTCAGAACACACCGGTGAAAGTGGTGGTCAGTCCCTACTCAACCCCGATGATCAGCGGCTGTCAGAATCGCTGGGATCGTCGAAGCCTGCGTCGGAAGGCAGGGATTCGTCCACAGACACTGAAGACTTTGCAAAGCCCAGCACTAAAGGAGACACTCACGACAGCGACGTCCTGACCAAGATCAAAGACACCATGTCTCGTGCTGCTGGGCTGATTCGAAAAGGCGTTGGAGCTGATGGTGTCCTCTTCCTAGACGCCACTGTCGGTACCTTTGGCGGCTTGATCGACAGCGAACAAGGACTCTCTCAGACGGAAAGCGAGACAGACGGCTCACTCAGCTCCAGGCAGGGTCGATCTCGCCCCAGCCATCGAGAGGATGAGACCACTGTGGCAACAAAACACGCAGAGACCGTTGCACACAGCGTCGTTCTGGGCTCTGCATTCGCCCCCGACATCGAGGCCCGGGTCAGATCGGCAATTGAGCAAGCAAAGATCTCGCAAAAAATCCTAAAGAGCTTGCTGCGACGTTACCCGAACGGCGAGATCTGGCATTTCAACGAGGAAGGCGATGCTTCGGATGAAGACGACCAAGACCTGCCGACAGATGCTGCAGGCTCAGCCATGTCCGAACCAGAAGTCGAACCCAGCAGCACACCAAAGCGCAAGCGCGCAGGCAAACGAGCGCGCGCGAGGAAACGGGACGCGCGCGCGATCCAAGGCATGTTCACAGGCATACGGAGTCTTGCATTTCTCGGCATGTGGGATTCACACCAGGAGCGCTGGTTTGGAGCTTCCATCGCTGTGAGCTATTCTCCAATGCGCATCTTCTCTGCCAACCACGAGCTCTCATACATGGCGGCTTTCTGTGATGTTGTCCTTGCAGAGATCGGGCGGCTGGAGGCGCAGGAACTCGGCCGCTCGAAAAACGATTTTGTTTCGAGCATCTCACATGAGTTGCGAAGCCCACTTGGTACGGAATCCTCAACTCTTACGCTGCTGGAGACATGCTGACTGATGTCCTAGTACGTTCATTTTCCATTTTTGCCTGCAAGTTCTCGTTTGCCGCAATCATTTACTCCAATGCATGGCAAGGATTGCGTCCATTTTTGGGTGACGGTGCTTATCTTGCGCCACGTTGATCGTGACTGACATGGGTTTTCTAGCACGGTATTCTGGGCAGCGCCGAGTGCCTCGAGGAACAAACTCACACCGCTTTGAGCGCCGAGCTGATCCGTTCCATCACTCTGTGCGGTAACACCTTGCTCGATGTCGTACGTCGCTCTGCTTTCAAACCCAAGGTACAAGACTGATTCGATTCTTAGGTCAATGACTTGCTTGAATACTCACGATTGAACCGCGACACACAGACGCGCAGGAAGATGCAGTTGGACACACGCCCAGGCTCAACATCCGAGACGAGCGCAACGAAAGCCCTGGACGAGAGCTTCGCCCATGAAAAAGTCGAGTCCATATTCAATTTGAGCACGCTCACCGAAGACGCCGTGAGCGCGGCCTGCCTCGGGTTCGACCAGCGGGGCCAACGGCCGCAGGACGCCCACGGCGCCGAAACCGACCACCCGGCAACCTTGATCCTGAACATCGCCGAGGCACTGAGTGCGGACTGGATGTTTCATGTCGCCAGCGGCTCGTGGAAGAGGATTTGTATCAATCTTGTTGCGAATGCGCTGAAATACACACCCTCTGGTTTCATCAACGTTACCTTGGGCATGGTAGGCGGGGGAGGCGATGGGCATGTGAAGCGAGCCAAACGTAAATCTCAGACCACTGTTGTCGAGCTTGTTGTGAGTGAGCCCTCCACCCAGAAGGTCAACGAGGATGATGGTGGGGAAGACGGTGGGAGGTGGCGAGAAAGCAACCTTTCCATCCCTTCCCACCCCGTCCCCACTGTCTGCGAAGCAATTCAAGCTTATAGAACAAACGACACTGTCCTCTCTCGCTGACATATACATCAGGTCGAAGATTCCGGCATCGGCATGTCCGCCGAGTTCCAAGCCAAGGGACTCTTCAAACCGTTTCGGCAAGAGAACAAACTGACACCGGGAACGGGACTGGTGAGTTTGGCCATTTCATGCGCTTGATTCGTGGTCAAAATTAACGCCCTCTGGCCAGGGATTGAACCTTGTCGGTCAGATCGTCAAGTCGCTAGGCGGAACCGTCCGACTGCGGAGCAATCAGGGACGAGGGACTACTGTCAAAGTATCTGTACCCCTCCGGAAAGCATTGTCGGCATCTTCGGTCAACTCGCGCGATGCATCGCGCGAACGTTCCTCTCTGCCAGCATCTGTGGGATTTTTCGGTTTCGGTGACGCATTGCCCACTTCGACCAAGGAATCGAACCATACCAAAGGAAACAGAAGGCTTCTTTGTAGCATGAAAAGATACTGCACGCAGCTTGGAATATCATTGCACGCTACCGACGACAATATGAACAGCGCCGCGGCAACTCATGTTGTCTCCGAGCAGGCTCTGCAGGCTTTGATTGAGGTCAAAGATGGAAACCTACATCGGTCTTTGTTATCAACCGAGAACCTGCACAGGCCAATGATCATCATCTGCGCCACTCGAGAGTCGGCGTCGAAACTTCGTTCCGGGCCCTTGGGTAGCAGCCTCCCAGGTGCAACGCAATATCTTTGGCTTCCCATTGGACCAACCAAGTTGTCTGGTGTACTATCGATGCGTCGCATGTACTGTCCGTACAGTCCATGGCCAATCAACAAAACTGACAATTTCGCAGAGGAAACACTTGCTGAGAATCAACCCAACGAAACTGTTGTGGGAGCTAGTACTGAGACGATTTCCGAGACTGTCGAGGCAAAGGTCGAACAGAGGCGGGATGAACATGAACGAGAAGGAGCTGCTCCCGCCCAGCCTTCAAGATCCGCAGGCGTGGCACCCAGAATCCAAGACCAAGATAAGGTCATTGCCAACCCTGAAAGCACTGTGGGAGAAAAGACTCAGCTGCCTCAAAGGTACCGACAGAACAGAAGCGGCAGCGAAGCACAAGACCAATCCATCAACGACTCACTTCCCCTACGCACGCAGATGCACCGGGCAAACACGGCACCGCCATCCGCAAGCAAGCACCCCGTCTCCCTTCTCCTGGTAGACGACAATGTAAGCAACCCCCCCGGGAAAGACCAATATCAAGCGAACTCCCACTGACTATACCCCGTCTGCCCTAGGCCATCAATCTCCGCCTCCTCGAAGTATTCGCAAAGAGAGCCGGACATCCATACCGCACTGCGCAGAATGGCCGCCAGGCCGTGGAACTGTACGAACGTTCCGTGGACCAGGAGCGCGCCGCCACGGACAGCACCGACCCCGACCCCGACCTCACCTCCGATTCCAACACCAACCCCTCGAAGCAGCCAGTTGCCGTCGTCAAGCCGGACGTCATCCTCATGGACGTCAACATGCCCGTGATGGATGGCTTCGAGGCGACGCGCGCCATCCGCCGCTTTGAGCAAGCCGCCGGCTGCTCGCGCGCCACCATCGTCGCCGTCACCGGCCTGGGCGACGTCTCGGCCCAGAACGAGGCCTTTGCCAGCGGCATGGACCTGTTCCTTACAAAACCTGTTAAGCTCAAGGAGGTTACTACCATCTTGGCTAAGCTCCACGAGGCGGCTGCTGCTGCTCCTCCTTGATCTGATCTTGTGGAGACATACAGGACTCGATATCTCTTTTGCAATGCATCTTGCCGTTGCCATTGTGGATGGAGAAAGCCCGCATTCGAATTTTCTCTCTCTTGGCCTCCTAGTCGTCCATCCACTTTATCAGCTCGAGGTGGATTGCTACAACTACCGTTGATTCTCCACTGGAGCCTCTGACATCGACAAAGTACGGCTTGCTGGCTGTCTCTTTTTACTGACTCCGCTACTACGCCGGCTCCGAGGACAGTTTCTACCTCTGACACTCTGCTCCGGTCTCCGTGCCTCATTACCGTTCATCGCGGAGGGGAAGCACGAATATCATACATTTTTATGACCTTCACGACTGGTTACGAACTTTCGCCCAAAACTACCATTGTAACATCATACCGCCTAGGGAACACTCTTTGATCGCGTAGCTTGCCTACTCCTGACGGTGGCGGCGGTGGTGTTGGAGGCTTGGCGTTCGTTGTGTATGTCACGAACGTTTTGGCCGAAGATTTGGAGTTGGCCGACGTCTGGCGAGTTGGGGAGGAGGAGGAGGAGGAGAAGAAGAAGCCGGCGCTCTGACATTGCACCGCCCCTATCACTGCAGCGGTCGCCGCCGAGAAGGGTGTTTTACCAGGGACCCTTTCTTCTCACCATCTAAATTGAGAGCCACCGACCACGATCTACGCTCATGTAAGCTGAATAGGTAGGTACTTGAGTCTGATTCGACAGACTATGGATGACATTACTGGTCGTCTCGCAGGTGACACATTTGTGTCCTACTTTCTTAGAAATTAAGTGAGTAGGCACATCCGTCCGCAACCCGAGCCCGAGCGCATAGCGCAGAGCGCCGGAGGATATTGTGACTTTATGTGGACTTTATCCTGTAGGTGTGCGGTCTGCATTAGAATACGGTAGGCGAGGAGAGGCGAACGATAAGCTCACCTAAGAGCCTTGGGGCTTGAGCACGATCTTGGTAAAGTATTTCCGTTGGCAGACATGAGACCTTAGGTTGTATACACGGGTCATCTTCGCCCTCATCTACAGTCCTTTACTCTCGATGGAAATTCCCTTCCATCCGCAAGACTTACCATTGCTAGTAGCTGGTGGAACTGAAACAATTTGGAATACAATCTGTACAGTCTGATACAACAGCACATACGACCACAGGTCAGTGAGAACTGGGCATCCCGTCCGCTCTGCCATACATAAGCACTGAACCGGGCGACTAGTACTAGAGTGGGTGACCATCTGGGAATCCCGCCTGTTGTATGTTTTTGCCTTTTTTGTCTACTTGCTGGTGATGCAACTTCTTTTTAGATGCCTCCGGTTCGCCGAGAGATAGGAAGTCATTTCATTCACCACGTTATCCACCGCTACATATCCTCATACCCGTCCAGTGCGGCGGTGTGATCAGCGCTTCGCCAGGACTGACCCATCAATCTGCCGCACACCAAAGGTTCCCGTGGCAGCTTCCTCACTTGCGATGCTATTATCGTGTGTTTCCTCAAGGATCGCAGCCTTGTCGTGTGCTGCCCATTTCTCTTCATCGTGCCTGAAGAAGGGCACAGTCACTCGCATAAGTTCGAGTACAAAAGCGACAACTGTGAATACAAGACTGAACACTAGAGGGAAGCGCAGTTGGTGAGTGGTGTTCTGCAGCGGAGCGCTGGCGACGTAGTTGATCCAGACCTGTTTGTAGACATGTTGGTATTGGGGTCAACCTTGCAGTTCCGCCCAGACTCTCATCAACCAGGGAGGTTGAGAAACTCAATAGCAGGGATACTCACCGTCGCGCATGACAGCACGTATTGCAGGCCAAACCACCGGACTTCGTTCCGTGGAGGCATCATCTCGGAGAAGAGCACACGGAACGTGCTGCTGGCCATGATGCTTGAGAGTGTGATGAGAAAGACTTGGACGTAGAATTCCCACCTCGCCTACAACAGTGTTCGGATCAGTAAAAATTGCAGCAAAAAGACACCAGTCCTTCGCCGAGGCGGGCCGAGACTGACCTTGTATCCGAAATTCACGTCTGCGAAGCCGATGCAGCCCCAGACAGGAATGATGATGATGATGCCGTAGCCGATGAGCAGCCAGGACTCCAGGCGAATCGGCACAAAGGGTCGAACCCACAAAAAGGCAACGGTACAGATGACTCCGCAAATGGTCTGGGCCAATGCGTAGAGCGAGTATTCGAGGGTATCCGGACGGACCTCTGCGATGAACAGTTGGTTCACAACGGAGCTGATCGCGTAGGTGGTGTCCGTGTAGATTGTGAAGGAGAACAGAAGCACAGCCATGCTTCTGCGCTGCGATAGATCCCTGAAGGGAGCGAGGACTGCGCGGATGTGCATTAGCGAGATGGAAGATACCCTAAGGGAACTCGGTCTACATACATTCTGCCACAGGTGTGAAGAAGCTTTGTTTCAGCGCTGAAGAGTCCTTCGCTGGGATCCTCGGCAATCCCATGTATATGATGGTAGAAGCGACGATGGTGACGAAGCCTACGATCGTTGCAACCAGCAGGCCACTTGGCACAAAGTCAGCGATAACTCCGTCCAAGCTTAGATCCAACTTACGGGTGTTGCACGTCCATGGTCGTCTGGGTGATGATAATTACAATGATGTACATTGCCAGAGCGCCAACCGAGTTGGCGACGGCTCCCTTTACAGACATTTTGAATCCGTAGGTCCGCTTCCTCGAGGCGGTCTGATCGATCGCATCGACATCTTGGTGGGAGGTAACCGTCAGTAAGTTGGCGGCGAGATGTTGGTGATGAACTCGACTGTCATGTACGCACCTTCGCGCGCGGGCGCAACTGCAGCGGCCGAAGCAGTCCGCATACAGTGGGGGATGTAAATGTTGAGGACGGCAATGAGTATGCTCGTGACGATGGTAAACGTGATGGACAGCGCGCTGAGGACCTGGAAGTCGTAGCTCGTGACTCCTTGCAGCCAGTACACGGGAATCGCGATGACTCCGTAGACGATGAATAGCAGTGTCACCATCAGGTGCTTTCGAGCTGTGAGCAACGTTTGGTCAGGCGCCTCGGATGGGAAAAAAGTCTTTCACCGTATTGGTGGAGTCTTACTTACGCCAGTAGTCAGAATATGCAGACAAGAACAACGTGACCACTCCACCGAGGCCGATGCCAAACGCGTTCATGTACAGGAGAATCGCATTAAGGTCGAGCTTCGAGCCCACCCAATCGATGATGCAGTAAGTCTCGCATGGCCCTCCAGTACCATCGTCGCCGATGATGAAACCAACGATCTGGAGTTGATAGGTGACATAGGTGCTGAATACCGAGAAGGGCAAAGAGATGAGAAGCTGGCAGTAGACGTAGGTATGCAGCGCTGTGTCGCGAGCCCACCAGCCTGCCGGAGAGAAGGCCATATTAGGTCTGTATTATTTGGAGTCGAACGTTGCAGGAGGTGTTACCCGTGGTGTGTGACGGGAGACGAAATATGTTGTTGTCTTGGCTTCAGAAAGCCTCTGCACACCGTAGAAGTAGTTGTTAAGGACTGTGTTGTGGTAAGGGAAGGATTCAAGTGTCCGATAGACTGGGGTAAATGCAGCTGTGCCGTATCAAACATGCTCACAGCTGTGGGTACTCGCCAAATATGGACGAGTGAGCAGCCTCAAACTTGCTCAGTCCCTGCGCTAGTCCATCGTAAGTAGTTCACGTACATCGGGAATCACATGGGGAAATTCTGGCTCAGTAGCAATTACATACTGAAACCGAGGGAACCATCTCTGTCGGCGTTTTATGACGAGTTCCACCAACCGCCAACAGCCGCTCCCTTGCTCAGCCAAACAGAGTCCGGAGATTCGACTTTGTCATGATATCCAGCCAATGGATATCCGCACCATTATCCCAGCTGTCGCTCGGTAACTCGAAACTCGCGCTGTCGTAGGCGGTCCAAATCGAACGTATCAGATCAGAAACTATCTCCAAAGGGCGCGGTGGAAGTGTGTGACGGAGTGAGCCCATGCGGGCTTGAACAAACTGCCTGGCTTTGGCGACTTCCAGGGAGGAGCGTTGGATGGTGTGGAGGTTTTGGTGTTGGCGGTGGTTCTTTGCAACGGACTCGGATCGGACTGCAGTGTGTGTTGCCGTGTGGGTGGAGTGCAAAGTCGGAGCTGAATATCTGTTGTCTGTCACTGGTAGAGATGCCGATGTGGGCTCTGAGCCGGTGCAATCGGCCTCGGCCACACTTTGTGCAGATGCCTGGCGGACATTGCGGTGACCTTCTCTTTCTCTTCCGAGGTCCTGATCGAACTTCAAACCCGATGCGGCGGAGAGGTACAGGATCGGATGGATGGACCTTGACCCAGACTCGGCTGGGATACCCTCAAGGATTGCGACAATCCGTAAAGCCAGGGCTACCAATCTCTGAGCCCGTGAAGTAGATCTCCAAGAATCATCTTGCAGACACCAATTGGAGCTCCGCGAGCTGGTGGCGGCATCTCCCAATGGAGCAATCTCAAGATCATCGAATGTGAGATACAACTGCAACAGAGAAGCAAAACGATACGCCTCCGCAGTCTGCATGAGATGCAGAGTCGGTGTGGCCACATCGCCGGTGTGGGTTGGGAATCCCAGCAGTTCGTCGACAAACATCGCCCCGTCAAAGTCCATCGCCGCGAGTTCCGACTGCAGCTCGTACGCAACTTTGATGTCGCAGAGCGTGTCGCAAGTAGTGACAATGCTGAAGCTTGATCCCACCTTTTGGCGTTCTCGCGCCGCGCGGCAGAGGGAGAATACTTGGCCCAGGACGTCGATGACTTCGCTCGAGACTCCACACCAGGAGTTTGGACGTGTGCCCTCGAAGGCTTGCGGGGGTCCAATTTGTTGAGACAGTGGACTGTCGTCGGCTTTGCCGAGCTGCATCGCATCCTGGAGCTCTTTTTTGTACCGCTGCCGCCTGCGGTCTAGCTTCCCATGAGTAAAGTCGACGGCGGCGGCACACATGAGCATTTCCCAATAGACCTGCGCTTGATTCAGGTAGGCGTGCGTGAAAGATTCCGAGGGTGCGAGGTTGGATCCCCAGAGTTGCAGGATCCCGCGCGTCTCGTCCAGCCAGGTTCTGTCGACGGAGGGATCTGTCCAGTGGGCGGAGGTCCCTATGCCGAACATTGCGAAGACGAGTCTCGAGTCCACTTTCGGAGGCTGTGCCGCTTTTGTCTGGATTACTGCTTCTTTGATGCATTCAACGGCATTTGAAGTCAATGATGGGAGGATCGGTCGCAGGTGGGGCATATTGTGCTCGAGATGTGCCGCAGACATGCTTTGGAGAGTGTAGAAGACGGCGCCAGAGTTGGTCCACGATGTCGAGGCGATTTGGCGGTTGTAGTTGGACTCGGAGTCAAAGGTTGACCATATTGGACACACGTGAGTAAACCAGTACTCGATCAGTGTTGTTGATATGTCTATCGGGGACTGGGAGATAGTGACGTCCTGGGTCGTGGTCATTGAGGGTCTTTGGCCTGGAGAGTTGGCCTTGTCCTGGATACAATGCGGCAGTGGGATGGCACTCCCCTGCGAGATATCGACAGGATGTTGGCTGAATGTCCAAGGAGTCAGCAAGTCGATGTGATCAACATTTGAGCCAGCTGTATCAGGATTGAAACACTGGTCCAACAGGTCCTGGCTGGTAGTGTCGAACAAGTCTAGCGAGGATGGAAAGGCTGGTTCCAGCTGCTCTTCAATGAATTCGAAGCTTGGAGTAGAGCCATATCTGGTAGCATGCGCTGACGTGGTGGTATCTGTGGACGAGAGGCATGAGACTGGTCTTTGAAGAGAGAATCGCCATATGTGTGGTTTCTCACCTTTGGAACTTGACAGACAGACGATACCACCTTCCTGGAGAGAGCCTCTGTAGATCTCTGATGCATATGTGTCATTGCCGACGCCGGACAATGCAGGCGAGTTAATCTGTGCCTGAGATCTTTGATGCTTGCTGGACCAGCGCAGTCGCAGTGGATAACCCGGACACTGAAAACCTCGTCGCATGCAATTCTGGCATTCTGGATGTGTTTCGTCGCATTTGAGCTTCTCGAGTTAGAACACACTACGGGTGAGCAGGCGGAGGAGTGGTCTCTAGGATTACTGTACCCGTCGAACTTTACACTGCTGACAGCCATGTCTTGACTTTCCTCGCTGAACGCGCGTTGGCTTCTTGATTGACTGAGACCTCTGCTGAGTGGGAGGCGGCGTCGTCATGACGAGTGTATGAGTTGATGTTTGCGGGCGCAAGTGGTCTTGGAGAAAGCGTGCTTATGTAGCTAGATAGTCTAGGTATGTACCGTGGAGATGCCCCTCTTCGCCAAGATGTCTCCACTTTGTTCTAAGTTAAGCTACGTGCGATTCATACGACTCTGGTTCTGGAACTCAACTACCTATTGATTGTAATTATTACCAGAGGGAATTTTGTTGCTGTCCGTCCAAAGAACGAGGAATGATGAAGCTGGGCACGGAGGATGAAAATCCGAGTCTGATCCATCCAATTGATGATTATGAGCAAGGGGCGTCGGAGCTTTCATCCTAGATACAGTAGACTACTACGGCGTGGAGAGAGCTGGTGGAACAAAGCAATCTTCAAGCGAAATCCGGATCCCAGACTATCAGCGATGTTCGCCTTTACACGCGATTTCTTCAAACTCCAGATCTGGGTACCCCTCCCAGTACAGCGTCTCTACATCGCTAGAAGCCTCGAAAGTCTGTCTCGCACTCTCGTCTGAGACGAGCGCCTTTGGTATTCCATTCGCGGCTGCTGCTTCTGCGAGGAGCTGACATTGACTCGCGCGTTCCATCAGAGTCATCAGGAAACACGCCTCCTCAACGGTGGTGCCAACAGTCAAGAGGCCATGATTGCGGAGTATCATGCCTTTTCCTTCCGGTCCTGCGAGGAGACAATCGTCAGTGGATGCGTATGGTTACTTGATCGGATATTGTGTTGACCTAGCGCGTTGGCGATGCGTTCGCCCTCCTCATGTGAGAGCACAACTCCGCCAAAGTCCTGTCCCTTTCGTCAACACTTGTCTCGACATAGAACCCTGCACGCTGGTAACGAACCTTGTAAACTGCCTGGGCCTTGCCATAAAGGTACGCAGCATCTTGATTCAACATCTCCAAAGGCCGAGCGAAACCACTCCAGGCCATGCCGTGAGGACTATGGGTATGACATGCTACAATGACATCTGACCGAGCTTTGTGAACGGCGCTGTGGATCATGAAGCCAGCCGTATTTGCCGGGCGAGACATGTTTCCTGCTCGAGAGTCAATAGGTGAATGCAAGATTGTAGGTGTGCCATACCCACCTCCAATCGGCTCGCCGTCGTAGTTGACGAGAACCATGTCGCCGGTTTTCAAGAGACCAAAGTGTTTTGCCAACGGATTCTAGCTTGTGACTCAGCTTGGCTAATATTCGCGACAGTTTTCACCACAATGCGGCCAACCCACCGTCCAGAAAGTGTGCGGGTTCTCGGGATCCCGTACAGATATGTGTCCAGCCATCCCGTCTGTATACCCTTTTCGCGCAAAGACCCGGAAAGCGAGGGCCATCCTCTCCAGTAACCATGCGCGCTGTGAAGCAAACGTGGGATGGCGCGGTATCCCAGGAAGACAAACACCCTGCGAGATCATCTGCAGTGGTGTCTTCTTCTTTTCCTCATGAAGATTGCCTATCTGATCTTCTGACATAGCGGACAGTAAAGAGTGTTGAAGTTCCCAAAATGAATCGAGGTTGTTGCATAGACGGCTAGGTGAACAGGTGGTAAATGACTTTTCGAGAAATCGGCGGTATACATGGCGGTTTATGAGTGTGTTGATTGCCTCTGAGACCAAGACGTAGACCTTTGTGACAGGTGCAGTCCCCCGTGTACCGTACCAGAGTCCTGACGCCGTCAGAACTAGGGTGTCGTGTCTCGCCCCACAAGACGCTCCGCCAAAGCCTAGCCCCGTAGCATCTTTCCCTTTTTGGAAATCATGTACGACGGTTTACGACATGTTTCCCGTCTGTGGTAAGTTGATACGATGTCAAGGGATTGTGACAGCTTCGTTGGTTGAATGATTGCTCAATGCCTCGGATGGATGAAGGAGCAGTCTGCAACAGAAGCGAACAGTTGCCGGTATATTGTACGTGATCCACGCCCATAGGTAGACCGATCTCTCACCAGCTCACCCACTCAGGCCAGGACTTCATCTTTTATTTCAATCTCTCGAATGCAAAATTTTGCAACCATGACTACGCGCAGAACCGCCAAAGCATGTAAATGTGTATCTCCCGCGAGTAGACATACAGGCTCACCTCGAATCGCACTCATGTCGACAAGAAGTCAATTTATCGGAGGTACTGGCATCAAAGCTGGTAGACCAAGGGTGACGTGGCACTCACAGGTGAGTTCCTTTCGAGCATCATCGCTTTGGTGTACGACTTGGAGCTGATGCAAAGTCATTCTAGCAATTCCAATCCCCGAACAACTGGCGAAAGCTAGTGACCATGCGGTCCTACCACTCTTCGACCAATGCCCCAAGTGAAAGAGGGGCACCGACATCTCCACAGGATACTGGGTACTCAAGAGTACATGTGCCAGTAGATGGTGCATACCTCGACTTCTCTGCTCTGCTTCTGCGAGATCTATGCCACTGCAATTCATGCGTGCACGAGTCCAGCAGACAAAGACTGTACTCGGCCGCCCAAATTCCGCGTGAGATTCAAGCTCGAACAGTCGACATACCGTCTTCAAACCCAGAGTCAGTGCGAATAACATGGAATCGTGACGCTCCTGGCTTTGATGAGACACACGAGACGTGTCTGAGCATGGATGTTCTCCGAGGTATCAATGACACAGGGGCAATGCCAGGCCCTTTCCAGACCGCTCTCGATCGACAAAACTTATGGGGAAGAGACGACTACGATGTGCCGGACACAGACTTTCGGGATTACATGGACAACGATACTACTTTGTACACTGCGCTGGAACAACTGCGTACTCATGGTTTACTCTTTGTGACCGGGATCCCGGATGAGGAGGATGCTCTCACGCATATCGCTAGACGTATGGGTCCCATGAAGGATACGTTCTACGGTCATACCTGGGATGGTGAGTGAATCGATGAGAAACTGTGAAGGACAACATGAACCATGTACCGAGAATAATGACGCTGACACTCGAATGCAGTACGAACAGTCCCCAGTGCGATCAACGCTGCATACACATCTCAGAGTCTTGACTTCCACACCGATCTCCTTTACTTCCAGAGCCCACCCCACGTCCAATTACTCCACTGCATCCAGTCCTCATCATCAGGAGGAGCCAGCGTATTCGTCGATGCCTTTAAATCGGCAATCGACCTGCTTTCAAACGACACGGAAGCCTTCGACACTCTCGCATCCATCCCTGTCAACTACCAATACAACCACCCCAGCTCGAATCTCTACCACACAACCAAACCTGTCTTCGAACTACGACCGCTCCGCGTTGGAACCGCCATCTACCAGACCGTGGCTGAATACCTGGAAGCCTGGCGCCAGAAGCAAGCGGAAGGAGCAGCACTTCCCGACATCACCGCCACCGACTGCCTGGAAAAAATAAACTGGGGCCCTCCGTTCCAAGCACCCTTCTCCCTCCAAGAGCAGTCCGCACAGCCGGCCTACCCTTCTTCCAAGCCGAGGCAAACTTTGAACCACAAAGTAGACCGCTGGCATGCTGCTGCGAGCAAGTTCGACTCCCTGCTACATCGAGCGGAGGGGTTACACGAGCGTCTGATGAAGCCAGGGGAATGCGTCTTATTTGACAATACAAGGGTTCTGCATGCTAGGAGGGCTTTCGATGTGGGGGATGTTGGGAAGGCGAGGTGGTTGAAGGGAGGGTATGTCGACAAGGATCCTTATTTGAGTAAGTTGCGGGTGCTTAGAGGGAAGTTGAAATAGTGGATTGGGCTGCGTTTGTTCTGTTGGCAAATGGCTCTACATCGGGAAATGCGAGATACGGAGTGACCGACTAGTCCACACCCTCCTTTGTATCACGCAAGTCAGGGCTCTGTGCGCTTTTTGCTGTTTCCCATCGGCCTGTGTCGAGCTCTTGTTCAATTGCCGTCCCTGGAAGCTCGTAGATTGCTGTCGACATAAGCTGCTGCCGAAGCGGCTCCTGGTGCAGCTCATGGATCGGAACCGAGCTAGCCTCAGCGACTCTGGTGCCCGTGTCAGACAGCTCCGACAAGTCAGACTCTTTCTTGTCTTCAGCGAACGGCGATGAGGTTCTGTCTCGATCAGACTTTGCTCGCAGGGCCCTTCTCCTCCGTCGTAGGAGGTACGCTGCGACAGCAATTGCTATGATGCCAGTCAATGCGCCGACTGCAACACCTGCGATGACACCCGGGCGTAGCCCCAGGGTCTTCTCTTCAGCATCTTTATCAGGCGGCAGTATAACAATAACGCCTTGGCC
>Ga0265797_10003711_pt1 | contig 24203 bp, 14 predicted proteins | sample P2T30metagenome_FD_192433 | JGI IMG/M metagenome (GOLD analysis project Ga0265797, IMG submission 192433) | Plant litter microbial communities from East Loma Ridge, Irvine, California - P2 T30 | ecosystem: Environmental > Terrestrial > Plant litter > Unclassified | place: USA: California... | reverse complement strand
AGGGCATTCCCCTCGTTCACGTATCGAACTTCATTCATCACCTCTTGCTCAACCTGACAGTCACCTACACCATGGACTATGCTCTCTACAACCCGGCTGAGCTTCAACGCGGTCTGACAAGCAAGGATTGGGGCAAGGTCGTTGACCCTGCTGATATTGATATCCACTGGCATGTACCCGACCAGAGGGAGCTGGCATTCGCTGTGCGTCTCTTCGAGGCTCAGGGTGGTCGCGCTATCAAGGCTCTCGAAGAGCTGACTGCCGAGGATAGCCCTGTCAAGCGTGATGGTGTTGGCAAAGACTGGTCTGATGAGGTATCGAGGAACCTCGTCCTCCTGCGTCTAGTCATATCTGGCATGTCCCGCCTCTTCCGATCTGATGACCCTTCAGTCACTCCTCGTGTGTTCAACGACAACTCGACGACAAATGCAATGGAATTGGACTCGAACGCAGACGACATCACTGCCGATCTCGCTGATCCAGACGATGAAGACCTGAAGCGTACGTTCCAATATGCGACTGGCTATCCTCTGGAAGTTGGAAGCAGCCAGTATGAGACCGTGCACAAGCTTCGCAAGACCACTGGAGAGACACTTCACCGTGTACACGGCTTCTTGGTGAGAAACCAGGAAGACGACGTTCCATGTTTCAATGCCCTGTACACTGCTTACAAGACTTGGTTCATCGACATTGGCATCGAGCGCTCAGCACACGTCCTCGATAGGCTCACTCGCTTGCTGGCTGCCGACACTCATTCTTTCAAGTTCTCCGGCACTCGCAAAGAGTATCCCAGACCACTCCTTGTCCGCAGAGCCAACCTTTACCACTTCCAACGCTTGCGTTTCAACGAGCACCCACGCGCAGCGTCCGACCTCGACAGAACTCTGTTGCTAGACCTGGCTACCAGCTCGACAAGCATTTACACAGACATCCGTCGGACTGCGCAATCAGCTGGTGAGCAAGCAATGAAGAGCATCGTCGGTGCGAAGCCGCTCATTATCCCGACCTTGCTGGATGCCCTTGAGACTGCGCTGTCAGAAAGCGACCACCCACGGATGAAGGGTGCCATGTTCAGCCTGTTGTTTGGCAGTCTAGCGAAGCCAATTGGTCGCAACTGGCGCTTTGCGCCGCGCATGATCAAGCTCTTTATCAGGGTGTCCGAAGCAGACAGACCCAGCATCCAGAAGCTGATAGCCAGCTCTAGCTTCACGATTCAGGACATGACCAAGGCCATCGACAGGATGGTCATCCTCAATGAGACTACGCTCAACAACATCTGGCCTGGTGGTAGTAACGGGTCGTCCTCGAACTCACCGCGCACCGTGGCGGCCACAATGGAAGATGCCAAGTCACTCGTGCCTCCCAAGAAGACCAAGATCCAGAAGCGCAGAGCAGTCATTGAGAACAGAAAGAAGGAGTTGGCGCTCGAGCTCATCGAGTCTATTAAGCATAGCCATTGGAAGAAGGCGAGCCGCACAGCTTCTCTGGTCATTGGACTGGACTACCGCTTCGAGACGATCGCCACCGAGGGCATGCTCGAGCTCGTCATCAAGGGCGCAATCGATCCCCATCCTCAGCTCCGCGCGCTCTACGCGCATGCTTTGATTGCAATCCACAATCTTGCCCAGACCCGAGCTTTGGTCGGACACAAGTATGAGAACTACCTGCTCGATGACCAAAACGATCCTGATGAAGTCACCCTCCCAACACGTCGCGAAGACGAGCGTTGGACCCAGGACTTCCTCGAGTCTTTCGCTCAGCCCAGCGCAGACGCTTATGTCGATGTCGACTACCCTGGCTGGCTTGTGTGGCAGAAGCAAATGCGAGGTTACCGCGTCGGCAAGAGCCAGCTGGAGTTTGACGATGTCGAAATGGGCGTGAGGAAGCAGATGGGTAGCTACATGGACCGACACTGGATCTCAACATTCTTCGGATACATGAAGCAAGAGCCTCGTGATCAGATCGCCGACCGCTTCCGCATGTCGAGCTCAATGATCGTGGCCTATGTCTTGGATCTCATGTCTTCCGGACTCACCGTTGCCACCTGGGACGACTTCAAGGATCTCACTCAAGCAGTCTATGGTGACGGCAGCGACAAGCACCAACACCGAGCGATGGCAGAGATCTGTGGTGCTTTGATCCAGAGTGCGGAAGATTTCGAGCCCGAGATGCGGCAGAAGGTTTGGGAGTTTGTATTCCCTATTGTCCGCCGCATCTTCTCAGACGGTATGACCCCGGAGAACACTTCATACTGGTTGACCTTTGTCACTCTGGTCGTTGGCGGAAAAGATCCCCGCCGTGCTTGGCCTCTGGTGGACTGGCTTGCAAGCTTCAGACTGGATATGGGCACGAACGCTGCTTTCAAGGAGAGCTCAAAGATCACTCTCCTGCAAACCGTCATCAACGCTGTCGGCTGGCACTTCCAGCTTGAGCGCGGTGTACTTGACGACTTCCTCGAGCATATCGATCACCCGTACAAGGGGGTGCGCGAGGTCGTGGGAACGTCGCTTGCCACGATCTTCCGTACGCGGTACCACGAAAGCTACAAGGACATTCCAACCCTCCTGGAAGCGCAGAAGAACGCCTCTAGCGTGGGCACACGGCCCTACCAGCCGACCGAGGAGTATTCCGGCATCGTTCGCAATGTCTTCGACCGCCTGGAGAAATGGCGTCTTGAACGTCCTGCAGGCATTCAGACACCAACGCCATACACACAGGCTAGCAAGACCGCACTCCTGTGGCTTGACACTCAGCTCGCATCCTACGAGTGCACCATGCTTGTACCTTTCTTCCCGGATGGTTTCATGCAGCAACTTCTGCACATGATGGACATCAAGGAAGACCCCGAGCTGCAATCTCTTGCCTACCACGTCTTCCGCCACCTCCCCAACATCCCCCACCGCCCGGGCGAGGACGAAGCTTTCATCAACTCGCTTATTAAAATCGGCACAACAAGCACCTCCTGGCACCAACGACTTAGAGTGCTGATCAACATGCAAGTCATCTACTTCCGCCATCTCTTCATCATGCCCACCTCGCAGGCAAAGGCCCTCTTCGTCTGTGTCCGCGGCATGCTTCACGATACCCAACTCGAAGTCCGTCTCGGCGCCGCCGCCACTCTTAGCGGAATGGTGCGCTGCTCGCCCCTCGAGCTCCGCACCGCCCAAGTCTCCGAACTCAAATCTCACTTCACCACCTTGCTAGTCAAGAACCCACTGCCCAAGAAGCCCAAGAACCGCGACGGCCCCATGAGCGGTACTTCGACGCCCACACAAGAGCAGAACCGCCTCGTGCTCGCCCGCCACGCCGCAGTGCTGGGTCTCGGTGCGCTGGTTCAAGCTTTCCCCTACCAATCCCCGCCTCCGCAGTGGCTGCCTGAAGTCCTGGCTACGCTGGCGGGCAAAGCGGCTAGTGACCCTGGAATGGTCGGTAAGAGCGTCAAGACCGCGCTGAGCGATTTCAAGAAGACGAGGCAGGATACTTGGCATGTGGATGTGAAGGTACGTTCTACTGCTCATGATAAAGCTACCCAGAAGACGACGAATTGCTAACTTTTCACAGGTCTTCCAACCCGAACAACTCGAAGACCTCGAGGGCGTGTTGTGGAAGAGCTACTTTGCTTGATCGACTGATCAACTTGATGGATAATGCTCGTCGCGGGGCGAGTGATAAGTGAGCATTCTGTACAAATGCTAGTGGTAGACCTCGACGAGTTTTGTGATTTGCGTGTGCGTTCAAAGCGGCATCCTTCCCTTGAGAAGCAGGCGTTTAGGGTTTCGGTCCTGTTCAAGTAAGTGTACGAAAGAATAATAGCTAGACGATTAGAAAAATGAACAAGTGCGATATATCGAGTAAAGAGGAGATGACCATGCTATGGACGCGTGTATGGGCGTATGTGTGACGATAGAATGCGTTGATTCCGGGTGCGAGCCGGGTGTGATCGCGCGATTGTGGTTGGTCACGCGTTGGGAGATCCGGATGCGCCGTTTTGCTGAATGCCTTCAGGCTTTGAACTGTCGTTGGTCCCAGTCGTGTAGTCGTGTAAGAGTACAGTATATAAGTCTACTCGGAGACTCGCTCAATCGAACAAATTGACCATCGATCAACTACCTACCCATACCCCCAACCCTAACCCTGCTGCGAATCACACACACACATCCGACACGTTTACCAATCTACGAATAAACTGGCCTATTTCGAAACCATGAGCACCAATACCGCCACCAATGGCATCCTCCGTATCCCAACCTCTCACCCTCAAACGCAAACGAAGAAAACGAAAACAGAACCCAAGTCCCACCACCGCCGTAGTTCCGCCTTCTTCGCCCGCACGTTCGACGCCGCTGCTGCTCAGGTCCTGAGCGAGATTGCATTAGAGACTTCAGTCTCAGAAAGGCGGGATGTTGTTTACGACGGACTCGGAGTTCGGTAGCTCGACGGGAGATTTGACGGGAGTTAGATCTGCTTATGAGGGGCGAGGCGAGGTTGCTTTGGTTAGTCGATCTGGGATTGGAAAGAGGAGGAGTGATCGACTGGGTTTGTTAGGGAGTGGGATGAACTTGAAGTGGGAAGGTGATGGGGTTGGGACAGGAGATACATGTTATCTAAAGAGGGAAGAATACGAAGTTGCCAGACCTCAAGGGGTAGAGGCGGAGTGAAACCTTCTCTTGAAACGTACGCTTTTCATGTAGACTAATTATCAGAGCGGGAGATGTTGCCGAACGTCGATAGCTAGGTCCATCGAAAAGCTGAAATCTACCGAGAGCGATGCGGCTCAATGGCCGGTTATCGATAAAAAGGCAGAAAAACCAGCGTGACTGACGTCGTCCGCACCTCCGTGATCAATCGATGCGGAATCTTCATTAGCATGGTGAGTGGCCTAGTACAAAGTCTTCTGCGAGTAACGTAGAGAAGTGGTCGAGCCTGCATCGCAAGTGTCTACTTCTCGTCAAGAAGTACAGGGACATTTCGGTATCCACATCGTTAGAGTGATCGTTCATGTCAAGGGCCATGAGAGAAAGGACGTTGCGTAATTCTTGACATTGATTTTGTTCCTTAATTCTCAGTAGGTAGTAACGGATACACTAAGAGTTATAGTAAGAAAGATCAGCCTCAAGACAGCCGATGTGGCATTAGAGAAGGAGCCTAGAATATAACCCGGTGTCCATTTACCGACCGTCGTCCTTTTTCTATTTGTTCAAATAAAAGCATAATTCGTGCAAGCATCACATCACATCGCCTCCCTATTCCCAACTCAGGTGATAGTCTGGTTCAAAGTACTAGGGTCGGCGATGATGTTTGCGTCCTTAGTACCAGCAGCACCAAGGGCATTGATCAGCTTCGCCACAAGCGGCTCGAGACTCGCACCAAGCGCAAACGGATCAAGCTTGTTGTCGAGAATCGTCTTCGACGTGCAGCCCCTCGGCGCGAGGCCAAGGAAAGCCTTCTGAACAAACTCGAAAGCGCCGGGGAAACCGAGGATTTCAGACGAGATGTGGCCGCCGTTGGCGAGAGTGACGAACTCGACCGAAGCGCCGTAGCCGCACCACTCGTCGCGCAGAGTCGTGGCGTTGGAGTAGGGGATGATCTCATCTTCAGGGGCGTGGAAGAGGTAGACGGGGGGCTTGGGGGTTTCCTTTTTGCTCTGGCCCATGAGGTTTTCGTCAAGGACGCGGCGAAGGGTAGGTTCGTAGAGAACACGATCGCCAAGGGTCTGGAATTTGGTCGATTGGATTGCTTGGAAGGCGAAGATGGGGATGTTCTCGACGCTGCAGATCTGTTTGGCGATGGCGAGGTTGCTTTGGCCGTTCGCTGTAAGGTATCGGTTGTAGATCTCAGACACCTGCGCTTCGTAGGAGGAAGGTGCGTCCAGGCCGGCGAGGGCTTGAGGGAGGAAGCCAGCGGCGACGGTGCCGTCAACGTGGCGGGCAGTACCAGTGAGGTTGGCCGGAGTTCCGCCCGAAGCCCAGCCCTTGATTGGGAGCTCTGGGGCGTAGGTCGCCTGAAGCTGCGCAGCCCAGCCTGTAGCAATGCCACCACCGGAATAGCCGTAGCCGACTACTGCAGGCTTCACAATGAATCCAAGTTCCTTGAAGCTCGAGACGGCGCGCATGGAGTCAAGGACAGACATGCCCGCAAGTCGGCCTGCACCGAAAGCGGCATCGGGACCTTCGTAGTCGGGAGAAGAGACGATGTTGCCGTCGGCAACAAAGGCTTGGAGAAGGAAGAACTCAGCGGACGAGATGAGGTTGACCTGAGGCGCAAGAAGCTGGTAGCTGTACGAAGGATCACACTTTCCATCCCTGGCGGCACCGTCGTAAGCGGTGTGGAAAGACACAAAGCGATCCGGCTTGCTCAACGCCGGCTTGAACACGGTGGTAACGGCCGCAATAGCAGAGCCATCGACAGCAGTGGTACGGTATAACAACTGATATGCCTGCACAGGAACATTCGGGACCAGGCCAAAGTAGGCCGACTGAATCTTGCGACTGCGGAGGACGGTGCCTGGAGCCGAACTCTCAAATCCTGGTGCTGGCTTGTAGAACGGGTCCAATTCCGGGACAACTGGAATGACCAATTGACTCGTAGCGAGCCCGGCGAGGGAGGCTACAATGGTGAACAACGAGAAGAAGTTCTTGAGGGCCAACATGATGGGCCGCTTTCAGGAAGAGAGAGTGTTGATGATTTGAGTGAACGATGGAAGTCTTGACTGTCTGCAGCAGCGAAGGACTGCGACTGGTTGGGGTCCTGAGTCGAGAACATGGCGGAATTGTTTGACGTTATGTATTCTTTGCAGATGTCTGATGTTGCGCAACAGCACACTGCATCGTTCGATAAACACTGGGCGATGGTTGACGGTTGCCTCGGCATATACCATAGCAGAAGCTATTGAAAGCTTCGCAAGTGTGATGTAGGAATTTGTGTTATACTAATTTGCAGCTGTAGGTATGTATTGGCGCTCGGAGGGCGACAAGAAAGGCAAATGAGTAGGTAGATCGCGGAAGAGGAGCTGTCCGAATCTGTGAAAGTGCCCTGCAGGCGAGCGAAATAATGCTCGGCGTGGAGTGCAAACTGATTAGATCAATCGAAACGATCATGCAATGTTTACAGCGCCGGGTGTTGTACTATGCTGGACACGGCTAATAGGCTGGAAATATGAGCCCGTCCATATGGTAAGCGAACAGGCATGAACGACCCCAGACTCTGGGGCAGAGATTGGCGGGGTATATACACGTGAGCACACGCTATCGTTATTATTGCGTTAGTTCTTGGGTGCAGGAATCTGGGTGCCCTAGACGCAGGTACCGGAGTACAGTGTACTTAAGTACTAATTAGGCTGGACGCCCGAAGCCAAAACAAGCCACATGATCAGAATCGCAGTGCCAGACCGAGGCTGTCATCTTGTTATGCACCAGATGCGGCATCAATTTTGAATACTGTCGCTTGCCTCTGAGGAGTGAGTTTCATGTGAAAGTTGGAGAGGCGCCCAGCCTTGCTGTTAGATTTCTGGAAGCTTTCGAGATGGTCTTTGAGGCTTTTCGGAGAATTCGGACGGACGGGAAGGATCCAAACCATTTCCTTCGTCAAGCAAACATGTGGGAGATATTGATGTGCATTGGTTCTCGATGTTCGAGCGTAGTCGTAAGAAAAATTGCAAGATAGCACAGCGTCAGACGAGTGAGTAGTAAGTAGGTCTAGGCCTTTGCCCATGGACAATCTCGACTTAAGTGTAAGTGAGGTCGATGGTATGAACGCGGCGAAAGGAGCTAGAAACGCAGTAGCTCATCCAAGTCGATACCTGGGGCATTGGAATGCTCATCGTCAGTTATCACCGCATGATGTTGCAACAGTTGGGTATGACACAATTGTTGTAGTTGTCAAAATGATTGTTCTCGTGTAATGTTGTGTCGGTAAAGAACGTCAATGCCGAAGCCGATGTTGTCGCAAGAATGACGTCGCCGGGATTGCGAGCTTTTGAGCTTGCCGATTCGTGCCATGCTGACCGAGCTCCTCTTCCTCCCAACAACACCTCCATAACCGCAATACCATTGAATTCCAACGACACTCTCACACAAAGTCATAATGGCCGCCACCCTCTTCCGCTCCAGCGCTCTGCGCTCCGCCGTCCGCTCTGCGCCCTCCATGCGCGCTTCCGTTGGCGGCATCACCTTCACCCGCGGCAAGGCCACTCTGCCCGACCTGTCTTGTACGTCTCATAATTGTTGAGAGGAATGTACACAAACATACTAACGTCAACACTCCCCAGACGACTACGGCGCGCTCGAGCCCGCCATCAGCGGCCAGATCATGGAGCTGCACCACTCCAAGCACCACAACACCTATGTCACCTCCTACAACACCGCCATCGAGAAGCTCCAAGAGGCCCAGCACAAGGGTGACATCCAGGCTCAGATCGCCCAGCAGCCTCTCATCAACTTCCACGGTGGTGAGTAATGAGACAAAAGACTCCAAGACGAGCCAGAAAAAAACTAACATACAACAGGTGGACACACAAACCACACTCTCTTCTGGGAGAACCTCGCTCCTAAGTCCCAGGGCGGCGGCGAGCCTCCATCGGGCGCCCTTGCCACCAAGATCACCGAGTCTTACGGCTCTCTCGACGAGTTGAAGAGCAAGTTCAACGCTGCGCTCGCGGGTATCCAGGGGTCCGGTTGGGCATGGCTGGTGCAAGACGTGCAGACTGGCAACATCGGCATCAAGACCTACGCCAACCAGGACCCCGTTGTTGGCCAGTTCCGCCCCATCCTTGGTATCGACGCCTGGGAGCACGCCTACTACCTGCAATACCAGAACCGCAAGGCCGAGTACTTCTCTGCCATCTGGGACGTTGTCAACTGGAAGGCCGCTGAGAAGAGGCTGCAGTAGATGGCTGTGATATAGAGATGGACGGAGTTTTTGTACAGTAATCTTGCCACGAATAAAAGTCATAATGTACAGGAAATGTGTGCCTTGATGTAGAAGAACCTGTTCCGCGAAACCCGGGAGACCTTGGAATCATTCGAAGGTATCTGACTATGAACATTCACATCCTCGCTGGCGAAACACAGCATGCCTTCATCGCCTTTCGGTATTTGGGAAATGATCGGCAGCGGGCCGAAACCAGGAACTCGAAGACAACTGCTTGCGTGCTGTACTAGTTGTATGTAGCGCCACCTGTATGATTTCCCCATTGCCTTGTGCTATGCTGGGTTTATCAACAGACGCTCTATCTTCACCATAGCCCAGTACGTTGTACATGTAATCACAGACGCAGAGCAGTTACCTCAAAGTTGCGTCAGCAACAGAGAGGCTTGGCGCACGTGTATCTTGCCGCTGTCCAATCTGATCTGGCTTCAATGGCCATCCATATCTCACCCAAATTGGGATACAACAAAGGTGTCTCCATATGAACAGTTTGTACCTGCTCGCATTTTATATGATCCTGCAAGGCCGCGAGCGCCGCTGTGAACGCCGCCTCAAAGACTACCGCCGCCGCCGCCATCTAATTGCACGCATGAAATGGCGCCACGACGAGGCTCTAGAGGCTGCGCGACGCCCTCGGACTACCTATAGACTCTTGAAGTCGCCTGCGAAAGCTCGTTGACCACGCCAACCTCACTGGCGTAGGGTATGTGGACCTCCAGGGTAGGCGTATGGGAGAAGGTCACAGGCCACAATCGACGACAAACTCAATGGCAAGAACATAGCAGGACACGGATGAAAAAGCGCAATGGTGAAGAGGGAGACAACGACTCAAATCGTTTTGGTACGTTCACCTAAGGACACTCGTGGATCATCGAGGCCAGCACAGTCAGCGTCGGGTAGCCTACAAGCGAACCGACGTTGGAGCATACATGAGCTCTGCGAAAAGGAAAGCACGTCTTGCAACGTGTGGACAATGAAACCTCGACTTCCAGTTCCTCGTTGTCACGACGGCCTTCACTTCTGGGTTTCTGGTTGCAAAGCGGCTTCAATATCCGTAGCTAGCTTGTCCTCCGCGACCAGTCGCTTCCATGCCTCTGTCGTGTGGCCGCCCAAAGGACGATCGCAGCTCTCAGCCAGCCATATTTGCACTGGAGTTGCGCCCGACCCAGCCGAAGTCAATGCTTGCTGATGGGCCTTGAGGTTGGCGCGCGTAAGGGCCTTCAGCGTGGGAATGTTGTTATGCGCCAGGCCATCGCTGGCGGTTCCGTCGTTAGCCATACCGTTCGGCCTGAGCTGTCATAGTTTGTCAGTCGAAGGCCACTCACGGATCTGATGACAGGCGGCCTACAGTTGTGAGTCAGAATATCCTCCGTCGGTCAACAAAGCTTGATGAAATAAATATTGTTTGATTGAGAGATTGGCAGCATCGATTGTGAAATGGGACTCACACCTATTTTTATACCCAGGCAAGGGCATTGCTGTTTCTCATGGAACAGCATATGCTACGGGATGAGTGCACAATGTGCTTTAGCTACTTCGAAAGCGTCACTGCGAAGATCGGGTTCTCATCAATCGATACGCATTTGCCGTGCGCTAAACATATCAGAATGACACCCCGTAGGGATCAACATATCTCTACTTGCACAGTGCCATTCTAGGACGGCGTGTACTCGCGCGGCACTACTGTGAATTCGGCTGGCATTGTCAGAAGGACGCATCCGTGAGGCTCGACTAATAAAAACATGCATGCTATTTTGGCTGATGACACTTTGGCAACGAAATATTTGGACCATGATGCTTTGGCATGATAGTCAAGCAATCAAATGACCCTTCTCGACGTCGATCTCTTCAGTCCACAGCAGACGCTGAACTTCTCCCGGCATTGGAGAGAGGTATTATGCTATGAACCATGTCACCATGTGTACATGTACATCAGAGTAACCTAAGCGGAAGGGCGGCCTCTACATGCCACCTATGTATGCTCCCTTTGTTCACTGTCCGATCACCGCGCCGCCCCGTGGGCCGTTCTCCCCGTTGCGCTCCGGTTTCGCATACAAGCGAGACCCTACCCGGAGGTCTACCAAGCCAAAAGTGTGACGCAGAGTGGCATTTAGCGCACACCCACTGCATACGCCTTGCTTGCGGACACTGTACCTACACGTGCAGTGTCAATCCTTCAGCCAACAAAGCGGTGTCCGGTTCCCGCGATTGCAGTGTGCACTTCCCGTGCAGTTGCAGTGTGCATTTCACAATTGCAGTGCTTGGTTTGGAATTTCAGTGCGCGCAGCGCTGATGATGAGTTGGGAGGTTTACAATCTGGGACCCATTTTTGCTTCCAGGTGGAGGCCTCATAACACACAACTCATCCGCTGAACTTCTAACTATGCTGATCATGCATGCAACATCCTGGCGCGCCGCGACCGACGACTTGTCCTTGATGGCAAGTGATTCGAGATAATCGAGGCAGCTTTGCACATCCATTATCAAGCGAAATGATTCATAATCTTGCGGCTCCCCGGAAACGAGGTTTTCTGATCGTGCCCTTTTGTGTGTTCGTTGCTGCACGAGCAACTGCATTGAATCTGGTCTCGAATCTGTCTTGCTGTGCATTCTGCACTGTGCAGTGCACTATGCCCTTTGCCTGAGTCGGCTTGCGGCTGCACTTCCCATTGGCGTGGACTCCGTGATTGCTTACACCTACAAAGGTGTACAGCTACGCTACAGGTTCTCCAGTGCCCTTTACCATGACCACCCGCAACAAAAGCCATGGACCTTAGCGCCGGAAGTCTTCTATGCATATGCAGAATGCCTGCGTGTGAGTTGGATGATGGAGAGCACCGTATAGTGTTACAAGTCTGGGACTCGCTCTTCTCTTCGATCGTTATTGCTCGTTCTTCGATTTCCGCATTGCCTAAGTAGCTTTTCTATCCCCCCCACTCGTCAAATTTGACGCTTATCTCAGCAATGGCGGCGAAGGACTGGGATAAAATACAAGGATGGGTGTACCAGTACTATGTTATAGACAAGATGTCACTCCTCCGTGTGATAAAGAAGATTTCAGAAGAGCAGGACTTTAAGGCTTCGTGAGTTACCTCCAGACCGTTGTCTCGATTTACACTGATCCAAATCGCAGTGAAAGGACGTTCAGGAAGAAACTCAGCGAATGGGGCTTCAAACGCGAAAGGATGTCCAACAACCGCAATACCGATCCCGCAACGGCCAGTACCGATCGTAATGCCCGAATGGTATCCACATTACCATCCGGCCTCATTGAATTCGATCGCGCCAGCCAGGACCATCCTTTGTTGTTCGACCCAGACATGAGCTTCCTGGACGATAGCATGAATGTTGATCCGCAGGTCAACGACTTCAGCAACACCATCCCGGCTTTTGGAAACAACTTCACCCCGCCGCTTCGAGATGAAATTTTCGAACGGACTCTTCAACGGTTGCACGAGGCGCCCTCTGATTGCCCGTCGAAAGACATCCTGGTTTCCAGTGAGTTCTACAACAAGGCCAATAGCACATTGCTTCACTACGTTGCAGCCAGAGGCTGCATGAGCGAAATGTTGATACGAATCCTGCGTTTCTGCAGCCACAACGGCTTCGCTATCGATCGCAAGGACTCCATGGGCTGCACTGCGCTGCAAGTCGCCGTCTATTACGACCGTGTTGAAAATGTAGTGCATCTACGCACAGCCGGCGCCCAGGTCGACATAAGCAATCGTTCCGGAGAGCTGCCGATCCACGTGGCCGTGATGAGAAGTAGAAATACTCAGCTCATCGAGGACCTCCTTGTCCGTCATAAGGATGGTGTGAAGATGCGCGTCGAGCCACCCTCACCGCGAGCTGGTCAAGTCGCTATAGACCTGGCTGTCGAGAGGGTACTTCTTGATCTTGCACAAGTTGCAGATGGGGGCTGCACGCAGGCAACAAAAAGCATCTTAAGCGAAGTTCTCAAAAGAGGGGAGACACTCGTGAATACAACGTATCTACGTGTGCACGCAGAAAAGGACAAGGAGTTGTTCCAGCAGGCAATAGCTGTAGTGAGCAACGTGTTTCTTGGCAGGAAGTTGAGGAGAATTATGATTGATGTCTTGTCTGATATGAATAAGCAGGGTCGGAGGTGAGGATGTCGTACCTCTGCGATATGGGCATGTGATTCATGCGTTTCTGGACCTCCGCAGGAACATGGAACCATCGTTTTCGTTTGTTGTCAAGTCCAGGTTTGAATGAGGCCTGTACGATATCTTCATGAGAGAGTATGCAGTACAATATCGTTGGTCCGTTGGCCTACAACCAGCGTCTCTTTTTTGCCTCGAGTGGAGAGCAACGAGACAGGTTTCGTCATGTGGCGCCGATCAAACGTAGCTGTGTAAATTAAATCCCCGCATCTTCAACCTTGCTCTATACATCACACACTTATCATCGCCAAGTGGTCGGCTATCTTATGAGACTTGAACTTAATTTTGTTAGTCACCGATTGAGTCACCACGAACAATGAATGAACGACCAAGGTAATGCGTCGAGAGTACATAAGAAGTCTATAAAGGGCCGCAGCTGGTAAGATTTCTGGTCCGCAACCTGGAAACACATCCCAGAACAATCCCACAATGGCGACAGGAAAGAACATCGTCTTCGACGTCGTAGGCACGCTCGCCTGCTACGACGAGCTCTACCACGGCATCGACGCCCGCCTCGGCGACAAACTCCGTGCCGAAGGCATCAAGCCTTCACTCCTGGGCTACACCTGGATCGAAGTGGCCGAACGCGAGTACACCTACCTGAGCATGGCAGGTGCATACAAGCCCTTCGACACCGTCTTCGAAGCCGTCTTCTACCGCGTCCTCTTCTCCGCTGGCATCCAGAATCCTAAGAAATTCACGACGGCTGAGGATCTGGCATTTATCATGGAAGCTAACAGTCGCATGAAGTTGCGGGATGGCGCTGTCGAGTGCATTACGATGCTGAGGGAGGCGGGCTTTACTGTGTGGGCCATGACTGCTGCTGATAAGGAGAGGGTTAGGGGGTATTTTTCCAATGCTGGGTTGGATCTTCCTTTGGAGAATCTTGTCTCTTCTGATGATACGGGCATAGGAAAGCCAGACCTTTCAGGCTATCTGCCATTGTATCAGCAGCTGGAGAAGGAAGGAAACCCTTGGTTCGCTGCGGCTCATAAGTGGGATGTTTCTGCCGCTCATCGTGTAGGGTACGTCGTTTTGACCCTCAGGCACATTCATATTGTTTCTATGCTAATGATCATGAAGATACCGCGGTGCGTACTGCACGATATTAGAGAATGATCCTCTGCCGGACATATTTGGCACGATGGAAGTTGAGGAGCCAACACTTCCTCAAATGGCCGAGAGGGTCATTTCTCTGTCTTAGGATGATCGAAAGTCAGTCCCACGTGGAGCATATAGCCGCGGTTGTACAAAAGCTTGGAAATTGACTTGCATGCTCGCTTGGTCCAGAACATATACTTGAGATCCACAGTCGTCACTGTTTCCATAAAATCCTCGAGAGTAAAATTTGTTGCTGAGACCGAAACAATTGCTGTGTATACCGATAAACTCATCGCCGAAAACATCCACAATGCAGCACAGCGAACAAGATTGGTCAGACCTCTGCAAAAGGATGCAGTCATTGGTTCCGGAGGAGCTTGGGGATGAAGCTTGGTACTTGATCATCGTGAGTCTTGCGGCGAGTGACATGCAACGTTGAAACATCTTCTGACATTCGAACTCTCAGGCAGCCGCATTGGCAAGTTCACCCGACGTCACCCTGCTTGCATCATTCTATACACATCTCACAACGCACGATGCGAGCTTCGCTTCGACCGAGTCTCGAAAACATCTGAGCTTGAGACTCCGCGATGTCCTTCTCAAGCTTCTTACACTTGTGGGCGGACCGCAGGTTCTCTCCGTGTTGATGCCGCTGGCAAAAGCACAGGGCGACACGGAAACAAAAGCGGCATCGAGTGAGCTGAACGAGAAGTGGTGAGTGCATGCTGTCATGCTGCCGAGCAATTTTCTTGGTACTGATGCCAATTCCAGGCAAGCGAATGACATGAATGTTCCAGCAATTTACGACCGTGGCCTCGAAACCATTAACACAATCTACGGCGCCCCACTGTTGGAGAAGATCTTCGCGACATGGGGCGACAATAAAGAAGACGTTAAGTTCATCGAAATATTTGCCCTCTACGGCCTGTTCCTGTCAGACTTCCAGTATCTCACGCCACGAGAGACAGAGGCCGTTGTCTATTCTTCCATCTCTTGTTTGGGACTCGGTGGTCCAGGAAACTGGCATTTGAGGGGCATGGGGCGGGTGTTGGGAGCCAGAGGTACAGACGAGACTACTGATGAGATGAAGCGGGTCTTGGGGCAATTGCAGTCCTTGAAGGAAGCGGTCGTCAGTGTTGTAAAATTCGCTGGGGACGAGTTTCTCGCAAAGGCAAAGGTCCAGAACTGGGCGGATGCCGAGAGTGTTGCGAGGGATCTGGGTGGCTGGGGAGAAGATGAGTAGTTTGTGCTTTGCTGGGAGACTCCGTATACATCTGGCATGCCCTCGTTCTATCTCCTTTTATGTTGTTCTTAATGTCGAGGCTCATAATGCTATTAGACGCTGTATCTTTCGGAGGCCGTTGAATCGTGCTGTCGGCATGGTAAATTGAATGCAGTACCAAATCTTGGCTGACAGAAAGTTTGAGAGATGAGTCTGATAGATCCCGAAGTCGTTACCGAGTGAGCGGAGCTGTCCTGGCACGAGCTAGACACGGGTGGCGTGCTGGTTTAGCGTGGCGGTGCGCCGTTGAATTGGAACTGTGGAGAATTCTGGGGCTGATTTGTGGGGTAAAATAGTGCCGCAAAGACTGCCGGTGGCAAGTACACTCGACTTTCCATATAGCCATGGCTTTATGACCTTTATGACGAACATCGTGAGCTGATACTTAGTATGGAGGCTCTCAGTCAACCTCATTTCACTGTTCGCAATGTTCTACACCCACGGCAATCTAGAACACCTCCGGTATACATCAAAACACCATGCCGCAATCCCCTAACGCAGCCCGACGAAGAGCATCAAAGGCTTGCGTAAGATGCAACAAGCGTAAGCTCAAGTGCGATGCTGTCCAGAAGAAAGGCCCTTGTAGCCGATGCCATATGGACCAAGTCGACGGCTGTGTGCTGGGGACTTCTCGCCGCGGCACATATATCCGTCAGCCTCATCACAGACGCAATCAGGACCGCGGCTCATCAAACGACGGATACTCACAGCAAGAACTGGATACTACTGGCGCATGGATAGACGCAGAAGTTGACATCGCCGGCAAAGCTCCTGCTCTAGATGATCGACTAGAGAGTCAGACTCAGCAGCAATCGCTGATGTCAATGTTCGAAAGCTACGTCGAGCAGAATGAGCACAACAAGGATGGAGCTGCAGCTCAGCTGGGCGTCATGCTTCTTGGGGAGCATTCTCCTTTGACATTCGCGCTGAAAGAATCGAACCAAAGCCAGCCGACAAGCTTACATGATGTCGCGATGAACCTTTCTAAGAGCAAGCGTTCCGTTGCACAAGCCAGAGGCCGCCATCCTCCACATTTTTCCGCTCAGGACCTTGATTACCTATCAGCCAGAGGTGCATTATCACCCCCTGCCGCGGGACTTGAAAGGCTGCTTGTGTCGGCATTTCTTGAGCGATTTTACCCCTTGTATTCGATGGTTGATAAGGATGAGGTCTGGCAGCTACATCAAAAGTCTGCCCTGCCTTTCATCCTGTTACATGCTATTTGCATGATCGGAGCCACGTTTTGCGACATCTCAACTATTCACAAACATGGATTCGACTCAAGGATGCAAGCTCGGAAAAGTTTCTACGACAAGGCCAAAGTCATGTTCGATTTCGAATATGAGAAAGACAGAGTTGTACTGCTGCAAACTGTCATCCTGCTGTCATTTTGGGGTCCGCACATGGACAGTTCTTGGAATCCTTGTTCCTGGGTAGGCTTCGGAGTCACGATCGCAGCATCCCTTGGAATGCACAAGGCTCGTTCCGCAAGCCATGCTACTGGGAAAGACAGAGGCCTAATAAAACGCATTTGGTGGACCCTACTTCTACGAGACGCATACTGCGCTGCTTTGATGGGAAGGCCGGCTAGAGTGGACATGTCTCAGTGTGATACCGAGCCTCTGACGTCGTCAGACTTCCCCGACGGAGGTCATGCTGAAGGCCATCACCCTGCTCATATCCTGTATCAAATAGCAGCTGCTGAGCTGTCATTAGTCGTCCGTCAAATCATTGCAAAGTGTCCAATGGCGGAAAAACACAACATACAACCAAGCGATCTGTACAGCGTGCTGAACCAGTGGCGTGAGCAGCTTTCACCCGCGATTTCTTTTGATCCTGAAACGACAAAACACAACAACATCTTTGCAACATCGCTGAAGTTGCTCTATCATCACCACATCTTATCCATCCATCTCAAATGGCCTGACCGGCAAATCCAAGGAGCATCACCACAGTACGACCCAAGTCTCACAGCGAATGGCATACCCTCTGCCGATCTATCTGCCCACATCATATCGTCAATGGGTTCAACATTGGTGACAAAGCGAATCATCTCGCAGTTCCCGACCGAGGTCTTCACTGGCTTCTTCATGGCGGGCATTGTGTTCTACCGACAGCTACGTCAAGCAAATCCTTTAGTCTCCGACATGGCTCGTGCCTCATTGAACAATTGCCAACTATTGCTACATGAAGTCCGCGAAATCTTCGATCCGACTCGCTGGGTGATAAGGATTTTCGACTTCCTCCTTTCCAACACAACTAGTGATGATACGTCCGCGAACACAGCAGAACCTCAATTGCTCGAGAATGAGTCGGCTCCCGGGATCGCTGGCATCTCCACTGCAGATCTTGGCTCCACCGAAGAGACATTGAGTTTCCCAGACGACATGTGTGATCTGTTCTCGATGAATTGGGATAATTGGAATCAGCCACCTGACGATGACGTTCTGGGCATCTATAACGGGACTTGGCTGATGCCGGATATCTTGTCGACGCTGTGAGACTGGGGAATACCGGAAGTGGCGCAATGGAGGCTCTGTTGGAGGCTCTGTTGAGGAGAGCAATATTTCTCACGATACCCTTGCTGTGGTGTAAAAAATACCCTGTAAACATGAATGACTAGCATGTAAATCCAAGAGGACCTCAAACCCAACGTCTCCAATCTCAAAATGATGACAAGCACGGTTTCGGGCAGTAAAGCCATCATCCGTTACGCAAGGCAGACGAACAACAACATATAGGTGTTCACCGGCTATAAGTGCCGACCACAATCCATTGGCTCACCATCGATGGCCGCGGCTATATGGCTGACATATAGCAGAGAGTGGTAGCTAGCAACAGCCAAACGTCAACTCCATTCGTTCTCAACGGCTATCACCTATCATGACCTATAGAAGCAGCTAGCCAGCTCAAAAAAGCAAGCACCGGCTACTTGAAGAATGCCACCTAGACGCTTGCCGAGTAGATCCTGTAAATCTAACTCAGGTCATCCGCAATTCCGTCAGGCCACCACTACGCCCGTCACACTTTCTTCTTGACGCTTCTCAAGCTTGAGCAAAAGCTATAGCATTGAGATGAAGGATATTTGTACTGCAGACGGCATTGATGCCCTGTCGAAGACAAATTTCGCCGACAATCTTCGCATCTCCGAGAGTGATCACCAATCTCGAACGGAAGTTTCGATCAACAGTACGACATGGGGATTCATAGGTCTGGGCAATATCGGTACGCATGAGCAGCAGCATCGGATGAATGATCTGGGCATCTGTTGATCGTCGCTTCAAATAGGGTACCCCATGGCCGTGAACCTTCGCGAAAAGATACCCGCCTCAGACACACTTATGGTGTTGGACGTCAATGAACAGCTGGTGCAATGCTTCGTTGATGATGATCCAGAGACGGGGAAAGATGGCGTTGCGCGTGTCCAAGTCGTCGGAAATGCGAGAGAACTGGCGGAGAAATGTGTAAGCAAATCGATGTCCGGGTTGCCCGGTCGAACGCAAGAATAATGTCCTGGCAAGAACAAATTACTGACTTTGGTTATTCCACACAGGGCACAATCATCACAAGCCTCCCATCGCCGAAAGTCGTTCAAGCTGTCTACACCGAAATGCTACAAGGCGATCAACTTCCCGCATTGCCACAAGAACGACTATTCATCGACTCATCAACAATCGACCCACTCACATCGAAATCCGTCGCCGATCTCGCCAGCAACACCAACAACGGAACATTCGTCGACGCCCCCGTATCCGGCGGTGTAGTCGGAGCCCGTGCCGGCACACTGACCTTCATGTTCGGCGCACCTACATCAAACGACCTCCTGCTCCACCGAATCAGATCAGTCCTATCGCTCATGGGAACCAAGGCCTTGCACATGGGCGAACAAGGGACCGGAGTCTGCAGCAAGCTAGCCAACAACTACATCCTGAGCATCAACAACATCGCCGTGGCCGAAGCGCTTAACATGGGTCAACGATGTGGGCTTGATCTCAAAGTCCTGTCGGATATGATCAAGACTTCGACGGGGAGGTGTTGGCCGGTTGAGTGCAATAATCCTGTGCCGGGGATTGATCGGGATGCGCCTGCTTCGAATGGGTATGAGCCTGGTGGGACAGTGGGGATCATTAGGAAGGATTTGGCGTTGGCTATGGCTGGGGCGGAAGGGGTTGGGGCACATCTTACGTTGGCAGAGAGGGCTTGTCAAGTTTACGATGAAGTGGAAGAGAGTCATAGTGGGAGGGATCTTTCGGTGGTGTATCAATGGTTGCAAGATAGGCCGTGACATCGTATGAAGGCTAAGAGGCACTCTGGTCTTCCTCTTAATTCCCCTTGTTCTCTTTCGCCTTGGAAGCTTGTGCGCGCACCGCTTCTTCGATATCCGCGGCGAGCGAGTCACGCTCGGTCAATCGTTGCCACGAGTTTGGATCCGGAGCAGCATGACGACGGCTCACTTCGCCGTTGGACAACCATACGCCTCGAGCTGAGGTGCTCGATGGGTGAGCGGCTGTTGCACGTTGATGAGAGGCGAGGTTGGCGGCGGTGAGTGGCGTTGTTGTCTGCGGCAAGAATGAAGTCGAAGTCATTGTGGATACTTTCGTCATCGTATTGCTACTTGACCATATGTCAGCTTTGACCCTGAAGGAGGATCTGTATCACGTGCATACCGTCGGTGGATGACTAAGGTAAGGTTGATATGTCGTTGATTGGACAAAGAGTAACGGGGTGGCTTGGGTCTCGTTTGATCAAGGATGTTGTTGTTTGAATGCGATGAGTCGAATAATATTTACGGCGAGGGCGATGGCCCTTTATAGCAGTGAAAATATGCATCAGTCCTACTACTCATTTAATCGTCCATTCGAGTGAGACTTCAAATGAAACTCTCGGATCGTTCTTTTGGATGGACTGTGACGGAACGGCGGTCGAGTACTGTACCACTCTGACCTGGTAGGCTGGTTCCCACCTATCAGACTCGTTCAGAAGCGGCGCCGATATGTGATTGGGCTCCATGAATCCACAGCCATGCCGCGACATGAGGTCTGAGACCCGGTGGACTGGAATTGATGGACTGATGACGGTCGGGCGAGTTCCCCATCAAGACTAGCTGGGCGGACTCGTCACCTCTGGAATAGGATTCTATAACAGTCGGCAGCCGATGGCTTACTCTAGTGCTCTAGCGCGGGCAAACAGTACGCCGAAGGGCTGCCTTAGCTGGCGGGGTTGCCTTAGCTGGCCCAGGATGTGAGATGCATGTATGCACGCGGCATCGTATGGATCAGCCCCGCTCCACGGTGGACGCTTTAGTATATACACGATGTATGCGATTGCACGCGGCAACGTAAGGAAGGGATGATACCACCAAGGCATCCCCACTTTGGACTGAGGTTTGGTGCGCTTGCAAGCTGGAACCGCGAGGTGGAGTGTAAGGGCTGAAAGTCTGATGAAGATGTCTGGTATGGTGTACAAAGGTGAGGTGGAAAGATAGATGGTCCATTATCACAACGCGAAGTGTACTGTCACGTGTCGGCCACGTGCGCGCGAGTCAGGACGCCCGCGTGGCATTCCGTCCCCGACATCCGCCGTGCGAGGTCGGCATTTGTGGTTAGTGAAGTTCAGGAAACCCAATTCCCTGTCTTCCTTGAGCCTTTCATTCATCTTCATGCTCGATTGGCAGATGACATGTCTTCAGCTATCATACATCTGACTCTCTTATCTGCATCTCATTATCGAGTCGAGATGCACAGATACATACAGCCACTCATCAAACGTGCTGTCAACACACATCAACAACAGACTGCACAAGTTTGACTAATTAGTGCCAGATCTTAGCCTAATCGCTATCATCTTGGCCGAGGTGGAGCCAAAACATTAATGGTAGGACCATGTATGTTCATGATAAGCAATGGCCTGGTTGTATAAATACCGCCTTTCAACATTGCCTTTCCCCTCATGCTTCCAGTACTGTTAGGCTCAACACTCGGCAACAAGCATTAATATGCATTCCACTCGCTACTTCTCACACAGGATCGTTATCGCTTTGTCAGCAGCTCTCACTGTCGTCTCGCCGTCAACAGTTGCAGCTCTCAAAGACAATGGCACTACAATCACTTCCAACGGTATTCCATACTACTCACATGGACTGCCAGTCGCTACCTTGAACGTTGAGCCCGACCAGCTTTCAAAATCCGCCGCCAGCCATGGATCCGATCTTTTTCCCATGACAATCATTCACACAGACGTCCAATCGTTCGGTTTACCAGAGCTCAACAGCACCTACCTTCGTTTCTCATCAGAAGACGACGTGTTCCAGAAGGAATTCTTGCACTCCGTCTTCTTGACATACAACGGTTCAAACGCGTTCGAACCGAATGTTGCATCTTGCTTGAGTGAGGCAAGTCCTTTCGGTACGAAGACCATCTTGTCAGAACTACCTGGCTCGGGAAACGCAACAACCGCTTCTCTATCCCAGCCCTTGCCCAATGGACCCTACTTCGTCTCTGCTCAGACCGGCCAAGTCTTCCAAGCTTACCGTCTATACCCGGACGACAACCTCGCCTTTACTCAACCATCTGTCAGCGACTACCAAGGTGGTCACCTTCCACTGACCGCCGTCACTGAGAACCTCATGACACGAAGCGTGGCAGTCCCTTCACGGCTCTACTACACGGCCACCAAAGAAAAACCCCTCGCCGGTCTGCGCCTTGCCGTCAAAGACATCTTCCACATCAAGGGCCTCAAGACCAGCGGCGGTAACCGAGCATACTACTACCTCTACCCCGAACAGAATGCCACGGGCCCTGCCGTGCAACGTCTGCTCGATCAAGGTGCTGTACTAGTCGGAAAGGCCGGAACTGTCCAATTCGCCAATGGAGACCGCGTCACTGCCGACTGGGTCGATGTGCACTGCCCGTTCAACCCTCGCGGAGATGGGTACCAAGATCCTTCTGGCTCATCTTCAGGCTCTGGTGCTGCCATCGGAGCTTACGAGTGGCTTGATCTCGCTGTCGGAAGTGACACCGGCGGTTCCATGCGCGGACCGGCTGGCAGGCAAGGCATTTACGGCAACCGTCCTTCCACCGGAGCTGTCTCGTTGAACAATGTGATCCCCCTCAGCCCTCACCTTGACACAGCTGGTGTGTTTGCAAGAAGTGCTTCCTTGTGGTCGGAAACTACTCACGCTTGGTACGCCAACTACACCGACGACTACCCAGCTTACCCAAAGAATGTGTACTATTCGGAAGAGGGCGCCGACCCTGAGAGTCCCGCCACCATACTCGTCGAGACATTTGTGGATAGACTCTCCGGCTTCTTGAACACTAATCACACGATCGCCAATATCTCCGAACAATGGGCTTCGACACATCCGACCAACGTCACCTCCAACATTAACGAGCTCCTCAACGAGACCTACGCTATCCTGACCTCCAACGACCAGTTCAACCTCCTCGGCCAGCCGTTCTTTGACGACTATGCTGCTCAGCGCGATGGTAGACGACCTTTTGGTAAGCTTTGTCAACGATACACCTTTTGCTGAGAATAATGCTAACCGTTTCGTAGTATGTCACACCTCCACCTCCCCTCTCTCAATCACGCACAGCATCAATAGCGTTCGATTGAAGTAGACTTTCGCAGTCTATCTCGTCGTGCTTTCACAAATAAACTCTCAATTTGGATTGCAAAGACCAATCGAAAACTAACCAATTCTCAACTCCAGATCAACCCGGGCCCACTCGTCCGCTGGCAATGGGGCCAAAACAACTCCGCCTCCTACCCCTCCGCCGTCCGCAACATGACCACCTTCAAAACCTGGTGGGAATCCCCCACCGGCGGCAAATTCGGCGCCCCAAACCCCCAAACCTGCTCCGAAGGAATCTTCGTCTACTCCTCCTACCTCGGAACGCCGAGCTACCGCAACACCTACTTCTCCGCCCCTTCCACCCCTCCCTTGGGATTCTCGACCGGTCGCGCGAGTGTTTTTGGCGGTGGGGCGGAGTTGGTTGTTCCGGTTGGTGAGGTGGCTTATGAGAGTACTGTTTCGCTGCAGACGGAGTACCTGCCTGTTGCTGTGAATTTACTTGTGGCGAAGGGCTGTGATTTGGTGCTGGCGAATCTTGTGAAGGAACTTGAGGAGGAGGGGATTTTGAGGGCGAGTAGGGCTGGATCGAGGATTTGAAGTGCACATTAAAGTTTGTGGAAGGGTGATGATAGGTAGGATGATGATTGGGGAGCTTGAAATGGGTCTGAGGCTACGCTCCTTGTTCACAGCTAGTTGTTGTTGCGCCTATGAACTGTTTCTGATATCGACTCTTCCGCCGATGATCACGAGGTTGCGAATGGGAGCCTCGCCTCACTCCACTCCACCTCATTCCACTCCACTCCACCTCATTCCACTCCACTCCACTCCACTCCACTCCACTCCACTCCACTCCACTCCACTCCACTCCACTCCACTTCACTTCACTTCACTTCACTTGTAGGAATGATTCTCCTGAGTCGATACACATAAGCCATGGCAGCCACACAGTGCATGAACGTACTTTCATTCTGATAGATCTCTTGTTGGTTCAGCAGATCCTTGCAAATGCGGGTGAAGGGCGCCTCATGAACGCGGTGGAGTATGTGCGCAAAAGCGCAAAACGATCGACAGGCGATGAAATTGCGCCGCCATTTTGTGTAATCGTTCCCGCCTCAGCCCGGATTTGGAGTCAACC
>Ga0265797_10003710_pt1 | contig 24224 bp, 20 predicted proteins | sample P2T30metagenome_FD_192433 | JGI IMG/M metagenome (GOLD analysis project Ga0265797, IMG submission 192433) | Plant litter microbial communities from East Loma Ridge, Irvine, California - P2 T30 | ecosystem: Environmental > Terrestrial > Plant litter > Unclassified | place: USA: California... | reverse complement strand
GTTAGAAGGAGTAACTTACCTAACTAACTTTAGTCTTTTTGGAAGGGGAGAAAAAAACACAACAGCGAACAACGAAAAGCCAGGGACCGATCCAGTCATCGTGCGAGTCTCCTCCACGGTTTTGAGGACCTTGGTCGTAGATGTAACTTTTGTATCAGTAGACTGTTTTTGGATTCGATTCGATTCGTTATTTTTCTCCTGAGGTATCTACACCAACAACAACAATAACAGCAACAGCAGTAGCAGGGTCGTCTACTCTAAGGAGAAATAGAGAGAGCCCAACAAAACACCAGCCGAGTGAACTCCAGTCCACCAATTTACACTTCACTTCGCAAGACAGAGAGAGAGAGAGAGAGAAAGGACAGCACAGAAGAAAAGGATTTCCAGGCTTAGATAGAGCACAGATGAAAAAAAAATACTCCCATTTGACAACAACAAGCAGGGAAAGACCATGTATGTATGGGGGGAAAAAAACGCCGAGGTGTTGTTGTTCTTGAGTGTTGAGGAGAAAAAAGGAATGTTAATGACAAAAAGAAAATAAGATAACGCCCATCCCAAAGTTTCCGATTTGGGGGTAACCCGTGTCCGTTATTCCGTTCCTTTGCTCGCGCTGAGCTTCCGGTTGATTCCCTAAACAAAAATGAAAAAATGTAGATGACAGTTTGACTGATCGAGGCAGATTGTCAACACGACGAGGCGCAGTCGCTCCGCGGGGTGAGGTGGAATCGCTTCGAGAGCCATCCCACCACCTCCCGCCCACCATCCCCTTAACTTCAATCGATCACGAAACCGTCCTCATGGCCGAATTGTCCAGTCTTGCGAGTAAGAGATTGAGGTCAGCAGAGCCGGCGGCGAAGCAAGACGAGGCAGAAGGCGAGCAGTTGTTGGCGAGAAGTTGGGCAGGGTCGGGTCCAAGAGGCAGGTCGGTGACGGGGAAGGCGTTGACGCTTTGGTAGTTGAAGTTGATGGGTTGCTGGAGGCTGTTGAGGTTGAGTTTGCTGAAGTCGTTTTCGGGGATCATGGCCATGCCGACACGTTCGTTGCCTTGTTGTTGTTGTTGCTGAGGTTGCTGAGGCTGCTGTTGCTGTTGTTGCTGCTGCTGCTGAGGGATCTGCAGTTGAGAGGCGTCAAAGTTCATGAACTCTGGCTTGACATCTTCCTGTGTTGCCTGTTGTTGAGGCTGCACAGGTGCTTGCTGCTGCTGTTGTTGCTGAGGCTGTTGCTGAGGAGCCGGTGCAGTCTGCGCTCCCTTTTGCTGGAGCTGGTTGATGTCCAGTGCGGACGGGTTGGCGCTGATGTCATTAATGAATGGGGTGAATGCCGGGTGGCGAAGAAGGGTCTCGATAAGGCCACGGTAACGCTCGTTTTCTTGAAGGATACGGGCGTTCTCGCTACGCAGGTTGTTGGCGTCTTGTGTCTTGAGGGCAATCTCGCCTTCGAGTTGGCCAATGTATTCTGCGACCTGTTAATATGATGTTCGTACGACATATCAATAAACAACACAACATACCCTTTCTTCTTGAGCGGAAAGCACGAGCGGAAACCTTGTTTCTGAGTTGGCGACGTTCCTTGCTGGAGAGCTTCTTGCCTTCCTCGGAAGCGAGCAGACGTTCGTCCTCATCCATCTCCTCTTCATCCTTCCTCATCCTGGCGATTTGAGGAAGAAGGTTGTCAGGGGAGCCAGCATCATCAGAGACGGAGCTGTTGTGGCGCATTTGGTTGAGAAGACGCGAGATGGATTCCTCGACGTGTGGTTCGGTGGTGTGAGAGGGTCGCTTACCGCTGCCATGGCTTTGCTGCTGAGCAGACGAGCCTTGGCTTTGGCTTTGGGCGGCATTGGCGGCTTGGCGGTACTGCTGCTGCTGAGCCTGCAGCTTCATCTGGCGCTGTTGCATGGCCTGGGTTTGGGCGGCCTTTTGCATGGCAATCTGGTGAGCCTGCTGAGAGTGCATGCCAGGCCAGAGACGGCCAACGTTGCTAGGGCCTGCCTCTTCTTGGCCACCGAGAGTGTTTGGGTTGACAAAGTTGGCAGACGGGCCATCGTTAGAGAAGAAGACGGGTGGCGGCATGGCGGCCTGTTGAGGTTGGTTGAAGTCCATTCCCATATCGGCATCCATGTCGATACCCGTAGCCCAGCCACTTCCAAAGCCGGCGTCCATGTTCATGTCGATGCCTGAGTTGAAGCCGTCGATGATTTGGGGTTGCATGGGCAGGTTCTGGATGCTTCCAAGAGGCAGGCCGACCTGCTGCTTGTACTGGGTGTAGTCATGACTGGGACCGTTGAAGTGTTGGCGCTCCTCGGGCTGATCGAAGGGCGAAAGGGAGTTCCAGTCCTGGGTGGCAGTCTGTGGTGTGGCATCAGGTCGGGCTGATGTAGGGTTGATGGGTGAGGGCTGGGTGCCGCCCTGGTTGAAGTCGAAGAAGGAGTCCATGTCGAAGTTCTCTGTTTTGAGGGTAGGCCTGCTTCCCATTGGAGCGTATTGTCGAGAGGACATGTGAGTGTTGTGTGAAGTGAGGTGGAAAGGGAGCCTGTTTGGGCGGGAGTTGGAGTGGGAGTGTCGCGAGTCGTCGGGCGAGTATGCGACGGGCGGTGATGGAATGGATGGAGCACAGTGGATTATGCTGTGCCGTGGTCGGGAGCGAGTCGTGTTGTGATGCGATTTCGGTGGTGAATTCGAGTCGGGTTATGAGTTGTGGGTAAGGTAGCGAGTGACGGTGGATATGTCGAGTGTGAGGGTGAATACGGTCTTGCAGTGTGAGAGAGCAGGTAGATTGAGTGAGAGTAGATGGGGAGAGTGTGTAAGAGAGAGAGACAGAGAGAATGCGGAGAGGGTGCGCCGGGTAGTGTGTGTGTGGGCGGTGCGGGTGCTGTGTGTCAAGGAGGCGCAGTTACGGTAGTCTCGTCAAAGCCCTCAGCGCCGTCTCTTCCAACTCGCCAAACTCGCCATACTCCTTCAGGCAAAGCCCATCCAACTGAAACGTCCGCCAGACTCCACCTCCGCCAATCCCAGTCCATTCCGTTGCCGGCCTGTCGGTCATAATACACCCCGGCATGCTCACTTCACAATCAAGTCACGTGCATCCGTCGGCTCCTTCCTGCTGGACATCCACTCGGCTCCATCTTGCCCACTACTGACATGCATCCATCTGCGTCCACCGTGTCTCGCATGCTACATCATACCAAATTTCCATTCATCCTCCCAAATTGTGTATTATGCATATATTGATCATCAACCCTGTCAACTCTTGTCTTCCACTCCGTGCCCCCTTCCTCCCCCTCTACATCCTACCTCCCCAATCTGACATGCTATTGCTATCTCATCCCTCGGCATGGCCCGCCCTATCTTCTGTCTTCTATTCTCAGCTACCTAGCTGAGCAGGTTTATCGCCCGCCGTTTTCCTTCAAGCCCCAAAACTCACAACCGCCGCCCGCGGTCCGCACGGCTGCGCCGGCCTGAGGTGACGAAAGTACGAGCACAGGTCGCAGCAACCTTCGCAATCTTCCTGTCCCTTTGAACACCATACCTTACGTAGACTTTAGTACTCTCGGTGGCACCGCGGCTCTCCAAAAAGTCGTTTGCGCTGCGCCCCCGGTTCTGCCAGTCGGACAGCAAGTGGAGAGGATCAATATTCACCCGATCAGGCCATCCCTGAAAAAAACAAGAACCTGCGAAAGGGCTGACGCAGTGACGACTGCAAGACGAGACGAGACGAGACGAGCGCAGCCTTGCGAATTTCGCGATACGTCAATGCGACAGACTCTTCTGGCCATGCAGGCTGTCGCTATCACGAAGTTTTGCCAGTCTCGAGTGAAGTCATTGCTTGCCAGGGTCGATTGCGGAATTCCTTCCCACATCCTTCACCTGAACAGAGCTTATGTATCAGCATTGCAGCAAAGGTCGAGACGTCGCAGGCTTGGTCTGGTTTTTTAATGATGGGGATCTGGTTCCGTGGAAGCGGATCTGACACACAGTCTTACTTTGAAACGGACAGGATTGAACATGCGGATTGAACACCGTTGGCTCGCGACGATCGTCAGCTTATGGGATTTGTTTTGTGTGACTTTCTGCGAATGTCGCTACGGGGAATGCTGTCATCTTCTTCTCGGTGTTGATGTTCAAAGCTGCCGATCGGTGACCAGAACAAGGCAGTATTCCACTTTCAATCTCGGTAAAGACGAACAATTACAAAATACGTGTATGCTCATACAGGAGGCGAGCGTGATCGACATCACCAATGATATCTCCCCTCCCCAACCAACGGCAATTCCATTATTGAAGACGTCAACGTCCCTCTTCACCACCAACAACAACTCTTCTGGACAACACCCAATAATGACAACATCACTCGGCCGTCCTCACATCAAGTCGTCAAAGCCAAGCAAGGCAAGGCGAGCATCCACATATAGCAACCCGAACACCGACAAAAATAAAAACAAAGCCTCTCCGGAAGTCGGGGATGATTTTGTCTTCTCCCCCCCCCCCAGAACATCTCACCAAGATACATAGACATGTAGACTTTCTCCAAAACATAGAACTGCATTCAGCCGCTTGAGGCTGGCCAAGATTCTTGTCACGATCCCACCATCGCGACATACCATTATCATCTGAATGTCGTTCGGTAAAGTACACGCGCATCAAAAAAGCAACTACTACATTACACGTACATACATACAACCCACATCTCCCAAGGCTTTCCACCGGATTTTGGGTCTTTTTCTGTCTGTGTACATGCGCTTACTAGGTACTACTAATGTATGTTTACATGATCCTCAACTGCCGTGTCGACGCGACCCACCCACAAGCCCAAAAGAAAGAGCTATCGTACTCGACACAAAACAACCAAGGTTCAGATCTGCCTTTCTGAACTAGCCACGAGGCATGTAGTACGCATTCTAACTCAAAGAAGAATAAAAGCGTGGCAAGTACCGTAAACCAAGAACAAAAGTCTCCCCCAGCCACACATGTGCCGCGAAAACATGCTGGCCATCATGGACAACACTGGGAAAAGCCGTCAGGCAACAGGCTTGCGCCACGGCATGGTATACGTAAGCCAGCCCATCTGGTCTAAAACAGGAAACATACATGTAGCTTTGACCAAAATCCCGTCTTTACCTCACCTTTCTTCCTTCATTCTACTTGTTGCTGTTCATGACAGCTATACATGCCGTTGCAACCGGGCTGCCGACCTCCGAAGGTGGTGGGGAGGGGGTTCTGGACAGGTCTGTTTTCTGTTCCTGCGAGCTGCTATGGACGGGCGTCTTGAGTTCGAGGTGGGAGAGAAAGGCTTGATAGGCACTGTAGCTTCATCACATGCTGCTGCTGTCTGCTGCTGCTACTACGTAGCTACATAGAATGGTAATGGAGCGTAATGCATTTTTGTTTGTTCGCGGGTGTAGGGCAAGGGGAAAGAGGAAAACCCGAACCCTAACAACACTACCACGCGCGCGGCGTTTCGCGAAACCTATCTGTATATTATCTCAAGGGCTTTTTTCCCTTTTCTTCATAGCGCGTTGCATCGAGTGTGTGTATGTGGACTGTTCGTCGATGCTGTGCCATTACGAGTCACTGTGATTTGACGTTATTCGCTGCATGCGTTTCTTGGCTGTTGTTGTTGTGGTCGTCGTCGTATGCATGAGACTCAGCAAAAGGACAAAAAGGTACCTTAGTCGTGTCTCGAAAATCAGATCCATCCACCTCATCTAGGTACTCGGCTGGATCGCACCGTTGATCAATTTTTCGAGGTTTGTTGGTATATCAGGAATCAACGATCCGAATCCTCGTCGTCCTCATCGCCGACTGCACGAGTGTAACTCATTCCCTAAGTCATGTTATGCTCTCTTCTGACTTCCGCTCCCCTACCTGCACTGAAACCAGCTCAGCCACCACGATCAAGAGCTGACGATACCTACCTACCACTACCTAGGTAGTCCGCTCGGGTACTATTTCCAGCCTGCATCGCATACACAGTAGGTAGGTACCTCACACTACTGTACTGCGAGTAAGCAGGTCGCGAACAGCAACTAGCTCCGACCTACGTGTACCTGTACCTTATGCCAACAACCCAATTAAATCCCAAGCTACTGCGTGCATTCCACGCGTACCTCCTCATATCCCTAATCCTAGGTACTTCCCGCCTACCTTACATACCAAAAAAACCCTCGAAAAATGACTTACGTACGCATGTATGCATGCATGCATGCTTGCCGACAAGCAAGTCTAGTACAGTAAGTAGACTAACTACCTTACTGCATCCTTGCCGCACGCACACATACATACATACATACATACATACATACATACATACAATACGCGTGGTTAAAGATCTCTTCTTCTCGCGCGCGCCCTCAAGTCCTGCACGCATGCTGGTCTTTGCAATGATGATGCCATGCCATGGCTGGGCTGGGCTGGGCTCTGCAGAGCAAAGCAAAGCTGACGGAAACGGGCGGGGCGGGTCTGACTGACTGGGTGGGTTGGTGACTTTCGAGCTGAGGTGAGGTGCAGGTTGCAGGTGCAGGTGAGATTTTACCTTATGTATATGGGATGGTTGGGTGGGATGGTTAGGGGGATTGGATTGGATTGGACTGGGCGTGGTTTGGAGCTACTTGCTGCGCGCATGGCTGGGCCTCTTCGCAGGAAAAGGGAGAAGGAGAAGAAGAAGAAGGATTGCTGGCTGGTGTGTGTGGTTGGGTGGCGTGCGGGACTGTAGGTAGCTGGTATGTTGTTGACGTTGTCGTTACTGGTTGGTGGGAGGAGTTTTTTTTTCTTTCCGCCTTCACCTAAGGTGATTTATCGTTCGTTGGCAACGCGATCCTTTCGGCTTAAGTTCACTTGCAGTAATATTCACCCTTTGGAGACGGTGATCAGCAGTGGCCGGTCGGTCTCTTGTGCAGCTCTCTCGTTGTCGTTGCCGTGGAATAATTGGGTCGTATTTCCCGTGGCCGCTTTGAGTTGGTACTGTAGCTCTGTATGTGCGAGGAAAGATTCGTTACCAGATCTCAGCGTGGGTCTCTCATGTCAAACTCAACCACACACCATGCCCTCCTTAGGAACCTCCACCTTCTCCGCCGCCTCATCAGGCCCCTTCTGCTGCTCACCGTTAACTTTAACCTCCTCCACCTTCCCACCCTCAGGCAACCCGACCTCCCCCGCCGCCGCCAACTTGGCCTTCTCCTTCTTACTCAGCTGAATACTGCCCTTCTCCATCGCCTCCTTCGGCAGCGGCCTCACATGCGACTGGCAAACCCAGAACGGCCGCTTACACCTCTTCACAGCCCCGTCGCTACTCAGCGCCTCCTCCTCGGCATCAATCTGCACCAACGCCTCCGCTTCCGCTTGCTCGTACGCTGCAGGGTCGCGCTCGTAGTGCTCCATGCCCTCGCGCACTGCGCCTTCGACGAGGGAGAGCACGTTCTCGTAGGCTGCCATGTCGCCACCTTTGCAGCGGGCTAGCGCGTCGCGGACGTTGGTGTGGGCGGATACGAGCGCGCGCAGCATGTGGAAGAGGTGCGCTTGCATTGCGGTGAGGTTTGCGTCGCGGGGCATTTTGGTGGTGGGAGGGGTGCGTTTTTGCTTCTTCGAGGCGGGTTCGTCGGTGAGGTTTTCGTGGGGGGTTGAGTCGGCTTTGCGTTTGTCGGAGTCGGTTTCTTTGGGGGCTGCTGCTGCTGCTGCTGGCTCAGATGCGGGAGTTGGGTTGGAGGGGAGGTAGAGAGGCGCGCGGACGGGGGGTTCTTGGTCTAGAACGTGCTTGTAGATAATGTCGAGGTAGCGGCGGAGGACGGCGTCGGCGCGATAGCCACCCAAGCCATTGCGGCCGCGCCAGTATTCGCTGCCTTCTTCGCCCACAGGGGGAGGGGGAGCGAAGATGGAAGGGTCGTAGAGGTTCCCTTCAGCGCTCATGATACCATCCACGCCCGTCGCATCCAAACACTTCTGCAGATCGCCATACTGCAAAATATTCCCGTTCGCAAACATCACCGTCTCCTTGGGCAGATTCTCCCGCAAATACCGAATAACCTTCCAATCCGCCAGCCCCGTCCAATGCCCCTTCTGATCCCGCTGCCTGCCATGCACCGTCAGGATACTCGCGCCAGCGCTGAGGATCACCTTCGCGTACTCGAGCGTCTTCTCTTTCGTCTCCAACACGCGCATCTTCGCCGTCACGGGTATGTCCAGGTTCAGGTGCAGCTTGTTGATCAGCCGGTAGATCAAATCCCAATCCTCCTGCAAGAAGGCTCCGTAGTTCCCCCTCTTGGCAATCCCTTGTGGACATCCTAGGTTCAGGTCCACCGCGTCGCAGTACGGCGCCACGATCTTCGCCGCCGCCAGCAGCGCTTCGGGATCGTTGGCGCAGAATTGCACGAACAGTGGGCGGTCGATTTGCGGGTTTCCGTCTAGATGAGGCTGCGCATTCTCGCTCTGTGCTTTTTGCTTGTCGTTGTCGGCTGGGGTTGGCAATACGACGGGGTTCTTGAGAGGTTTGAAGTGTTCGCCGCGATAGCCAGGTTTCTCCGAGAACAGTTTGGCGTGTAGCATTGGCGAGTAGGCGAGGACTGAGGTTCGGAGGTCGGGGGGCAAGAAGGAGCGTGTGAGGAGGCGCCAGGCGAACTCGGATTGGTCGACCATTGGGGCGACGATGTATTTGGGCGAGCCGAGAGACTCGTAGAATGCGCGGCCGCGCAGTTTGGGGGCCATGGTGGATTGGAGACGCCGTGTGGTTTTATGGGAGATTGTGTTGATATTGATTGCGGTGTTGATCGGTATTGCTCTTCGGGCGAGTTGTTGGCGTATCATGTGGTTTTGTTTTTTTAAATGGCGGCGGGATGTAAGTGAATTATATTTTGACATTTGGATTTCCATGTGAAGATGACAAAGTCCGGCGATCATGCACGGGCCAAGGGTCGATTTGTATTTCCCTATAAGAGACTCGACTCGCTAAAGTCCGCCTCAACAAGACACATGTGACTACTTTTGGGTGAAAGAAACTACCAGTGGTGAACGGCGATATAGTCGCTTAGCAAGTACCATGAACATCGACGGCATTTACTCTTTCTATACCATAACACCGGTACAGAGCACAGCCCAGCCAATCAAAGAAACTTGCTCAAGTTGGAGGAACTCCAACTTCTATCTCTCCGATTTCATGCTCACTGCACTGCAATCATACCTTGGAATCGCTCTTTTCCCCATCCATTGCGGAGATTCACTTACGGTGGTAACGTGTTATCGCCGTGAGTTATGTGATCGATTCGTAAGTCGATTACGATTTCGGGGTGGTTGATGTGGACTCCAGAAAGATCTCAAACTGGCTGTCGGATGGGTATAAGAGTGTATGTAGGTCTTCTGGTCTCTGGATCTGTCTTTTTTTCTTTCATCCAGACCATCTCGTTTCGAAAGAGGGCAACAGCAATTCAATCAGAGTCTTGGAAGATATCGGTCTTGTCAATCGCAAGTTCTTCTCGTTATATCTACACAGTTTCGAAGCAAGAGTCTTCGCCAACCAACGCCCTGCATCTTCCACATTTCCATTTGAGCAAGTTCCTCGGTCGTCCTGTCGGGCCGGTCAAAGCCAACTCAACTCAACCAAGAAAAAAAATGGTCACCGTCGCCCTCGCCGGCGCAACCACAGGCCTCGGCCTCACCATCCTCCGCCACCTCGTCTCCTCGTCCAACAAAACCCACAAGCTCATCCTCCTCTCCCGCTCCCCGCAACCAGCCTGGACCGCCTGCGGAGTCTTCGTCCGCCAGGTCGACTACACCTCGCCCGAGACCTTGATCGCAGCTCTGCAGGGAGTCCACACGGTCCTCTCCCTAATCGGCGGCTCGGCAGCCGCGCTGCGAGACGGCCAGCTCGCCCTCGTCGCCGCCGCGAAGCAGGCGGGCGTGAAGCGTTTCGCGCCGAGCGAGTTCTCCCTCCGCGGCGGGGGTTATGAGCTTGATTTGTACGCCGGGAAGCGCGAGGTCTGGGACGCGGTGGTGGGCAGTGGGATGGAGTTCACGCGCTTCAGCTGTGGGATTTTCATGGGGTTTTTGGGGACCGGGACGCCCAAGGGGGTTTCTGGGGTTGGGGAGGGGGAGGGGGCGGGGAGTGGGGAGGAGGAGGCGCTGGGGGGGTTGCGGGCTTGGGATTTTGTTGTTAATGTGAGGAACGGGACGGGGGATTTTCCCGGGGATGGGAGGGCGGCTGTAGGGTTTACGGATACGAGGGATGTTGCGAGGTTTGTGGAGGGGGCGTTGGGGTTGGAGAGGTGGGGGAAGGAGATGGGGATGAGGGGGGATGTGCTGGATTGGAGGCAGGTGGTGGGGGTTTTGGAGAGGGTGCAGGGGAGGAGGTTTTTGTGGAGGGAGAATGGGGTTGGGGAGATGGAGAGGGTGGCGAGGGAGGTTGAGGGGAAGAGGTTTTATAATCAGGTGAGGATTGCGCTGGTAAATGGGGAGGGCCTTGTTGGGGATGAGTTGAACAGGGCGTTCCCCAATATCAAGCCTGTGGGTGTTGAGGAGTTTGTCCGGAAGTGGTGGGAGGGTGTTGAGTTGGGCGAGGCGAAGTGGGAAGAGGATCGGAGCTTTATGTGAGTGTCGTTGCTAGATAGAGGCGTGGTTTGCCTGAGGTCGGAAGTAGGTACCTCTATGCACACTCTTTTGGATCCTAGAGCTGAGTGCTTTGCATGATCCCCGGTTCAACCAATGAGCATTCACGTCAAACCATAGGCAAGAACGGAACATGCCTCAACCTCCTCCGCAAACCCCCCAAAGTGTCTCCGCCCCCCAAAACTCCCCTGACAGCAATCGCAAAAGCCTCAGCAACAGCCCCCGCCTCCTCACCCCCATAAAGATCCCCCCGACACCGAATCGCAACAACCAACTCCCCACCTCCCATCGAATGTGTCAAGACCGCGAAATCGCTCCTCAGATTCCGCTCAACAACCGGGTCCCCAACATTAACATACCCGACATCCCCAACCGTCAAATTCTCTTTCACGCGAACGGTTTGGTGCTGGACGAACGAGCTCTGCTGGTACCAGTCGCCTTTCAGCGCCCAGTCGGTGCACTCGGCGACGATCGTGTCGTGGCCGACGTGGCCGTGCGTCGCGCTGGCGAGCATTTGGTCCTGCACGAGCTGGATGAGATCGGAGCAGGTCATTGCGTCTGTGTACTGGATCCGAAGGGGGCATTCGTTGATGCAGCAGCCGGTGATCTGGTCGCTTTGGGGGACGGCTTCGTCGCGGCCGTGGACTAGGTACATTGAGAGGATGTCTGTTTTGTTGGAGAGGGCGCTGAGGACTATGATCCAGGCGCTTTGGACGGCGGTGGAGGTGGTGGGTTTGGGGCCGTGCTGGTCTTGTTGGGGGAGGGAGAGGATTCGTGAGATGGTGAGCTCTTTGGTGGGGAGTTTTGGTTCGGGGGAGGCTACGGGCTCGGGGTGCATGCGTAGGGTTGTTGGGCTTGAGCCGTGGAGGAGCTGACGCCAGTAGTTGAGAGAATCTGGCGTCCGCTTCAACAAGCGAGTGTTTAGGTAGTTGATGTAACTTGGGCGTGTTGGTAGCGTGAGTCCACGATAAGAAAGGACGAGATCGTCCAAGAGTAGGTTCCAAGACATTCCGTCGAAGATTGCGTGGTGGATCTGGATAGCTAGGACAAGACTGTTCGGCGCGGCTGTGCTCTGTCGTTGCAGTGAAGCCAGCAGTGGGTGTTTGACGAAATCGTGCTTCGAGGAAAGTAAAGCAAGTTCCTTGGTCGAAGTGTGAGTCTGCAATCGACACTGCCATTCCGTGCTGTCTGCGGGTATCACAGACTGTACCATCACTCCTGATGAGAGTTTTTCGAATTTGATGCGTAGAGATTCGGTGTTCTTGATCCAAAGATGCAGCGCACCCTGAAGCCGCTCAAAGTCGAATGTGCCTCGAAGCTGGATCTCGTACTTGTAGAGTGTATGTCTTATCTGTTCTTGCACTTGGACCAAATTGCGATGCTGGTAATCTGTGACTCGCGCCAGGGAGTCCAGCGCGACATGTCCGTTCGTCTGTGGTCCTTGTTGAAACGTAGTCGTGGTGGCGAGACGTTGACTGAGCTGTTGAAGTGTTGTGCCAGACAAGATGTTGGCGGACGTGACTTGGTAGCCTTCTGCCCTCGCCCTCTTGGCAAGAAGCATAGCAGTCATTGAGTCTCCTCCACTCTCAACCCAGCTGCTTGTCGGGGCGAGCATGTCTTGTTTGACCTTCAAGGTTTCGCTCCACATCCGTCTCATAGTTGCAAGTTTGGGACAGTCGGTATCCTCCTGTGGATCTTGGGTTTTAGAGTCCTTCCTCGACATCTTCTCCGCGGGTTCTGCACTTCTGTCAACATGATGCCTTCCATGTGCTTCCTTGAGAGCACGCCTGTCAAGTTTGCCTGTTGCCGTCCTGTTCATTTGGTCCACCACAACGACCTTGGATGGGATCATCCAAGTCGGGAGCAACGTCTTGAGCCGCTCAAACATGTCTCGACGAATCTGTTGCTCGCAATCTTCGTCCGATGCCGTTTCGAAGCCGGCCTTCATCGCTTCTCGCACACTCTCGCTCAGCTTGACGAATGCCACAAGTCTCTCACCACCAGCTCCATCCACATCCGAGATCTTGTCCACCACGACTTGACTGATCTTTGAGTCGAAAGACTTGAGGATATGGTGCTCCACCTCTGCAGCCTCAAGGCGCTGTCCGTGTATCTTGAGCTGAGCATCTTTCCTGCCATATAGAAATAGCTCTCCATTCTCCTGATACTGCACAAGATCGCCCGTCTTGTACCATCGTCTCCCATCGGTGCCCGCGGCGAAGCTCGGAGCCCATGCTGGACTCTGGATGAAAGTAGCAGCGGTTTTGGTTGGGTCTTCGAAGTAGCCCTTGGCCACGCTGTATCCTTCGACAAGTAGTTCACCGAGCCCGCCGACGGGCATCAAGCGGTCGTGGTCACAGGGGTCCACAATCCAGTACCGCAGCCACGTACTATTGCCGATTGTGCGGAAAGACGTAGTGGTCTCTGTCAAGACCGCAGTGCTGTTCATGCTGCACGCTTCGCTCTGTCCATAGCCGTTCCTCAGCGTGACATCCGATTTTGTTAGCCACATCTCGGCCAGTGCACTCGGGATGGGCTCGCCGACGAGCACGAGGGTCTTGATGCTAAGGACTGCGGCGGGATCGATGGCTTTCGCCACAGATGGGGTCATACAGATGTAGTCCGGCCTCAGGCGGCGGATAGCATTCTCGAGATCGTCGACGCGCTCGCCGGTGCTGGGTATGCAGACCGTACCACCTACCAGTAATGTCGAGATGGTGTCGAGGATGGAAACAACGAAGTTGTAAGATGCATACTGGAACACTCTTGTACCTTCGCTGATGCCGAACTTGTGGTTGTGTTGCGTGTATCCCGTGACCCAGGCGAAGTGTTGCGTTTCCACTGCCTTTGGTATTCCGGAGCTTCCGGACGTGAAGATTAGGAAAGCCGTGTCGTTTGGAGATACTTCTGGCAAGGCTTGGTCTTTGGTCGTAGCACTGCTTGAGGCAGCTGTGTCGACTGCGGCGATTTGACCGTGGCGAGTGATTGCGATGACGTTTGGGACCAGAGAGCAGCCCAGAGATATGTGGTCTGGTGAAGTAATGGCGTGACTGCAAGCAGCCTTTTTGACCATGACATTGAGTCGCTCGAATGGTAGGCCCGGTTCAAGGAGTAAGAATGCAGCACCGGCTTTGAGAACGGCTAGCATAGACACGGCCGCCCATTTCGACTTTTTCAGGATAATGCTGACCACGCAGCCTCGTATTATACCATTGTCGACGAGGGCCACAGCTAGCCGATTCGATTCAGACTCCAATTGCTGTCGAGAAAAGGCGCCGTCCCAGGCGTCGATGGCAACTTCCTCTGGCTTTTCCGCGGCACGCAGAGAGATGCACTCGTGTATAGTTCTGAAATCAATGTCCTGCGGCGTGCTATTGAGTGATTTGATTAAAGTCTCATCCTCGTGAGTAATCGTTGCGAAATTGGCGATACTCTCAGCATCCTTGGCATGCCAGATCGACCGCACCAGACGAGACAGCTCATGCCCGTATCTCTTTGCGTGGAAAGTATTCACGGAACTCTTTTCGTGCCAGACGTTGAGTTGAAGCCCTGAGCCTTTATTATCGATCTCACACCATATCTGCAGAGGGACCTGTTGGAGCAGATCCTTGAAGTCCACCGAGAAATCCTGTGACGAGTGAACAAGTGCACTCGGGGCAGCTATATCAACACAAGAGGGTCGCAGGCTCGACGGTACGATCTGTGTCGACGCTGCTGCAGTCGTCGTGCTTGGCTCGATGGTAACAGAGCAAGTGGAATGCTTGAATGACTGCTCGTCCAGCGTCGTGAAGAGTAATCGTACATCCGCACATCCAGTGAATTTCCACACCAGAACTGCAAATGCCAAATTGATGGTCGCTTCAAGGTCCTTGCTCGTACAGGAGTTGGCCTCTTCCCCAAAGTCAACATTAATCGTCTGCGAAGACCAAGATTTCTGCTGCTGTTGTGTCGAATGCCTAAGCTGACATGGAAAGGGGGAGAAGTCTTGCATCGCGAGGTGTAGCCGTGCAAGGTCTTCGAACTGTCTCCCATCATCCTTTCACCATAAGGCGCTCTGCTGTTATACATAAATCCTGGTGTCGATCGGATGGCCGCTCATCCGTCCATGTAGATCCCATGATGGCTGGGAAGCCTGATCCTGATCGAGACATTGCACGGAGCAGCTTGCAGGTTGGTGGAAGTCAAACGGCTTTTTCTTTTCGCTGACGTGTCTGGATCATGCGTTCGGTTCTGTAGGCTGAGGATCGCCTACGGAGTCGCTTTGCTGGAGAAAGGAAGCGGTGTGTTGTTATTGTATCGATATGTTTGGATGGTGCTTGTTATGTAGGTAGATGCGGTGCGCTTTTCGACAGATCTCTGAGATCTGTGGACTCTCGCCGGACGTTAGGCAGCTTACGGTCAACAACACGACTCGGTCGAGTTCGATGAGAGATATCCGATCAAAGGAATCTGATGACACCTGGAGATGCCTCTAGTAAGCTTAAATTATGTGAGTACTCCCCAGTTCGCCCTCTCCCGTTGCCAATAGAGAGGTTCGGTCGAGAACTGTGATTGACGAGCAGGGTTAGGGTTGGGGTCGACTTCTAGGCGTCGTTCTCAAGACCGCCGCCGAAATCAACGATTTATTGCCCAATAGACCGAGTCCAAGTCTCGTAGAAGAAGAGTCAATTCAGTCATAGATGTACAATACATGAAAGCATAGCAATCCGACACTTTCCTTTTTGTGTCGCCATAACCTTCGTAGTGAGAGCTTTAAAATCAGCTCTTTCAAGATAAATAAACGTTTGAAGCCCAGAAAAGCCCTTCTAGCTCTCGCTCTCGCTTTCTCTCTCTCGCTCGAATACCCAAGTAGTAAGAGACCAAACGATCCCGGGGAATAAAGTCCGCTCCGTACCCATGTCGTTCCCCGTTCCCCTTGGGGAAGTGAACGCCTTGAACGCCGTGCCAAATGCAGTGGGTAAAATGTACACAGATTTTTCGTGCGGTGGTGATTCGTCGTCATCTCCTTCTCTTTTTGCGTGGCAGTGTTGTCTGCCATCGGAATTCAATGTCGGCACAAATGCCTTTCAAACTCAGAGTAGACTGGGCTAAACCGGACGCATACTGCGCCAGAGCCACGACATCGATATCGTGGTTTCCTCGGCTCAGGATACAGACTGTTAGCGAGCCTGGATTGTGGCCAGCGAAGGCTGCGCAGATCACGAGCTTTCCCTCCGAAAGCCGACTCTCATGGATGTTGAATTTGGGGACTTTGCCGCCCTCACATCCTCAACTTTCCATTCCCGCCGTTCATAAGACCGCGATGTCCGTCGCCAAAGCTTGTCCGTTTGTTTCCACCATCATCCTCATCGGAGTCCTCTGCCAAATCACCAAGGTTGCTCGCTTCCAAGTCGTAGCTGTGCATCATGTGGTCTCCAGAAGTTACGCGGCTGCCCTTTGCGAGGGTGGGAGTGCGTACACCCCATGACTGGCTACGCCTGTGGCCTTCATCGCCACTTCGTCGACTCTGCATGCTTAGGCGAGTCTGCAGACCGGTAAGTCCGTCTGTGGGAATGCCGTCCACTTCGCTGTAGCGACCGCGGACATCGTCACGGCTACTGTTGATCCCGAGTTTCTCGCCGTTGGGGTCTTCGCGGGAGAGATTTAGTAAGTAGACGCCGGCGAAGATGGTGAGGAAGCCGCAAAGAAGAGAGATCGTGTTGCTCGCATCGACTGTGTTGAAGCCTTGGAAGAGGATGAAAGAAGCGATGAGGGTGAAGGTTGTGAAAGTAACATAGTAAAGAGGATTGACGCTGTGAGATTGTCAGTGGTTGCGCATTCTCGAATTCGACAGACAAGTACTTACATATTCGTCGAGAATTGACTGAGCGCCTTGTTGAAGTAGTTCATCTGGGTCAAGATGCAGACTACCACCACAATCGCAAAGACGTAGGTACTCGGGTGGGAGAATTGGTTGTTGCCGGCAAAAGTGAGCTTGAGGGCAATGCCGAAGCCTTTGATCGCCATGATGGAAATGCTGCCAACGGTTGAGCAGATAGAGAGGTAGACCATGGGGTTGCGCTTTCCGTAAATTGGAGAGACCTTGTAAATCATGACAGCAGCAAAGACTGTGACGAGTACGCAGTAAATCATGAATGCTGTACTCTTGTCAGCGATTAATCTCAAGCGTTAGACAGGCTATACCAGAGCTCTGGCTCATGCTTACCTGGTGTCAGCGCGTGCTGCAACAGCTCGTCGATGTTCTCTAGAGGCTCATCTGGCGGCGCATGCAAGACGATGACCACACTTCCAATCAAGCAGATTGCGCAACCGACTCTTCCCAATATCCCCAACTGTTCTCCCAAGAAATAGCTTCCGAGGACCGCGCCGATCAGCACGCTCAGCGCGCCCAAGGGTGTGACCAGAATGGCGGGCGCAAACGCGTAGGCGCTGAAGTTGCAGATCTCGCCGATGACCATGGTGATGATTCCGAGCCACCATATAGGGTTCTTGAGGTAGGTAAAGCCGTCGCCTTCAAAGCCATGTCGCTCGGCGGCAGCGTTGAGGCCCTTTTTGGTGATGACGAAGCTGGCGCCAATGCCTATTGTTGAGCAGACGGCCAGCAGGAGGCCGATGTATTTGTCCTCCATGATTTTGGGTGTGTGATTGTGAGTGCGCAGCAGGTGTATCTACCGTAGCGGTGCTGCTGCTGCCCTGTCCTGTCCGAGGGCCGTTGAGAGATGGGATGGGCTGGGAGGTGGATATGAGCGGCCGGCGCTATTGAGGGCTTATCATAATCGAAGGTCGCGAGTGTTGAGGGTTGAAGGGGTGTGAAGAGAAGAATTGCGGAAAGATTCGAGTGTAGCGTATGCGCAAGGGTTATAGTGGTGTGAGAAGGAAATGGGTAGGTAATAAGATGAGACAGGCCAGGGATAGGTGGTGCGGCGGGCGGTACAGGCGAGACGAGAGGCTCGGCCTAGAGACGCGCGCTGGCTGGCTCCATGCCACTCCAAGGCTCTCTCTCTCTCTTTCGAGGGGACTTGAACTCGACCTTGGACCACTCTCTCTTTGACTGTTGCGTGGCTTTGTGGAGCTTAGCGTTCGTTGATGGACTTACTCCGTGTCTCTCCATTTGCTGTGACCACTTGTTTTATTTATATACACCGACTTCAATATCCAATGTAGATCCGTGGGGAGGGCATGTACATATCGTGGAGGCATACTATCCAGTAAGACTGTCATCATCTACTAATTCTCAATCATGTCAAGTCAAGCAAATCCATTCCAATCCAACTCCCAGCACATCACCCAGGGACTCGTAGACACGTGATATCCCGAGACAACCTTACGCAACACGCGCCAGGAATAGACCGGCCGAACGCCCTGATCTGCAGGTACGCTGAGGTACGAGGGAAAAGAGTTTGTCGCCAAGATCGGTAGAGATGCCAGGATGCCTTTGCATTAATCCCTCTGTACATGGGCAGAAGTAGTGATTTGCGCGCTCATGCCATGCTATACACGCTACGAGCGGAGCGTATAACGGTACAAGTTGCAGACTGATGGAGTCCCCGATAAGGTGTGTCGCAACGAATTGCACGGAAACCCGCCCGGTGTGCGATCAGGTGCCGAGTTTCACTTCTCAGAGTAACGCGAAACGTGCTACAGCCCCGTTGCTTCGAGTTCGACGCGTTCTGTGAGCTCGGTGTGATCGCGCCGAGGGATGTGATGATTGTGCTGCTTCTCTGTGGTGCTGATGTCCACATATTGTAGAATACAATTATTGCCGTGGGTGGATGATCGCTACCGGCTCGCCGAGGTGCTGTGCTGTCTGTCCATGATCATAGCAGCAACTCGGTCTTGAGGCCGTGACTGATCTTGAACCCCGAAACAGTAGGCGTGTGCGATATCATGCTTATTGTATAGTCTTCTCCTTGTTGCTTCTCCTTTCTACTTGTTGGTGGGGGAGGGACTCGAGGAGTGATGCAAGTCTGAAAGCGGAGCGGATTGGACACTTGTTCACGTCATGCTCAAGAAAGTCGAGAAAGCGTTACAAATGCCTGAATAAGAAGCCACATTGCAACATCTGAAACCACTCATACTGTGTGACTAGATTCACAAACACCATCGCCTGATCTCTCTCTCTCCTCTCTCTTTGTCATTTTCAATACAGTCCAAGATACCCGATGCTGCAGTAGATCAGCTCTCACTTAAGCCTTCAGCGAAGCGCTACACCGCCAACCCATCACCCCCATCCACACATCACAAATCACAATGCCTTCGCCAGGCCGCCAAAAGGCGTCTTCTCCTTGGAATATCTTCCTCGCACTTCTGTTATTTTTCACATCGTCAGCATCGGCCGCCGTGCTCGGCCTCGACTTTGGTACACTCAACCTCAAAGCCACCCTCGTCAAGCCCGGAATCCCCCTCGAAATCGTCTTGACCAAGGACTCGAAACGCAAAGAAACCGCCGCTGTAGCCTTCAAGCCTACACGCGACTCTTCCAACAATGTCATTGCCGAGCTGGGATCTTACCCCGAGAGGGCTTACGGAGGCGATGCGCTGGCGCTGCAGGGAAGAATGCCCGGCGAGGTCTTCCCTAACCTGAAGCCACTCCTCGGATTGTCTTGGAATGGCGAGCAGAACGAAGTCGTAAACCAATACACCAGCCGTTACCCTGCTGTGCAGGCGAAGCAGGATGGAAAGCTGGGCACGACTCTGTTCACATGCGGCGCCTTCAACAAGGCGGAAGAGCCGTGGAGCGTCGAGGAACTGCTCGCGATGGAGCTGGGAAACATCAAGAACAACGCAGAAGGTATGGCAGGCAACATGGTGGAGGACACTGTCATCACCGTTCCCGCTTTCTACACCGCGGACGAGAAGCGCGCCATTGAGAAAGCGGCCGATCTCGCTGGACTGAACATTATGGGCCTGATCTCGGACGGTCTTGCGGTTGGTTTGGACTACGCGAAGAGCAGAACTTTCCCCACGGTCAACGATGGAGGCAAGCCCGAACATCACATCATCTTCGACATGGGCGCCGGCTCGACCACCGCCACCGTTCTGAGGTTCCAATCTAGAAAAGTCAAGGATGTCGGCAAGTACAACAAGACCGTCCAGGAAGTCGCTGTTCTGGGCACTGGCTGGGACAGAACGCTTGGAGGAGACAGCTTTAACCAGGTCATCGTTGACGACTACATTCGCAAATTTGTGACCAAGCCCGTCATGAAGAGCCGGGGTATCGGCGAGGAAGATGTTAGCAAGAATGGACGCCTGATGGGCAGAGTCTGGAAGGACGCCGAGAAGACCAGGCACGTCCTCAGCGCCAACTCCGACGCAAACAGCTTTTTCGAGGAATTGCTGCCTGAGATTGACTTCAAGACCAAGTTGACGAGAGTCGAATTCGAAGATCTTGCCGCTGATTTCACCGACCGTGTCGCTGGACCACTGAAGGACGCCCTTGCTGCCGCTAGATTGACCATCGCCGACATTGACAGCGTCATTCTTCACGGTGGCGCAGTCCGCACGCCTTTCGTCCAGCGCAAGCTTGAAGAGTTTGTTGGCAAGTCTGAGAAGCTTCGCAGCAACGTCAACGCCGATGAAAGCGCCGTTTTCGGTGCAGCTTTCAAAGCGGCTGGCCTTTCTCCCAGCTTCAAGGTCAAGGAGATCCGCGATTCCGATGTTGCTGGCTACCCGGCTGGCATCACTTACCTCGACGGCGGCAAGGATAGGAGACAAAGCTTGTTCACTGCCACCAGTCCGATCGGTAACAACGCGAGCACGAAGCAGGTGAGCTTCAAGCACAAGGAGGACTTCGGCTTTGCCCTTTATCAACAGGTCAACGACGTTGACCAGGCTATCGCTCAAGTCCAGACTACAAACCTGACCGCGTCCGTTGCCGCCCTCAAGGAGAAGTTTGGCTGCGAGAAGGAAGACGTGAACACCAAGTTCAGCATCAGACTTAGCGCTGTCGATGGCATTCCCGAGGTTGTCTCCGGAAGCGTTAGCTGCGAGACCGATCAGGCCGCAAAGGGAAGCAGCGTTGGAGACAGCGTCAAGGGCTGGCTTGGATTCGGCAAGAAGGACCAGGAACCTCTTGAAAGCGAAGACGGGACCGAGACCACTGAGCAGGTCGAAGCTAGCACTTCTTCTTCCTCGTCTTCCTCAGCCACCGCTTCATCTTCTGCTGTTCCCGAGAAGCCGAAGAAGCGCATCGAGACCATCACCGTTGCCTTTACCACCACCCCCAAGGGTCTTCCTCAGTCAACCCCGGACGAGATCAAGCGCATGCGTGAGCGTCTCGTTGCTTTCGACCGCAGTGACAAGGCTCGCTACGCGCGTGAGGAGGCGCTCAATGTTCTCGAGGCTTTCACCTACCATGTGCGCGATTTCCTCGACAACTCGGACTACAGCCCTGTCAGTACATCTGGACAGCGCAGCGAGATCAGCAAACTTCTCGAAGAAACCAAGGAATGGATGGAAGAGCCTAAAGAAATCGCCAAGGCGACTGAGAAGGTTTTCAAGGAGCGGTTGAGTGCCTTGAAGAAGCTTGTCGAGCCGATCAAGCAGCGTCGCACTGAGAACGAGGGTAGGGAAGACAAGGTCTCCGCCTTGCAGTCTTCTCTTGAGCAGACAAACAAGCTCATGGACACGGTCCGCGAGCAGGTCAAGAAGGCCGAGGAGGAATCTTCCAAGATCGCATCCTCCATCGCCTCCTCCACCACCGCATCCACAGACACGGACGACCTCGAGGACGACGATGAGGCCACTTCGACTTCTTCCGCCAAATCTACACCCACCCCGTCGGTCTTCTCACCCTACACCAACGAAGACCTCACCTCCATCAGCAAAATCTACTCCGAGGTCTCCGATTGGCTGGCCGAAAAGACCACCGCGCAGGGCAAGCTGACCCCCCACGAAGACCCCGTCCTCACCATCAAGGACCTCGAAGCCAAGGCCGCCAAGCTCAGCGACGCCATGCTCGAGCTGATCCAAAAGAAGATCCGCCAGCCCAAGCCCTCGTCTTCCAGCAGCAGCAGCAAAAAGTCCAAGACCAAGACTAGCAAGACCAAGAAAAACAAGTCTTCTTCTTCTTCTACCTCGACTTCCTCTTCAGCTGACGAGGTTGAGACTGACGCTCCTGAGGCGGCTGAGGAGGGTGCTGGCGGGCCTAAGGTTGTGAAGATGGAGGCTGGCGAGCACGGCCAGATGCCTACTGAGGAGGAGGTTTTGAAGATTCTCAAGGCTATGGGTGAGAATAAGGAGGCGGAGGAGGGGCATGATGAGTTGTAGACGGTTCGTCTTTGGGGGGTTTCTCCTTTGCGGTTCAATTTTTTACATGCATTTCACTTTTCATATGATGAGCATGGGATAGATTCTGAAAGAGGGAAAGTACTTGTATCGATCTCGTGTATATGATTCTTCTTGTGACAGGTTGATGGGTTATTGTGTGAGGAGGGGTTTGGTATTTGATTTTGTTCTGTTCTGACTTGTTTGTGGCTAGGCTGAACTTTGACCAGTAGGTACTGGTAGTCCTATCCACGACGGATGCTTGCTTGCTTCTCTATGCATAGCGGGAAGAAGGAAAGACTTGCTGCTCGAGACTTATCACTCGGCATCCTGGTAATTTCCAGCCTCATCCGCATCCTCTTCGCTCTCAACTTCCTCGACCTCCTCCCCCTCTCCATCCTCGTCGCCCTCCTCACCCTCGCCCTCACCCTCATCGCCCTCTCCGTCCTCATCGTCGCCGCCCTCCTCGCTCTCAACCCGGTCCCTGGACTGCGCAACCTGCAGGCTGCCTCTGGCCGCGTGAGACATCTGCCTCTGCTTCCAGCCGCGCGGGTTCCTGGACTTGAGGCCACCGTGCTCGCTGTATTCGGTCTTGAGGCGGTCAGCCAAGGACTGTAGCCCCGTGTCGCTCTGGGCACGCAGCGGGAAGCGGCGGTAGAACTCCTCGGCGTTCTTGCCCTTCATCTTGACCCGCTTGCCCTTGCCGGCAGCCTTGAGCAGCTCCATCACAAACTCCAGCTCCTCCGGGCTGTAGTCCTGGCGTTTCACCTCGCGGAGAAGAGGCCACCCGCCGCGCTTGTGAGAATGGATCTGCTCACGGAACTTGTTCAGGTTGTCGACCTTCTTCTTGCTCTTCCAGTCCATGGTGGCGGCGTGCTTCCACTTCCTCCAGCCCCGGCTGCTGTAGCCCTCTAGCTTGTGGGGCTCGGGGTAGTTGAGCCAGGCCCGCGAACGGTCGATGGTGATGGTGCGGCCGCCGTGCTTCACCATCGTCTGGTATTCCGCCCAGGCTCCCGTCTGGTCGTGCGCACCGCCTCGGACGCCTCGGTTGTTAGTCGGGTCGATCAGGAGGCCGTCGGGGGTGTAGCGGGGCGAGTGCTGCGTTTGGTAGGGCTCCTCCTCTTCTTCATCATCCTCCTGCAGGTCAGCCTCGTCGAGGGTCATATCGACGTCTTCCTCGCTATCCTCGGCGCCTGGCACCCAGACAAGGTCGATCTGCGCAGCCAGGTTGGTACGGCCCGCTCGAATGAAGAGCTGTCCGAGCTGACGGATCTGACGAGCTGAAGGGTGCCGGGGAAGGCCACGAGTGCCGCCGAACTGAATGTCCGCGAGGTTGGCGTTGGACGTCTCACCATCGCTGGTGAGAAACCGCCATGCGCCCTGCCCTTGAGGCTGCTCGACGGGGTTCAGGAACTCGGAGACAGGACGGAAGACGACGATCGGACCGGCGTTGATGCCCGTGCCGACCGCCAGATCGCCGCGACGACGAGCCAGCGAGACTTCGTACGGCGTCGCGTACCCGCGTGTCGCCGCATCGAGCCGGTCGGCCTCTGAGAGGAACAACAGCCGGCCGAGACCGGGGATGTCTTCCATCGGGTTGACGATGGCGTGGCTGTTGACGGCGGCTTGAACGAGCGCGTCCCGCTCGGACGACGGGTTGACCAGGGAGAGAGGGTGCGGGCCAGTACGCTCTTGGTGGTATGACGAGGGCACCATGGAGCCATAGTTGTACGGTACCCAGGTCAACTCGGCCTCGGATATGCTGGGGAGGTTGTGGACTTCGTCGAGCGAACGGAGCTGGATGTTTCCCTCAGGGAAGACGAAGACGTTGTACGGGAAGGTCGTAATGCCGACGGCTGGGTAGTGGCGAACGAGGTTCGCACGGCGCTCGATCGACAGTCCTTCCAGGCGGTATGTGGTGTGTCCAGGCTCCGGCCAGAGAGGCATCGCCGGGTAGAGGGACTCGAGGTAGTCGTGTGGCGGAGGAATAGCCAGAGGGACCGAGGCAGCGTTGTGATACTGCAGGTGTGCTGGCTCGTCATCGTCATTGAGCATCGAGAGGTGTCTGGGCCGAAGGAACCAGGAAGGGAGACTGTGAGCGCGGAGGTACTCCTCGTACCAGGCCTGGGTGTATGGGATGGGTGTACCAGGCATGCGTGGTGCGCGATACCAGCTGCCGTCCTCACGCTGGACGGCCTCGTGTGTGGGAGGCGTGAGGAGGGGGGCTCTGGCGGCGCGGCCGTTCGAAGAAATCCAGGAGTAGTGGACGCCCTCGGGTCTGACACTGAATTCTGCCAGGTCACGGCGCAGCTGGTATGCGCTGCGGTGCCTGGACAGGCTCTCCTCGTCGTTGCTTAGCGGATCGACTATGAT
>Ga0265797_10003708_pt1 | contig 24227 bp, 15 predicted proteins | sample P2T30metagenome_FD_192433 | JGI IMG/M metagenome (GOLD analysis project Ga0265797, IMG submission 192433) | Plant litter microbial communities from East Loma Ridge, Irvine, California - P2 T30 | ecosystem: Environmental > Terrestrial > Plant litter > Unclassified | place: USA: California... | reverse complement strand
CATCTCCAATTACCCTCGCTGAGACTAGTCGCGCGGGTGCCGTTGACGCAAGAACATTTCGTGTGAGACCTCTTGCGCACGACCATGCTGTCTGTTTAGATAACAATACCAACATCAAATATCCGCCTTGCCCGCCGCACACCCTCCTGCCGTCACCACCACCACCAACCGCGACGACGCCTCGACCTGGCTACCGTCCTCAGTCACCCACCCACACCACACCGGCGACATCCTGGACCATACAACAGCAGTGCCTCACTAACCCGCAGCCTCATTGTCTTGGATAGGTACGACATCTGATCCGCCAGCGCTGTCCCAGTAACCAGCGCCCACGGCAGAGCCAGCGCCAGAGAGCCCGAGTTGACATAGACGCTTCGCAGTCCGCCCAGCTCGCCGAAGCATCCGGTGTCCTCTCGTTTACTACCACCACAACACCGCCCACAAACATGAATAACATGGCCGCGAGACATCGCACACATACCTCTCTATCGCAACACGGCCCGCAGAGACCAGACTCGCGAGCCTCGACAACAAGCGCGGTCTCCACACGCGAAGCGCAACTCGATGCACAGTCTGCACAGAACCTATACATGCCAGGTCCAGAAGAGGCACTCCTTCAATACCACGCCAGCGGTATGGATACCAGTGTCCCGCCCCAGTTTGCGCATCAGCCACAACATATGGGACATCAACACGCGCAGAGTGTCTCGTTCCCAATGGCCGGAGGATATGGTGCTCCCCAGGACTCGCCCTTCATGCAGGATATGCAATTCGCCAACCATGTGAGAGTAGGCTCAATGCCTCTACAGTCTGCGCCCGACGCGCCCGAAGACAAGCGAAGGAAAGGGTCTGCGGTCACAGCTACCAACGACAAGGAACTACGAGAGATGTTGTCCAGGAATGAAGGCAGGCCGCTTCCCGAAGTGGCGCAAGAGGTCATCCAAAAGGAGCGCACGCCAATGGCAGAGAAGACCAAGCAACTATTTGCCATGCTTTGGTTTGTCTTCCTGACTCATCTATCACGTACTGCTTGCTGACTTTATCAGGTTACGCGCTGTGTGCAAACCCGCAAAGACCTCGGTCCCCCGTAACAGAGTCTACTCGCAGTATGCTACTCGCTGTGGTACGGAACGCGTCGTGCCACTCAACCCGGCATCTTTCGGCAAACTTGTTCGCGTAATCTTCCCTGGTATCCAGACGCGTCGACTGGGTGTGCGTGGCGAAAGCAAATATCATTATGTTGACCTCGCCCTTGAAGAGGAGCCTTCTGCTCAGGCTACTGCCGCTTGGAATGGTGCCAACTTCCCCAATGTCGAAAGCCGTCTGCGAAGGAGTGAGTCTGCCAGCACTCAGCAAATCGACTTCAACACAATGCCTCGCCTGCAAGCCGACACTGCCGCCTTCCCTTCAGTGGACGGCAGCTTCGACACGCAGCCTGCCAACCCACCCACACCTCGTGGTCCGGCCTCACAAGCTCGTGCTTTCGCCTGGCCTGATACTCGTGGCATGCAGAATGGCACTGTCGAGTCATTATCTTACAACCACACATTGCGCTTCCCGTCAAGCAATTTGCCACCATTTACGGAGAACGAGCCTGTCAGCCTTCCATCCATCCACCCATATCTGCCTCCACGAACCGACATCGATACTGCTGAGGCATTAGCAGCACTGTACCGGACCCACTGTACCTCACTTATCGACAGCATCCGTTTCTGCAAAGAGAAGCAGTTCTTCCGCCTTTACACTTCTTTCCACGGCACCCTCACAGTGCCCGTACAAAAGCTATTTACGCACGCTAACATCGCGCCTTGGATACAACAATGCGACCTCGTCATGTACCGAACAATGGTCCGCTTTGTCAGCCGACTGACCCTTCAGGCCGCGCCTGTTGTAGTCATCAACATTCTTTCCAACATTTCAGCCAACCTTCACGGCCACATTGCCAAGACGTTCAACGCCCAGCCAGCACATGTGCTCGAGGCTAAGCTGAAGCCGGCAGCTGTTTTCGCGTCGCTCCTCCACCGCCTCATCAGAGTCAACCAGTCGGCTCATGCTGCAGCTAACCTTCTGACCATTGACCAGAACCGCGAGCAGATGTGGTTTGAGTGGCTTACCAAAGTCAACCCTAAGCGTGTCATGGAGGCTGAGCTTCCAGATTGTGGTTATGAAGAGGCATACAAAATCCTCACAACTGAGATGCGCAGTCTGCTCGAGCCCCTTCAAGCGCCTGAATATCAGGATGATCCATACGGTTTCCAGGCGTACAACTTTGAGGAGAATGGTTCCTTCGCATCCTACTTGCAGGGACAAATGACGAGACCCAACTCTGGCCCATCCAATGTATCGACCGAGACTATCCTTGACCGTTGGTCATCCTTCATCTCATCTTTGCCATCCCGCTTCCCGAAAGCCGAGGCAAGGGTGCTCCTGCACTGCATCTCTTCTGTTGGAACTGCGGCTCTGAGGGATATCACGATCATGAATGGACAAAGTTACGGTCACTGGTGGGTACTGAAGATCTTTGTCGATGAGATGTCCTTGTGGCTTGCAGAGATGGGTGGCTTTCTTGAGCCAGAAGCCATGAATGATAATATGATGCGTCAAAGCATGCAACAGTCTCCGACACTCGAAGGTACAATCAATGGCAACAGCGTAGCGGGCAGCCGCAGCGCAAGCCGTATGGGCAGCATTGCACCTGAGTCTAGCGGTCACCCGCTCTCGGGGAACCCTATATTTCCTGCCCACCTCCAGCGAAATGCCTCATTCGAGGCTCCTCCTCGACCACACTCAGCAATGCCCGTCCTGAACCCCCAACAACCTTTACAAGATGGTCCAGCTTTTTTCATGCCACAGCCGATGACACATGGACCATCACAGCTTCAACAAGAAACAGACATCGATGACTCGGGGATCGGCATGAGTCTGATGGACGATGACCTTTCCATGGCGAAGTTTGCTGTCAACGGCCAGCACATGACCACCGACACCATGGCGCTCCCCGCAGGAATGCGAATCAACGCGTTATAATGATGACCAACAAAAAAGAAACACATCGACATGAATAAAACGACGACAGCGAGAAGTTTATACGGCGCCAAACACTTGGGAGTTTTCGATCAATGGGGACCTTGCTCGGGAGCAGGGCTACGAGCTCATAAGTCGATACGGGGACAGGGGCATAATTTGAGAAGGCGGCGGTTTGGAGAGAAGACCCACTTTCTGTTTCTTTCTCTTTGCTGCGGAGTTCAGCATATCCCTTTTTCCTTCTCTTGGGAGGCGGCACAAAGCCAGCCAGGCAAGAGGTGGCTTTCCCCTTTCGCGACTGCTTTCCTCCTCTGCGGGTGGCATTCCCATACTTTTCGTTTTCCCTTCTTTTTTGCTTTCTTGGATACCAATGGCTCTGATGCTCTTTGTCTGTTTTCCTCCTCTGGTTTTGTGGGGGGGATCTTTTGAGCTGTGCCTGCGAGGCACGGCTTCTGTTGTTTTTTATTTGCCGGTTGTACCTGGATTAGATGTCGAGCAATATGGAACTATGCAATTCGTCTTGATTTTTTGTGATTGGTTGTGCCTTGTTGTTTTGAAATGTAAGATTTACTGTGCAAAAAGAATGTTCAAGGCTGTTGACTGTGTAGCTGATGTCTGAAGAAGAAGAACGTCGATCTAGTATCACATTTATAACTCGTGTCAGATATGGTAGTCCGGCGAGAGACTACATATAACCCTGACAAGATATCCGACCCACGCTGGTTTTGTCAAATGCAGAAAGCGATGTTCATGTAGGGTGTGTCAAGTGAACGTTCGCAGGCTTTCACGCATTTACCAACGAAAATATACAACACGCCGCCCAGTACACGAACACACCCCCTGATCTACTAAAACAACTAAGTGAGATGCAATGTTAGTTCGAATAGTAATTATATATAGCTCAGAAACGATTACTAGCGGTTATTGAAGACAAAAGATGGTGATGGGTTCTGATGTAGGGTTAGTGTATTGGGGTTTTGCTGGGACGGTGTGTCGTCTCTGTTCAGGTGCCAAACAAACATGAAAATATGTACACGTGTCTGTGAACCGGCGATGATACGAGAACCAAGTGCGGTCTCGAACAAGAGCACTCTATACGAAAGCCAATAACATTGTGGTCAGGCACGTCAGTGTCAGTGATAGACGATCGATCTGCCTGCCTGCCCCTCCCACGAACGAGTCCCGCTCTTTAGATCCTGTTGCCGTGTCAACCCGCCAAAACACCCTTCACAGACTCTGAGAAACAACCCGGCGCAAACCTGATTCTGCACAGACTGCATACTCGCATATACAACACCTCGAACCGCTCTCTGGCTTGCATTCCACTTCAATACGCAAAACCTCATCAGATCAACGTTACATACACGCACGCAAAGTCTTCTACCACATCAAAAAACCAAAATCTACACACATACAACGCCAATGCCGGCTCTTTTCTCGCGCGATACCAACACCCCGACCATGTCAGGCGCAAACCCATTCCAGTCGGCGAACGCGAACGCTGTCGCAGCCGGCCAGGAGAACCAGACAACGGAGGCGCAGCAGCACAAGCAGGTGCTGGAGAAGAAAGCAGCGGCGGATAAGAAGTACGTACAAGAAGAAAATTGCTGTCGCAAAGCGGGATGCGAAAGCGCCTGCAGAGCAGCGATAACGATGTTCCCACACAGCAGTTCTCTAGCTAACATGTGCGCAGCAACCCTCTATACGTCAGCCCTTCGGACAACATCATGAGCCCTGCCAGCCAGAAGCTCTCCTCCTTCAAGCAGAGGCAGATCAACAAGCAGTGAGTCTGCAATGCGATACAGCGACCCATCAGACGAGCGGAAACATCGAGACTAATACTCGATAGAAACGGCAGCGACTCTACTCGCCGCGCCCTCTTCGCACGCACACTCTCAGCCAACAGCGAGAAGAACGCAGACGAAGCCAAATAAGCCGACCACAAGACACAAGAAGACCGACCTCGCAGCTGGATCTGCGGCAAATGCGAATGCAGGCAATCGCCCAGCGGACATGCTGCCTTTGAACAGGCTCAGGTCGTCACAAGAACCCTTCAGCATGGCCTACATGGTCATAATGGTGGATAGGACGCTCTTTGCGAAGCGCGTCTGATTTTCTTTTTCTCTTTGGGTCGGGTTGTGGCGTTTGGTGACAATTTCGGGTACGGCGCGTGGAAGCAGCCTACGATCCCGCACAAATTGATACCCAGGCTGTCGTTCGTTTATGGGTCTCCTCTTTTACTGGTTTCTTTTTGGTTGGGCTACGATGGGGACGTATGCACGGTAGAGCAATGAAGTTTGTACCTTTTCTTGCAGAGATTGCGCGTGGCATGTGATGATCACGGTAAGATGTACAGTAGCCTCATTATGCGATGCGATCTTTCAGTAAGAGAGACAGAAACTAGAGCCAGAAGCAAACCTCACTGCACTGTATCGCCCAACGACATTGAGCCTCAAGGCCTTTAGCAATCAGTGGACAGTTGCATGAAGGGAATTTCAGGCAATGAACATTGAATTCAGTGGCAATCGCGATCTATATATCACGTGAAGATTGACCCTGGACGTGGTTGCACCACCCTGCATCCATTCATCATACCGCTGTGAACGATTCTTCTTCATTCGCTATTGTTCTAATGCTATTGTTATATACGAATACTACAACACCAGCCACTCGGTGACGCTCAAGCCCGCGTCGCCGCCGCCGGCGCACGGGCCTAACCATCGGACGTCTTGGCGCAATTCTCGGTTTTTTTCCTGTAGGGCAGCTTGGCCTGGCGAGCTTGCGACTCTCGACGAGCAACTATCCATTCCCGAGCTACATACTCGCAGAAATTACTCAGTATGGCTCTCGTCAAGCAGGATGATGAGCTTGTTATCAAGCCCGAGGCCGTTGCGCCCAATGTCAACTACGCCGACTGGCCTCTTCTCTTGAAGAACTGGGATCAACGTATGTCCCTACATCAACCGGTTATAGGGAGCGCCGTGCGATTGCAGACTCTGCGCGCCAGCACTCCTTGACCTACATTACCATTTGGCGCACGCGCGACTAACAAAAACCTGCAGTCCTGGTCCGCACCGGTCACTTCACCCCGATTCCCGCTGGCTGCAACCCGCTCCGCCGCGACCTGGCCTCCTACGTCTCCTCCGGTGTCATCAACCTCGACAAGCCCTCCAACCCTTCTTCCCACGAAGTCGTCGCATGGCTCAAGCGCATGCTCCGTGTCGAGCGCACCGGTCACTCTGGAACTCTCGACCCCAAGGTCACTGGATGCTTGATTGTCTGCATTGACCGCGCTACCCGCCTCGTGAAGAGCCAGCAGGGCGCAGGAAAGGAATATGTTGCAGTCCTTCGTCTGCACGGCAAGCTCCCCGGTGGAGAGGCACAGCTCGCGCGCGCCCTCGAGACCCTCACTGGTGCTCTCTTCCAGCGTCCCCCGCTTATTTCCGCTGTCAAGAGACAGCTCCGTATCCGCTCTATCTACTCGAGCAAGCTCCTCGAGTTTGACAACGAGCGCCAGCTCGCTGTCTTCCACGTTTCTTGCGAGGCCGGTACATACATCCGTACCCTCTGTGTCCACCTTGGTCTCCTCCTCGGTGTTGGCGGCCACATGCAGGAGCTCCGCCGTGTTCGTTCCGGTGCCATGGACGAGAAGAACGGCATGGCCACTCTCCACGACGTTCTCGACGCTCAGTGGATCTACGACAACCAGCGCGACGAGTCTGCGCTCCGTGCTGTCATCTCTCCTCTCGAGTCTCTCCTTACCGGCTACAAGCGTGTGGTCGTGAAGGACAGCGCCGTCAACGCCGTCTGCTACGGTGCTAAGCTCATGCTTCCCGGTCTCCTCCGCTATGAGTCCGGCATTGATGTTTACGAGGAGATCGTCCTCATCACCACCAAGGGTGAGGCTATCGCCATTGGTATCGCCCAGATGTCCACCGTCGAGATGTCCTCTTGCGACCACGGTGTCGTTGCCAAGGTCAAGCGTTGCATCATGGAGCGTGATCTCTACCCCCGCCGCTGGGGATTGGGCCCGACCGCAACCACCAAGAAGCAGATGAAGGAGTCTGGCAAGCTCGACAAGTACGGTCGTGCCAACGAGGCCACCCCTGCCGCCTGGAAGAAGGAGTACAAGGACTTCAACGAGCCCCTCACCGGTCCTGGTGCTCAGCAGAGCGAGGGTGCCGCCATTGAGGCCGCCCCTGTCAAGGAGGGCCACCTTAACAAGGGCTCCGAGCTCCCCTCCGCCGCCGAGATGGCTGACGCGCCTGCTGTTCCTCCTACCAACGTCGACGTCTCTGACGACGGCGACAAGAAGAAGAAGCGCAAGCACGATGGCGAGACTGCCGAGGAGAAGGCCGAGCGCAAGAAGGCCAAGAAGGAGAAGAAGGAAAAGAAGGAGAAGCGCAAGTCCGCCGCCAAGGAGGAGTCGGACAGCGAGTAGGATTCGCCGTACGAAAATCGTTCAAAGCGGATTAAAAAGACGCAGGCGAAGCGCACCAAGCCAGCTGGTGTGCCGGACGTGAAGCCGAAGAAAACCAGCGGCAAGCCAGGCAAGGAGAGTCACGAAGGCTAGAGGCCTTCTCGACACTTCCTCCCGACACCTTCGTCTGCGCCTTGAGTGATCGTGTATAGTATACTCGGCATGAGGCGCATAAGGCGACGGGCGTTTATCGAGAATCAAGGGCTGGCGTTTTAGATTTTTGACTTGACACAAAAGGATGGGAAAAACCTTTTTTTATTTTGACATTGGTGCAAAGCTTTGCGCTTTTGAAATGTTACTACTGGTAGAGCGAGAGAGAATCACAGGGTACGACGCAGCGCCGAGTGCCATTCACTGTGAAGGCCCGCTGCTGGGTATGCATCGGCTTGTATGCAGATATGAGAAAGAAAGTCTTCTAAAAATGCTCGAAAGCTGTGTTTGTCCTGTCTCGTGTGATGTTGTTAATGGCCCTCTGTACTACCTTGCCATTTCCTGTTGGGTCACCAGTGCAATGTTAAGCTTAATTCCACCACATTGAGAGATTCAAAGGCTCGGGAATCACCAATACACCATAGATGCAGCCAAGTCCTTGATTTTATCAGCAACGCAACTCACTACATACTCTCCGCCCGTGACATAAGTATCAGCACTATCATCCCGGCTTCTGCACCGTCTATTGTACAATTCTCTTCCGCCTGCAACACGACGCCTTGGATAGCCAGAACACCCTACCGCCGCTCGACAAGAGCAGCCATTGTCCCGAGAAACCTACTGCACGCAAGGATCATCTCCCATATCAGTCTCCTCGATGGCGACATGTCGGAAGTCTGACCTGCTCATATCCGATTGATAACCCTCACATGCACCCAAAGATAGCGATGCTGGACGTGCTGACACAAGCGATAGACTACCTATACATATCCCACCCTCTCTAATGGCCTATGGGTCTCAGAAGCCATGCATGCTGGACCAAGGGAAGCTTCACATGGCCTTCTATTGGCGTTTGAAACATGTCATTAGACATATTGAGGGTCTGGCTAGCTGCTTATACCACTTTCGCTGCACAGGAGCTCGGACTTGGACTGGTATTCTCTTCTTTTTGTCCATGGCTGGAGATGGTGATGGCATCGATGTATCGCCCTTCTTGCATGTATGCATTGGGCTGGTGTACCTCGTCTCTTACGGACCTTACGAGGATATGAATAGTATGCATCTACGGTATCCTTGCGAGCATCAGGCCTCGACCTCAACCTCGACCTCGACCGTCGGGGCCATAAAATGACGTGGAGCTGGCTCTTAGATTGCGTGCATGAAAGCTGGCCATGCGTGTTTCGGCACTTAGCGTTCCCAGCCATCGAGTTCTTTCCTGGTGGCAGGGAAGCGAAGCGAGAGCCGCGTGCGCAATTGCGAACAAGGCACACCGCGATCCCCAACACCAGTGACTCTGCACAATCTCACATCCACTCTCGCATTACTCTCGTAACTTGTACTACTCTTCACGTAGGTAGTCTTGTCGTCGACCGCTCAAGTGACGATTGTTGGGTTTGTCAAGCTATCGTTCCTCCAACGACGCGGCCCCACCGCCATCAAAACAGTCCCGGCGATCGATCGTCAGCTAGCCAGGAATATCTTCCTCTTTCGTCCCAAAACAAACACCCTTCCGTACATCCAACTGCCACTACCACTCCACCAGCCTATAGGACACCACACTGTGAGACATCGCAACGACACTCTTTCCGCAAGAACATCGCTCAAGGACCCGCCTTCAGCCTTCCATCTCACAATCCACTCGCTTCCCAGCACGTTGAAACAGCTTCTGTCTCACGCCGTTGGCCCTTCGAATTGAAGAGCTGGTGACCTGCAATTGCGCCTCTAAGACATCCCACGGTCATCACTGAGGCCCTTTTCTGAGACCTCCAGCCCTCAAACCAGCCTTTGCCCAATCTCAGCCTCTCCACGAGCACACGCCATATCTATACACAGCATGTCTACACCTGGCGATGCGTTCTCTACCCATTCGCCTATAGCAACGCCAGACCGTTCCAGCATCCGACTCGTCTCCAATCAACCGTCCCACTGTCGAAACCTCTCCGACATCTCCACCGGATACAACGGCGCCCAGGGCATCCTTGACGACTCTGTCGATACCGAATACACCGGCTACAGCTTTCCTGTAACGCCAGGCAAAGCCTATACACCCGAACGACCAGCGATTGGATCGCGTCTGTTGTCTTCGTTGCAAAACGCGCAGCCAACAGCCGCAGCTCTCTCGCGATCGAAGTCGGTTCTACACTCTCGCGCCAAATCTCTTGCAGCTTTCGTCCCCAAGCTCAGTCCTAGCTCATCGGGTTACCAATCGCCCTCTGAGCAGCGACCGCAAAGCTCGCAACAAAACAGGCTTTTCGGCGATCTCTTCAACGGCGACTCCGCGCCGGTAAGACTAGGCATTCCGCCTTCGAGCCCGATCAAAGAGAAAGACGAAATGGACTTCATCATGGAATACCGCACTGGCTTGACCGAACGCCCCAAGAAGAGAGCAAGCATGCTTCCCCAAACACCACCACCACAACAGAAGACAACATGGTTCGGCCGCAAAGCCACGTCGCCATCCCACCAGCAATCACCGACAGTAGCGAACGACGACCTCGTAAACCTCAGCATCATGACCACACTATTTCCCAATGGTCAATCCGACGAACTCACACCTCAATCTTATAACGAGCTCCTGCTGAACGCGACAAATCTATTACAACGGATGCAGACCGCCTACAAATCCAAAGTCGAATACATCGCCACGCTCAAACCAGAAATGGACGTCCAGCGCGAAGAAATCGAAGAAGCAGACATCCGCTCCCGCCACCTCAAACTGCAGCTCGAAGACATGGGCCGCCGCGCCTCAGAGCAAGAAACCGCCATGAAAGAGCTCGCGTCGCAATTGTCAGAAGAGCGCTTCCGCAACCAAGAAGCCCGCGAGAAAGAATCACGAAAAGCCTCGCGATCTTTCAAGCAGCAGCAGCCGCCACAATCACCGGCCTCGACCGCGGACGAAATGACTGACGACGAGACCACACCCCGCCGCCACTTCCTCAACAACAAGCGCGTCTCGGCCGGCAGCACCGACGCTTCGGACTCTGGCTTCGAGTCCGATCTCGACCGCGACTGGAGTTCTCAAGACCCGCTCGATCCTACTTTCCAACGAGCGGTGCTTGCGTCGCCCGGACCTATCACTCCCACGAAACAGCGCCTAGGCAACCAGCACGCACCTCTGAACTCGTCAAATCTGCGCAACAGCGTCAAGAGGCTAGGTAGTGATGGCTCGGCGTGGGCGATGATGGAGAGGCTGCGGGTGGAGAACGTGGCGTTGAAGAAGCAGGTCGCGGATATGCAGAAGGAGTTGCAGGGGTGTATTGAGTTGATTGGGCATGTGGGATTGTAAATTGTATGAGGATGAATTGGGCTATGGGTAGGGGCGGAAAGGCTTTCCTGGATGGATCCTTTGGATGGAGGTCCTCTTTTCTATTCTTTCTTTCTTACTTATTCTCCTGGAGGGTTGATACCAATTTGATTTTCGGAAGCCGCTGCTGGAGCAGTGTGCACATATTTGTACAGACGATACTTGCATTCTTAACAAGTTTTCCAAGTGATCTTCATGTTGTGCAACAAGATAATCGCCACTGGAGAATCTGTGATTCTTTGGACGGTGTCCGATAGGTGATATCCGACGTCGAGGACCTTGACCATAATCAGCAGAGCGCGTTCGATCATCGTACAACTTCACTTCGATTGTCGTGTACAGAGTCGAGTGTCGGTACACTGTAAGCGGGTAGAGCATAGTATGATGTATAAAAGTTTTCCTTCCGCGATCTATTGAAGATATGATATGCTAGAACCGCGAACGACTATCTCAAAGACCACCTCTTCACAGCTCATCGTGACCCTTCTTGCGCTCCCGTTCAGCGTCTTCCCTCTGCAAGCGCTCCTGTATGCTCTCTTCCTCCCTCCCTTGCTCGCCAGCGTCGCCAGCATCACCAGCCACAGGCCTGCCCTCCGCAGCCAAGCCCTCCTTGTGCCTCCCCGCCACAGCAGCAATCTCATCGTCGTACACAGTCCACTCAGGAACCTGTCTCCTCGCGCGATCGAGCTTCGGCTCTTTCGTCTGCGGGTTATTGCACAGATCAATCGTCTTGGCGTCCCGCAGCGCAGCGTCCGAGCACCACGTCTCGCACCACAGCCACTCCTGCGGCAAGCTGTGGATGGGCAGCACCGCCTGCATGTGGTTCGGCAGGTCCTGGTCGAGGTTGCTCAGACTGGCCGGGTCGGCGGACAGCTGGTGGTACTGCTGGCGCAAGCGGTCGCCGGCGGCGATCTGGCGGAACTTCTTCAGGTCGACGACGTACAGCGCGCTGATGTGGTAGGGCTTGCCGCGCAGGAAGCTCTTCCAGTAGCCTTGCTTCCAGAAGCGGAAGCCCTCCATCTCGGTGCGCGAGTCGCACATGGGCGTGAAGCCGTAGGGCGCGCCTTGCAGGTCGTGCTGCACCAGGCTGTACATGTCGGTGCGCACGATCTGGTCGGCGTCGACGAAGATGACCTTGTCGAGGTCGAGGGGGAAGAGGACGTCGAGGAAGAGGATCTTGTAGCCCCAGATCTCGCGCTGCTTTTCCTTCTGTGCGCGCAGCCAGTGGGGCCACTTGTAGGTGACCATTTCGTACTTGAAGCCGTACTCGGCGGCGAGGGCCGGGAGGAAGCTCTTGAAGGAGGGCGAGAGGAATTGCTCGATGAACCAGAACTTGACGGTGTGTTTGGTGTGCTTCATCACGGACACCATCATGATGTTCAGCATGCGCTCGTACAGGTGGCCGGAAGCGACGGAGAAGATGTTGATGTCGGCGTGTCCGCCGGCATTCTTGCTGCTTCCCGGGAGGAAGCTGGAGCCAATCTTCGTGGCTTTGTGAAGGTACTTGCTCGCCTGAGCACCAGCAACGCCGGCTTGCGCAAGCAGCTTGTCAGCCTGGTCTGCGAGGTTCTCAACAGCCGTCTTGGGTGCTTCAAGGACATCTTCTTCCTCCATTCCCGGCTTGCGCGAAAGTTTCGGGAATAAGGTGGCACCCCTGAAGGACATGAGTGCGATCTCTGTGCTGTTGTCTTGCACAGCAGGGTCGTAACCAGTGTTACCTGCGCTATCGATGTGGAAGATCTCTTCGCTGCGGCCCTTCTGAAGCGCTAGGTTGTAGACACCAGGGTTTGCCTTGAACTGGAAGTATCCAAGGTTGGCCATGATGATGGTATCAGCGAAGTGAGGGTCCAACTCAGTACCGAGCACGAGCTGGGCACCACGTGGAGGCGGACCAAGAGTCGCGTCTCGAGAGTGGCCTTCAATGAGAATGTGTTCAAGCTCGTAAGTAGCACCGATGTCTGCGTCACCCTTGACAGCGCTGAGCTTGATGTTGTCCAAGTCGTAGACACTCTCTTCGGGGGCAACTAGCCACGATGGCGGCAGGTCCATACCCATGTTCAGTAGTGCTTCCGCCGGGAGGCCAGCGAAGTGTGCACTACGGCCTTGCAGTGCGCCTTCGTTGTCGAATGTTGGCTTCGAACCCAAGACGTAGCGGTAGAAACGCTTGATGGGGAGCTCGTCAAGACGCTCCTTGGGGTTCAGGTAAAGGCATGTGTAGACGCCGTCAAGCTCAGACAGAGTCTTGATGATAGGAATCCATCTCTGCGCAAGTTCAGAGGTAGGGTCGATAGAAGCAACGATCTGGATGGTAGCCGCCTCACGATCACCAACTTTGATTGCTGTATGAGACGACCCCCACTTGTCGAAGATGGCGGTGCGAATCGTAGGGGCCGCCTCGAAGATTCCGTCAGGGATGTCGGAAACCAATGACAAGGCGATCAAGTTCGAGATTCTAGCGAACGAGAGAGGCGTGTTCGCTTTGCTTTGAAGGTCCATCGCGTTGATGACAAGTGCCGCGGGTGACAATCGCTGCTTTCGTTCATACGCCACCAAGGCCTCCAAGTCATCGACGTTGACACGTGTGGTGCCGTTCATGGGGCCAACAACTCTGCCATTCAGGAGTAGCGCCTGCTGGCCGGGTGACATGCCCATAGCGGTAGCGATAGGAGCGAACGGTGTCCATGTCGTTGCATCCTTGTCAGGTTGACCGGAGATACGGTTGAAGAGGTTGACGTAAGCCACCCGCCTATTGCCATGGCCGATGCTGCTAAGGTCAGCCTCCTCGCCGTACACTTCCTTAACAGCCGCGCTGCACTCTTCAAGAACGTCTTGCAACAGCTGCGCATCAATCTTTGTAGAAACGGACTTGGACGAGGCTGCAGACTGCGAAGAAGGCACATGAAGGACGGCGACTTCAACTCCAGGTTGACCTTTCTGGAATAGCAGAGTCTCCAAGAGGAATGCCAAGCCATCTTTGCTGTCCAGGTCGGCCGCAACAGTTAAGTGAATAAGTTCGCCCCCTGTTGTTTTAGCTGGCACACTCGGTAGCTTCTCAAGCGGGAAGTCGCCCGCGTTCATGTGCCTCACGCTCTTATCGTCTTCAGGGATGAGGTGCGGATTACGCGTGAAGCTGGGGCTCGCCAGGAAAAGCGATGGCAACCATTCATCCTCGGGTACCATTTGCTCGTAAATGGCATTCTGCACAGTCCTAGAGTCCATGCCAACACGCTGGCTCATCATCTGCAGCCACTCTTCGGTCTTAGGTAGCGCCATACCATTGATGAAAATCGGTGCTGCATCGTCTTGGGCGCCAAGTCGGGCAGTGTAGCTTTGAGCAGAATTGAGGCGCTCATCCAGATGAGTGCTTTCTCTGATATCTTCGAGGGAAAGAACAGTCTGATCGCGCTTGACCTTACGGTCTTCAATCGCACTCTTGAAATATTCTTCTTCAGGGCCGCTGTACTTGCGACCAGCACCCTTGACAGAGTCTTGCAGGTACTTCATGACGGCACCAAGACCATAAGTATCAAGCAGGTGATAGACAACTCGCGCCTGGTGTTGTGCGGCATCTGACTTGCCGACTGGGACTAAGCCAAAGCGAATTGGGATCATGCGCTTGACATAGCTCTGGAGACCTTCCGTGACCAAGAGGACATCGGCACGATCGGAGAAGTCGATTGGGATGACCAAGTTGTGCAAGTCGCGGCGAACATTGGGCAGCTGGCCAGGGTAGGTGCGTTGAAGATAGGCCGACGTGTGCGACGGCCAGTCTGCGTACCGTTTGTCCTTTTCAATATCGTTGAGCCACATGATGACATTGCCGCCTTCGAACAGATCGCGCCACTCGTAGCGTTGCGGCTCCTGATCAACCTGAGACGCAGTGATCGCTTCGTGTGAGAGTAGTTCAATCGCTTGGAGGCCGCTGAGACCAAGTTCACGCACACTGTTGATCGTTTTTCTTTCGCGGCGTAGGTGCTCCAGCAGCGTGTATGCGTCTACATCTCTGCCCATAATCTGCACGCCGTTGATCCAAAGTGCGTTGAATCCCGGCGTAAGAACAATATCTCGGTTGTCATGGTGCTCCTTGAGGAACTCCTCAGAGATGTTAGTCGCTCCGATGGAGCTAGAGTGTTTAGGGAAGTCCTGGGAAAGCTTGACCAGCGTATCGAAAGGAGCGTCGCTGGCAAGAACGAAGCTTGCGGCTTTGATTCCCAGACGGCGGACTTCTCGCGCAGAAAGAGGACGAAGGTCGGACACCTCCTCCTCGCTCAGAGTAACATCCTCAGGCTTTGCGCTGCCCTCATCTGTGTCCTCGTCCTTCTTGCGGTCGTCGATGACGATGTAATCGGTACGTTTCAAAGCCATTTCCACTCCATACCCGCTGACCAGCAGCGGCTGAGGAGTCATGCTCGTGTTCGGTTTGTAGCGTACTCTGTACGATGTCAAGTCATCCTTGGCCGTCTTGCTGATCGTCTTGTGGAACTTGCGGAACGACGGCGACGTTATGTCGGCATACAGCACAGACGACTTGCCGCACGTCGTGCAGCCGAGAACACGATCGAATGGCAGCGTTGACACATCGGCTTGGGAGTTTCCAAACGAAGCAGCGCTCGATTCGCTCAGATCTGGCGAACAGAACCTCTGTCCGCTCCACGGCACGTGTACCCAGCTCTCACAGGTATCCTCATCCTCTTGTCCAAAGGTTGGTTGTATAGCAGTTTTGTAGTACTGGAAGTGGGCTTCTAATCTCGGCGCAGCAGAGTGCATAGACAATGCGAGATCGAATGAAGAAAGATCTTCCGCTCGTGAAAGGTGTCCATCTTCCTGCAATAGCTTCCTGAAGCTCGTGTATAGTGCCTCGTCCGTTTGCGCTGTGTCGAAATAGCCGTCTGCTATGCGGTCGAGCAAGGGGAAGTAGGCTGTTGAATTCTCTTCAGCGGCTGTCTCTCTGGGTACAGATGTCAGCCAGAGTATGCAAGCATAGGTAATCGGTCAGTACGCACAGTAGTTCTACGAGGTACGGCGGTGCACCGAAGGAGGTCTTCAATGCGACATTCACAGATGGCACGGCATTGGCTCCCAGCACCAGGCCCAGGCCCAGGACCACGGTAGCTTTGGTAGCAAACCGTCTAGTTGTCTTCGCCATGGTGATGTGAACAACACCAAGTGTTTACATGTGAAAGGATCAAGACCCTGAGAGACGTGGAGATGGAAGTTAACTCGAGTTGAAAGGTGGGAGACGCGAGCAATGACGAAGCGGCGACGTGTTGTCTCGATAAGCTGAACTGTGAGGAACATTCAACCCGTGGACACACAGATGGGGCTCTAGAATAGAATATTACGGCCATGCTAAGCATGTTACTCCCGATCACATACTATCGTCTGATATCTATCAATTGACTGTACGTTCGTGGCATGTTGACGCTCAAGCTGGACCGACAATCACATGTCAATTCGGGGGTTCAATGTTGCGGCCAAAAAGTCGTTTCGGGCTAGACTAAGGTAGTAGCTCAGCTGTCTGGTCACGTGAAAGTGCATTGAATATATCGTCGATTATATCAAATCAAGTCCATCGAATGATCATGGCCGCCGACTTTCAAAAAAAAAAAGCTTGCAACATCTTTCGCAACAGCGTCAACACGACCTCCTTTTGCTTCATCTCCTACAGGCAGACTCTCTTTAATCCATCCCGGCAACTTTGTCTGAACCCTCTGCTGAGCATATCTAGCATCAAACAATAGAATGCTGGCCCAATCGCCCTTGTGCCTGATGGCTCTCCCAATAGCCTGATTAACAGCCCTCATACACACATTCTCAGCATGTTCTCTACTAGCTTTCCCGCTAGCCTCCCCCCTGGCAGCAGCACGGCTGTCGAGATACTGCATCTTCGCTTTCCACTCTGGCGTCTCGAGGTTAGGAAAAGGCAAACCGACCACCATAACACAGCGTCCGAGATCGTCTGAGAAGTTAATACCTTCGCTGAGCTTGCCTCCAATGACAGAGAATAGCAAAGCTCCTTTTGGGTCCGTCGCGACAGCATCGCTGTAGGCTCTGAAAGTGTCTTCGACGGATACCGAGCGGCTGTCGAAGAAGGTAGATTTCAACACGTTCATTCGAGCTCCTGTGCCGTCTTGATCCCATTGCTTCCGGACCTGTTCGAGGTAGGCGTAGCTTGCGAAGAAGACGACGGTGCCGCCTTTTATGTGCGGCAGGACAGAAAGCATGGCGTTTCCGAGTCGTTGCATCATATGCGCGCTGCTCCTTGTCTTGTAGTTGAACTCCAGCGGTCCATCGCTGTTGGCCGAGACGATTCTGACCAGAAGATTACTGCTTGGGATGATGTGCCCGCACGACAATGTCGAGACTGAGGGCAGGTAGGGGAATAGCTGCTGTGTATAATCCTCCATCGGCGACATGGTGCCTCCTGCGAGTATCACGGCTCTCGCGTCTTCCACAATATCTCGGAAGTGCTCAGATGGGTCTAGGAGCATGTAACGCAAGATAACAGAACCGTTCTCTTTCGACCAGAAGAATCGCCCCTCTTTCGAAGGATTCATAAGAGTCGTCAAGAAGTTTTGTACATGTGTCAAGGTCGGAGTTTCCGGAAGCTGCGAATGTTGCTCGCCAGGCTTGCTCTTGTCCTCGGCCGACTTAAGATGCAAGACGTAGCCCTCGACCTTTCGCGCCAGCTTGCTCTCCGATATGTAGCGTACAAGCTTGGTCAGGTTGATTTGATCCACGCCCTTGCCTGCCAGAAGCGCACTAGGCTGTACAACGCCGCCGATACCTTTCTCCGACTCGAGCGGCGTTGCGACTTGAAGGAGTGAATCGATGACTCGCACGACTTGGGTCACATACATGCGGTTGCTACCTTTGAGTCTGTTGCGGAACTTCTGCAAGTATGTCATGAGCGATTCTCGCGCCGAGCGGAGTTGTGAAATCGTGACTTGAGCAGAGCAGATGCCTTCTACAGCATCAATGAGGTTATGCGCTTCGTCGATGATCACAACGTGGCCCTTTACGGATATCCCGAGGGCTTCGCGAGCGGTCTTCTGTAACAACAGAGGGTAAGGGAGGGTCACCATCTCTGCAGGTGTTACTGCCGGCCGGGAGGCATAGTATGGACAAATGCCGAGCTTTCTTCCCACGCCAGCAAGGTCTTCAATGTCACGTATTGAGGCCAGAGCATGATCTCTGAAGTCCAGCACGAGGCTTTCGTCATCCTTGCTAGGTATATATTGGCATTTCTTTTCTGACGGCGTCTTCGACTGCTGGAGCTCCATACATCGCTCGTTAATGGCTGTCTGACTGGAGAGCTTGTTGACCTTTGGATTTATGCAGAGGTTCTTACGGGATCCAAGAGTAATCTGTTTGATTGCCTGCGTTGCCTCTTTGGTAGGATCTTGGTCTGGAACCCCAATTGGCTTCTCGGGAGGCAACCCGGCTGGTAAATGTACGCGCTGAAGCTCGCCGACAAACTGCGATAGCTGAGAATGCGTTCGCGAACAGAAGAATATCTTCATTTCCTCTTCTATGTCGTCGGTCGTCCGGTCGTCTTTCGCAGGTGTGATCATCCCAAGTTTCTCCAATAATTTCGTAGTCTCGGCTGAGTATTGAGACTGCCCTGACTGACGTGGCGTAGCTTCGTCATCACTGTTATAGTCATCCAGAGCAAACTGATCCTCGACGTCAACCTCGCGCTCCTCGCCTGGTCCGTCCTGCTTACGCTTCTTGCGGAAAGGTTCGCCACTTGTCTGCTTTTCTCGCAGCTTTCGTTCCTTCTCTCGAACCTTTGCCAGCCGCTCCTCGAATTCTGCACGCATGTGCAAAATCTCTTTTCTTTTAGATTCTCTCGCATGCTCCGCCATCCATTCGGGTTCGTCATCGTCGACTTCAATATTTTGCATAGCCTCGTCGAACTTCTTCCGCTTGTGCTCGCGAAGCCAGGTCAGAGAGCCACATATTAGACTCAAAGACTTTCCAGTTCCTGTAGGCGACTCGAAGATGCCGACTTTGCCATTTTCGATGCAGTCGTACACCGCTTGCATGAATTGTTGCTGGATGTCATATGGCTGGAACGGGTGGTGGAAGTTTTTAGGCTCCATGGTGATATGTGGTCGGACAGCCTCCCTGAGCGAGCCTTTTATTTTGTTATCGTTTGTTCATATCTCCATTCATTTTTTGTGTGGTGTTATAGGCCAATGGGTCGGGATAAACACTTTCAAAGATCGACAGCTGGCGCACGCGCCCGCGTCGCGCTAAAAACGCGCTCAACTTGGAAATAAATGTCATTGTCGTCGAGATGTTTTTGAAATACCAATTTCTGCCGAATTTACCTATGCCTTCCCTTCCTGTATCGTACATCATCTGTAGCACCCTTACTTGACCCTGACGCCTTTTCAATCACCCACATTTCCGAAACCTCCTTCTTCTCGGCCTTCTTGATTTCTTTCCCCTTCGCATCTTCAATGCGTCTAATGTAACCCAGGTAAATAGCCACTTCGGCAGCTGCAACCGTCAGACTTCCACCCATAGACAAGGCCATGCGTTGCGGCACACTCCAGTGCCGCGCCACTATCCAGAGCGCCACAGAGCATGCGATGATGGACACCAAGACATTGATAATCAGTGCCACTTGCCTATCAATATCCTGATACGTGACATCGTCGTCGACTCCATCGTTCCCGGTCTGGCCGTGGTAGGTGTTGGGGTTGAACGATGCGCCAGCGGCATTTGGGAAACGCTGGCCAAACGTCTCCTTTTCGGGAAGAGGGTTGATCATACGTTCATACTCTCGCTGCTCTTCTTGCTGGCGTAATCGCTGCATCAGAGCTTTGTATTGGGCGGACTGGGCATGTTGTTAGCATACGTCATGATATTTTGCAAGATGCACGTGTGATCGACTTGCAGGTTCGGGCTTTGGTGGCGGAGGCGGCTGGTAAACAGTTGTGCCTTTGAGAAGTGTGTCCAGACGCCAGTTTTTGGTGGAAGCGTCGCTATTTTGACACTCCTTGACCAGCCGTTTGGAGATGTTGATCACATCAGAATGTTCAATTGGGCCATCCAAGTCGGCCTTCTCAAGCCGCTCGAGCTGGTGCTGTAGCGGTTCGCTGTTCTCGCAGTTGGCATGTAGGCGGAGATATTCGTCGACCGCCGCCTTGAGTGTTGGAGTCGTCTGTAGTAACACCATAATCCGATCGAGGCAAATAGAACACAGGAATGGCAAGATATAAATTGTTGATAAAGTGTATCTGCAAGTGGTAACCTTGACAGCCTTCGCCGCACGTCCCGTTTGGGGATCGGCTTCATTTGGCTCTCGCGAAAAATCCCGGGTGAGATGGCGCAAGGAACGTTCATCTGCCAACAGCTAGGGTAGTACACACCGGAAGCACCGCATTTGTATTATACCACCTTCTCTTCTTCAGCGCCGCTTCTTGCCATTCAGCCATTGGAAACACTGCGATCGACACAAGCGCCTCACAGTCAGAGGACCTTTCTACATGTCTGGACTTTCGGCGCGAACTGCGCTGGCCAGGACCAACCACATCCTATCCAACACACGCACTGCGACATTACGAACCAACTGCACACCATGCCTTAGGCCTCAGACCTCCCGCCTTCTTCACAGCTCAGTGATCCGTCAATACAATGGCTCAAAGTCGCTGCAACAAGGTGGCGTTGCCGCCGCCGTCTCGGCCGCAAAGATGATGTTCGCAAATGGTGGCATGTCTCCGCCACCGGGCCCAATGGGCATTGATCCCTTGAAGGGAGTCGCAAAAGAGATGAAGTTCATGACGGGAAACATACGGCAATTGCTAGGAAGCGGACACCCCATGCTGGACACTGTGTCAAAGTACTACACCCAGAGCGAAGGAAAGTACGTCAGGCCAATGCTGGTGCTTCTGATGTCGCAAGCCACCGCATTGCTACCAAAGGAGGGAAACTCGAGGTCATCAAGGGGAATTGACGAGCCGATCTCTTCGCCTTCTGTGCTTTCGGATACCAACCCAGACTCGCCTTTGACCGGACAGGAAACATACACCCAGGAGAACAGCGTGGACGAGAACATCTTGCCGTCTCAGCGACGACTGGCTGAGATCACCGAGCTCATCCACACTGCCTCCCTCCTCCACGACGATGTGATCGACACATCAGTATCCCGCCGCGGCAACCCGAGCGCCAACATTGCTTTCGGCAACAAAATGGCTGTCCTCGCTGGTGACTTCCTCCTTGGTCGCGCATCAGTCGCGCTTGCCAGAATCAGAGATCCTGAAGTCACAGAGCTTCTCGCGACCGTGATTGCAAACCTGGTAGAGGGAGAGTTCATGCAGCTCAAGAACACCGCACTGGACGAGAAGAACCCTACATGGAGCGAAGAGACGATCGACTACTACATGCAAAAGACGTACCTGAAGAGCGCTTCCTTGATCAGCAAGTCCTGCCGTGCCGCGGCCCTGCTTGGTGAGCACTCCGAGGAGGCAGTGGAGGCGGCATACCAATACGGCAAGAACCTGGGTCTTGCCTTCCAGCTGGTTGACGATATGCTTGACTACACTGTCAGCGGCGTCGAGCTGGGCAAGCCTGCGGGCGCTGACCTCGAGCTTGGTCTGGCCACTGCACCTTTGATTTTCGCTTGGAAGAACAACAAGGAGCTGGGCGCACTTGTCGGTCGCAAGTTCTCTGAGCCCGGCGACGTGCAAAGGGTGAGTTTGGACGGATTGGGAACCCCAAAAAACCTGTTGAGATATCATGCTAACTTCCCAATTTAGGCCCGCCAACTTGTCATCGAGAGCGACGGCATTGAGCAGACACGAGCATTCGCCCAGCTTCACGTCGACCGCGCCGCAGAGGCAATCGCCAGCTTCCCCGAGAGCGAAGCAAAGAACGGCCTGCTAGAGATGTGCACCAAAGTCATGGAGCGCAGGAAGTAGAGTGAAAAGGGGACACATCAAGAATCCCTCAACCACCAAAGCAAGCAAGCAAGCAAAGGAGTCGCAACAACTTGCTCGGAACCCACGAAAAGGCTCTCCTCACACCCATCCGATTATACTCGCACATCAAACTTTGGGCTTTTACACATCGGCATACGGCAATAACACGGCGGCAACAAAAAGCATCGGCAAGGCGTGTGGAAAAATCGAATCGCATAATTCATCTTTTCTTGGTAGCCTTCTTAGCTTGGAGTCCTTTTTCTTCCACAACTGTACAGTAAACAGCGAGAAGGTGCAGGGGGACGTGTACATGTAAGATCTCGGGGATTGGCAGGACATAGAACATTTTTTGTACATATTCATACCTTTATGAAAGTTGAAACAAAGGGACATTGCAGCCGCGTCATGAATGGAAACATGGGAGTGTAGTTACCGAGAGTCATGACAATTTAAGTGATTGAATCTATTCGTTGAATACCTTGTACTTGTGTTCTGAAGATGCGGCTCTATCCATAGACTAATAATTTGCGCAAACAACCCAAGCACGAATGCGTGGTCCAAGACTCCAATTCCATGCATCGTGTTACTCGTAAGCTCCAGGAAAGAACAAACACCAAAACAACCCATGCGAATCACGCACTCGCCTCGACCAAACAGCGATAGCAACAGAAATGAAAAACGAACCCCATCTACTCCCAGAACCGTCCAGTCTCAAGTCAAAGCGTCTCCCACCCACCAGGATTAATATCCGCCTCCAACTTCCTGCTAATAAACGTCTGAATCCCGTGACCCAGCCACACCTCGCGCATCAGCTTGTCGTACCGCTTCTGGTTCAAGAACAGCTGGTGGTGGCGTCGGAGCGTGGGATCCGGCTCACCGTGGCGGTCGAGGTACGGCGCGTGGGCGAAGCTGCCGCTCATGGGCTCGTGCAGGAAGAGCACCATGCACTTGCGGATGTTGATGAAGATACCGACGCGGCCGCCGCACTGCTGCATGTGCTGCCAGCAGCCGCCGCGCTGGTTGTGCTCGGAGCCTTTCATGCAGCAGGTGGCTTGCGAGCAGAAGATGGCGGCGCAGAAGAGGCAGACTGCCGGGTCGGTGATTTCTTTGCCGGTCGTGGGACATTTGCGCTTGATGGCTTCTTCGGTGAGCGTGTCGTAGTTTTTGGGCAGGCCGACGAGCTCGTAGATGGTAGGGTGGGGGAGCTTGATGTCCACGGCGGCTTCTGAGTGCTTCGTGGCGGCATCCACTTGAGTGAGCCAGCGCTGGGAGAGAGTGTGGAGCTGTGCGCCGGCAGCGGTCTCGGAAGTGAACTTGTGAAGGAGGTCATCGAGCGATGAGATGTGAAGCAGCCTCGTTAGGCGAGAAATCTCAGGAGCTTCGAGATCGAGGTCATGAGGAGACTCAAAGTCCAGACCATAGCGCACGTGCATGAGGACAATGCACTTGCGCAAGAAAGTCTGGGCGTACTTCTCGACAAGCAGACGGAGAACTTTGAATTGCGCCATCGATAGGTGCTTCGCAGACTGCGCGTCATCCTGATCGTTGGTGGAAAGCACATAGACTGCAGTACCGAAGTCCTCGGTGTATGGAACATGCTCCAAAGATGCATCGTCCGGCGTGGGGATAATTCCTTCCTTGAGCAGGTCTTCATATACGTGAATGACCTTCACGATCTCAGCCCAGAGGCACAGCTGAAGGATGTTCGGCGCCTCGGTGACAGTGGGTGCGAAGAAGGCGAGCCAGTCTGCAAAGAACAAGAAAATGTCGTCTTCAACCAAGAGCTTGCCAGCAAAGTTACGAAGGTCGAGCATGGTGTATTCGGACTCGACGCCAAACAACTGAGCAGACATGACATCCTTCTTCAGCGCGATCTCACGAGCAACTGTATTGGCATGCGAGTTGCGCAAGACGTTGACTGCGACATACGACTCGATTGTCTCGGAAACGATGCGAAGATGCGTTAAGCTCTGCTCAGACAGATCGCCCAACAGGGAAGGGCTTTCAAAGTCTGCGGTTGTGCCGCGCATCTGGATCTCCAAAGCGCTGATCGTGAAGCCAAGAGCTCTCGACAGAGGGCTAACAGGGTTGATTTTGCTGTCTTCAGTGTGAGCAGAGACACCCATCTTGTTGATACGAATGGTCTCGTCGATGCGCCGGTACGCCTTCACAAGCTCGATGGCGGGAGGCAGAGGCTCGCCGCTGGAGTGGGTCATTCCTGACGAAGCATTGGCGCTTTCTTGGTTAGGATCTGCCCGTTCCATTCTTGGGAACCAAGAAGACAAGCTGAGTCCTCTTCTGAGAGAGTAGCGCGAACCGCTTTCGGCCGGGGATTGGT
>Ga0265797_10003707_pt1 | contig 24235 bp, 16 predicted proteins | sample P2T30metagenome_FD_192433 | JGI IMG/M metagenome (GOLD analysis project Ga0265797, IMG submission 192433) | Plant litter microbial communities from East Loma Ridge, Irvine, California - P2 T30 | ecosystem: Environmental > Terrestrial > Plant litter > Unclassified | place: USA: California... | reverse complement strand
ATTCATTGCTCGTGGCGTCAAGCTCGCTGGTTCCATGATTGGACCGCCCGGCCAGATCGAGGAGATGCTCAAGTTCGCGTCCGACAAGAAGCTCCAGCCTTGGATCGAGAAGATGCCAATGGAGAAGGCCAACGAGGCGATTGTGAGGATGGACCAAGGCAAGGCTCGTTACCGCATCTCACTCGTCAATGAGAAGCACCTCAAGTAGAGGAACGAGGCTTGAATTGATCATGGCTCTGGTGAAATTTGGTCGAAAGGAATGCTGCCTCCGAGTAGAAGATAGGTAGAAACACATGTAACGTTGAACGAACAAGAAACGATACTCTTCCAATTCCATGATGTTCGTCCATCAGACCATCATGGTGTTTCTTCGCCTGATGGTTCCTTGGCCGCCTTCCGCTGGGCCAGGGCCAAGGGGGCCCTACAGTATGCCGATCATCAGCTTGTCGACAGGGATCATCAATTTCTGGTCAGCAACCTCGGCTCATTTGTCCTCGGCAACAATCCAGTGGCTCGGATAGGTCATCATCAAACATGCCATTTGTGGCGAGACCATGGTACTATCAAGTCTATCATCCCTTCGATCAATACTCTTCCCCATCACCTCCACAAGATCTACATTGTCAATATGCAGCCCCAAAAGATCCAGCGTGATGAAGTCGCCAAGGTGTGCACTGCTTTCCATCGCTGCAAAACGACACGACATTGCAACAATCACTAACACGATTCACCAGCACAACACCGAAGAAGATCTCTGGACAATCATCGACCACAAAGTCTACGACCTGACCGACTTCATCGACGCCCACCCCGGGGGTTCCGTCGTCCTTGCACAGATCGCCGGCACAGATTCCACAGAAGCCTTTTACAACCTGCACCGACATGAAGTCCTGCAAAAGTACTCGTCGCTCTGCCTCGGCGAGCTCGAAGGCGAGAAATCCGAAGTCATCGATCCTCAGCCCGGAGATCTTTCAGAGGTCCCTTACGCCGAGCCTTTGTGGCTGAAGCCCGAATCTGCGAGCCCGTACTACAATGATAGTCACAGGAGGCTGCAGAAGGCCATGCGCAAGTTTGTGGATGTGCATGTTACGCCGGAGGCGAGGGAGAAGGAGGATGATGGTACTTTGGGTGAGTTTTTCTTCGAGAGGAAGTTTGTTCTTGGTTTGGAATGTGTTACTAATTGGCTTGTAGTATGTTCCACGCCTTGTTTCTGCCCTACAAGTTCACTGCAGGTCCCCATAGGATACCCAGTTTAATACATTCCCAAGAACACGATTGTAGTATCGCTTGAGAGACTACGGCTAAACCGTTAACAATGTGACTGACTTGAGTGTTGAACAGATCAGTCAAGAGTTGATCGACAAGATGGCGAACAATGGCGTACTCGCGATGCGTCTGGGTCCTGGCAAACATTTGCACGGCCGCAACATCATGGATGGAGCTGTGGATGGCAAGGAGTTTGACTACTTCCATGACATGATTGTGGGACAAGAGCTTGCCCGACCTGCGGCCAGAGGATTTCAGGACGGAAACATGGCCGGCATGGCTATTAGTTTGACAGCAGTGCAGGAGTGGCTTGGAGATGAGGAGTTGAAGAAGAAGGTGACTGAGGAAGTCTTGTCTGGCAAGAAGTAGGTCTAATCGTTCGTTTACATCACGCATATCGAACAAGCTAACGCATCCACAGGAAAATGTGTCTCGCCGTCACCGAGGCCTTTGCTGGCTCAGACGTGTCCGGCATCCGCACTACAGCAGAGCTCACCGAAGACGGGCAACACTTCCTGGTCTCCGGCACGAAGAAGTGGATCACCAACGGAGTGTTCTGCGATTACTTCGTGGTCGCTTGCAAAACCGCAAAGGGCTTCAGCGTGCTCTTGGTCCCCCGTAGCGACGCCGTCGAGACAAAGATCATCAAGACATCGTACTCGACCGCAGCAGGAACCACTTACATCCAATTCGACAACGCCAAGGTCCCCGTCAGGAACATGCTCGGCAAAGAGGGCCAAGGTTTCCAAGTCGTCATGTCCAACTTCAACCACGTACGTCGCTTTCCCTCTCCAAACCACCCAAAAACGGCAAACTGACACAAACAAAACAGGAACGCTGGATGATGTGCGGCGGCGTGATCCGTTGGATCCGCCTCGTGACCGAAGAATGCCTCAAATGGTCCCACCAGCGCATCGTCTTCGGCAAACCCCTCATCTCGCAGCCCGTCATCCGCGCCAAACTCGCCAAAATGATCGCCCTGACAGAGTCCACCCAGGCCTGGCTCGAGCAGATCACTCACCAGATGAACAACATGTCCTACGCCCAGCAGAGCAAGCTGCTCTCCGGGCCCATCGCCCTACTGAAATCGCACTCCACGCGCTGCGCTCACGATGTTGCCGATGACGCTACGAATATCTTCGGAGGTCGCGGTATTACCAGGGGTGGGATGGGTCGTGTTGTGGAGATGTTCCACCGGGGTTACAAGTTCGATGCGATTCTGGGTGGTACCGAGGAGATTCTGGCGGATTTGGGCGTGAGGCAAGCGATGAAGGTTATGCCCAAGGCGAGGTTGTAGTGTAGGGGTTTAAAATTTGCGAGATGTAAGAAATCGTCGGGTTTTCACTTCGTCACATTCTCTAGACTTTCCTTCTCCCCAAAATAGACATTTCAACTCCCCTTGAAAGCAGATGTGACATTCTGACCCCTTTGCCATGCCGTGCGATCCTCGATTGTTGGCGGACTGGGTGCTGGACTTCGCTCAAAGATGCAAAGTTCCAAGGTTGACGAATTGTTTCGCAAAGAAGCTTTGCGAGATCCTAGAGTAGAAGATGACGTCTCGATCGATTGTTTTACGCTTTCGTTCTCACTGCCGTTAGGATGCGATCCGGTAGACTGCTCCTGAGTCGCTAGGATGTCGGACATGATGGCTCAAAATGGCTGCAAGATATGGTGGTCCTTCTGCTGGGGATGTGGTATCGAACGTGGGCGAGAGAGTATATGGATGAGTGGAGGTGCCATGTTTGTTGAATACCGTAGAGTATTTAGAGTGTTGCGTTCATTGTTCTTTCTTTTCGAGGAGCCTGGCTTTGTGTGAGTTGTTGCGACATGGCTGCCGCATTCGCGGAAGTTGGGTATGAGACATTCTGAGGAGCAGGATGGGGACAAAGCAATTGTGAGATACATTCCAGACAGTCAAGCGAGGAATGTTGAGTCCGGTGGGTTTCAAAGTGCCCGGTATGTCGTGATTCTTCTTCATTGTCAGTCAAATCAGATTAAGGTCGGTAGTAATCTATCTCTTGTCCAAGAATGACTCAACTCGCAAGACCAATATCATCAAACTTGGAATGTTGACCCAACCACTCATCCCAGCTTTGACATCAGACCTTGACCACGCAGAGAGCAGCTATACCTCCATCCCAAGCCATCCACTCCCCATCAATGCTGCTGCTTCTCCTTAGCAACCCTTTTCTTCGCCACAAAAGCATCGAATCTCGACGAACAAAACACGCCGCCCACAAACATAGCCCCAGCCCAAAGCCAAAACACCTCACTCCTCACATTGACCGAATGCCTCCTCAACCTAGCCGGCACAAACCAAGCCAACTCCGCCCCATGAATAGCAAACAACCCCCCCAGCAACCAAGGCTGGATCCCCCAACCGAACCGCGCAAACCCACTCCCCAAAACCGACTCAACAATACCTCCGGAAGCAAACCACCACCTCTGGCTGAAACCCACAAACGTCGCGGCCACGACTGCCAGTTGGAAAGCGTACAAACCTTTCGGCCATAGGAACTCGTTGACGGTGATGTCCGAGCGGTTGAGAGCGGCTGCGCAGGTTTTGTCCATGGCGACGACGCGCTCGCGGGCTTCGCGGTAGGATTCTAGGGGTGGTTCGAAGGGGATGCGGTAGTGTTTGTTGCCGGAGCCGGCGATGAAGTCCATCCCGGTGAGATCCATGGCGGTCAGGCGGCTTGAGCCGGCGGTCCAAGGGGAGAGTGAGTGGTAGTGCTCGAGGTAGCGGATGACCTGGGAGGTGGGAGTATTAGTTGGCAAGTTTCAAAGGCCGGCGTGAGATCGTACAGAGTCGTGGTGGTCTTTTTGCATGTGGTTCACGATCCGGGCTTGCGCAGCGGCGTCTTTGCTTGCCTGGTCCGCCATCTTGATGTTATTGGCATGGACGACAGGATTATGTGATGGTTGTTCGTTCCCTGTTGGTGCCCAGTGAAAAGCCTTTTGCAGTTGCGAAAGTGCTCAAGGTGAAGAAAGATTTATGTCGTCGACTGGAGGCGAATTCATTGCTCGTCTCGCCACCTAGAGGCTTGGCTTGGCATCATCTCAATTGGCATACTCTGACATGGTCAACAACACTTGTGAATGTCGAGCAATCGGAAGGATATAAGTAGTGGTGGCTTAGGACAATTGAGTGGGGTGTTATGGAGCCAATAAAAAGGCATCCACCTGTTCTACAGTAGCATTCACAAACAACTTCAACAATCAGTTCGCAGGTAGAAGGCCTCAAAGTCTGATGTTTCCAGGCAAACCCAACCTTACAATGCAAGAGGACGACAGCAGCACGTAGTATGAAATGTCTCATGGTCTTGTATTTCGTCAATCACTAAACTCCCTCCGAAAAAAATACGATGGATGAAAAAACACCTTGACCACAACAATAATCCCCAATCACGCCGCATAGGTAGAAAAAAAAAAAGAAATCTCACCAGTTGTACAATCCCCCTCAGATCCTCCATACTTCTTCCCCCCTCCTCCACTTCCACCTCTTCTTCTGCTTCTTCGTCTTCGTAATCCACTCAGGTAGAAACGCCGTCATTGACTACATACTTGGAAAGTCCTCGTAAGCCCAGGTGTCTCCAGAAAAAGGTAATGAAAAAAAAGGGCATAGACGGTTTCGAGCACCACGATAATTCTGGCTGGTGTTGGTTTGTTTTTGGAGAGGGAAAGAAGAAGTGGTAGGAGGAGGTAGTAGTGTTGGTGGTGGTGGATGTCATGTCGCGTTGCCCAAGTTTCGTTCGGTCGCTTCCGCCTAGGTTGCTTACGCACTAATTGACGGTTACTCGCTGTGTCGGATGTGTGAGAAAGAGCTCGATCTCTTGCCACGACGTGCGTGGTTCGCGCGGCAAAAGAGCGAAAGGGTCGGGAACGTGTGGGATGTGAATGGGGAGATTGGTGGAAGTGGTGATGGTGGTGGTTGTCACGACGGTGCTGGTGCTGGTTTCATGCATGGGTTGGGCTCTCAAGGATGAAGAAAAGGCAAAGAACGGGTGAGTACTTACTATAGGCTCAAGGTGAGGTCACCCCGGATGGAAGCTTTCAGCTCGATCTCAATGTCCAGATTTGCCTCGAGCGAGAGCTTCAGGCCGTCGGTGTCTCCTACAGCACCGCCGCCGAACTTTTGCTTCTGGTCTTCGGGGATGTATTTCGGTTGTCTGGGGTCGCTGCCGCGCAGAGGAATCTCACCACGCATGGCACGGGCGTGTGTGACGGGACCGTCCATACTGGTGCTGTCGGGACCAATGCGCTCAAAGGGTCGCTGGCTCATGAGTTCCATGCTGGCATCGGCCTCTTCGATGCCTTCCAGGGAAGAGGTGTGCATCAACTTTCCGTCCCGCATGGCCTTTTCGATTCGCTTGCGCCTGTCACGTCGTGAGGAGCTGCGCGAGCGGTTTGTCTGCATGCCTTCCTCGCGACGCTGCATCGCGATCAAGTTCTCCATCTTCTTCTGGTCGGTAACAGTACGGCCCTTGGTGGGCTCACCATCGTGCTGGCGCTCAGGACCACCGTCTGCCTCTTGACGGGAGATGAGTTGTTGCTTGCGCCTATCGACGTCCTTTTGTTCCTCTTCTCCCTGGACCTCGTCATGGTACTCCAAATCCCAGGCGTTCCTTTTAGACATGATGGGCGGTGTCTGTGTGTTCGAGTGTCCTGGTCGGCGCTTTCCAACGATAAGGCAGTCGATCGATTGATGCGTTCAAAAAGGGTCGTCGTTATAGTATGCTATCAATCGGTAAGATCCAGAGGCTTCGTTTCCAGTAGTAGTCAATATGATTCAATGAACAAGATCAGTAAGACAGCCGCGGTAGCAATCCGTAACGGCAGCAGGTTAGCAGAGCGAACGCAGTCAACCAGAGCAACGCTCCTCTCGAATCCGAACAAGGCCCCCGGAGCGACCGCCACGCCTGGCTCAGCGCATGAAACCGGTTTGCGCTCGATGTGGAGGAGATCGAATGGCTCTGCCCCGCTACGGCCACGACAGGGATGTTTCGGCGCCACACCATCCGTGGCATTCGCCGCAGGAACTCGCAAAAACTCTCTGCGCCATGAGGTCAGCGCCTCGTAATGGCGCAGTCGCTTTGGGCAGCATGAGCCACCGGCCGTTGGAAGCGTTGCAAAAGGCTCAACAGCCTTCAACGGCGCTTTTGTGCGTGGAGTCCATGCGGTCGTTGATGGCGTGGCGCTCGCTTCCAGTGGCTGGCCATGCGAGGTTGCACCATGTGCCCATGGGCTGTTCCAGTTTTATCCACGTCGAAAGTGGGCACGATTGCGGTGTGACTTAGGGCGGGCAGCATCGATCGCAAGGGTGGTGGTGTCGGACCTTCGCAGAAGAATGGGTGTTGGAGGGAGAGGAGGGGAGAGGAGAGCCCGTATGCTCTGCTCTGGTTATACAGCTACAATTTGCAGCCACACAGCGCTTTCGAAGACTGAGCCACCGTGATTGACCATGTCATTCACAAAGTGATACACGAAGATTCCCTGAAGTCAAACGTTTACAGCCACACCAGCCCGTGACCCCGAAGACCTGAGCCACTTTGATTCCCGGAGTGATAAAGTCACGAAGAGGCCGTAGTAGTAGTAAAATGGTTGAAGATAGATTACAGTATCACTCCAAACAAACGCCGCCAAAAGAAGACTCGTGGAGCTCTCGCGAACCTGCCAATCAAGCAGTCGAAAACAGATAGCCCCGTTGATAACAATAAAACAAATCCTTCGTCGTCAGACACATCAAAGAGAGCAGTCAACACTCTAGTTCAGCAGACCCAGCGTCAGGTCACCGTGAATCTTGGCCTTGAGTTGAATCTCAATGTCGAGGTTCAACTCGAGTCTGAGACGAAGCTGCTCTCCACCGCCCTCCTCTTCCTGCTTGCCGCCCTGCTGCTGCTGCTGGCCACCACCGCCGGTGAGGCCACCCAGTGCCTTGCCGGCAGTGTCGCCGACCTGGTTGACGGCGTCGCCAGCCGTGTTCTGCACCATGTCGCCGGCGCCGTTGACAAGGTCGCCGCCGGGGACGTTCTCAGTAATGTCGTCGAGGCCGCCCTTTTGCTGCTGCTTCTTCTGCCTTTGGCGTTGGCGGCGACCGCCGGAAGCGCTCACGTCTGAGCGGGCGACAGACTCGCCGTCGCTCTCTTGCGCGCCGCCTTTGCGACCGCGGCCGCGACTCTGGCGGCGACGAGACTTCTCGCGCTGCTGCTGGGGCTCCTCTTCTTCGCCGTCGGCCTCTGCGCCGCCTTGGGCTCCGGCGTCGGCTTCAGCATCGGCTCCGCCCTCTGCCTCCTCGCCCTTCTCCTCGCCCTCAGTCTGGTCGGGGGTGGGTTGCTGCTGCTCCTCCTTCTTGCCGCCGAGCTTCTTGGGGGTCTTCTTCGCCTTTGTTTGTTCCGACATGGTGGTGGGTGTTGTCGTTGGTAGCTTTGGCGTGATCCAAGAGTGTATGTGACTTTTACTCCAACGAGAGGTGTAGCAAAGGGAAGATCAGATGGTTTGGTAGGTTTTCGTGTGGAATGACAGACGCAGATTGGAGCAATAATACTGGCTCTCAGAACTGCGGGCTCAAAAGAGGAGACTACCACCTACCTACCTCCCACCACGCACGTTAGCCCATGCCACATGCCCTGCTCTCGCCAGTCGCATTGGGTTTAGAGCTTCCACCGGGCATAAACCTGTTTCAGTGGTGCGTGGCCAGGCAGCTTGACGTCAGCCACAGGCCGTAGGATGTTGCTTGGAGGGCATCCCTGCCACAGGTCCACTTGGGGTGTTGTATCGCATGCGCCCGCCGTGGCGATCGCGAGTGTGGCAGAATGGCTCTGACAAGCAATCGCCGATAGCCACACGGCGGCGCAGTCTGAGTGGCTCCTTGGCTGAGGTGGGTGGCTCTGGAGAAGAGCCGGGGGCGGAGGCCAGCCCCGGAGCAGTGGCTTCTTTCTGCAGGTTGCAATAATATCATCGCTGTTCAGGTCCACTGATCGAGTCTGCCGGGGAGCCGGGGCGCCGTACCATACTTTCGCTTTCGACATCTCACACCGCATTGGGCTGGCACTCGTCAAAGAGGGATGTCACTTCGATCTCGATCTTGACGTGAAACAGATTTCAGGCCGCCAGGCTTTTTCCGAATCCTGAGACGCGTGGACGCGATGGCGTCAAAGTGCATTTAGCGGACACCTTGATGAGGAAGGGCATGTCGAAGCGAATGGCGTACTGTATGGTGATGGAGTTAGGCCAAGAAATGCGATTGTCCAGGTGACTTGTCAAGTTCTGCTCGTTGCGCGCTGCCTTGAGATGTCATGTATGGTGTCCAACAAACTACTTCCCCTTGCTAGGTAGATTTCGCTTTGCCATTGAAAGTAAACACCGCGTGCTTACGAGCGCGTGGAATCCTTGTTGCATCGCCACAGTAGTACCCTGGTTGTCTCGAACGGACTATACAGTTATGGCGCAACTCAAACGGGCGAATAAAGCGTCCAGTGTGGCGTGAGTTCGACAACGGGGGCGAGCTCAAAGTCAAAAAGTCATAGGAGCTTGACCGTTGCCTCCCTCACAGTAGGTAGCATAGATCAATGCGAGTTTCGATTATTTGGACGATGAACGATAAAGTCAGCGTGGACAACGGAACCTGTAAAGCGAAGATTTCAAGAAGATATATGTGTCTGTTGTACAAGTGTTACAAGAATGCTAGGAACAAAAGGGTTTACAAGTAAGCGTCAACGGGCGTGTGTCGTTCCCATCCATCCAGAGAACCGCCTCTGTATCTATGTATGCACTGTAGTCACAGGTCATGATGACAATGCCAAAATGAGACAACACAAAACTAGGAAACGAAAGAAAAAGGAGAGACCGGGGGTATTGTCATCTCTCAACCTCGTCCAGCATCGCCATTGCCAGCACCAGGAGGACCACTGCTGGCATTCCTGAAAACCACGCGCCTAGTAGCGCCGACCTTGCCCATCTCGCCAAAGGGCTTCTGTTTCTGCTCGCCCTTCTTGCTCTTCTCCGCGCTGGCTTTTTGCACCATCTCGACCATGCCCTCGACCCAGCGCGCCTTCTTGTCAGGCAGCTCGGGGACTTTCTTGCCATTGCTCCCGGGACCAGCCATGCTCATTTCTGACCAGCTGTGCTTGCTGCTCGGACGGTTAGAAGAGTCAGCCGTGGAAGGCCTGGATCGTGAGAGCAAAGGCGACCTGCTGGGCGTGGTCGCCGGGGCAGGGTCAGAGGTCTCGGATCCCTCGCCGCGGTCAATGGGTGGTGTGGCGGGCAAAGGCGAGTGGGCTCTGACTCTCCCGACGTCGGCGGACAGAGGGCCACTAGCCTTCCGTCGTATGGCGTTTTGAAGATTGACGCTGCCGCTGCCTGGTGCTGGGGTTCCCATGGCTTTGACGTCGACTTCACCAGAGACAGTGCGCGAGCCGTGGTGTTCGGCGTACTGGCGCAGGTAATCGGCCAGGTCGGCCCAACCGCCGCCGACGCGGACCATTACACGCTCGCCCTCACCGACAAGGCGGACGAAGAGCTTGATGGGTTCTTCACGGCCGGCTTGCGTGAGGTGGTATAGCTTGACCTCGGGATCGCTGGCGTTGGAAGATTTCTTGCTCAGTGAAGGGTCTGCAGGAGCAAGAGTAAGGCCTCCTGAGGAAGCATACGTGCTTGAATTCGCACGTGGGTTGTTCTTGGGTCTTGGACCGCTGAAAGTACGCTGTTCGGCGGTGCGAGGTCGAGGCGTAGTAGCGCCACTGCGGAAACGGATGGATGAGGGAAGCTTTTGAAGGATTTCGCTGACGTGGCGGTCAAAAGTGTCTGTCTCCTGCCTCGATTTGGGACGCGCATATGAGGGAGAACCATTGGATTGTATGCCCAACCCGCGACGCTTGCCCATGAAGGCATTGAGTCCGTTCGCCTCAGGTGCTGAGCCCGCTTGGTCAGAGACGATGCTGAGGCTTGACGTCTTATGTCTCAGCAGACGAAGATCTGGCGACGGCAGATCTGGCGAGCTGAGAATCGGGGATACAGGGCTCCTTGGACGATCCTCGTGAATGGTGGGTGGCGTAGGGAATACAGACATGCCCTTGCTGCTTACGGGGCTACTGGAATTATCTTCCGTAGGCTGAGTATCGGGAGCCGCCACGGAAGATCCACTCTTGCGTCTTGACAAGTCAACACTCTTAACCTCCAAACGAGGTTGATTTTCGAGAAAAATCCCGCTGGCTCTGTGTGGATTTGACACGTCTTCTTCAGTAAGCTTTTCGTCATGCGGCGGACCTCTGAGATTCATCGGTGAGCTGATGTGCGTGCTTAGTGGCGTAGTGTAAGCAGTTGAGGTGGCCACAGCACTGTTTGTACGTGAGAGTGTAGGTGATGCTGCTTGGAAGTAGCTGGCACGAGCATCCTGGATCTCGGGTGAGTACGTAGCAGAAGCGATCGAATTAGGGCTGACGTCCCCATTCGTTTTGATAACGGGCAACGGAGGACTGGAATGAGAAAGCATATCGACGTGGCTCGGTCCCTGTACGGTTGGCGGTGCAGACGGAGAGGCTGCTCTGGGGCTGTGTTGAACCTGTTGAGTGTGTGGTGGAGGTGTTTCATGCATGAATGGATTGATCGTTGGCACTACAATGCCGGGATAGGGCGATAGCGCCCTGTTCTGGTCCGAAATGGTAGACGCAGGATCCAGAGAAGTGCTGTGTTCCAGGTCCGAGGATTCAGTGCGCTCATCGGCGGTTCCAGGCAAGCTGTCAATGAACATGCGATGGAAGAAGTCGCTTTCAAGTGGTTTCTTGGGACTGGACAGCCCCGTTCCCTCGTTGTCCTCGTGTGTCTGGGCCTGCATTCGAGTGATCTGTCCATCGATGGAGGTACTACTTTCTGTCGTGGTCTCCCTCGACGGCAGAGGCCAGTTCTGTGCAAGATCAGGGCCAGAAGGTGAAGTAGTGTTGCTTGGCTCAGAAAGAGTCGGAGACGGCATGAGCTGCTGCTGTTGTCTTTGCTTTTTCAAACTTCGAATCGACTTGCTAGGACTCTTGGGTGGAAGCACAGGGACCGGCGGGGCATCAGCCGCCACTGGAACACCATTCTCTTGTTTCGTATCGTGCATGCTGCTGTCAATCGATTTCTTCCGTAGAACTCGTCTAGGACTCTGTGGTGCTCTACCACCCCAAACTATGCCATGATCAGTCTTGCCGCTTCCACTGCGTTTGTGACCAAGCTCCGACTTCAGAGAGCTACTGCGACTACGTTCTGGCGACGACGACTCCGACTTAAAGAGTCGCGCAAACGCGTTGCTAGCGTGCTCGAACGATCTTACTGGTGTCTTGGTGGCCCTCTGCAAAGACTGGGTACGTTCTATGTCACCAGCAAACAGGGCGCGCTTCTTTGCGACAGAGCTGGTTGGTACTTCTCTCGGCGAAACGATAGGCGTTGAGTTCTTCTCGGATGCTGGTGTTCCTGCCCGTGACACCAAGTCACCTGTAATGCCTTCAGTTGGATACTCCTGTCCGTCGCCTCCGTCGTATGGAAGCAGTATCGGAACATGGCGCATGGTGCGGCTCGATCTTGAAGTCGTACTGGAACGGGTGGAACCCATATCAAGTATCGTGCTGGCCTGCTCAGTAGGGATTGTATGAGAATCGTTACGTGGTGGGTCGCGGAAAGGCGCTGTCACGAGATCGTTGGAAGAAGCGGTACTGTTAGACCCGTTTTCCAGTGAGGGCATGTGTGTTGGTGTCGATCCACCTGAGTATGCGCGTCTAGTAGGCGAAAGCAATGGAGGCGCCATGAGTCCACCAGCGCGACCAGTCTCCCCAATTCGAGCGGACTCGGACGAGTGGCGGTAAGTACCACCTTGGGCAGTCGGTGGGGGAAGAGCTCGCGACCATCTCTTCTTCAAATCGTTGTCTAGTATCTTGCGCTCAGCTTGCACAATCCAGACCGCGTATTGAGACTCCAGGGTTTCCATGCTGTCAATCCAGCTCTCAGGGACAGTCTCTGACCTTCCTTCGAGATTGTCGAGGAATCCGTCCAGTTTTCTGCCTAGACTGCCAACGTTGTGTTCAATGACGCTTCGCATTTCGATCAAGGTCCCCCGGTTGAATCTAGTGTGCGGCGGGTTCTCATCATCGTCTGACTCTGCGACTTGGATGGCTGCCCAACCACGGCTCAAGTCAGCATGCGCCTGCGAGAGAGCTCTCACGAAGCTGGGTGCTTGACGCAGAATCGTCAGGCGTATTGACCAGGTATCCAAAAGTCGATTGAGGCGTGACAGGTATGGCAAGGCCTGCAGGATTGTCGCAGTGATGATCGCCGTAAAGTCGTCCAGCTTCCGGAGATCTGTCGCAGCTCCAATATCGCCGATACTATCGTTGATAGAGGCGGAAGAAAAACCGGCTTGATCGTGCGCAGACAACACAAATTCCTTCAATTCTTCGACGTCGATCTCGTCCAGCTGTTGGATGATCTCGTCCGTACGTTGTTCATACTCTTGTACTACGACAGCGGGCAAACTTCCCCAGTAATCCGTTGTGTTTCCGTTTTGATCGGTGACGCTTGTATTGAGAGCAATCGAGCCGTCCTTGATCGTCGTGTTCGATTGCTCTATCTTTCTGGCTGGTTCAGGTATTTCGAAAGTCCCTGGCCACTCCCAATCTTCCAACTCGCGTGCCCATGATCGGATGTCGAGACATGTCTGCGCTGCTCTGGTGCCGAGAGTTCGTTGAGCGGAAGTCGATGATTGTAAAGAGTAGTACAGGGTGTCGCGAGACGATCGGCGGTCACCTTCGGAGAAAGCGCGCAGAGTGGTTGTAGGTGAGAGGTTGCGGAGGATAGGATCGAAGTCACGAGCTTGGCCGTAGTTGTGTGAGGAAGAGCGTGAAAGGGTATGCGAGTGCATGCGTGCGTGGAGGCTTCGTCTTTTTGGCGATGAAACGCGAGGTTGATGAACAACCGGATTGCCCATGGCGATTGAGTGGTGGTCCGCCATGGTACTGTAGTTTGCTGAGAGAGGTTAAGTCGACATGAGCGTGGTGGGAGAGAGTGAGTGTTTGTCGGACGGCTAAGGAGACGGCGCAATAGCAGGAGTGGAAGTGGGACAGGCGTCAAGCATGTCTCAGATGGAGCGCATCAAAAGCAGGTTATGTTACGTCTAACATGCCACTCCACGTCGTACCTCCGGCGAATGTACTGTACTGTACTGCACTGAATCGCAGAGACGTCCGATTGAATTGGATTCCGTGAAGGAGTTGTTGGAAGCTGCTGTTATTAAGGTTCCAGGGACCCTTTAAGCGGCCGAGGCTAGGGACAAATAATTTAAGTGACCCGGACATTCGCTCGCTGGTGGATGAGTTACCTTACTGTATACAGTAGAAAACAAATCGGGCCCGGTTTTCGGTATGGAGGAGCGTGCGGCATATTATTGAAAGCCATGTAAGTTATGCCATCATATGCAAAGGATGCTATCAGTCTAGATTCCCGGCACCAACGAAGGATCCCCGCTCAAGCTGCATGACATGCATGCATTATTTGTTTGTCTGTGCCTGTGCTACCTACCATCAAAGTAGCCGTGCGTATACATGCGTGGTATTTCCTCTCGCTGCGAACATAACAGATGGTACCCAATCCTCCATTCCAAATTTGATGCTCGGCTACCAAAATCAAAGCATCATCGCGGACCTGAAGTTGTGGTCTCGCCATATCTTCCCCAGGCGCTTACATAGAAATACACATCGGCAACTTCACGAACTACAATACTGCGCGTCTTAAGATGCACTGTTTGCAGCTCGCACAGACACCAATAATGGCGGTCGATATACCCATAACAACGCCTACACTGGTGGTGAATGTCGTCCAATAGCGCTGCCGACATGGATACAGGAGGATCACATGCAAACACCTTCGCTCTCGAGCAACAAAACAAACATGACCTCAGCATGAGGTAAATCAAATCCGGAACATCGATATCATACGACTTTATTGCTTCGACGCCGCAGCAGCGCCACAGCTCTTCCAAGCGCTCAGGATAAAGTCCACAATCGCGTCCACGCCCTTGCCATTCTTGACCTGTGCGAAAATGGTCGGTCCACCCTCTCTTATCTTCCTGGCATCACGATCCATAACTCCCAGGTCTGCGCCTATAAGCTCCGCCAGGTCTGTCTTGTTGACAATCAGCAAGTCGCTCTGGGTGATGCCAGGACCGCCCTTCCTCGGGATCTTGTCTCCGCCGCTCACGTCGATCACGTAGATGATGAAATCCGCCAGTTCGCGCGAGTAGTTGGCCGCCAGGTTGTCTCCGCCGGACTCGATCAGGAGCAGCTGTGTCGAGAACTCGTTGTGCAGGTCTGTGAGGGCGGCGAGGTTGGTGGAGATGTCTTCGCGCACGGCGGCGTGCGGGCAGCCGCCGGTCTCGATGGCGCGAATGCGTTCGGCGGGGAGGGCTTTGTGGCGGGTCAGGAACTCGCAGTCTTCGCGCGTGAAGATGTCGTTAGTCACGGCGGCTATGCTATATTTCTCGCGTAGGGCGAGGCAGAGGGCCAGCATCAGGGCAGTCTTGCCTGAGCCGACCGGTCTGGGGGAAATGTGTCAGCTGGGTACTTGCATTTTTGCAGAGAGAATCAGGCGAGAGACATACCCACCGATTCCTACAGTGAAAGCTCTCTCTTTGAAGTCGCGACCCTCAACGATGGGCATTTCACGGCCCAAGAAGGAGCCTGGACCATCAAGGATCTCATGTGAGTGGCCGTGGTCCTGGGCCTCGTGGGAGTGACCGTGGTCTCCGTGTGAGTGTGAATGCGATGCCATTGCGTGTCTATGTACAGCTGTATGGGTTGTCTGGCACGTATCAGGGCAACCTGGTAGCATTTATAAATATTTAGTTACATCTCATGGTGGGGTTGGTGGAGGGGCAACCTGCTGAAGGAAGACTGGTCTCATAAGGCGTAATAAATCGGCAATTCGACGGCGAGTTCAATATGATGCCTTTCGGATCGTTTGGAGAGCTGGATCCCGAGTGATCGAGTATCAAAAATACTGGACTTATTACCGGCGTTCCAGGTAGATTCTTATTCGGCTCAGTGATGCCTTTTCCTCACGCGCAACTCATCATTCATTTGCAAGCGAATTATGGGCAAATTCAAGAGAGAAATGGCTTTGGACAGGGCAATTCGGCGAAATCACGATAAGGGAAAGTACCGGCTTGCTCTTACCTAAACTCCTTTGGTACATCCAACTCCATCACGCCCCATCATCATCACTTGCATGATAGTTATAACAATGGATCTCTCTTCATCACAACACCGACACGCAACCGCTGCCTGGTCTAGAATACGTTCTGTCCTGGATTACGGATCCAAAGATGCCGTCGAATCATCGACCACCGCCTTCGTAGCCCTCGCTCTCCTCAACATCCCAGCCCCGGCAACATACTACTTCATCAAAGCCAGAGCAACGCGACAAGCTCTCCTCGAATGGCCCGAGACGTTCAACGCTCGTTGGGTATCGCACTACTTCCCGGACAAACAGCCTTCCCTCCTGGCCGAACACATCTCCTCGCGCGTCAAAGAAGCCCTTCAAGGCTTCACGTCCCAATTAGTCCTCTCGTCACTGACCGCCAGGCAAAACCGCTGGTGGACCATCTTAACGGCCAACTTCACTCACTTCAATCTCAGCCATCTTCTTGGGAACATGCTAGCTCTCAACGCCGTAGGGCCCGCATGCGCCGAAGTGCCAGGCATGAGTCCGGTGCACGTCCTCGGCATCGCTCTGACTACGAGCCTTGTCACCGGCTTTCAAGCTCTATACCGCCTATCGGATACGCCTAACTGGAGAATGTGCGGTTTCAGTGCCGTCCTGTGCGCTTTCACCAGCGTTGCCGCACTCGGGGCGCCTCAGTCCAAACCCGACATGTTTGGCAAGTACCCCGTCCAAGCACGCAGCGTGTGGACCGTCGCTGGAATGCAGATCCTCGGAGATGTGATTTCTCTGGCGAGAGCGCAGAGTGGAACGAGTGGAGGTTCGCGTTTTGGGAAGACCGAGACGGTAGATTATGTGGCCCATCTCGTTGGGTACGCGTGCGGCGCGGCTTACTATGCCTGTCTGCTATGGCGCGAAAGCTCAGACGATGATCTCGACGGCGATGAAGCACCCGAATCCCGGGCAGGTGTCATGGACGAGCTGCTCAGAACTCGCAGCCCTGCTCCGCACGTCAGGCCGTCCGAAGACTGGAGAGAAATCGCCGGCAAGCTTGGCCATCCCACAGAGGACAGCCAGGCTTGAAGCGGATGTTTGCAAAGTAAGAACGTCTGCAGTTCCTTGGAGCGTGTGTTGTAACATTCGCGCGCCACGGGAGCTGTCCAAAGCAGCCTCATACAAGCAATGCTATCCCGGTTCCGCAAGCTGTCAACCTGGATCCATCCGACAGGATCGTGAGAGAGTGCTACGATTTTTCTTCAAGGATGAACCGCTTGCAAATAGCCCTCCGGCTCGCAAAGTCACCACAGCCATTGGTGAGAACTCTCGAACTCCGGGTGTTTTGATGTACGAAACACCTCGCGCCAACACGCTACGATCCTTACCAGCAGCGCTACTGGAACCGTGCAACTAGGGCTCCATCACCCTACTCCCGCGACACGAGTAATCACAGGCCCCGCCGACTACCTAATCGTTAGACAAAGTCCTGGCAAACGGATATGCTGGGGCATGCCCCATATGCACAAGGGAACACGGACTCGAATCAGTGCACGAGTGCAAGGTAGCTCAAAGAAAGTCAAGCCAGATCTACACGTATATTCTACGCTGGTAATCTAGCCACACACATATACGAGAAAGCAAGAATTCCCTCCTCAGTCTCTCACTGAACTCAAGCACCCGCGTACTGACATAAATACCTAACATCATATCAACTCCACAACACTCAAACCCAGCGAGAAAGGGAAAATTGACGTCGAAGTTGGTTTTTCTTGGTCTCGTTTTTTCAATTGTTTTGGGTTCGACTAAAAGATAAAAGTAGGGTAACAATCATGATGAAGAAGAAGGAAGAATATCCACGGGGCCACTGTACCAGTCCCAGAATAAGTAAACTATCTAAATTCAAGAATCCGCAAAATCCAACCGTCTCCTTCAACTTTTCCCCTTGACCCTTTCCCACGCGGAGGAGAGGGACAAGGAAAGAAAAAGAGGGGGGTTCATTGAAGACGTGGATTTCGCCAGACTACCAAAATAGGTACCCAAAGAAACAAAGATTTAAGCCAAGAAGAAGAAGAAGTATGGAACTAAAAGCAAAAGCAAAAAGGCAAAGAAGAAAAGATTCGAGCCGTTGGGGGTATATCTCGAATGTGCATGCCCAGTAAGAGAAGAGAGAGAGAGAGAGAAACCCCAAAACTCCTCGCTGGGAAATGTGTCGGTCGCTCGGTTGCTCGGTAGTGTGAGGTAGGCAAAGTCATGGTGAGGTTCCCAATTCGCCGACTTTTGTTTTTTGAAACCCTCACCACACCTCGCCATGTCAAAACTCGCTCGTGTCGTGTTGATAAGAATGATGGGGGGGAAAGGACCAGCCTTGTTTCATGATGAGGGTCCATGTCGAAGGCCAGATATTTCCAGGTAAATCCCAGAGTGCTGTAAGCAAAAACCAAAGTAGAAAGTAAAGAGAAAAGGCAAAACAAAAGTTTTGAGTTGATTTTGAGTTGATCGTCCGGTCCAGGCACGCGTTGTGGTTTGACACGTTGAAAGAGTGGGCGGCTTTTTCTTTTCAGCCGCACATTGCATCCATCTTTGTAACTTCGTGATCATAAAAAGGTCGTGGTAAAAAGTCGTGATGGTTGCATTGTCTCTGACTCCGGGCCTTAGTCGGATGTCACAATTGCTGTGTAATGATAATGATGTTGATTTCGAATGCTGGAGACTTGGCCTACGATCACTGACCAACCTGAGTGAAAGGTGAGTTTGCGCTCAGTCAGTAGCGCCAAGCTGGCCAAGCTGGCCCGCCTGAGTCATCTGTGCCATCACCTGACGCCTGACATCCTCGAGATCGATTCCGTACGCAGCCGCGGCGGTCTCGTTGCCGATTCTAACTGCATCGAGATAGTCGGCAGAGTTCTGCAGGATCTCGGAGCGAGACATGCCGTGCTGGCCGTTCTGGAGTGAGGGCACGAGGCGGTTCAGGTCCTCGTAGTTGGTCTTCATGGCATCCCGGCGCTTCTGTTCGGAGGCGATGTGGTTGTTACGCTTCTGAGTGTCGGAGAGGTTTGCACGGGGCTGCTTAAGCTCAACGTTCCGCTTCTTCGATTTGGCGCGCGGTTGAACAGGGGTGGTTGGCGAGGCGCTGCCAGTCGAGCTCGCAGTACCGGGAGGCACATTGGACCTGCGGCGCTTGGTGGTTGAGCCGGTCGGGGTGGAGTACAAGTCGTTGTCGTTGGTGGTCTCTTGCTTCGGGACGACAGTGGCGCGACGGGGTGCAATGGTGGAATTGACAGTCTGCCCGTAAGCTCCGACGTCTTGATTGTCGTCCTCGCTTCTACGCCTCTTGCGAGATGGCTGGGACTGATTGTTCTCCATGGCGCGAGTGTTATGATGTTGTTGAGTCGGACCGTTGGTCTGCTGAGAGGAATGCTCGAGAGTGAGAGCAGCACTGCTCAACTGCTGGAGACTGCTTGGGTAACTGTTGCGCTGCTGATGACCGTAAACGCCGCCGGCCTGCTGAGTGACAGGGAACTGCGTGTGTGCGTTCTGAGAGACTTCGTTGACGAGCGGAATGTTCAGCAGGTTGGTGTACTTATCATCCGACGTGGGAACAATCGTAGCTCGGTAACCTTCCTGGTTGAAGTTCTGGTCACTGCCGTATTGCACGAGCGGCGGACGACGGTGTGACTGGGCCGGATCCATCTGCGCCTGGTAAGTTTGCCATGCATCGTACATGTGACGGCCAGCACGCCCGGCCTGCATGGACTGATGACGAACAGGCGCGAAACTGGCAGGTTGCGTCGCCTGCTGCATGAGGCTCTGCTGATGAAACTGAGCATGTGAAGGGGCGCGGCCGGAGTTGAGCAAGCCGTCTCCGAAAGTAGGAGTCAATGGCGTGGTGTTCGATCCAGAAGACGAAGCGTTTGGGGCCATGGGGCTGTGGAGCTGCTCGCCAGCGATACCGCTCGCGTCGCCCAGGTTGAAGTCACCCCAAGACGACCCACCACTTGCGATGGTAGCCTGCGAATGCTCTTGACTGTGAGAAGACATGCTCATGAGAGCGGAGGCAGCCTGGTCGTCATGAGTGATGTGGTTCTGTGTCTGAGGGTTCGGGGCTTGCTCGTTGCTGTGAACAAAGTTGTCGAAGCCTCTGCTGGCGTCGAACTGTGACAGATGAGGGGGTGCCATGTGACTGGTGTAGCGAGGTGTAGAGCCGCCAGGGGCTGACATGTGCACAGCACTGTTACCAATCCCAAGACCAAGGCCCATGTGGGATGCCATCTGAAGACCAAGAGCGTTCATGCCGCTCCTGTCGTTGATCTCGAAGCCGGCGAAGTTGTACGGGACCACATCATTGGCCATGTTGTTGGTAGAAACAAGGTCAGGATGTTCGAAGAAGTCATCCAAGTAAGACTGTTGCTCGTGGTTCATGAGAGTTGGCCCCGAAGCATCCTGCGAGTGGCCGAGTTGATCGTGGTCGGAGAAGTTGTAACTGAATTGGTCGGAGGTGACTGGCAGTGGGGTTAGCTGGCGATCGTTGGCTGAGTGTTGTTGGAGATACTTGCAGTTGTTGTACTTCGGGTCTTGCTGGCCGCCATGGCCGCTGTGAGGCATGACGATAGCCACTTTGGCAGTCGGGCCCAATTGGCGCCGGAAGGTCTGAAGGGTCGGTGGTATATGTTCTTGCTCTTTCGGACTGAAGTGAAGTGGCTTGTGAGTCGAGAAGTACGACGATGGAGGCGAACAAGGCTATGTGCAGAGTGTGTCGACCATATTCTCGCGCGTGTGTGTGTGTCTGAAGTCGAAGATGTGCGGTGGTATTTGGTGTCGGCGGTGGTACAACTAGGTGGGAGTAGTAGATGTGAGAGGTGTCGATACTGGTAGACTACTTAGCACGAGCCTACAATAGTGGTTTCATGTGCTATTGTCTTCACCTGTGAAAGTCGATCCTATTGTGGGTGTGCACCTATTGTGGCCTCACAGTCTCAATCTCGAGTCCGCAAGCCGGCCCGTCGCACAATAGGGTGCGCAGAGTTGAGTAGGTATTGTGGGACGTCGCAGGCAGATTGTACCATGCGTACGGGCTGTATGGAGGATTTGGCAGTATGCTTGAAGCCTGAGCCCTTTTTCCGGCGTGTCGCTACTGGTAGCAACACTCTGGTGTCGAGTGAGGTGTGAAGTTGGTGCATTGACGCCTCAAGCATGTGACAGCCCCAACGACTTCCTGACATGTGAACATGTGAGAACACCGCCAAGCAGCACCCCGGCAGCCTTGAAGCAACGGTTGACCATATGTGCATACTGGACAACTCGGCAGAGTATGAGCCGAACCTTGGAAGAAGCTCAGATGAGAACTTTGAGGATTCCATGTCACTGTGAAGACCTTCACACAACTAAGTATGCCAGACTATAATGGCCGGCGCAGAGCACTTGTATGAAAAGAGCGTCACGCCAGGAGATGTTTCCTGCCCGTACAGCGTTCGGGCGCCGTGCAGGTCCGCCGGTCCACGATCCAGAGTAACCCGACGTGTTCAGCCGCCCTCTCGTCATGCTTCAGTTTGCATGACCGGTTAATTGCGGCGGAGGATACGCTTTATGCAGTCTCTTTTGTGAAGACATAGCCGCAGAGTAACCGGTCCGAAGTGGCTCATATTCAGATATCGGATAGCCAGGAATCCTGAGCCGAGCGAAGAAGAGGTGGAAAGTGGAATTGCCCGAGATCATTGTTTGATGCAGGCATTCTTAAGACTGACATGGTCTCACGAATGCTCTGGATATCTGGAACATTTAGCGAGCATGTTGCTGTGTGGATACTACTTCAAACATTACTTCTCCCAGGGCGTCTTCAGTCCAGAGTTGCTGTGGTGAGGCAACTCGTCTGATCCTCGACTTTTGTGGCTTATGGGAATCACGCTTACGGATCACACTTCACTTCACTCCACGGCAAATGACCTCACGTAAACTGTGCGCAGATCGACAGAGGAATGAGTTACGCAGCTTCCCGTTGAGCTTCTCACAAGCAATTATCCCAATGGACTACTCACACACACGAAACAAGATGGACCTTGCTGTCGTTGTTGTTACGAGCAGGATGACCCTCAGACTAGGCTCTTCGCAAGTACATTGTTGAGACAAATCTGCCATCACGACAGATCTTGGCCAACAGATCCTTCAATCCATCTTGACATGTTGTTTAGTACAAGATCGAGGTGTTCGATATGCTCAACAAAGGAAATATATGTTGCTGACCAAGACGCGGCAAGAGTGCCAGAATGGGCTAGCTCGCTTGGAACGCGTCGCTCGTTCCTCCACCCACCAACCACATAAATTTGCGCTCTCTTGTTTCCTGCGACAAGATACATGTACCTTCCTTTTGCTCCAGCTGTACAATCTCTTCTCCCAGGCCAAGATCTGCTCCGGCCGCCGAGAGGTTAGCACAAGGACATCGTCAAAGACTTCGCGTATGGATGCAGCAGCCAAGCTTCGGGCGTTCGCATCAACAGGACTCGTCATCATGCACGCCCGCCGGTGAGAAAACCAGCGAATGGTGAATCGAGCCGCTCGCTGGCAACCTGAGTTCAGCATCCCAGCCAGTGGATCTTGTCGTGGCTGCGAATTTGGGAGGGTGTCGACAGAGTACGCGGCTCTACAATGCATCGCAGGTCTGGCGCACCCTCCTCATGAACTGTTTTTCGGATGGTCCGAGGCATCGCAACGACAGCAGCAGCGGCCTACGATTGATACCAGAGGTGCTGGGCTATGGCGCCGCTACTGACTTGTAGTCTTGACTGTCATCGAGTCCAAGCCGCCAGGACCGCCAGGACCGCCAGGAGTATGATCGAGACCTTTCGCCTGTGTTATAACCGACCGTGCATCGCCCATGTTCTGATTTGGAGTTTCTCAAGAGCCCTTCAAAATTTGGCTTATGCTTGGCTTTCCCTCCATGCATGTTGGGGAACCCTTTGTGAAGACAAGGGCTTTCATGCAGGCAAGGCCGAGAACTATCCCATGCAGCCTATCATCTTCGTATATGTGTCGTAACACATCGCCAGATTCGAGCATCGTTTGAGATCGGCCAGTACTTCACCCTGTATCGTCAGTCAGTCGACACCCTCATCCGTACCGTCGGAGGGGTGCGTTAGCAGGATGGCCACATTGGTTCAGACAGATTAGTCGTGGGCCGAGATTGTGCTGCATCTGCACGCTGCAGCAGTGTGGGAGTGGGCTTACTCTTGGTCTGATGACTCTCCCAATACTTGATTGACAAGGTGAGACCAGCGCATATAGATCCCGTATGTCGCTGGCATTGTCGTAGCCACCTCCCGTCCGCCTTCTACACTTTCTCGATTCGCACGCGCAACAACAACTCACACCGATCTGCTCAGGCAGGTAAACCGCAAAATGTCGGCACCAGGCTCGGAGCACGTTACCGAAGGTAGGCGCAGTGACAGCGCATCCTCTCCGCACGCCATGCAGGGTCTTTCACTTGCCTCTTTAGGCTCTCAAGAGATCTGTTCCAGAATGCAGGAGTGGAGCAGAGACGAAAGCACTCCAGGACCTGGCTTTGTCGTACAGGCATACTCATACGCCGACGATCCAACACGAGTTCCAAGATCACTGCCTTCCATCCAGTCCTCGATGGGTCTTACTGTACAAAGCGTGTCAAGTCTTGACTCGAGCTTCACAGAGTCGATGCCGTCTTTGAGCTCTGGCTCGTCGTCTGGAAGCGATTCATCCTTGCGGAGTTCAGCTGCCAACGACGCGGTGCGTTCGGGTCCCTTGGACGATGATGGGTGTTACGTCGGCAGTACCGGGAGCGATGTCCAGTCCAATGACTCTTCCGATCCAGTCGACAATCCGTCGAAAGGTGTCGCCTGTCTTTTCGGCTTCCTCAGTTGTCGTAAAACTTTCACGGACGTTGAACGGTGGAACGAACACTGCAAGAGCCACTTCAAGGGTAAAGCACCACCCAAGCAGCTTCGGTGCCCATACTCGTCGTGCGTATGGAAAACTTCAGGACAAGATGGTGAGGACGCGTGGGACCAGAGACGGAGGCACTTCGATCACAAGCACGAGTTCCTTTCCCGTGACGAGGGCTTGAGCGACGAACCCGACGTTCCGTTGTTCAAGTACCTCTGGAGCGTGAAGATCATAAGCGACGTGCAGTTGCAGGAACTGAGGAAGTGTGGTCGACTTGAATCAGACTCCACGCCGTTCGTTGTTCCACAGAATCCAGACAGGAACCGGCCCCGACGGGGGGCGACACGGCGATGAACCAGACCGAACACGTCCAGTATCTCAGATACCCTAAGCGGCACACTTGGTCGACCTTGAAGGCATTAATCTGGCGTTTGGGTGCGAGTGTCGATCCGATCCTTCCATCGACTTGATTCCGACATCAGAATAGGACTTGTCCCTTGCTTCGATGCATCACATATCCAAACGCTTCTCTTTCTGTCCAGACTGTTGTGAGTTTAAGACGGGACAGAGCACCGTCCCTTTGCTTAAACACCAGGATGCCTAAGGCAGCAACCCAACGATGAAGAAGAACGAGGCATCTCTTAACATCCCGGGGGTCAACACTTTCTTATATACTCCCAAACTAGTTCTAGTTCATTATCACACATGCAATCACCATTATGCGTTCTAGCCCATCATCCCGTGGCGATCCACCCGGATGCCTTGCCAGGGCGACTCTCACAAAGTGTTACAGGTTTGCTGCTGCGCCTCGTTTCTCCTTCTTAGCGCCGCCAATCAATAGGTAAATTCCGCTTAAGCAGGCGGCCTCTTTTTTCTGCTGCCT
>Ga0265797_10003706_pt1 | contig 24243 bp, 12 predicted proteins | sample P2T30metagenome_FD_192433 | JGI IMG/M metagenome (GOLD analysis project Ga0265797, IMG submission 192433) | Plant litter microbial communities from East Loma Ridge, Irvine, California - P2 T30 | ecosystem: Environmental > Terrestrial > Plant litter > Unclassified | place: USA: California... | reverse complement strand
ATGGGACGATCAAATGGCCAGTCGACTCATCAAATGCCCCTCGATCACATGCACGCGCGTGAACGAACCCCGCGCAAATGCTCCCTCGAGCTGATGTCACCAGCGCGTGAAACGAGCGAACTTCCATTCTGTAAACGACTCATCGACTCGCAATTACTACATTACCTTCAACGACCTAGGAGAATCTCTCAGCCAAACTTTTTCTTTTTCTATCCAAATCTCATAGAACCGCCAGCATGTTCAAAAAGAAGCCGCAAATCAAGCCCGCGGCACCACTAAGGTCGTCCGACCGCAGGAAGCTTGCAGACCAGATCATCCAGGAATACCAACTGGACCTACCTCAAGCAGACAACGAGACCGTAGAACAAAAAGCTGAAGCAACAGCCGCACGATCCAGTCTACGAAACTCCCTCCTTCCCGACAATGTCCAGTCTGCCCGTTTTACGACAACACATGGTCCCGATTTGAAACACGCCTCCGGCAGCGTTTACGTTGGAAGTTCAAATGGAGAAGATGCTAGGATATTGTGGTGGCAGATCGATGGCAAGATGTACCCTTCGGTATACACACTTTGGAGGAACGCGGATATTGTGCCTCTACTACACACTCCTGGGATTGTGGTCAAGAAACTCCAGGGCGGAGCAGATTTGATGACACCAGGCTTGGCAGGTGGACCTCCTTTCCCAGCACAAGCAAAGCAAGGCGCGGTCGTGGCCATCGCCAGTACGGATTCGCCTACAGTGCCTGTAGCCGTGGGAGTGTGCAAGATTGATGTGTCGGCACTGCAACAAGTACAAGGCGCCAGAGGCCATGCGGTGGAGACGCTTCATTGGTATGGGGATGAGCTCTGGAGTCATAGCACAAGCAGCCGCCCTGGTCAGCAGTGTCCTGAACAGATTGAAGGCTGGGCGCAAGTCCTGGAGACACGCGGTCTGACAGAGAAGGTTGAGTCGCTCGACGTCGACGACCTGGACGATGATGGAGGAGTTTCTCTCAAGGACGGAGAGACAAACGATGATACCGTGAAAGCTCAAGGTGGCCAAGCAGATGCCGTGGATGGTGAAGATGCTCCAACGAAGGAAGAGACCGGCTCGTCAAAGCTCTCCCAAAAAGAGATCGACCAGGCTTTCCGCAATGCGTTTTTATACGGACTCCATCACCACAAGACCGCCAACGCCAACGAGAAGAACTATGGGCTTGTCTTCCCACTCACACAGTCGCTCATCGTTTCCACGCTTATCAACCCCTTCCTACCCGCCTTCACATCAGAGCAAACCCAGCAACTACAAATCAAAAACACTAGCTGGAAGAACATCAAGAAATTTGTCAAGCAGCTTGACAAAGATCAAATAGTCAAGAGCAAGGAAAAGCAAGGCAACGAGACAACAATCATAGATGTCGACTTCAACGACGCTGCGATCACGAATTTCAAGCCCTACCGATTGCCGAAGAAGGAGACTGCCGCTGGCACTTCTATCGGCAGAGGCGAAAAAGCGACTGAAATCATCGACACTGGCGATGACTCGGTCGGTCAAAAGCTGGAAGTAAAATCGTTCTTCAGACCATCTGCAAAGCTCTCCCGAGTGTTCGCTACCTCAGACAAGTCCGTCTTCACTGCGCAGGAAGTCAGACAAGTGGTGACCGACTACGTCGAGTCCGAGAAGTTGGTCCACGAGACTAACAAGCGCTTGATCAAGCTGAACCCTACCCTCGCCAACGCAGTCTTCGACGGGTCAGGTAGTCTTGACAAAGAAGTGCTCGCCAAAGGCACCGTACCGCGTGACGCACTGATCGACCGTGTGAGCCGCGCGATGACAGGTTCCTACGCCATCTTGCGCAACGGCGCAGACCCTCATTCCGTCAAGATGCGCTCAGGCACGCCTCCTAAGGTGCACATCACGCTCGAGACCCGCAGTGGTAACAAGATGGTGACCAAGGTCTCGGGGCTGGAAGTGTATTACGTCAACCCTCGCCCTCTGGCGGACGAGCTGAGGAAAGTGTGCGCAGGCAGCACCAGCGTCGAGCCTCTGGCTGGTGGAGCGAAGAAGACCGAGAAGCCTGTGGAGGAGGTCATGGTGCAGGGTCCCCAAAAAGACGCTGTGATCAAGGCGCTGGAGAAGAGAGGCGTCAATTCGAGGTGGATTGAGGTGCTGGACAAGACAAAGGGAAAGAAGAAATAGTGGAAGACAGTCGTCCATAGCAGACCCAGTCACGAAGTACACCACGCTGTAATGAGTACTATATCTCAAGGCCAAGTCGAACAGCTTGCATTCGTCTTGAGGTTTCGCGCATGACTTGTCGTTATAAAAGAAAATTGCATGAGGTTTAGTGCGTATCTGTGGCGCTGCATCCTTCAGCTCGTCTAGCGCTCAAGGGCTATCTGACTCTACATGTCTTGTTGCGCCTAGCCGCCACCTTATCACAATACTCCCTCGATAATGCCTTGGTTCAGCGCCACACTTCAAACATCAATCGTCATTGACGCACCACCCGAGAAGGTGCGAGAAGTGGTAATTCCTCTCCAAAGATACCGAAACGCATGAAAGAGGCGTATTGACGCATGCAGTGCCTCGACTTCGACAGATATTCCGAATGGCACACAGACTTCATCCAGTCCACCGAAATCATACGTCCATCAACGGAAGAAGCTATCAGTGGGTTGGAGGCAAGACCGGGCGACAAGTTGACCATTCTTTCGGGCAACTTTGTTGGGCATGCTGTACTCCTCGTCAGTGGCAATCATTCGCGCGTGAAGTACTGCAGGCCAGACCGCTAACGCGCGGATGCAGGAGAATGAGCCTGGGGTCTTCAGCTACGCCTACACTGGTCGCAAAATGGGTCTAGATGCTGTGCGGACATTCCGTTTCACCCATGACGACTCTTCGGAAGGAGACACCAGGACGGTATTCACACACTTTGCATCCTGGGAAGGCTACGCAGCTGTGATGTTCTGGTCTTGGTCACCCGTTCGTGCACACGTGAAAAGCTTGTTCGAAGGGTTTCACAACGACTTGAAGAGAGCTGCGGAGAAGAAGAGTGATTGAAAGAGGATGGATGCTCAAGATTCTGGTTTATCGCGAGTTGGTATTATTGGTACAAAGATCGCATCTCACTCGCTGCTACTTCTTGCCGTCGGTCGTCTCCGACTCGTACATGAACTCCAAGCGCCTTGCTGGCACGGCAGATACTCCCATCTGCCATGTTCGTTACAAGTAATATCTATGAGACCTCCATAGCGTCGCCACCTTGGCTGACACCGTTCGTTTTGTTGTTGAGAGAGACCACACCGTCCTCACCGATGAACCTCTTCTCAAACTCTTGCACGAACTTCACACTGCGAGAGGGGTCATAGAAGAGGCGGAATACACGCTCCACGTCGCCGACCTCGATCGGCCTCGCGGCATCAGCACCTCTTGGGCTGCGCTTCTTTGCGATCAGGTGGGCAGTTGTCAGCAGGTTTCCGGCATACCTGAGTCCAGTCTCGGCGCCGATCTTTGTAAGAAGTGCAAGAGCGTCGGCTGATATGTCTATCTCTTCTTCTTGCGCGCGGATAGCAAGAATTTCCTTGATCTCCTCGGCCGCGTAGGTCTGTGTAGAAATGATGACAACGCGGTCAAGGAAGTCGAGTGGCAAACCGTGGGGAGAGCGGTAGTTGGTTCCCCTGATCGTGGTCGAGCCGCGATTCGAGGCCATGATGACAACAGGCGCAAGCTCGTCCTCCAAAGCACGATTGATGAAGCTGAAGCACTCGATATCGAGCATGTGTACCTCGTCGATGAAGAGCACGCCGGGAACAATCTCAGCCTTGCCCTCTTCTTTCCACTCAGCGACTTTGGTGTTGATCTGGGTCCGCACTTCGCTTCTGATCTCGCCAGTATCGCCAGAGAAGAGAGCAAGGAAGCCTTGCGTCCTCGAGTTGATTACATCAATCTCGTGTAGTGACACGGTGTGTACTGTTTCTCTGCGAACCTGAAGCTCACCATCGGGGCATTGAACATATCTGGTGTCGGGTCCAAGAGCATCGTAATCGCGTGATCTCGCGTATGAGCGGCCCAGTTTTGTGATCCGCCCGCTCGCTTTGTCAATGCTGATGATGTCGCCGGCCATGACCTTCTCCTTGGTCATGCTGTCGATCATCTTTGTTCCCATATCGTACAATGTCTCCATGTCGGTGGTCTTGATGGTAAGCTTGCCGGTCTTGTTGTCGCCGGTGACCGACCTGTCGATCTGGATCTCCACCACTTCGCCTTCAATAACCTCGCTCTCCTCTTTGATCCTGACACCAATGCTCTTTCTGAACGCCTGCTCCAGCGCTTCCGTTTTGCTCATCTCCAAGCTGAAAATCTCAGATGATGCAAGCATTGTGAATGGAACATCGTCACCCAGACCCTTGCTCATGCCCATTGCGAGAGCTGTCTTGCCTGTGCTGGGAGGTCCAGAAATGAGAACAGCGCGGCCTGCGATCTTGCCCTCCTTGACCATCTGAAGAATGACGCTTGCGGCTTTGCGCGCCTTTTGCTGGCCAACGAGGCCATCCGCATTTTGCTTCGGCTCGAGAGTGTCTGGTGTTACGCCGAGTCCGCGAATGTGTGAATGCGCCGCAATGAGGTTGAGCCCTTGGCGCTCCTTCGATTCGGATATGGTAGATATAGGCTGCTTTGGTTAGCGCGTGTGGGAACGCGATTGAGAGCTTCACTTACTGCGGCCATGGTTGCTGTGATGCGCCGCGCGCGATTATTCGAGTATGGTCAGGCTGACACGTGCAAATCGGGGCTGAGTGTTGAGAGAGCTTTTGCTGTGATGAAACACGTGAACGGTATATGCGAAATGTTGTGAAAGAGGATTAGATGGTGTAAAGTGACTTTGCTATCCAGATGGCTTGCTTGGGCTTGCGGCTTTGGCGACTGATCAGAGAGGATTGATGCTGCCTCAGGTTACTCGCGTTTACTTTTCGAGCCAAGCGCGTTTCACTAGCGCGTTTTTTCAGTATTTAAGTCAGCACCTTAGTTAGGGTTTCGCCCGCTTCACTTCACACACCGCGTCAGTTCGCCTCGCACAAGCCATTGCGCGACAACGAGGTCAACACAGGGAGCCTTCACTGGACTCTTCACATGCTGCAACAGTTCCACTCACTCACCCACTCACTAACTCCAGTCACTCTTCAATCGCACAGCGTCAACAATCACGTGGTACGTGCTTGCCTGTTGCTGCCCACACGAGTTCATTTAAACCTGCTCCACGTCCTGCATTTTTACTCTCGTACACTGTTGCCACAACAACACTTTGACAACTTCCAAATCCACAACACAATCTTCTTCGCGAGTAATGAGATGACGGATACCACTACTCGCTCCCGTCGCAACAACTAGCGAACTATGTCTCATAACATGAGTTTCTTAGGTGCGAGTCGCAACGGCCCGTCAACTGGAGCAGCATACCAAAATCGCAGGCCCGGTGAAGGTCGCGGTGACTTTGACTCGGAACGCTCTTCTAGAACTAGAAGGGAGCCTCTATCCGGCGGATCGTCACCCTTCGAGTTGCGAGAACAACGCACGGCTTCCGCAAGTCGTCCACAATCTCGCGAGCCTACACGCCATGCCCGATATTCAGAGTAAGTCGAACACTTGATCCCTTAAAGCATTTTACTATTAGGTCTTGAAACGATTTTTAAAGAGTCTAAGCTCCTCGGCTAGGCCCTTCTAAATAGAAGGTGTCTCGCCCCACTTTCGAGCTTTAAGAGGCTACTCAAATCAGATACCCAACTTTACGGCTACTATGAGGACTAGAGAAGCTGACGATTGCTCTGTTTAGTATGAATCCTCTCAAGCGAAACCCGAGTCGTTCTCCGGATGGGTCCAACAATCAAAGAAAGATGTCCAGGGGCCTCCCATCGGATATGGATCGCCAAAGGAATCAAAGCGTGAACACAAATCAAGTGAACGCAAACGCAGATCCTCGCCTATTACGAGGATCGAGAAGCAACATTTTAGTGCAATCTCCCATCAGCACTGACGGGAGTGCGTACCAGGATGCATCAAGCAACAGAACCACTCCTCAACCTCAAACTGCTGTCATGACTACAGTAGGTGGCATCACTGGAACGAACAATGATGGCGATGCATTTAAGAAGCAGCTACTCGAGTCACTAGTGGCGCTTACGACTCACATCACAGCCGACGCGTCCCTCCGGTCTTCGCGCGAACTTGCAAGGCGTCGACTGGAGAGCGCGACAGCCGAGCATAAGAGCATGACAAGTCACTTTCAGAAGTATCCGGCAATCGAAGAACGTTTGAATGATGACAAAGACAAAGCCGCCAAGAAGGTGGCAAAACTTGAAAAGCAGCTGGAACTAAGTGGGAATTCACAGTCGAAGGCCGTGGCCCCATTGTGTGAAACGATCTGGGATCTTTTCTCCAAAGCCGCAGCGAGCTCGCGCTCCGAGCCTCAACTAGATGTGGTGACTAGAGAAGAGTACGAGGGATTGCATGATCGCTTCCAGAAGCAGCAAGACCTCTTGGATGATTACCAGACGCGCCTTGAAAAGCAATCATCACTTATCGGGGAGTTGAAGAATACTGTAAAAGAGGCTGGCGAAACTTCACTCCAGGCCAAAAACCAGGCCAACGAAACAGATCGAGAGCTCAAGGACCTAGTTCCCACGGTCACAAGACAAAAGGACGACATCCAGCGACTGGTGTCTGACATTGTTCAGCACAAATCCGATCTAGCCGCTAAACAGGATACATTGACTACACTCAAAAAGGATATGAGTTCTGCTACTTCATCTACGAATACCATGCGCGCAGATCTTGGGAAGGTGGAGCGCCAGCTCACCGTTGTCAAGAATGAAGTCAATTCGATATGGCAAGATATCAAAGAGACTGGCAAACAGCCTGTCGTAGGGCGCCTGAAGAATCATGATCAGCTGTTGAACAATCTTAACACCAAGGTCAAGTCAGCAGAGGAAAGTCTTGGAAGTCTCTCGCAAGACTTGAACAAGCGCCTAGAGGATTCCAAAGATCCGGCACGCATGAAGCTAGCCGAGGAAAAGATTGACAATCTGGCTCAAGAGCTTAGCAAGATGAAGGAAGACGCCAGACTGAAGGCATCAAGCGACGTTGCTGCAATTGCCCCTGCACCAGCAACAAACTCCATGCCAACAGCTCCGCCTCCCAACTTCAATCCTGTTGCTTTCAAACAGGAAGTTGTAGAGGACATAGAGGAACAGACTGCCCAAATCGCAGAACTGATGGACGAGCACGATGCGAAGATCCACAAGCTTGATGAAGAACTTGGTTCTCTGTCAGACAAGCACAACAGGCTTGAGCTTGAGCACGATAACCAAGTCCGAAAGTCACAAACCCTCGAACAGGCCAACAGCGAAGCACATGATTCCACGAACGCAAAGTGCGATTCCATTCAGTCTGATGTCACCACATTCAGGACTACAACAGACACGCTGCGATCAGACATTGACTCTTTGTCTATCACAGTCAGGTCTTTACAAGATCGCCTTGCTCAGTCCTCAACTGCTGTGAATGGCACAGCGGCCGCCCAACAGTTCAGATCCTTGTCAGTGCATTCTCCGCAAGCAAGTACCCCACGCACAAGCATCTCTGGACCCGTGCAGACAAATGGCATTCACCCACCGAACGGTGTGATCCCGCCTCAACAAATTGCAAATGGAACGCTAGCCGGCCCAAGCAATGGCGAAGTGGCAGTCACTCCGGACCAGATCCAGGGCATATGGGCCTCAATTCACAGTCTCCAACACAGATACGACAATCTAACGACGGAGGAGATCGTGCGGGCAATGGTCGATCAGCAGAGCAAGATGTACCCCGCGCCCAAGGAGTTCCAGGCAGCAGTGAACGTGCTGCAGAACGCCGACAAATCTCTGGACGCCAAGTTGAATTCACTCGAGGCCAGAATCGGCAGCCTCGCGCAGAACTCAGCTGTCACTTTCCTGCGCAACGAGTTCAAGACTACCGCCAGCGAGAACAACACCCACACCAGCGGGCGTATTCAGCAGCTGCAGAACGACTTCACTGCTCTTCGAGACGGCGTGAAGCAGTTGCGCAATGAAACCAATAACATAATCAAAGAGGCCAAGACGACGTTTGACAAAGCCGTCGATCTCCAGAGCGATGCGATCATTGATTTGCGCTTGCAAGTCGAAGCGCTCGCAGACAAGGCCTTCGGCAAGGAAGGCGAGTGAGGGAGTGAGCACCAGCATTCCGTCAAATGATGAGGAGTGAACGACGTGAAGACAAGGGATGAGGAAGATCCCAACGGAGCGCGCGATGCATCTTCTTCTTTTTGTATGTTTCTATCATGGCTTGCAGCGTTTTGCGACAGTAACAGATACCCCCAGTCTTTTCATTTCGCTGCTGTGAACTGCTTTTCACAGCAGGCGTTTGTCGTTGCTTTTTCGGCATTTGCATTTTCGGTTTTTTTTTTGGTTTTGAGACTGATGGCATGGCATGTACGGTGTACAGTGCATCCTGAAGGGAAAAAGATTTTTCGCTAGACATACAAACCGTGCCTCGGGCTGTTGTGTTAATGATACATACCAACAAGTCTCAGCTCTCGTCAAGTTCTTTCCTCTGTGGTGGTGTTCATCTTCGATCTTGCTTGGTTGTCGAGTTGGATTTTTGTGGTGAGGCACATGTGAAGATTCCAGCCACGCGCAAGCGCCGCCGCCATCAGTGTAGTTAGGTTCGTCACATGTTAATCTGATTCTCCAATAGATCTCTTTGCACGGCAGTTATCGTTTCCATTAAATATGTATACGTTGGCGAAATATGTGAGTGAAATCCTTGATATGCACACCTCAAATCTCTTCTCCAAGCAGAAATTAAACCTCGAACATCACCTCAGGCCTCAACACAAATCACCGCATCAAGAAGGAGAATATGTATCATACACGCGCAGTCTCTTGCACCAAGCTTCAACCCTCTGAACTCTTTGTCACGCGAAACCAATGCAACGAGGAGAGACACACCAGCCTTGATCGAATCGGAAAACAAAAGACATTCATGACATACGTACAATTCCATACAATTCCATCTCTCGGCCAAGGGAAAAAAAAGGAGAGGGAAAACAACATAGTAAAAGAAAGGACACAAGCAAAATTAATCAAAAAGAGCGAAGAGGCTCTGCTTCCAACGCCTTCCACCGAGCCGTCTGCCACAGAACTTCCTGTTATAGTTGGAGCCCGCTGAGTCGGTTTCAGCCTCCTGGAAAGTGAAAGCAGAAGCTGCGCCAGGCCTTCGTAAGCGAGCCTGGCAGCATCAATGCGCGTGAAAAGAACACCGCTCTTCCCTGGGTCGGATGTCGTGGCCATAGATGTGCAATGCGCCGTCGTAGTTACACCTTTCGTCGTCGTTACGTCTGTTCCTCCTGTTCGTCCGGTCATGTCTGGTACACAACAACACTGTGACCCGCCTGTTCGGTCCACAAGTGGTCATAAATAGTAGGTCCGTAGAAACGCCAGCTCCTTCGGAAGGAGCGAAAACAAAGAAGAATTCAGCAAGCGATGGTATTGCAAGGCGCCGGGAAGGATTCCGTGGCGACTTTGTTGGATGATGAGAAGTGCGGGAGAACCGTCTGAATCAAGGCCGAGGAGATCATGACTGCAAAAGGCGTCTGTCAGGGCTTGATTAGCGCTGTCCTCGGGTCTCGTTCTCGGCGCTGGCGTGACCACTCACCCATAGCCAAGCAGGCGTGTCGGCTAGCTCTGCGATCCTAGACTGCAGCTTGTATTCGCCACTTGCAGCAGGCTTCAGCTTCATGACGAGGGTGCTCTGCTTCTCCACATCACCATGCGATGCACTGCTCTTCTCATCGGTCTGGACATCGGCATCAACCACTCGCCTATCGTTCTGCTCGTTCGCGTTTGACTGAGGCGGCAACGCTTTTTCCGGGAAAAGTTCGTTGTATGATGGCGGTGGAGCGCACGATTCAGCACTAGGTGGTGGCGATGATGCGCGGCCAGGGATTAGCGAATTGATTCGGCGCCCGAGCGAGCTGTCTTCCGGAACAGTCGGTAAAGGTGGGAGCTGAACGGGGAACTGTGGCATATGAGCCTGGACACTGGTCTGGAAGTGCTGGATCTGCGCAGCGAGTGCGTCGCGCCATGCATACATCGAGGTAATTGGAGAAGAGACGTCGCTTGCTGGGTCGACTGTCATTTGCTCGGCAGGTGCATTTGGAACGGCGAGCTGTGCGCTAGGCCTGCGTGATGGTGGTTGCGAAGGGTATTGCTGGGAACTGTTCGCATCGACTTCAGACTCGTAATAAGACGCGCTGCTGATATCCCACGACGTGCTCGAGGAAGACGACGACGTGCTTCGTCGAGTACGCAACGGAATCCGGGTACGCGGTGTGTTGAGCAGGATTTGTCCAAATGCTCCACGAGTCTCTTCGGGCGCCAGGTCGAGCGCTGTGCAACCCGCCAAACTTCGTATCGCAGGGTCTGCGCCTCTAACAAGTAGAAGCTGGAACATCTTCAGGTGACCCTGCAACGCAGCGTGCAGAAGTGCTGTGTAGCCACTGCCATCTCTGACATCTGGGTTTGCACCTCGAGCCAAAAGTGCAGCGACAACACGATGCAGTCCATTCGAAGCAGCCAGAGTCAGCATCGTCTCACCATCTTCTGATGCCACATCGTACAATTCATGCTGCAGTGTCTCGCTCATGTCCACTGCCTCAAAAATCCTGAGTATGGAATCCTCCAGCAGAGCCGGTCCAGTTGAAAGCATGTTGCCACCATCGTAGCCGGGACCCACGCCTGCACGCGAGACATTTTGTGACATGAACTGCGTCGCGCTGTGCTGCGCCATTTGATACCAGCCGTTGGCGTTACCGGTGTGTTGCTGGCTCAAAAAGCGCAGAGCCATTTCCATCATTCTTTCGTTTGAATTCTTGTAGTTGAAAATCGGCCTGCTAGTTTGAGATGGCGAGTATTGTGGCATGTTGCCAGCTTGAACAATAGTAACATGCACGGCACCAACACGGCCGGGTGGTGTCACACAAAGCAGTGATTGATCACCATAGAATGTCAGCCCGGTAGCCAGCTGCTCGCCGAAGTAGACAAGGCATCCAGAGGTAAAGTTACGACCGTAGATAGACACCTCAGTACCTCCTGTAGTTGGTCCTTCGCTTGGTGTGAGTTTGTGGATCATAGGCAGGACCGAAGTGTCTGCGTCGCTTCCAGACGATCCAGGAACAGGGCCTTGCTGAGGATAAGCTTGGGACCTTGGAGGCGGCTGCGAGGGAGCCATTTGCTGGCGCGCGTATGCAGCAAGGTTTGCTCTGCTTCCTGCGACGGGCGATGGTGCTCTGCTTCCGACTCTAGATCCGGGAAGAGATTGGTAGTAGTCTGGTATATTTTGTGGTGCATCTCGGCGTGGAGGGCCTGAGTTCTGTTGATTGAAGGCGAATGGTTGGTTTTCTGCCGGCGTTGGTGGACCGCTGCTGATGTATTGCGCCGGTCCGTTGTTGTTCGGAATAGTCATATACGACTGGTCAGCTTGTTGGGTGAATCCTGTGCCTGTAGGAGAGAAGGGCGTGCCCATTGAGATGGCTGAATTCATGGACTGGCCCTGAGACTGATTCGTGTCTACCCTGGGAGTCATGGTAAGCCCGCTAGGTACCTTCCTGTGGAAGGACGACGATTTGCGCTTCTTGTTTGGACCAGAGCTGCCAGCGCTTGTCGGCGAAGCAGGTCGCGAGAGACTTGTAGGAGTCATGGTGCCAGATGTTGTCTGAGACACGTAGCCTTGATTAGGTAGTTGGTGAACATGGCTCTGTGGGTACTGGCTGAATTGAAGCGCCTGGAGATTGCCGGCGGATCGAGAGGATGGGAATCCTTGCTGTACATGCCCAGCCATGTCGATCATCGAGTAAGAAGTCGGTAATCCGTGAGTCGGGTACACCGGACCGCCGCCACCGTACAGCATCTGCTCGGGCACATGTGCAGAGAAGCTCGGCGGGTGTGTTTTGTGATCGTCTGTGATAAGAATAGAATCCGACATTTCCTGAGCGATCATGTTGCCGGCCTGGTCCTTCATGGTGAAAATCACCTGGAAGCCTTCCTTCTCGCTCTGATGTCTGCAGTAGCATGCAATGCGCATGGCTGCAGTAACATGCATCGAGCCATCAGGGGGAATGTAGTCATCGGCCAGACCATGATCCTTCTGCTGTTGTTGACCAGCTTCCCAGGGCTTGAAGGAGAGGAACTCGTTGGAGTTAAAGACAACCACTCGTTCTGTCTCGTAGCGCTCCCAATGCTGCTGCTCTTCCTCTTTCTTCAGCTTCTTGCGCCCAGCACGCTTCCGCTCACGTTGTATGCAGTTGTTGCATATTCTGACTTCGCCGCCATTGGATGGTCGATCTTCTTCAGGGATGTTCTTAAGATCGTTCTTGTCCTCCTCACCGGCATCCTTCTGTTGCTCGGCTCTGCGCTGGATTGCGTTGTTGTCTTGTGAAGCCGCATTCTGCAGTGCCTTTTCCTTGAGTTCCGGGTTTCGCATGGCGCTGGTGCACACAAGCATTGTGTGCAATTCCAGGGATTTGGACTTGTCGACTTCCTCTTTCGCTAAAAGCTTCGACTTGGCGATTGTGTGAAGGGGTAGGTGCAGATACTCGGTGTTCGGAGGCGGCTTTTCCAGAGTCATGACCACGTTGATCTGGGTCTCTACTCGCGACTTGGTACTGATAGGTGCAATATGCAGTAGTGACCTGCCACGAGGACCGCCTGAGGCTTTCGGCTGGGCTGATGGTGTAGCGCCATTCATGGCCGGCGACGGGGTAAAATGCAAGTTACCAGGGGAATTAAACTGATTGCCGTAGTTGGCGTTCCAGGCAGGATTCTGAGGAATATTGAAACTAGCATCTGTCGTGGCTGTAAATGTGTCATTGCTCTCTGAAGACGGAGTGGAGAACACAGCGCTCGGCGAGTTATTAAACATAGGTGGATTCATCATGGAAGGCGATTGATCGCGGGAAGCTCCTCCCAAAGTGAAGTCGGCAGGGTTGATGGTCTGAACCTGGAAAGAGGTCAGTTGCTGAGTACCTGCCTTAAGGTGGGATCCTGGTCTTACTGGTGACTCTTGCTTAAACTGCTGGGGCATGTTTTGCATCGCCACCTGCATCTGGCTGTCAAGTGACATGGCAGTGTCAAAAGTGGTAGCATTGATAGGACTGGAGGTAGAGCTTGCGCCGGAGAAGTCGAAGATGCTGTTGTCCGCCATGCTGGTCTGGATGTTCATGCCCTGCATCTGCTTCTGGTTGTTGCTGTTGGCGCCGAAGAGCTGCATCTTCTGCGCATCCATTCCCAAGAGCGAGTCTTCCTTCTTGACATTGCCCGCCCGGTCGACCTCAGAAATGGGCGACTCAGAGGCTGTCTTCCGCTTCCGGCCGCTGGAGGTATCTGACGAGGAGTCCTGGCTGGAGGTCTCGACGGAAGGGAAGTTGGGCATGGCCATGGGGTGAGGCTGCTGCTGCTGCACACCGGACGCAAAGGAGTTGTAGACGTCGTGCGCAGGCTTGGAGGTGTGGCGCATCTGCAGGCCGCCCGGGCTCTCGGCGAAGTCGTTCATGTTGGTATAGCTCTCAAAGGCATTTGTAAAGGGCGAGTCGGAGTTCATGTTGTCGACGAACTGCTCGGAGGTGTTGAACATGGGGTCATTCCAGTCCATGCCGTCACCCATCGGCGTATTCTGAGAGTCCATGGTTGCGCGGGCGCGGAGCTGGTGTGCGCACAACGGAAGGCGCGAGGTCGGCGAGCGGAAGGCGCAGTCCTAGCCTGACCACATCCCTTGTCGCCGGAGGCCGTAGAAAGTGGTGGTGGTACGAACGAGCGGCGGGCGGGTGTGGTTAGATGGGTGCCGTGGTGTTAGCAGGACGACTTGGACGTGTGAGCACTGAGCGATGGCCTGGGGAGTGGCTTGTCAATTCCTCGAGGTGGAGACGGCCTTCTCGAGTCGAGCGAATTAGCCTTTGACACTAAGACAGCAGAGCGGAGACAGCAGATGCCTGGCCCGTCGTCTTTGCTGGGGCCCTGGGGGACTGGCAGCCTGCGTTTGCGTGGGCGGGACTGGGTACCTTAGTAGGTGTTGTACTGTATCTGATCTGACGCTGGCGACGGTTGAGGGAGCTTGCTGGAGGCTGCCTCGCTGCTCACTGCGGTATGGACAGATGGTATGGGATATGCCGGGTGCACGCAGAGCAGCTGTCCGTGCGAATAATCACGAGAGAGCTCGAGCGAGTCCACCCCGCATATCTGATGTATGTATGTATGCAATGCGCGACCTTGGACTGGTGTGACCATCCTCTCTTCTACTACCACTGATTGGCAACCACCGGAAAAGCATTCGTCTGGCTACGCTTTCGTGCTTTCGCTGCTGAGACTCTTCACGCTCTCTCGTTCTTTGGTAAACTAAGGCAACAGTAGTGGCTACTTGCATGGCTGCCACGTCGAAGAGCGAGCACCGGTGCCGGCTTGCCTTCATACTGTAAGATACACCACTGCCAGCCTCGTCTCCAAGGCTCCTGCTGCAGCCAGCTGCAAACCCTTGCCCGATACCAATGCCCCATGTATGTTGCGATGCCAGGACTGGCGTGGTACGGCTACGGTACATGCGTCCGCCTGGTCCAATCCTGGGACGTATGCTGGACGGTATGCAAGCACCCTGCTCTCGCGCTGGCACGTCCATCGAAGAACGAACCGCGTAGGCGTAGGCACTCTGGCCATGCTGCCTCCGTATGTTCTGCATAAACACGCACCTGCCTGTGCACGTGCCTTTAGCGAGCGCTTGCCGCTGTACCGGCCGACGGCGTAGTCTCGATTTTAGGGCCTAGGGCACGACTACACACCTCCGGCCTCTTCAGAGATGGAGCGAACTCGAAGCAGAAATCTATATCGATGCCGAACCCATGCAGGCTTGCCCTATTGTGCATGAACTGCCGTCATGCTACATCTCTGCTACTGTCTACTATTTTTTCGTCAGCGGCGCGCCGGCGACGTCTACTTGACTCGAGTGTATCATGTTCTCAGCTTCTTTGCCCTGTGCGTTGTGCAACTCCACACGAAACCCACCACTAGGCGGCGCACGCCCGTCTGTCACAATTCCTCTCAGGCGACCGCTCTGAATCCGGGTAGAGCAGTGACAAGCTTTCCAAATATACTGCTATTTGGGGTGCAAGCCATATCTATCTCAAATCGATCATCCTTGACTTCAGGTGATCCGGGAGCGAGCAAGCCATTAAGGGCAAAAGACGACCCTGCATCACCCGTAGAGTCAGAAATACCATGTCCGCTACCACGTGTATTCATTTTAGCCATCCCTAATCGAACGACACTGCTGAAACACAAGAAGGCGACCCTTACAATGAACTACAAAGCCTGTCGAACCACCCCCTCCCATCAGCATCTGCATCTCCATCAGCAAAGATGCTGTTGTGTGGGGTCGGCCACCTCCGCCCTCTCCATTCTGCGAACACACAAAACACCACAAAATAGACTTAACAGTAGTCCTAGGCCCAGAGCGCCCAGCACGTCATACCACAGACTCCCTCGCGACCCCGGCGACAAACTCCAAGTCGCTTGCAATTTACTGTTTTTAATCAATCGTCCGCAAGGCCGCCCGAAGGCCACGGAAGAGGCGTTCGCGTCGCGGGTTTCGCAATCGGCCCGTCCTCATGGGAAAGATGTGCACGCCATGGGGGGAGGGAACGGGGCCTTGATTCTGGTTTCTTGGCATTTGTTAGACTAGACTAGACTACTGTATCCATGCGAGTTTGCGAACGGCTGTCAGGCATCGTACTTCCGGGAAGCGATGTCGACGACACCAAGGATTGAAAACTCCGCAAACCTGCATTCGAAGTTCACTTTTACTGCCTGATTAGGAGAGATGAGATGAGATGACATAAGCAGGTGCAACCGCTAACGACGTGCAGATCCTTGAGAGGTACAATTCCTGTGCATGAGTTTACCAACGGCTTTGGTGTTTTTCGGTAATCGCATCTCAGTGGTGAGCACAGTCATTCAAAGGTATGCCACTGTTAATGTGAGCGTACCATATGCTAGGGACCGATGCAAGCCTTATTGCCATCTCGATGGTAAGGTAATCTAGATCAGAGACTGCACATGTCGACAAGACCGTAGCTATCGAGATCGCTGTTCGCGAAGGAATGCGCAGCGAGTGTAACTAATAACATCATAACAAATCTATCTGCTCGCTCTGGACGCTGCAGAATACTGGAACGACCGCCTCGCGCCGTGCACAGTACCCGACCTTGAAAAACAAACAGTAGTCTGCTGCTACCTTGATCGCTCAAAAATCCTGGCGCGAGAATACCATTGGGAACATCACACTATACGGCTCTTACTGTACTTTGGATCTATTGGTGCTGGATACATGATGTGCTTCTTTGTCGTCTTCGGGCTGCACGCCTCATCCCGCTAATACCAATCGCTATCTGGTATTGACATTGAAACGGTCCGTTATACATTCAGAGCAAGAGTGGCAGTCGGAGTGAATCTGCGACGAATCGTACGGACTTGGAGGCGTTGGCCTCTGAAGTACACTTTTGTTGGCGAGCGAGATGCGTGTGCAGCAATGTAGTGTCGCACGTAAGGCCAATAAAACGAGCATCCAAACCTCAATCGAGAAGTGCGTGTTTGCTCTCTCACTGTTTGATCTTTCATGTTGTACGCAGAGCTTCACCTCAGTATGTGCGTTGGTAAGTCTCCTTCGTACTTTCCAATTTTGTCTTGAACTCGAACGTCCGCGCCGTCCAATTTACATCCACGCAACCCCAACGATGCAAAGCTCGCCTGCACATCATCATCCCGTTTCCACCTATCAAAGCAATGGCATCGGAGGCGACACTCGTCTCACTGCAAGGCAGTAACGCTCATCCTGACCAAAACGTCCTCAACATCTACCGCGCCCTCGATGAATCGGTAATTCTTTCTCCTCATCGCTCATTCGAAGACTCGCGCTAAGGTTTCCAGATGGTCAATGTCCACAAAGATGGCAGTGAAGAAGACCGCAAGCGAGTTGAAGACAGGGCGCGTAGTCTCATCCTCCACGTCAATCTCCCTCTGGTCATCCGCTGTCGAGCTCTATGCATCCTTGGCTGTTCGAACGAAGGCGATTTCGTGAGTTGCCTAACGTCGTGGAAGAGACTGTACGGCCTCCGCACTCTACTAACAGAAAGACATTCAATAGGTACGCAGAGGAGGCTGTGCACTTTGCAGAAGTCGCCGTCCGGCAAGAAACCGAGACCGACGACGGAGACTTGAGCACTGCCATTCTCATCTTGGAATGTTGCCAGGACGTTCTTCGAGGAGCTAAAGCTGCTGCTGCTGAGCTCGAGGCAGAAGAATATTCAGACGAAGCCGTGGATGAAGATATCGTGGGCAGCGTGCTCATATGGGACCCAGACTGGAGTGATGAGCGCAAGGCTGCAGCCGATGCGTTCTGGCCCGACCAGTCTCCTCAAGCTGTCGTGGATGAAATTGCAAAAGCCGACGAGCAGATGGAAAGAAAGCAAGAAGAGCGTCCGTCGTGTTAACCAATCATGCCTGAGCCAAGACATGCGATACGAGGAGTTCGACTTGAAGACAGGTCGCTTCGTCCCACTTGGTACGGCACCAAACGAATAGCAGGTCGATGCTGATGATGAGGAGATGTTGCTCGGCTTCTGGGAGACCTTGGTAGCTTGAGCAAGTTTTCAATAACGAGTTTTCTCATGAAACATTAGAACGACGTCTGGTCAAAGCATTGCATTTGTATTAGTCTGGCAGTAGCGCCGTCGAGGTAATGTATAGCCAAGTCTTTCTATACGAACCAACATCCCCGTCCATACACCCTGAGGCCGACCAAAGACATGATAGACGTCGCATGCTCTCGCTGAAACCAACACAAAAAAGCTGAGAATATGTGATACAGAGCAAAAAACAGACAGACCCCAAACCCCAGTACCGGGTGATTTTGGTCTTTTTTACCGAAAACGCCTCGCTATGTAAAGCTCCGATGCACCCTCAGTCGCCGCCCGCTAAAAGAAGATGATAAAATGTTTGTGCGAGAGAGAAAAGCAATGCCGCCCGCCTTCCGAATGTCCCAATTCCATGATGTATCGTGACCCAGCCAGTGTTTGCTGGTGATTCCCGGCGTGCTCGTGACCTTCGTGTGAGGTCGTATCATTAGGAGCCAAAGCGAAAGGGAATTACTCATTTCATGTCATCCTGTGCGCGCCTCAGCTGGAAGTCGGGCACCTCGTTGAACCACTCGCTCTCCTTGTCCCATTGGAACGCCTTGAAGTCGACGCCGTAGGGCTTGGGCTCGAGACAATAGAGCATGCCGATGGGGACGTCGAGATCAGCAACTTCCTCGCGGTCGAGGCCGCGGAAGTATGCCAGAAGAACACGTGCGACAGAGCGGTGGCCGACCAGCAGGACGTGGTCAGTCATGCGTTCCAGCTCGACGATGACTGGACGCAGACGGTTGATCACGTCTAGGTAACCTTCACCGCCAGGGCCAGGGTAGCGGTAGTGCAGCTTGTCCTTCTTGCGGCTGGCGTACTCCTTGGGGTGCTGGGTCGAAATGCAGTTGTATGTGAGGCCTTCCATGACGCCAGCGTTCAGCTCATCCAACATGCGCATCTGCTTCTGATCGTAATCCTCATCATTGAAGAACTGTGCAGTCTGAATCGAGCGCTTGAGCATTGAGGTCCACACGCAAAAAGGCTTGAGTTCGTAGCCACCGGGAGTTTGGGTGCCGGGTACAGAGGTTGGTGCGATAGTGGGAGGGTTGGGAGACCTTGGTGAGTAGTGTGGGTTGGGTGGCGTGGCATCTCCTGATTGAGGAGGGAAATGTGTGTTGGCTGCAGCGGCTTGCTGGCGTTGCTCCCAGACGCCGCGCTGGAAGTCCATGAATCTAGCAAGGGAGCTCGCGTAGCGAACACCCTCAGGTGAAAGGTCAGAGTCGCCACCGATTTTACCAGAGATGTTGTCAAGCGAGAGACCATGACGAGTGATCCAGATTTGACGAGGCGCCAGGTTGAAGTTGAGTAGGTAGTAGTTGGCTTGCGCCATGAGGAAACCGCGAATTTGGTGCGAGATGATCTTGCGTCCAACATCGATCATTTGAATGTATGGAACGTTGTTCTGTTCCTCATAGTCGCCCAGCGGGAGGTAGGCTGTTTCGTACACGGCGATGCGCTTCTTGAAGTCGTCCAGCGCAACGTTCGGGTCCATATCCTTGTAGTCCGGACCGCTGAGCTTGAGGCGCATGTTGCTCTCCAAGAGCTCGGTATCAACGCAACGAGATTCAAGGAACATGACATTGAGATCGTAGCCGGCTCTTTCACGGATGTGACGAACGACCATCTTGCGGCGCTCAAGTGTGCTGTTTGTTGCGTCCAAAATGCCAACGGAACCATTTTGATCCAGAATGTAGTCAAGCAACTCGTCCAGGGTGTCCATAGCAAGCTGTTCGCGAATAAGAGCCGCCTTTGTGTTCTTCGGGTCGAAGAAAGATGCGCTCTGATCCATGTGCTCGTTCTCTGGTAGAGGTTGGGCATCTGCCTGTGCATTTTGTTGTGCTTCCATCAGCTCGGGGAATTTCTTCTCCAGCTCTTGCATGTCCTGGTCCTCTGGGTCCATGTCCTCCGTCTTCTTGGCTTGCCCGTTGGTCTGGTCAACAGCACTCCTTGGAGGAGTCGGCAGGTCAACCTTCGTCTCGCCATTGAGGATGATTTGCGCAACAGACACAGGCTTGTTCTCGTTGCTGATAGTTCTAGCAAGATCTGACTGGTCAACGATGCTACCGTGTCTGCCAGGCGCCATGCTGGGTCGGCGATCTTGCTTGCTGCTCGCATTTGATTGCTTGCTGGTAGTCTTTTCCAGCGTGTTGGGTCCACCAGCTGCGACGCGTCTCCTCTCGCCAACGTTGAAGATTCTTGTGTCGTGCTGCAACCAGTTCAAGTATCGCGCCAGCTTCTTTGTGATATAACTCTTGCCTCTTGCTGGTAGTCCAACCATCACAATCACCAATTTTGCCCCGACATCTCTCTGTGCTATGCGACCATCGGGTGAGACCTTGCTCTTGGTCAGACCAGGAATGTCCAGCGTAGTTGGTCGTGGACGGGGAGTGCTCATTCCAGACAATTGGCGGATGGGAGGGCTGAGAGAAAGGTTAGCTGCTAGTCCTCCATGTCCTGACGACGGCGAGGTGCCGTACATTCGAGGACTGCCAGGCGCAGTGTTGGGCGCGGTGGTCGCCGGCGTGTCGTTAGCAGCGTGGATCACACCACTACCCTCTGGGTACTGGCCAGACAATGCCTTGGACATGGCGCTGCCTTTAGCAACAGCAGGTACTGGGCGTCCTTTGATGGATGTTGTTCGCGAGACCTGGTCAGCGGGCTTCTGCAATTGGTCTTCGCCGAGAATCGCATTCTTTTCCAGCTCCGGCGAGAGCGCACGATCGAGATCTGAGCGCAGTTGCTCGACTTCCTTGGCGCTTGCGGCGGTGCCTTCGGTGCTATTCGAACGACGCATTTCCTCGTTGGCCTTTGTGCTGGAAGTCATGGCGAATTTGGCCAAGTTGGACTGCTGGCTCTGGCGACGCCGGTAGTGGCCAAGCGGGGTGGTGTCCTCTTGCACGCACGAACAACGCCCCGCGTTGTGGATGTTGTCGCTTGTGGGATCGACGAGCGGCTGAAGGACTGGCGACTGGGCGGGCGTAGGTGGGAGGTGGCTGTTGATGTTATTGTTGTGGTGAGGATTAAGAGAGGCAGCAGAACTGCTGATCGAAGTCGAGCTTTCGTTGTCGTCAGGCTTGGTGGTAGTAAATGGAGCAGCTTGCCATAGCGTCGAATGTGGCATTCCGGTTGAGTCGCGGGCGCAAGCGGGAAGGTGGATATAGGATCAAAAATCTCGTCTGGTCTGACGCAAACGTGCGCCAAACGGTGCTACTGCGCCTGTAGCTAAAGTAACTGTGGCCGAGTGCGGAGAGAGAGTTGAGCTTGCGCGCGTGTCGGACCCGCCCGATGCTGCACCAATGGTCGATAGGACGTAATTCGGCGGTTGAGGCTGAAGCGCGCGACGATCTGCGGTGGTGGTGGTTGCTGTGGTTGATAATAGTGCTGTATGTGGTGCGTGTGTGTGCGTCTGTGGTGAGTTGGCAAAGGAACAAAAACAGTGGGCGCGGCGGTTGAGAGAGAGGGCACGGAGGCTTGTATAGCAAAAAGTTATGGGTCGCGCGGTCGGTCGATTTGTCGCTTGCAACAGCCCGGCCAGCCAGCCAGCAGTGAAGAGACACCTACGCACGCCGTGTCGAGGGGCCGATTGACGGCTTGCAATAGACTTCGGGGCGTTCAGGGCATCAATAGAACAGCCTCAACTACCCCGTGGAGGAGAACATGCCGCTGTAACACTCACACTCGCCCGTGACTCAGGCGGTGCATCATCGCATCGGCTGCTGAGGCGCGTGCTTACGGGAGAGGCTGCGAAGGATGATCAGACTGGTAGTCAGGCAGGCGAGGCAGGCCAGCAAGTAAGCACCCAAGCTGCAAGGCAAAGGCAAGGCGAAGGCGGGTATAGCAGCCCTTCTCGTCCGCGCGACACAAAGAAGCTATTTATTGTCTGACTGTTATTGTTGAGCTCACGTCCGACTGGTGACACGCCGGCGCCCAATGCCTGATCTGTTTCTTATCGAATCCATCAAGTCAGCGAGTCCATCTTTTGTGCATTTGCCTTTCTGGCGACGAGTCAGCATGCTACTGCGACAAACACGTGCATCGCTGAGTAGCTCACGTCGCGTGGAGATGGAGATTATCTTGAAGGTTGTTTGCCCAGCTACTCGTGCCATAGCAGCAAGTAGCCAATGATCAGTCGCCTCTTCGCCTTGTGGTCAATATGCATATACCCCTTTGCTGTGTATGCACATGCCAACGTGCCTCATGTTGTTATCGCACGCCATGTTATCATAGCCAGTGACCTTGTAATACTGACCTCGTGCATGATTGCACCTTGATCACCTGTGCATACCTTATCCTGCTGCATCCTGCGTCGTTCCTGCTTGCTGTCTCGAGAGTAGAGGACCGCTTAGCCGTCGGAATGTCATTTTCCGTGCCGCCGCCGGCAGGCGGATCGCAAGTCCATCGGATGTCGACTCCTCTGCAAATATAGCAGCTGTTTGTAGATCCTGGAGGCGGACGCTCAGGCGGAGTCTCACTGGTTCCCTGGAGCAGCGTCTGCCGCGCCTGGGCAAACAGTACCCGTCCATGTTTGCTGTGATGTCGGCGTCCTTGGCTGTCTCGTATCATCCAGCCGCCAGCCGTTGTCCTCCCCGGACTCCGGTTCCTTCGATGGTCTGTGTTCGAAGGTTGGCGGAGTCTGCGCGTGCGTGTGCCTGCGTGTTGGTGTCGACTTGCAGCTGAAACTGCGGAGTCGACCAGAGAGGCTTTGAGTGCACAAGCCCTGGCTCAACGTCCCTTGATGCTCTCCAGCGGCGATTCCACCTTGTGATACTCGAAACACGCCTCGAGTCTACCATCCAGACGTCTTCAGGCACCTCATGAGACCGTCGGGTGCGTGAAGATGCCCCTCTGGTGCATCAGGCGCTTGGAATGTCCCTTCTTGGATCCGGAGCCTCCTTTACCGGCGCTCATACCAGTGGCCTGCGCGACGGCCTTCCGCAACCCATTGGGGCTCGGACTGCCATGAAGCTTAGACTACAGGCGTGATCCGACGTCTAGTCATAACTCATACCATACCACTAATGCAGCTCCAGCATGAGTGCAAGTACTCGGTGTTTCCTCTCTGGAACCTACACCAGTCGCGTCAACTCTTCTACCAGTCGCTGTCTTACAACGCCTGGCTGTCTGATCAAAGAAGTGCACGCAGGCTCTTGACCTTTGTTCCGGTTCCTGTCAAGGTCTGTCTGGTACAGGATGGCTGAAAATGTATGCTTCCTCTCGCTGGGATGCTACATCCTCGAATGAGCCAGCAGCAATACTCGAGCGATCATGCAGCGGCCTCATGACTTTCTAACGGCCGTCTACCCGCCTGGACCTACGCATTGTGTATCTCCACGCCAGGACATCGGATAACGCGCTGAATTCCTCATGTGGCATATACCAACAGGAGAAGTTCACCGTTGTTCAGCATCAATATAGTTCCAGGTAGGCCTTACTTGTCAGGATCACAACCGGTGAAGACGACAACAACAAGCTCCTCGTGGCCAACGTGTTATATGTTCGGATGGGCCACAACGATTGATGCTGCCTCGCGCTGTGATGCTAAGAGGTACATCTTCAATAGAGCAAGCAGCTATACTCGAGCTATTGGAACGCCGATCTCACGATTGTCCTAAGAAGCTACCTATCAGCCTGGAGCTATACATTGTGCATCTCCGTGTCGACACGTCAGAGGGGCTCTGATGAGGCGGATACCGACAGCAGGAGTTACTGGTGTCCAGCACCAATACAGCTCAAGGTAGGCCCTGTTCGTCAGGATCACAACTGGCGAAGGTAACAGTACCCTCGCGGCCAACGCGGCATATATTCAGACGAACCACGAAGATGGATTCTTCTTCTCGCTGTGACGCTACCTTCTCACAGGAGCAAGCAGCAGTACTCGAGCGACTGCACGCCGACCTCACGATTGCCCTGAGAAGCTAGTATCAGCCTCAACCTACGCATTGTATATCTTCATGTCGACATATCGGAAAGGCTCTGGTGTGGCAGATTCCGACAGCAGGAAGTACTGGTTTCCAGCACCAGTATAGCTCAAGGTAAGCATTTCTTGTGAGGATCAGAACTGGTAAGGATGTTCCAGCAAGCACCGGGCAGCCAATGCGGTTCATGTACATGGAAGCTGGCCTCAGGGGCTCTGCGTGCTATCCTTTTCGGCGGCCGGTTCCCATCGCTACATGGTTTCGCCTGGAATGGCTAAGAGGACGAGCAAGGTCAGCCCGACCTGTCCAATGCATACAAACCTGGAGCTCGGCAGGACACTTGTACACCACAACGTGCTATTCTGGTATCTATATCTCTGGGCACGGCGGACAACCATCGACAGATCTTTTGATAGTACATTTACATTGGCGAGCTTATATCATACTTGCCCTGATATATTTGGCCTGGTTTGTGAAGATTGCCCCAACTCTTTGCCTCTAATTCCATGGACTGCTGTTCGCTGTACGGCTATTAGACGCGTAGCATGAT
>Ga0265797_10003705_pt1 | contig 24245 bp, 20 predicted proteins | sample P2T30metagenome_FD_192433 | JGI IMG/M metagenome (GOLD analysis project Ga0265797, IMG submission 192433) | Plant litter microbial communities from East Loma Ridge, Irvine, California - P2 T30 | ecosystem: Environmental > Terrestrial > Plant litter > Unclassified | place: USA: California... | reverse complement strand
CAATCAATCAATCAATCAATCAATCAAAACTTAACCTAGCAGGTGGATAAACCAGCGACCAGAATGAAAATAACAGAGCCAAGCGAAGATCAAGCAACACCCTTCCCGAGAGGGTTGAGAGAGATGGAACAACAGCACGCTCAAAGGCACTTTTGCGCAAGATGTGTGTCTAGAAAGGTAGAACAGGATTTCGATTTTCTTCAAGAATTAAATCTCTCTCTCTCTCTCTCTCTCTCTCCGAGCGAACGGATTGCTGTCGAACGAACTCAATCGACACGACTTTGTCCGCCAACACAAAGAGAAGCTAGCTAGCTAGGTCTGCTTTTGTCAAGTGAAGGGGAAGAAGAACTCCCAAGTTACGCCCATTAACGCCGCCGAGGGTAGAAAATAACACCTCTTTCCCAAAAAAATAAAGATCGAATAGTAAAAAAAAAAAGATCCCGCCTCCTCCTGTGGTAATAGATAGTGCAAGACGGACATTTGTCACATGACACGTTAAGCCATGTCCCCCTCCAGACGAGTCCGATGGGAACTATGATATTTTCTTTTTTCCGAATTTTGTTATATTTCCTTGCTTTCTTCGACATATCTAACATCGATCTGTTGGTGTTTCTCCTTCTCTCTCAAGAGTAATAATGAATAATGATAAAATCGTGTGAGAGTGATTCATTGCATCGAGTTCTTTTTGCAAATCACACGTCTCAAAAATCATGCCCGCCCGAAGACGGCTTGCGGGCCAAAACCAAACCTGGCCGCCGCAGACGTATCGCAGCAGGTGCGTTTCTTGCCCTCGTTCTTCTGCACGGGCAGGCGGAGAGGTTGTGCTTCTTTGCACTGGTACATGTCGCGACGGAGCATGGCGCTCGCCTGCGCCGCGGCAGGGGAGGGCGAGACCATGTCTTCGTCGCTGTCGTTCGACACGAGGTCGAGCATCTGCACGTCGTCGTCTTCCGCTTCTTCCTCCTGTAGTTGGAAACGAACCTCGTCGTAGAGGTCGTTGCGGCGGTTGCCACGGGTAGGGCGGTGACGTTTACGGCTTTTTTCCGCAGCTGGGGCGGAGGTGGGCTGATGTTGCTGCTGCTGCTGCTGGTGTTGCTTGGAGTGGCGGTGGGGAGCATGCAGTTTACGCTGGCTGATGGCAAAGTTTGGAGGACTGTGTTCTGCAGTCTCATCGTCGCTGATGACAATCGGCTGAGCAGAGTTGCTCTTGCTCTCTTTGTCGTCTTCTTCCATGACGTCGGCGCTGGACAGCGGCATGCGCGCGTTTCGTGTGGTCGCCAGACGGGCCAAATTGGCTCTGGGCGGCGCCACGCACGAAGCGGCGGAAGAAGCTGTCGTTACTGACGAGATGGAGGAAGCGCGAGATGAGCGAGAGTGGTCACTGATCATCGACTCTGGGCTGGAGCGGGATGATAGAGTACTGCTGACGGAAGGTCGACGAGTCTGGTATCTCTCCAGTCCAGCACCAGGGAACTCGTCGCCGATGCAACGGTTGAACCCAGCACGTTGCGCAAATGCCATGGCAGAGCACATCGAAGGACGACGAGGGCCACAAGCGCTCACAGCGGGAGTGCTCGAGGCAATCGACGAGATTGCTGGAGTCAATTGAGGCGTAGGCAGAGGGCCCATGCGAGCCAGTGCTGGCGTCGGAGGCGCAATGTTCGGCCTTGGCTCCAAGAATCGTGGTGGGAAGATGGATGCAGGAGTGGGTGTCGTTTCCTGAGAACTGCTGTTCACGTTCATGGCGTTAACTGGAGATCTCGCGAGAGACGGTGGTGCCAGTGCGGGCAAAGGCAGCTCAGCACAAGCAACGGACTCCATGACAGACTTGGCCATGCGCTCGGGAAGAGGCACGTTGTCAAGCTCGGGAGTGAGCATCGGCACGAGTTTCTTCCAGCAAAGTTCTTCGACGGCAATGCTTTGGCCAGGGGATGGTGGAGGCATGGTCTGGTATTTGATAACAACATCAGTCCAGCGGTCGAAAAGTGGTTTTGCCACATGCAGCTTCCAACCAATCTTGGCAAGGAAAGTTCTCTCGTTGGCATTGATCTCCTTCACGGGCAAGCCCGACATCTTGCTCCAGGCTTTGGCGGAATAGTTGCGATCTTGCAAGTACTTTGACGCGAGAATGAGCGCGGCGAGGAACATCCTGCGTCCGCACATAAGCGCGCGATCGGCGGGACAATCGCCTGTCTGTTCCATCGTGAAGTCACGCTTCGGAACCCACGGCTTGATCAGGATCAAGTAGTATAGTGCCACCTGAAGGGTGGAGTAGCTCGTGCGCGAACGCCTGAGCGTCTCCTCAATATAAGTGCGCAGCGGCAGAACGCTGCGGCCACTACTGCCTTCAATGGCATTGCTTGGGACCATGGAGAGCGGCCAGATGACTTCAACCATTTGGGTCGCCGAGTCTTTTTGGGTTTTCCTTAGCTTAAGTTCTTTACCAGTTGAGTTCACGGGAATTGTTGCTTACCGACGAGATTGTCGACGAAGTTGACCTTGCGATCAGCTTGACGTACGAGAGGTGGAGGCCTGTGGTTTTTGGCCGAAGAGCATCGCCTCGGGTGCTGTCGCTGCTGCGACGGGACCGATGTCACGTCGGCGTATGACAATTGCTTGTGGCATGCCTGCGACAGATGCGCCGCGACTTTGCTGTATTTAAGTTGTTCCTGTGCCGGGGCACAGTAACGATCTCTCACATCTTCCTGACTGCTCCTGAAGTCGTCCGAGATGGAGCTTGCGACGGAGCTTTGCGCCGAGGCAGCATCAGAAAAGATTGAGGCTTGTGAAGATGACGCAGAGGATGCGATCGAAGGTTCGTAAGGTCCGGTCCCTGAGAAGCCCAGAGAATTGGGACCTTCAACGATCTGGTTGATGGTGGGTAGGCTCATGCTGCGTCGTTTGTGTACGGGTAGAGTTGTCCAATAGATAGATTCCGTTCGAGGTTGTTGTATACTCCGGAACGCCTTCCAATGCTGAAAGACGATTAAACTTGCGACAACCCAGCAATCATAAGCTAATATGTCGACAGGTGATTACAGGTCTGAGGGGTATACAGAAGCGCTGACAGGCGTTGAAATGAGTATGTTCTTGACGGTGTGTATTTCCGTCCGATCTCTTCCAGTCAACACGCTCAAGTGTTCCAAGTATGCGATATCTCTTGCTTTCGTATGGTAGTGTGGTATGGTGTGATGTGATGTGGTGGATGGTCGGGTTGATCGGGGATGTTTTTCCTCGAGAAGAAGTGTTCGGAAAGCGCGTATGTATCTGATCGATGATGCCTGTTTAGGCGGAGGCACCGGACTTGAACATGTTGTAGCGGTTGACTGGAAGGATGATGTGCGCAAGGTCAAGGATCATGTCTCGTTTCGATGATGAGTCGTTGCTTGATCGGGTCGGCCGGTCGGCGGTGAGAGGAGAGTTGAGCTGAGGTAGGTCGCGTGTGTTTCAACGGTCTCTTCCGAGAGTATTAAAGGAAGGCGAGAGAGGCGTGTGGCGAAGAAGTGACAGGGCTGGTATTAGGCGGCGGTCCAGCGATGCTCACCAAGGCAGTGTGGGTCCTCGCGCGGCTGTTGTTGGAAGGGAAGTCGAAGCAAAGCAATTAAAGACGGGATAAGGAGTGGAGTGGAGAGGTGTTGTAAAGTAGTGAGGCAACAACCAAGTCGCGTTTGACTGATGAGTGATGACGGACAAAGAAGGGGCGTTGTCGGCGCGAAACGAATGAGTCGGAGTCGACTCGCCACCAAAGTGTGACTGGCTTCGCCAGGCAGAACTGCGCAGTGGCAACAGATACGGGCGCGTGCACTCGGGGATCTGGATCTCGAAGCGGTCGGATGCGTAAAGTGCGTAAAGAAGATCTAGACAACGCTCGCGTGTGCAACAGTGGAATAGGACATTTTTTGGGAGAGGGTGTTTTATGGAGATTTGGGTGTTTGGTGTGCAAGGGGACGATAGTCTCTCTTGAGGAGGGGACGAGGTGTGAGGGAAGATGTAAGCAGGCACGACTGGCAGGCAGGCAGGTGGTGGTAAGCGGCTTGGGTGAACACAGGCGACAAAAGTGGCCGTGCGAGTTTTGAGTCACTACCTACCAGGATGAAGGAGCCCCACCCGAGCCTTCCCTCGTTCCCTTCACAGCTTCTTCGTCTTGAGGTCTTTCGGTGGCAAGCGTGGCAAAGTGTGGCGATGTACTTTGTGTCATTCTGAGATGACATGTCATGATTTGTCTCTCCACTTCCAGTAGTGGTCCATCGCCTTCTCGTCTTGTCGACGCTGTTTCCTGTACATCAACCTCGTTTTAGGTGTTTGTTACCCATGTCTGCCTACAGTACTTTCTAAAGATAAGGATAACATCGATCTGATAACTTTGTATATGCTATGAGAGCAACACCCATCAACTTAATCAATCGACTGCACATGTCAACAATCCGTTCCTCCATTCTCGTTTCGTTCGTCTCTTCTCGGAGTTGCCACTCCCCTCAGCACTTTCACCCCATACGCCAAGGCCGCGTCGCCCAAACCGTCAAAGCAATTGGTCCTCTAGCCCGCCTCGCCCGCCATCCCGTCATCCCCGCCCCCGTCCAGGTACTTGTTACTACAGTATAGCCACCAGCAGCGTCGGAGGTGCAACTGACAGCTGGTGGCCGCCTGAAGAGGCGTGATGCCAGCCATGCAGAGTACATTCATGTGCATGTCTGAGGTCACCACTCACCATGCAGCCTACATCACTCTGCCAACCACCTGTTGACCCTCGATTCCATAGCGCAAATGAATCACACCGAAAAAAGAAAAAAAACGAAACGAAACGGAAAAACCAGTAACTAGTGCTTGCTGCTGCCTGCAGCTTCGTCCTACCGTCACACCGATGCTTTGTTGTGTGTGTAGGCGGTAGCAGCAGTAGTGCTAGCCGAACCTATCCGGTGCCGCATTGTACTCACTCACGGGACCCGACCGGCAAATGCGCCACTTTCTGTACCCGACTTTGCTCGAGCCTTGCCTGCTCGAGCCTATTCTTGCAAAGGCTCGACTGATGACAATAATGTCAAACACTGGTTCTGGAAAGAAAGAAACAAACCACCTTTCGAATCTCATCATCTTCTCCATCGGACAACAACCCAGGTAAGGCAACTCGGACTTTCTTAATCAAAAAACCTGCCTTAGCCTCTTCTCCCGGCGCGGTTAATTCTTCCCCCTTAAGTCTAAGCCCGAAGCCGCAGCCGCAGAGTACGCCTGGCCGTTAGCTGCTTCGCTGGCCAACTGTGAACTGCTTGCATAAACGGGCTTTCTTGCACGTGCACATGGGGAATTTTGCCCTCATCCATCGTCAGTATCATCGCCCTCGGCTTTGTGACGATGATGTTGATGACTGTTCCACTGGTATGCTATATCGCGCTTTCTGCGTCAGCATGGAACGTCGCGCGACCATCACTACTCCGATCCGAACTGATGAACAGAGATAGACTCGACAAATCCAGACACCGGCAGACTTCGCGAATGACCGCGATCAACCAAACGCTTCTTCCCTGGTCCAGAAGCGCGGGCGTCGAAAAGTTTACGGTCGCTGTTGGTCATCGATGTCTCAGAACTTACAGCGCATACACACACAGCCTTCGTCGATCTAGACTAACAACTTGACGGCGACGCTCCAGGATGAACGTCACGCGTGCGATATAAAACAACAGCTAGCTAGCAGCCGGTCTATACTAGCCCTACCTGAAAGACGACGTTACAAGGCTGCCGCCTAGTAGTCTACAATGAATCGCGTTTCAAAGGAATCATGTGATCAAACACGTGCGCGGTTGCCTAGAAGGGCTGGTCGGTATGGCGATTCTGTAACGCGCCAGCCTGGCAAATTTGCTGAAATGAACCTACGTAGAGCAAAGGTTGGATTGGATGAGTGGTGTAGTACTCTTATGCGAAGTTCATAGCCACCGTGAACCAATCCCTGTACCCAAAGGACCCGACGCCCCATCGACACGCAAAGCGACAAGCATGTTTTGAATTTTTGTTTCTGTTTTCGGGGAACCTACACGCTTGACGGCAACGTATGTCGACTGCGACTAGTTCTCACTTGGAAGAAGAAGAAGATGATGCCACCAGTTTCGGAGGGTTTAGTCGGTGCTTTTGTCATGATGAGCCGCGTCTGGAGCAACTCGTATGACCAGTCACGCGCGTAGTTGCCTGGTGGAGGCGGTGGCAAGGGCTTCTAGTTGGATATTTTCCCGACGCGACATGCCGCAACGCGACACGAAGGTGACACTGAGAAGTGTGCCTCATTACGCGCGGGGGGCGACGTTGCCTAGGATGACTGGTTGTCGTCTTGATTCGGTATTCGTGTTGAACACCCGGGCGGGCAAGGATAGGTAGAATGGACGTGAGAAATTCTATGCGTTGATACAGAGAACAAGAAATAGTAGACTACACCTCTTGACGGGCATGATAAAGAGAGAAAAAAGGGTATATTCGAAGAAGAGGAATGACAAGAAAAGGAGAAAGAAAGCAAGGAAAAGGAAGAGGACAGGAAAGCCAGCCTCACAACACAAGGAGCACTTCAATCAATCAATCAATCAATCAAGATCAACTGAAATGATCGCCCTCCCCAACACCCACAGTCCCCAAAGGCTGACCCTTCCTCATCCTCAACCGCTTCCTCATCTCCCTTGAGTGTTTCTCCTCCTCCAGCCTGGCATCCCTCTTCCTCATCCAAACCGCCCTGATAGTCCTGCGAGTCTGCTCTTTACCCTCTTCGAAATTCGCTCGTGCCAGCGAGACAACTCTCTCAATCTCCTCGGGCGTGTACACGAAATTCCAAGTCGACAAAAAGTCCGAAGTCTGCGGGTCCACGCCGGGGACCTTCTCGTTGGCCGTGAGCGGGAAGTAAATCACGGCAATCCCGGCGTCGGAGGACATGACATGAGTGTCGTGGGCCTCGTCTCCGATGTCTAGACGTTTGCAGGGCGGTGGTTCCTGGTCGCTCGTGTGTTCGGTTTTGGAACCGACCCAGACGGTGCAATGGGAGAGGTCGTTGCTTTGCTGCTGCTTTTGTGTGCTGCTCTTCATTTCTTCGGTCCGCTTTGCGAGATCTTCGGCGTGGCTGAGTTCTTCGGCGATCTCCTCGCTGGTCTCCGAGTCTGGAGGCCAGCCTGCGCCCATGGGCCAGCCCTTGATTTGGCGCTGTCGCGCGTAGCCTTCTACGACTCCAATCCAGTTGTCTTTCTTGGCTTCTGCGGAGGCGTCAAAGGCAATGACTACATCGATTCCTCTTCCAGGTCGCAGGAGGGGGTATATGGGAAGGTTGTTGGACATGCCGGCGTCCATGAGTCGCAGGTGGCTCTCCTCGTGGATACTCTCCGGACAGGTCGAGGGCAGTTGACCCCGAAGGCCCAAGGCGAAGTTGGGGATCGAAGCCGGGTCGAAGGGGTGTACTTTGGTCATATCCTCGTCTTTGCCGGTGAGGAGTGCATCCAGGCTGCCTCCGATCGTGCTTCCGAGAATAACCGGTCTGATTTCCTTGTAGTAGTGTGACAGCGTTGCGCAGAAAGCCGAACCCCAAATGCCCTGTCATTCGTTAGTTTCGTGTTCTCGAGAAGTGTCGTGTTGGAAAACCTACCAGCATCAGGGGGATCTTGATCTCTGGAAGAAACAAGCCGTTTTCCCGCATCACATTCTGTCCGCCATTGAATTCGCGTCCAACCGCCCAGGTCGGAATCCCAGCGCACAGCTCTTCACTGAAGAACTCATACGGCGTCCATTCAAACCACTGGAAGTAGTCGTTCTTGGAAGTCGGTCTTTCCGCATCTGGTAATGACTCCCTCCGGTCCTGCGGTGTGATAGGGATCTCATGGCGGACAGCAGCATAAATCGGAAGCGGCTGATCGCCGTCATCCACAAAGTACCGTTGGTTGGAGATCTTCAGATCCCAATCGCTGACTCTGAGCTCGCCTTTAGGAACGAGGAGACGTGCAGCGAGCAATGTACCATATATATCCACAAGTCCAAATTCCGCGTCAGGAACACCCTTCAGCTTCTCAACAATACCGCTCAGCAGAAACTTGTTGGTCGGTGCCTGGCTCAGTAAGCTAAGCGCTGCCTGGGGGAATGCAATATGTACTCCTAGACGTTCCTTGAAGTGATCGATAAGACGACCATAGCTGGTCTGGCCGATGGAGGAGTAGTACAAGGTTTGTAGCCAACAGCTTCCACTCACGCCTGCTGTGTAAGTGGCACAGTCGAACAATCCATCCTGTTGAGCTGACAGATAAGATGACGTGCCTGCGACCAAGGCGCGAAGTCCACCACCGGAACCACACATGGCAATGACAGGAACATCATCCGGATGGACCTCGGACTCTGGGACATTGAGGTAACGTGCCAATGCTTTGGCAATGTTGGGCTTGCGCTTTTCAAGATATTGCCTCTCTTCCAAGCATAAATCATTCGAGATTCTGACAGAAGCGTCCCAGACGATTTCTGGGTTTACTTGAGGGTCGTGCGCCTGTTCCCAGATCTCCCACGATACAGACCATGGGGCTAGAGACAACTCGTCCTGGAGCTTGTGAAGTGCGGCGGGGAGTGCAAGCACCCATGACGGGACGATGATCTTGGTGAGACTTTCCGTGAGGCCAGAGATGTCGAAGACTGCGAACCTCTCGAAGATGGTCGCCAGTATGGGGGGTGAAGTAGAGTCCTTCTCAGAAGTGGCGGAGTTGGCGCCGGGTAAGCCTTGATGGCCTTTGGTCTGAGAAGGTGGCGCTGGGTTGCCTCGTTCCGAACTCGACACAAAGGCTCGCTGTTTTCCAGTGTCGTCTACATGGCCTGACTGGGATGCCCTGCGAGCATTGCTGATGTCGATGGGTTTGTTGTCGAAGTTTGCGGGATTCGCTCCACGGCTGTCAGCCAAAAGCTTTCGCCGAGGAGGAGTGTTGTTGTATGCGAGTATGGCAGCGCACCCGGCGCCAGCGGTCACGGCAGCACCCCTCCATGGATTGGTCTGAAGGGTGCGGTATGTAGCTCGAAACATGCTGGATCGTTCAACGAGTGTGGTTCATCCCTAGGTCGAGCAGTGGGAATTGAGAGGTCCAGGAGAAGATTTGACCAGGCCACAGGCGATGCGAATGACGAGCGTAGTGGTGCTGTGCCTGGTTCGAAAGCTGGCGAGAGTTGGGAAAGTGGCGGTGCTATTGCATAGCCAAAGGTTTAATGTTAAATGGCACGCGCCGCGTGGCGGTCCGATACCACGTGTCGCGTTTACACGTCATTGCCGTTGCCAGAGTGGAAGTGGTTGAGACGACTGGCGAAGAAGATGTGTTGTTGCACCTACATCTTGCAGACATGATGTTAGTGAGGTAGTTGTGCATCACATCGGTAAACTACATGTACTGAAGGAAATTCTGCTGTACAGCACACGCGAGGTCGTCTCTCACGCTCCTAGAAAGATCACGTAAGAGTGTAAGCGATCTCTCAGGAACGCAACCTAAAATGGGCTTTGCAATCGACCGGCCCGGCTGCCCCGCACTCCCGTCTCGTGCCTTAGCTCCAGCTCCGGCCGACTCCATCTGCGATCAACTGTGGAGGCACTCGAGAAGCTGCCATTCGCCGCGAGTAGCAGCTGTTTCTCGTCGACTCTCTTAGGGGCCATGATATAGTGGGCTGCCGATTTGACCATCAAAGTGCAACATCAGTAACACCGACAGAGATACAATCCACCTGAGCGACCAAGACAGTGACCGCCATGGCGCCCGCCCGTCATGCCGCCTTTGCAGAGGAGTCCGCCGAAGTCGAGGTCCTCTACGCGAACCTCGAAAAGATGAAGTCGCTTTCTAGGAAGATCCAGGGCTCCATGGCTCGGCTGGACGTGAGCGGCAAGGTGGTGCAGGACGCCATCGGGCCCATTTACGGCAACACGCAGCGCCTACAAACTACAACCACCAACGTCGACAGGATCACAGAAGCCATTGAGAAGGCGCGTCAACCTCTAGATATGCGCAACAGAGAAGAACAGGTGCTGAGAGAGCGGCCTGAAAGAGTTGGCTTGGGGCAGTACATTGCGAGTATGGATCGGACGAATCGGGCGCTCAAGGACCTCAAGGCGTCGAACATGCGGAGCAATCAAAAGGCAGCAGCAGATTTGAGCGAACTATTGGAGGTTGGGACACGGAATTTGGAGACGGTATTTAGGGACGTTGTGAGGCAGGACTCGCAGCCGATTGAGCCGCTTCAGCAGATTATGAGAGGGAACGAGTTTCCCAAGTTCTCACAAAAGAGCTCGGCTGAACTGAGGACGATCAACGGACAGGTGGCTAGTTTCCAGGCTCAGACCTCAAACACGGACTTGTCTCCCACTGCCAAGGTGTATGCGCAAGAACGAGGACAGTACATCCAACTATCGCTACAGAACTTGTCCGCTGCCTCGCTCTCCACCGCTAGGAAAGTCAACGCAGACGCGGTTTACAAACCAGGAAGTAACGGCATTGCCACATACTGCAGCGGTATCCAGGGAATGTTCATCGCCGAATACGCGTGCATCTGCGAGATCTTCCAGCGCGAAGAATGGAATCCAGTCCTTACTGCAACGTGCCAATCCGCTCTTGCGGCGTTTGGAAATACATTGCGCGACTTGGACAACCACATCAGAACCAACCTAATCACCGACTGCTATCTTGCATACGAGATCGTCGACCTAGTATCCAACACCTCTTTCGAGCTTGAGGAAAAGACAGGAATGCTCAAACAGCAAATGTCTGACGCCCTAAAGCCGGTCCGCGAGACGGCAAAAGCATCTCTCTCTTTCCTCCTCAACGACACTCGCAACAAAATCCAACAATTGATGGTCTTACCCAGCGACGGCAGCGCAGTACCTTTGACCTCGGACGTGATGCAGCGCCTACAGTTAATGACAGCATTCCTACCACCACTCAGCAGCATCATGCGCAGCTTAGGCGACGGCGGCTGGACCTCCACGCCGAACGCAACAGCCTCCTCCTCATCCTCCGTCCCAACCCTCAAGTCTTTCGACGTTGGAGCAGACGGAGCACAGCTCTTCGCCCACTACTGCACGGACACGATCGAAACGCTTCTCTCCAACCTCGACTCGCGGGCCCGTTCATTACTAAAGGTCAAAGCAGCCCAGGGCGTCTTCCTTGCCAACAACGTCTGCGTCATCGAGCGCGCCATCCGCGCCTCCGACCTCGCAAACCTCATCAGCACAGCCGCGCAGCCCAAACTCGACACGTGGAAGAAAAAGGCACAGTCCGCCTACACAGACGGGTGGAAAGACTGTGCAGACCACCTGCTGGACGTGGGCTACGCGACCAAAGCACCGCGGCCGCAATCCGGCGGCGGCGTCGACAGCGCGGCCATCATCAAAGCCATGTCGTCGAAAGACAAGGACGGCATCAAGGAGAAGTTCAAGAACTTCAACACCGGTTTCGACGAGCTCGTTGCACGGCATAAGAGTTTCAGGATGGAGGGCGAGGTGCGACGCGATTTGGGTCGCGCCGTTCAGCTCTTCCTCGAGAGACTCTACATCAGGTTCTATGACCGCTACAATGGGGTCGACAAGGGGAAGGGCAAGTATGTCAAGTACGACAAGGCTCAGGTCAGTCAGATCTTGACTGGGTTGTCCTAAGCGTGAAGGAGCATGTGTTTCTGTGAAGCAAGAGAATAGTGAATCCCGAGCCTGTTGTTATTTCTTGATACCCTATGATCGGTTGGCTGGTGTTTTTCTTGATCGATAGATACTGATATTTTTAATGAACTCTAACCAATCTTTATTTTCAACTTGGATGTGAACGCCACCACCATGCGACCACTACCGTACCGTGAATGATGATCATCACCAGCGCCACATCCAAGCCCTCCCGGTCTCTTATGTATCACTGTGGCTCAAGCTGCATGGGAGTTTGGTCCGGATGGGCGGCAAGGGTTTCGCTCGACTTCCCGATCGAAGTACATGTAATTTTCCGATAAGTTTTCTTCACTTGCATACTCGAGTACATTGTGCATGCATGCAAGCTCGAGGCAAGTCAAGGTCAGCTGTCATGCCATTTCCGTGTAGCTATCGACTAGCAGCTGTGCATATACGCGGCCTGTCTACCTTCTTCAGCGGTACGCGTGCATTAGACCGACTTGATGCATGCACGGAGCGGCGGGCCTTTGCTGGTGGTGTTGCTAAGGTGCGCATAGATGGTGTGGTGTTACGAGGCGAGTACATGTATTCTGCGGTGGTGGCAGGCGGCTGCTGTGTATTGTTGTACAGTTAGAGGTACCAAAACGCAACCCTAAATTGATGGGATATACACGGTGCTAGCCAATAACGGCGGAGAGTTCGAGTGAAGAGATCTGGAATGGCCAATCGCAATCACAAAAGGCGGAGGTGGAGCTCATAGCACAACTGGCATATCAGGGCTAGCCCATGTCCGGGAGGGTCCCCTGAGACGACGCCAGCACGACTGGAAGCCGGCGAGAGAGAGAGAAAGCTGTACTGCCACTGCCACCACCACCACCACTCACAAACCCCATCATCGGCACTCCCATCTATCGACGAGTCTGTCTCTCATTTGCATTGACAACTTGGTTATTGCTCTGCACCTCCAGTCCTGCGCGCATCCTCGACTCCACGCCCACGCGCATCGCCCGCTCCAGTAAAGTACAGTACTGTAAGTCAGGGTTTCCCGGCCGTGGACATGTAATGTTCACACATGCCTCTCCCCCCCATCGCGCCTGACTTCAATGTCTTGTGCCATGGCTTGCGGCTGCCTCACCTCTCAATCACTAACACACCCACAGAGGAAGTCGCCTTCTACCTAATCCATCCACACTTCAATCGCTCTCGCCATGGGTAAGCTCGCCGTCCTCCCTTTTCCCACTCCTCCCACGCCCACGCCGCGACATCGAGAACAGCCCCCTGCTTGTTTCCAAAAGATATCCTCAAGACAAACCACGCGCACACACCCTCTCCCAACACCACATCACAATGTCTGCCTCGGTCCAAGTCAAGGATCCGCTGGAGCTCAGCGACCCGGCAACTCTGGGTACCGGGATGCCTGCCTCTGGCAAGCAGACGCCGCGCGACAGTCTGGAAACCTCCAGGGATATACACAGTCGCCGGACATCTGTAGCTAACGCGCTCACTATGACAGCCTCTCCCGCCCCTCCCTCCCAGGCTTCGCCCATGTCCACCGAGGCCATCCCCAACGGCAAGCCCACATCTCCCAGCAACATCGAGCACAGCAACTCCATGCTCAACGGCAGCGCCACCGCACCCCAGACCGTCTCCTCCAAGGACCCCAAGGCCGCAGCCCAGGCCGCGAGCGACATGAGGAACATTGTGCGTAGGAAGCTCACTGGATACGTGGGTTTCGCCAACCTGCCCAACCAATGGCATCGCAAGAGTGTGCGCAAGGGCTTCAACTTCAACGTTATGGTCGTTGGTAAGTATACCTCGAATGTCCTCGGTTGGAAAGTTGCATGCTGACAAGTTCCATCCAGGTGAGTCCGGCCTCGGAAAGTCCACCCTGGTCAACACCCTTTTCAACACCTCCCTTTACCCGCCCAAGGAGCGCAAGCAGCCTTCCCTCGACTTCACCCCCAAGACTGTCAACATCCAGGCCATCAGCGCAGATATTGAGGAAAACGGCGTCCGCCTGCGCCTGACCGTTGTCGACACTCCTGGTTTCGGTGACTTTGTCAACAACGACGACTCCTGGCGCCCAATCACCGAGAACATCGAGCAGCGTTTCGACGCCTACTTGGATGCCGAGAACAAGGTCAACCGCATGAACATTGTCGACAACCGCGTCCACGCCTGTGTCTACTTCATCCAGCCCACCGGTCACTCGCTCAAGCCTCTCGATGTCGAGGTCATGCGTCGCCTGCACACCAAGGTCAACCTTATTCCTGTGATCGCCAAGGCTGACACCCTTACCGATGACGAGATCGCCGCCTTCAAGCAGCGTGTAAGTGCCACATTTGCTGTAGACTTGCGTACTCGGCCACTGACAGATTCCACAGATCCTCAACGACATCCAGCACCACAACATCCAGATCTTCGAGGGCCCTCGCTACGAGCTTGACGACGAGGAGACCATTGCCGAGAACAACGAAATCATGACCAAGGTTCCCTTCGCTATCGTCGGCGCCAACACCGAGGTCACCACTCCCGAAGGCCGCAAGGTCCGCGGTCGCCGCTACCCTTGGGGTGTCATCGAGGTCGACAACGAGGAGCACTGCGACTTTGTCAAGCTGCGTCAAATGCTGATCCGCACGCACATGGAGGAGCTGAAGGAGCACACCAACAACTTCCTCTACGAGAACTACCGCTCAGACAAGCTCACCTCGATGGGCGTCGCCCAGGACCCCAGCGTCTTCAAGGAGGTCAACCCGGCCGTCAAGCAAGAGGAGGAGCGCAGCCTGCACGAGCAGAAGCTCGCCAAGATGGAGCTCGAGATGAAGATGGTCTTCCAGCAAAAGGTGACGGAGAAGGAGAGCAAGCTCAAGCAGAGCGAGGAGGAGCTCTACGCCCGCCACCGCGAGATGAAGGAACAACTCGACCGCCAGCGCCAGGAGCTCGAGGAGAAGAAGAACCGCATCGAGAGCGGCCGGCCCGCCGTCGACCAGCCCGCCAAGAAGAAGGGCGGTTTCTCTCTCAGAGGCTAGAACTGTGAGATGAAACCGGACGAAGATGAAGACCAAGAAGACGAAAGCGCCTGCTTTACCGCGAGAACCTCTCTTTGTTTTGATTCGACGGGGCTTGGCGGCTGGCGAGAGAGTTGCGGTTGCGGTCCTGTTCCTACCTCCTTACTTTACTACTACTACTACCCCCACCTTTTTACTTATACCACCAGGTTCTGCTTTGTTCTGCTACTCCTACTTTGCTTTGCCTTCTTTTTTTTCCCCCACTCTCTTCTTCGGAAAAATTGTATCGTACGTACTGATATCTTTGGCCTTCTTCTACCACACGTTCGAGGAAGGATAAGAAGAGGGGAGGGAAGGGAAGGCCTCTCTCCTCTCTGCTCTGCTCTGCTATATCTCTGCTCTCTCTCTCTGCTCTCCTTTGTCGCTTTGCTTTTTCCTTCTTCTCTCTTTCCAACTTGCGGATGCTCTCTTTTCTCGCTTTGCTGCTGTGCACTGCATGCGAGAGGGAAATCGGCGGGTGTAAGAATAGCGGGTGGATCGCAGAGAGGTAGCTATTTTGAGAAATCTCGAAAAGGGCAAGGGAGGGAGGGAAGGGGAGAGAGGCAAGACGAATTGTTGGAATGCGCGGACGGAATCGGAATCGAGGGCGAGGAAGAAGGAAAGTGAGAGTGAGTGAGTGTGTGTGTGTGTGAGTGAGGATCGAATTATTCATCCGACTTAATGTGACTTTAATTATTTTCCTTGTTTTTGATCCCGCTCTTTGCTTCATTTATCGATATGCCCCGTGCTTCGTATCTTTTCTTTTTTCAATGCTTGGATTTTGTTAGGTCGTTGATCGGACTGTATGTATCTACATGTATGTGTGGAGTGTTGGGTGACATTACCTAGGACTTTCCCTCCCTCTTTCTCCTGGCTGGTCGTGCTCGGTGCTTTCTTGCGCGCTGTAATATACTATACTAACCCTTGCTTTGGCATTTGACAAGATGATGTTTATCTGGTGGAGTACAGGATAAAACGTCTTGTTGATGGACTGGTTTGTCTCGCATACATTGTAGTATATATTAATGTTCGTTGATCTCATTTCTGCATGTTGTTTTCGGTGATTCTTCCAAGTTATTGATGACAGCCCTTCTTTTCTCCTTTAGTCTGGTTCTTTCTTTCTTTCTTTCTTTACTTCCCGATTTCATTCCCACATGATGTTCATTGCAATCTAGCTGTGAATCATGTCCCGCCTTTGATAGATACATGGCTAGCTAGGACCGATCAGTCCAGTCCAGTCCAGTCCAGTCTTTCTGCGCTTGTTCCCTGTTGTGACAACTCCCACTTTTGCCATTGTCATCGTAGTCATGATGCTCGAGGGGTATTGAGAAGCAATGCTCATGTTCTGACGAATCTGTCCTGGAACAGACGAACTTCCTCAGTCCGTCAGATCAATGACTTCTGCACCGGCTGGAATAGTCCTCGGTGTTATAGCACGAGCTGCGGTGCGTGATGCTGTGGCTGGAGGAGCCTTTCGTGGAGTGGTTGTTGCCGCTGCTGCCGCTATTGCTGCTGCTTCCAAGGGTGCTACTGCTGCTGGAAAGCTCCAAGTAGCGGCTCTGAGAGCTCGGATAGTGGCCAGCGATGTTGCTTCGCCAGGCACGAGAGCGGCCGGAGTGAGTGGCGTACTTGGAGGCAATGGAGAATGCGATTCTGTCGCAAATGAGGTTGCCGTGTTGAAGGTGGGCGTTTTCTGGGATGCAGCTAATACTTGAGATGTGGACGCTCTCAGCTCGTCGTCTTCGAGAAGGATTGGATCCTGCCGGCCTTGTGGGGAGCTGACCGAGGTGGTGAAGGATGATGCTCGAGGCATTCTGAAAACGGCAGGCGGTGGTGTGGGAATCGCGTCGTCTTTCGATGGCTTCTTGCGCTTCTTGGGTGGTTGCTCGGGGTTTGCCTTGGGTGTGTTGGCATCTTTCTTCGGTCTGCCGCGCTTTGGGGACGAGGTAATCACTTCAACGTCGTCAATGGTGGCGTTTGTGCTTTTCTTTGGCCTTCCACGTTTCTTCGGTGCGCTTGCCGACGCAGTAGCCTCAGCATCAATTGATGGCACTGATGCTGATGCCTCAGCGGAATTGGATGCAGCAGTGGTAGCTTTCTGCTTCCTCTGCCGTTTCGGGGGCTCTGGAGGGGTAAGATACCCTTCTGGCAAGCCATGCTTCAGGAAGCAGTCGAGCACATTATACTCAACGCGACCAGCTGGGTCATAACGCGAGACTTCCTTGTTCTCAAATTTACTCCAATCCTCTCCTTCTGGTTCGCGTAGGTCGATTTCGACCGCCGGGAGAGGGTAAAATGTGATTTTTCTCTCAAGCTCCGTTGGCTCCTCGAGATCACTGTTTGTGGTTTTCCTCTTGATCGTTCTTTTGAGCTGGATGTCGTAGGCGGTGTTCGCCATCAGGCTTGCATCCTGCCGTGAGCAACTGGCGAGTTGACGAATCATGAAGATTGGCGCGATGTGCTTCATGTAACCTCTCGTCCAGATATTGAACTTGTTCCGCAAGAATACGCGGAGCTTGTTCTGGTCAATCTTGGGATTCCACCCATTTCTCAGTCCTCTCAATCCACGCAACTCGGCATCAGTGGAGACGACGGGATTGCAGTAGTGCCCTAGCGCTCTCATGTCAGGGAAGTTGAAGGGGACTTGCATCCGCCGACCCTCCCTGCCCAATGTCTCCCCCAGCCGAATTCTCCAGGCTGGTATGTCTTGCTGAGACGCATGGCATAGCTCGTTGGCAAGACCGTGGCATCTGCGCGAGACGAGGCGAGCAATCTGAGGACCACAGCTAGGGAGACCTTGAGTGTTGTAGTCGGCACCAGGCAGCATGGCGAACAACACGAGACTCTCACTGTCAAAGTCGTGGTCTTCCAAGATTTTCTGAGCTTTCAGGACGGTGATCTTGTCGGGGTCCCATTTGCTCCCTACTCGGTGGGCACCGATCAAGCACGTGGCGCCGAACATGAGTGTGTCACCATCGTCGGACCAGACGGCATCAACAATGCCTAGTCGCTGCAATCTTGCACACTCGGCTTCTGCTTCTGCAGGCGCACGATGATGTGGCACCTTGAGGTGATCGAGCAGCTGGATGAGCAACTTGGTCCTTTCAAACTCCACTTGCGGTCCACCACCGCCTCCCCGCTTGTTCCTTTTCCAGGGCCTCCTGGGCCCGTCGAGAATCCAGATCGGCTGGATGTTGAGGCGCATGAGAAGGAACATGCGCCACATGATCGTCTTTTCAATTGGGTTGGCAGCTGGCTCCTGTTTCCGCATCATCTCTACCTGTTGTGGTGTGATATCGTTGAAACGCCAGCCGGGCTCATCGACGGCGACTCGCAGTGGCCTACCGTGCTGATTGAAGTGGTCTGTCGCATATTTTGCGATTGAGACGACTTCACCTCTTCCGATCACGTCCCATAAGCCGTTAATGCCCATAGCGGGCTACGGGCTTCTCACCAGTCGCAGTCAGTGGGCTTCTGCTTGCATCGTTACCACGTCGAGATTAGGTAACAGTCTGTATCGAATGATGAAGACAGTACATGTATTGATTCAGTGAACGGCCAATCTGTTGGTGCGGTCAATCGGTCGTCTGATGTGAGAGAGAAAGCGGAAAGACGCGACTTCCATTTTAGGTGAATACGCGCACGCGTCACGAGATTGATTGGGTGCCTGAATGAATGCCTCACCGGTTGCCGGCACGCGCGACTTCACTCACCACATGGATATTGCGGCATGGATCTGATAAAGTCAGTAACCTTACAAGTAGAGAGTTGGTGAAAGTCCCCAGCAACAAAGTCTCCGACACGGTCAGACAGAACAACTTCGGCATGCATTCCAGCAGCTCAGTCAGCACGTCACGGGTAGGGTAGCCGATAGGAGCGAGTGGCGGCCGCGACATCGGCTGGAGGATCCTGAATCGTCACTCTTTGTGCCGTTATACCCGCCGATCTTCCAAGATACGGGATTTCGACATATACTAATACCATCCCGCGCAAGCGAGATATTCGCCAAGATGCTAACGTCCACCATACTCTGGAGGCGGTCTAGACTGGACAGTTGTAACCATGGCATCGAGTTCATCGTCATTGAAGGAACAAGACGAAATGGATCTCGAGAAGGAGCCTGGCACTCCAGACGACACGACCAATACTCCCCAATCAGCTGAACAACTACCAAACGGACCCGGAGCGTGCCAGCCACCACATGCCACTGAAAGTGAAAAGGCGAGCTTCCAAGTCGACTGGGAAGAAAACGACCCAACCAACCCTCGAAACTTCTCTTTCGGTAGAAAATCATGGATTACATTTCAATTGGGCATGCTCGCTCTCGCTTCCTCTACGGCATCCTCCATCATTTCTCCGGCAAGTGATGCGATTTCTGCCCACTTCAACATCAGCTCCGAACTTACAGTGCTGAACGTCTCGCTCTACATCCTCGGATTTGCCTTCGGACCTCTGCTCTGGGCTCCTACAAGCGAACTGTTCGGCCGTAAGTGGAGCATGATCCCTGCGATGTATGCTCTCACTCTATTCTCCATCGGTACTGCAACAAGTACGACACCTGCCGCAATGTTCATAACTCGCTTTTTTGGTGGACTGTTTGGCAGCGCACCTGTCAGCAACGTCTCGGCGGCCCTGGGCGACATTTACGAACCCAAAGCAAGAGGGTTCGCCGTATCCTTATATGCTGTAGCTGTTGTGGGAGGACCAACTCTCGCCCCCCTAATCGGGGCTGCACTGGTCGTGAACCCTTCACTGGGCTGGCGATGGACCGAGTACATAACAGCCATATGGGTGTTCACTGTAGCCACCGTTGCATTATTCTGCATTCCAGAAATCTACGGCCCAGTCCTGCTAAAGAACAAAGCCAAACGCCTTCGAAAAGAGACCGGAGACCAGAGATATTGGCATCCACACGAGGACAACAAGCTCGACCTCAAGAGCATCGTTACCAAGCACTTGGCGAGGCCGATGCTGATGCTGACTACGGAGCCGATGGTCACCTGCATCGCCTTCTATGCCTCGTTCGTGTACGCCCTGCTCTACCTCACCCTTGAAGTCTTCCCCATCGTATTCTTGGAAGGCCGAGAATGGGGTCTGGTCGTCTCGACACTTCCTTTCTTGGCGCTCTTTGTTGGAGTCCTTGCGGCATTGACCGTCAACTTGGCCAACCAACCCCGATATGCTCGGATCGTTGACCAAAACAACGGCAAGCCCGTGCCCGAAGCCCGACTGGCACCTATGGTCATCGGCGGCGTCATATTCGCCATCGGCCTATTCTGGTTCGGCTGGACAGGCGCCCCGAACATTCCCTGGCCCGCGCCCGTCGTAGCAGCAGCTTTCATCGGAGCCGGTTTCAACATCATCTTCAACCAGTGCATCAACTTCCTCGTCGACACTTACGGCATTTACGCGGCGAGCGCCGTGTCGGCCAACACATTCCTACGCTCGATCTTCGCCGCGGGTCTCCCTCTGGCGGCGAAAAGTATGTTCCACACTCTGGGCGTTGGTCCGGCCATGAGCATTCTCGGTGGTGTTGCATGTTTGGCTTTGCCAGTGCCATTCTTGTTCATGCGGTATGGGCTGAAGCTAAGGAAGATGAGCAAGTTTGCTCCCGTGGTGGAAGATGATAAATGAGACACGTCCTTCTTGCTTCAAGAGAGACCAAAAAATTCCTCAAATGGGATCATTGGATGTCGCAATCGATCCGGCAGTAATTGGATGCTTACAGCTACGAAAAGGTTACCAACCACCGAAGCCACGCTTTCAGTCTGAGATCAGTCACGATCAAGCATCTCCGCACCATCACGATGGATTCGCACGGTGGATACATCACTCGCGCACTGTCCCTCGCCAGACCCACATCGACAAATCCCGCCACATACCGTTAAGGAATAAAATCCTCAACAAGCCTATATGCTACCCTCGGTTCTATAGTGTAGAGGTATCACAATAGCTTGTGGCGCTATTAACCCGTGTTCGATTCACGGTGGGACCACATGACAGACGCACAACATCCGTTGTGTCTTGCTTTTTCGCCTTTTTGGGTGTCTACCAGGCTTCTCGAGAACTCGAAAATTTGACTCTGAATACGATCTTCGTTACATACCCCCGACGGACCCGTGGTACATATGGCGTATTTCGCGACTTGATGGAGTTGCTGCCTTGCAAATCTTTCGTTCTCGTTGGCAGAAGTGACTTCGGACTGTCATGGTGGCTTAGGGGGCTGCGGTGCGTCTGCAAATTCGACAATTCAAGGCCAGGAGAGTAAGACCTCGTTTTGTGGAACGAGACTATTTCGAGGATGGATGCAAGCAGTTGCACAATGCAAAGGAGCATAGTCCGCTCGTCGTCTTTGATTTTACGTCCAAACCATCCCAATTCCAGAACCCCGCGACAGAGATGGGTATTGTTAACAAGCTATTTGTACATCGTCGTCGTTCATCGTGTCAAACAGAGAAAGAGAAAACCGCCGCCCAAATCACAGAACATGTATCCCATCAATCCTTCTTCTCCTCCTTCGTCTCGACAGTCCTCTCCACCTCTGCCTTCTGCCTTCTTTGCTTCTCCTCATCAATGCTCTTCTCGACCTGCTCCACCGCCCTCTCAATCTCAACCTCCATCTCCGGCAGCCCAAACTCCTCGGCCAACAACTTCCCATTCCACTTCTTCAGCACCATAACCTCCTCGCCCTCCCCTTCCGTCTGCTCCGACACAACCCTCGAAACTCGTTCAACATCCGCCTCCGAAACAGGCTCCGCCTCCCTCATAGCCTGCCTCGAAACATGCACCAGCCCGCCCGCATACATGGCATCCAACCGCCGCTCCGGGACAGCTCTAACAAGTTCCTGCACGCCCTTGCCATTGCCAGCACCAGCACCACCAGCACCCTGCAACACCCTCGCCAGCAACTTCCCCCCATAAAGCGCGCGATAATGCGAGTAAGCGCGGAAACACATGTAAAAAAACGGCAGATTCGGCACCACGGGCACCAGCGCAAACGGCACCGTAACCGGCATCAACGCAACACTCTGCCACAGCTTCCGCGCATGCAGCGCCTGCCGCTCCCTGCTCAACCGCTCCAACGTCCCCAGCACACTGCCCTCTTTCACAAACCTCCCCGGAAACAAAACATCGAACCGCAGCTTCCCCGTCACGATCATCTCTCTCTCGCGCGTCTTGGTCAGGGGCGGCAGGGTCTTCAGGCCCCATTCCTCAAAGGGGATGCGGCGGAAGAGCTGGTTGCCGTAGACTGTGACTTTTTTCTGCCAGCCTTTGTCTGCGGCTTCCCACTTTGTCCAGGTTTCGGAGGTTTTGGCTAGGAGGCGGTCGAGGAGCGGGGGTTTTTGGCCGGGGCTGAGGGTGGGTTGGAGGCGCTCGCAGTAGATTAGGGTGCGGCGGGTGGAGATGGGGAGGAGGAAGAGGCGCATTGTTTTGGTGGTTGTTGCCATTGTTGGCTGGCGGTGATTGGGGTCGTCGAAGGAGGATGAGGGTGTGCGCGCGCACGCGTGAGAGGGGGTGTTGGAGGGAGGGGATTGGGGGTTGTTATTAGAGATTAGAGATTATTGTCGCGGCGAGGGCATGTTTTGTGAGTTGTGGTTAATTGCGAGAATGCAAAAAATGAGGGAGGGAGAGTGAATGAGACTGGAGCTGAGATACCTAGCTGAAAACACAGGAGGATTAAGGTTGTCGCGACCATTTTTTGGAAGGGCAACATGACGTGCATTCGTGAGGCCGATCGAGTCGAGACTGCTGCGCGCTGCACGTGGATCAACTGTGGCTGTGTGGCAGTGCATTGATTAACCGCTTAGCCAAGTTTTGGAGGCGAAATGCTTAGCCAACTTTGTCTTGTTGCATCTTTTCGTCGTGTCTTGCGATTCATTGTCTTTCCAACGGGAAGGTGATGATACACGAACATCCTGTACAGGAACAATACACGTCCAGTGGTATCTCGTATCTAAATCTATCACTACATAATTATTGGAGGTGAGCCTCGTTTCGATTTAGGCGTTGCAGTGGCGAGAGGCGAAACATAATCAAGCCAGTGGCGAGAGGTCTGAGCTGATGCTCAAATGACACCCGAAAGTGCATGGCCACGATTGCAATGTCCAACCGTGCGCTTTGCCAGTGCTTGTGGCGATAACTCTTACAGATCGCCCTTGGAGCACTTCGAGTGTAGGCGGTGAATGAAGGTGGCTTGTTTCGAACAAATCAACCGGGCTGTGCTTGACAACGTATCCACCAAAGACTCGACAACTCGACGGCCACCGCGCGTAGTTTGAATTGGTGGCGGCTGATCAAGCAGGGCGAGAAGAGGAATTGATCTCATTGCTTCATCCCTCGCCAAGCAACTCGAGCACACCAACAATCCCCTCTGCCTGCTGGGCAAGCTCGCATCCCCTTCTTACTCGCTTGCCGATACGCTCAACAAGCACGCATACCCTCCTGCCCTCATCGCCAGCTGCATCCTCCGCCCAGTCACCCATCCTGTAGCCGTACAGATCCAGTACTAGGAGCAGCACGTCGCTCGTCAAGGTCATCATACGCGGGTGGTTGATGTACTTCAACACCCATTCGAGTACAGGCGCCAATTGCTCTTCTGTGCGGTTTGCAAGGGCGGTTCGTAGTGCTGAACGGTGGCGCAGCGCAGTGAGAAGTGTCAAGACTTCCTCGTTTGAGAACTGGTCTGGACCGCCAGCGGGTGACAACACCTGGTCGAGCGCATTGCCGTACGCACCTTTGCGCAAGCTGTTTTGCCAAGGCTTCAGTTTCTTTGCTTTTGCGTTTCGCTCGTTTCCAGTAATGACAATATCGGCGCCCTCGCCGCGGAAGTCCTTGCCTCTGTCGCGCGCCTGGATACCCTGGCGCAGGTCCTTCTTCTTCTGTTTACGCTCGTAGTCATCTGCTGTGCCCTCGATGAGCGCTTGCATGCGCTTGTCCTTTTCGCGGGCCTTGACCTTTTCGACACCGGCAAGACGAGTCTTGATGGAGAGGAGACCAGTTTGTAGACCGACAGCTAGGTGACGGTCGTCGCTGTCGGCAGATGTGGATGGTACGGTGGTGAGAGAGAGGATGGGAGCGGGGTATTTGGTCGAGGCGACAACCTCCCAACTTGAGACGGAGTGGATCTTGACGTGGCCGTCAAGGCCAGCAGTGAGGAGGCGAGTGCCGTTTTGCGCGAGAGAGAGGGAGGTGACGGTCTTTTGGTGCGAGCGCAGAATCACTTCGGGTTTGCCAGAGATGAGGTTGAGGATTGCAACCTCGTTGGCAGAGGCGACAGCAACAGTAGAGGGTGACAGTGCGAGAACGTCTTCGACCGCACCAGAAACCTTGAAGACCATGACGGCTCTTCCGCCAGCCTGGCGCGTATCCCAGACACGAACAGTCTGGTCGTAACTACCAGTGACGAGCATACCTTCTTGACCGGGAAGCCAAGTACCAGCCCTCACATAGTCCTCGTGGCCCAGACCGGTGAACTTGGGCTCGTCCTCGGTCAGGTCCCAGACTTTGACGGTCCTGTCGTCGCTACAAGTCATGAACTCGGTGAGGACATCGGGCCTCCACCTGACCACATGCAC